>Ga0182016_10007494_pt1 | contig 11214 bp, 7 predicted proteins | sample 712S2MmetaG_FD_120491 | JGI IMG/M metagenome (GOLD analysis project Ga0182016, IMG submission 120491) | Permafrost microbial communities from Stordalen Mire, Sweden - 712S2M metaG | ecosystem: Environmental > Terrestrial > Soil > Wetlands > Permafrost | place: Sweden: Stordalen | collected...
GCATTATAAGCATCGTCTATGATAGTGCAATTATTTTGTTTAAGTACTTCTAGTCTATGGTTAATTTGTGGCATAGTTTTTAGAGCGGTAATAATAGTTGCAGGTGGTATTTTTAAATTAACAGCTGCAATAAATGCTAGAGCAATATTAGTGGCGTTATGCAATCCAAATACCGGAACTTCCAATTGATAATTAGTTGCTTGCCAATTTAAAGTTATAGCTAATCCGGTTTTTAATTGGACTATATTAGATAATTGTTGGGTATTTAAAATTTCGAAATTTTTGGGATTAGTTTTAATATATTGTTTAGCATAATCAGTATTTAATGCTTGTTCGGAGATAATTATTTTAGAATTGTTATTAATTGCTGCGGTTGCCAATTCAAATTTAGCAGTAGCTACTGTTTCTAAAGTTTTAAAACGTTCGTAATGAGCTTTGCCGATGTTGGTTATTATTCCCATATTAGGTGTAGTTAATTTGCATATATTATTTATAGATCCAATGCCATAAGCCCCCATTTCTACTACGAAGTAGCGATGGGAATTATTTAACTGTTCTCTAATTATTCTAGATATGCCCATGCTAGTATTTATGCTGCCAGGGGTTATTAGAGTGTGATCTATATATTGCAGGATATGTCCTAAAAAATGTTTTACTGAAGTTTTACCAAATGAACCAGTAATACCAATAACAAATGGGTTGTTAGTAATAATTGTTTGTTTAGCTTGTTGCCAAAATTTTTGTTGAATTGTATTTTCTATGGGTGTAAGCAATAAATTAGCTAAAACTAGATATACAGGTATTAGCTGTATAGTTAGTAATAATATAATAAATAAATTTAGATTTTTTAAATTTATAAATAATATAATATTGGTTAATAAATTAATAATTAAACTAAGATAATAAATACGTTGTGCTCTGTTGGTAAAAACCAATTTTTTTTTGGCGGTTTTTATAGGGTTTTTTTCAAAATAGCTGAATGTTAATAGAGCGCTAACAATAGCAGAGGTAATAATAGCGATATTATTTATAATATAATTTAAATAATAAATTATAAATAATAAACCAGACAAACGTTTATCGAAGGCTTTATTAGTAAACATCCAAGATAAAAATCGATAATTATAGTATTCTTGTTGTTGAAAAATGTGTAAATAGGTTAAATGGCGTTTGGTAGAAAAAATTAAAATAGCTGTAATTAATAAAATTGTTAACATGGTTGTTTAATATTATATATAAATTGTTTTAATAAATATATAACCTGATGTTTAGCTTCTGATAGTACACTATAATGATCTTCTTGTGGTAAAACATGCAATTTAGAGTTATTAATTAATTGATTAAAATTTTGGCCTATTGTAATAGGAGTTTCGGTATCATTTTCGCCATAGAGTAACTCGGTTGGACAAATTATTTGTGTAGCTACAGTTGATAGATTTTCGTTAACTGCTTTTATTAAGATAGAACGCATATTAGTATTAGCGTTTCTATAGTCTGGACTACCAAATTTAGTTTTTAACCAATCAGAATATTTATCATTATTTAATAATTTGTTTAAAATTTTTAATAATTTAAAAGTTTTTATTTTTGTTGAAATAATTATTGTTTGGGTTAAATTTCGTGGTTTGGGGATCCCAGATGCTGCTATTAAAAATAACCCGCTTATAAGATTAGGGTATTTAGCAGCTAAATTAATACCTACTCTGCCACCAAAAGAATGGCCAACCCAAATTTTTGTGGCGGTTGTTGGGATATGGTTAGCGATCCAGTTAGCAGTGGCATTGGCATAATCTAGGCTACTCCAAGTACTGTTTGGTGGCGTACTTGCTCCAAAACCAGGGAAGTCTAATAGCCAATGGTTAGCAAAATTTTGTAGACTGTTTGCTATAGGTAATAAGTTTGCATGGGTTTGTCCCCAACCGTGCCCCCATATAATATGAGGTAGATTAGGGTTATTAGGTGGCGATAAATTTTTATAATAAATTTTACTAGAGTTCAATTTTATACCTATAACTGGATATGCATAAAATAACTTTAACAAGCTTTCGGTATTCTAAAATTAAAAAGCTGTAAACTCGCCTTACGGGCTCAGACACACAGCCCTTTAATTTGTAGAACACCGAAAACTCAATGCATTCAGTATACTTTAATTTTAATTATTATTAAGCTAACATCTCATTTTTATTATATAGTTTATTTTAATAGAAAGCTTTAATTTAGGTAAACTTAACCCTCCTTTAGTAAAGGAGGGTGGCAACCGAAGGTTGCCGGGTGGATTTTTGAAGTATAGGCGGAGGCATGCAAAATTTAAAATCTAAAAAGACAGTAGCAGTATTTTTTGGAGGTAGAACTCCTGAACATGATGTTAGTATAATTACTGGTTTACAGGCTTTAAAGGCAATAGATAGCAGTAAATTTGAGGCATTTCCAGTTTATATAGCACCTAATGGAGAATGGTTAGTTGGTAAAGAGTTATTAAATACCGCTAATTATATGTTGACTCAAGAAAGTATAAATAAGCTACATTCAGTAACCTTAGATTTAGGTAGCAAGAATAATGGCCGCTTGTTATTAAAGAAAAAAAGTTTGTTTGGTTCAGTTAAATCAATTAATTTTGACATAGCGTTATTGGCTATGCACGGAATTCATGGTGAGGATGGCCAATTACCAGCGGTTATGGAAATTGCTAACATTCCATATACTGGCATGCGACATTTTGGATCTACAGTATTAATGAATAAAATTGCTACCAAACGAATTTTACAAGCAGTGAATATTCCAGTTTTGCCGTGCCATGTTATTTTACGTCCAGAGAATGGTTTAATAATAGATAATCAAATTTTACAGCGGCTGGTAGCTGGTGTTACTTTTCCAAGTTGCGTTAAACCATGTAATTTAGGTAGTAGCATTGGGGTAGCAAAAGTTAATAATATGGAAGAATTAGCCGCAGTATTACCCGATATTTTTAAATATGATTATTTAGCAATGGTCGAACCTTTTGTAGAAAATTTAGTAGAATATAATATTTCTGTTGGTCTAATAAATGGCAAAATAGTAACTTCTGCTATCGAACAACCAAAATGCGCTGAAGATTTATTAGATTTTAAACAAAAATACGTTTCTGGTAATAATAGCGGTAAATTAGGAAAAGCTGGTAGTAAAACTCCAACGTCTACTAGTACCGGCATGTTAAGTTTAACTAGAGAGTTAAATCCTAAATTAAATCCAGCTATGGAAAGTAATGTTCGAGTTTGGTCGCAATTGGCATTTAATAGTATTCAAGGTAGTGGTTTCCCAAGAATTGATTTTTTATGTAATAGTAAAACTGGGCAAGTTTGGCTAAACGAAATTAACCCGTGTCCTGGATCGTTTGCATTTTATTTATGGGAAGCAAATAAGAATAATCCAATTTTATTTACCGAATTATTAAATATTTTATTAACAGAAGCTGAAATTTTACATAATAAACAACAGCTACCTGTAGATCTAACCCCTATTGACGCTAGGTTGTTTCCTAGAAAAAATTAATATTTAGAGCTATTTATGGTCTGTTTGCAGAATGGTGTGCTGCAACAGTCTCTTTGGCTTTTTGTGCTTTTTCAAGCATTAATTTTCTTGCTTTGTGTAGAAAACCTTTCTTTTTAAATCTTTCGGTTAATTCTTCATGGTCTTTTAAAGCTTGAGTAAATTTTTCTTTGGTTGCAGGATCAGATGCATTCTCAGCTTGATCTTGCCAATGTGCAAGATCCTTTTTAGATACTTCTGGCTTAAGACCATTTAAAAATGCTGCTTTGTACATTTTAAGCGCTACTTCTGGAGTTTTGGAGTTGCCAGTTATGTGAAATGCTTTTTCGTGATCATTAGATCTTTCTAGTACTCTAGTTGCTTGATCCACCAGTAGTGCAACTGCATTGTCTAAGTCTTTTCCACCAGCTGCAACAATCTCTTTTGGAATTTTAAATTCCATATTATTTAAGTCGCCGTCAACATTTTCGCTTATAGACACTAAAGTCTTACCATTTTTTTGGATAAGCATGTTATTAGTTTTATTTTCTTTATTATTATTTGGATCTGGTACTATAGCGACGTCTTGAAGCAGGTCTAGCATTTTTTCGAAATAAGCTTTTCGATCTGCAAAAGGTTCGGTTGAACCAAAAAATCTACTTACTCGGTTAGATGTGTCTTTGGGTTCTTCTCCTTCGGCTTCTTGTAATAACTTTAAGCGGTTTAGTAGATTTTGGCGCATTAATTGAATTTGATAATTTCTAAAATCCCAATAAGTATTAAAATCCATTTTTTTTATTACATTGGCAGGATTACCTAGCAAATTATATTTTTTTAAACCGCTAATACCTAAAGGTTTATCATTTTTCTGAAATTTATTATTATCTACTAAATATTGTTGATAACCATGTAGTTCTTCCATCCTAGTATTAAGTGGAAAAATATGTTTATTAGTACTGGTTGTATTATTAGGTGGTGTGGTATTTGGATCATTATTAAGCTCAGCTTTTTGACCAGCTTTATTTTCTTCCTCAAGTGCGGCTTTTAGTGCGGCTGCAGTTTTTGATGCAGCTTCAGTTTTTAAGCGTTTGTCTGGATTGTTTGGGTCAGCTTCTGGAATTAAGGTTATGGTAGGTGTACCTGATTTTGGTTCACTTGCTTTAGATGTTGCGGAAACGGAACCATCGGTATCTGTTTCTACAAGTGCAGGAGTGGCGCCACTACTTGTGGCTTCTGTTAATCCTGGGTTTAATGGCGGTGAATCATTGGGTGCGTCATCAGGTATTTCTGTAAGTCCAGGTTTGTTTGGTGTGGGTTTTCCTGACATAATGTTAATATAGAATTTTTTAGAGTTTTTTCAATGTAAGATATATAAATAAAATGACCAACATTAAATTACCTGCTCCTAAAATTAAAACTAGACAGTTAAACTCAAAATTATACGATTTAGCTTTGGCTAATGGCCTTCACCCTACTATTGCAAAAATTTTAGCTGCACGCCCAATAGAAGAACAGAGTTTATCTAAAATTATTGAACCAAAATTATCATTATTAGAACACCCTGAAACAATGCAAGATATGGTTAAAGCAGCTAAGCGTTTAGCCTATGCCATTATAAATAAAGAATGTATAGGAATAGAAACCGATCATGATTGTGATGGGCAAACTAGCCATGCAGTAATTTATTATAATTTAACGCAACATTTTAAACATCCTAAGAATTTAATTAGATCATATATTGGCCATAGATTAACCGAGGGATATGGTTTGTCTGATGCAGTAGCTAACAGAATTTTGGCGGATCTTCCTAAAACATCTTTAGTAATAACTGCAGATAATGGATCTTCGGATGAACCACGAATAGCTAAATTAAAGGCTAGTGACATAGATGTAATTATTACTGATCATCATCAAATTCCAATTACAGAATTTCCTAAAAGCGCTTACGCTTGTATTAACCCAACCAGAGAAGATTGTAATTACGATCCGTATATAGCAGGGTGCATGGTAGCTTGGCTATTAATGGTAACAACCCGATTAGAACTTATTAAATTAGGTTACTTAGAAAAAAATGCTCCTAAATTGCAAGATACTCTTGATTATGTTGCGGTTGGTACAGTTGCAGATTGTGTTAGTTTTGCTAAAAGCCACAGTAATAGAGCAGTGGTACGTTTTGGATTACAGCTTATTAATTCTAGAAGTAAATTTTGTTGGCAAGCATTAAATAATATATTGCCAGATAATATTAATGTGGAAGATTTAGGCTTTAAAATTGGACCATTATTAAATAGCGATGGCCGTTTGGCTACAGCGTTCGGCTCGGTAAGTTTTTTATTGTCAGATAGCCTTACTCAAGCCCAAGATTGGCTACAACATTTAAAAGAACAAAATATTGTACGTCGTAATATTCAAAAAACCATTACTTTGCAAGGATTAACCCAAGCAAAACAGCAAGTAGACGCTAATAAATATGCAGTGTGTATTTTTTTACCAGATGGACACGTGGGTGTTCATGGAATATCTGCTAGTAGAATTAAAGATAATTTTGGAAGGCCAACTGCGTTTTTTGCGCCTAAGGTTGGTGAAGATCAATTAATTACTGGTTCATTAAGAGGAATAGAGGGTTTTCATGTAAGAGATGCTTTACAAGATGTGGCAGATCAAGATAAAAAGCTATTAATAGCTTTTGGTGGGCATCGTGGAGCAGGCGGAGTTACTTTAAAAGCCAGTGATTTTAATAAATTTGTAGAGTTGTTCGAACTGGCTACTAGAAAACAGCTGGATATGGTAAACTTAGGGCCGGTTATTTGGTCGGATGGTGTACTTCCTAGTGAACTAATAAATTTAGATTTCTTTTATGACTTAAAGATTTTAGAGCCATTTGGTAAAGATTTTGAAAGTCCAGTTTTTCATACTATAGCCAAAATAGTTCATATAAAAATTATTGGTGACGGTACTCATGCTAGGGTAGATTTAAATATTAGTGGTAGAATTTTTAGGGCAGTATGGTTTAGTATGCGTTATGGGGTAGAAGAACCTTGTTTGTTTGTAAAAGATGATGAAGTAATCTGTGCTTTTAGTTTGTTTGAAAATAATTTTAATAATCAAAAAACTTGTGAGTTGCAGATAATAGGGATGCACCATATCTCAGGCTGATGGAAGATTTGTTATGTACGACATTAATTATAATGATTTATTAGAAGAATTATCTGTTAAACAGCAACAATTGTTGCATCTGGTAGATTTTAATAAAAAATCATTAATGTTAGAACAAATTAAATCCCAATTAGCAGATCCAAATGTATGGGATGATCAAGAAAAAATTAAATTATTAAGTAAAGAAAAACGACAATTAGAACAACAACTTTTTCCAATAGAACAATTTTCTAAAAATTTATTAGATGCCCAAGAATTATTTTTAATGGCTAAGAATTTGCAAGATGAAAACAGTTTGCAAGAAATTTGTGAGGAAATTTTAGAATTACAAACAGTTTTTCATAAACTAGAATTTGAATGTATGTTTTGTGAAGAATTAGATTCAAATAATACTTTTTTAGATATTCAATCTGGTTCTGGTGGAACAGAAGCTCAGGATTGGGCAGAAATATTGTTACGTATGTATTTAAGATGGGCAGAATCCAGAAAATTTAAAGTAGAAATTATGGAAACCTCTAACGGAGATGTAGCTGGTATAAAAAGTGCCACTATAAAAATAAGTGGAAATTATGCTTATGGTTGGTTACGTACCGAAACTGGAGTACATAGGTTGGTACGCAAGTCTCCATTTGATTCTGGTAATCGTAGACATACTTCTTTTGCGGCAGTATTTGTTTATCCGGAAGTAGATGATGATGTAAATATTCAGATTAATCCAGCAGATTTACGTATAGACACGTATAGGGCAGGTGGTGCTGGAGGACAACATGTGAATCGTACAGATTCGGCAGTTAGAATAACTCATGTGCCGACCGGTATAGTGGTTCAGTGTCAAAGCGATAGATCTCAACATAAAAATAAATCTTATGCGATGAAGCAATTAAAATCTAAGCTTTACGATTTAAAGATGCAAGAAAAAAATCGAGAAAAGCAAAAATTAGAGGATTCTAAAACTGATATTGGTTGGGGAAATCAAATTAGATCTTATGTTTTAGATCAATCTCGTATTAAAGATTTGCGAACTAATCTAGAAATTTTTAATACTCAACAAGTATTAGATGGGGGGATAGATCCATTTCTAGAGGCAAATTTAAAAACAAAAAAATAAGGATTATATAAATGACATCAAAAATTAATATAGAAACTAATGAACATAATATAGATCTTGATGCTGATGTAGAGCGTTTATCTAAATTAGAAAAATTAAAGGCAGCTGGTTTTGCTTGGCCTAATAATTTTAAAAGAGAGTTTTTGGCAGAAGATTTACATGTTAATTATGGTAATTTGTCTAATGAAGAATTAATAAAACAAGATATTAAAGTAACTGTAGCTGGTCGTATTATGTTAAGACGTCTTATGGGTAAAGCTAGTTTTATTACATTGCAAGATATGTCTGGGAAAATTCAAATTTATTTACAACAAGAAGCGTTGCCAGATATTTACGAACAATTTAAGACGTGGGATTTGGGTGATATTATTGGGGTAAGCGGAGCTTTATTTAAAACTAAAACAGGTGAATTATCTGTTAAAGCAACCAAAATTATATTATTAACCAAATCATTACGTTCTTTACCAGAAAAATGGCATGGATTACAAGATCAAGAAACTAGGTATAGGCAACGATATTTAGATTTAATGGTAAACCCTAATTCTAAAAAAATTTTTCAAACTAGAAGTAAAATTGTACAGTTTATAAGGGAGTATTTAAATAATTTAAAGTTTTTAGAAGTGGAAACCCCAATGATGCATATTATTCCTGGTGGCGCAGTAGCTCGTCCATTTATTACGCACCATAATGCATTAGGTATGGATTTATATTTGCGAATTGCTCCAGAATTATATTTAAAACGTTTAGTAGTTGGTGGTTTTGAAAAAGTATACGAGATTAATCGTAATTTTAGAAACGAAGGATTATCTACCAGACATAATCCGGAATTTACCATGATTGAATTTTATCAAGCTTTTGCTGACTATAAAGATCTTATGAATCTAACAGAAGATTTATTTAAATATTTAGCTAATAATATATTAGGAAGCAATATTTTAACTTATCAAAACAAACAATACGATCTATCTAAGCCGTTCGAAAGATTAACATTTAAACAAGCTATAGTAAAATATAATCACGATTTATCAGCAGAAGATTTAAATGATCGTAATAAATTATTGGCATATATGCAAAGTAAAAATATTGTTATGGATCCTGATTGGATAAATAATGCTGGAATAATTAAATTACAATTTGAACTATACGAACACACTGTAGAAGCTCAGTTATTAGATCCTACTTTTATTACCGAATATCCTACCGAAGTTTCACCTTTAGCAAGACGCAATGATCTTAATCCAGAACTCACCGATCGTTTCGAGTTATATATAGCGGGTAGAGAAATTGCTAATGGATTTTCTGAGCTTAACGATCCAATTGATCAAAAAGAACGATTTAAGAGTCAAGTTGCATTAAAAGAATCTGGTGATGTAGAGGCAATGCATTATGATCAGGATTATGTATGTGCCTTAGAGTATGGATTACCGCCAACTGCCGGGGAAGGTATAGGGATCGATCGATTAGTCATGTTGTTTACCGATCAAAATTCTATTCGAGACGTTTTATTATTTCCGCATATGCGATTAAATACGTAATTTTTTAGAAAAATCTAATCAATCTTTTTTATTTTTTTGCTTGGTTCGGTATGGATTACTTCTTTATTCTCAGGTTTTTTATCTTTTGATATTAAATTACGTAATGACCATAAAATGCCTGATTTGTTTTTTGGTATAGAAGGTTGCTTTACGTCTAATTTTATTTGTTTTGTTAATTGTGGCTCGACAATAGCATGGTCAGGTGTTGATTGTGTAATTTGATATAAATTATCTGTAAATTTTGTAATATTGCTATCTTGTTTGTGCATATGATTTAAACATTTTTTTCTTTCTACCATTCTCATTATGGGAGTTACTATTAACCCACCTAGCAAAACGCCTGCGGCGGTAAGTATAGCGGCTGGAGGAAATATCATAGAGGCACCACCAGAAAAAAATAAACCCAATTTTATTGTGTTGAATGCTCCAGAATTACGTACATCTTTAGATACAGAATCTAATAACATATCTTGTATAAATTTTTTAAATAAATCTTTGTCAGGACTATAAACAAAAGAACCTTGTTGTTTCTTTTTAATGCTATATGCTTCAAATTGTTGTTTTAAAGTATACTTTAATGTATCTTGTTTAAGTTGAGATAGTTCTATATTTTCTGGATTTTGTCCTGTTGTTTTTAAATATTCTTTATATTCATCTAGTGGACTTTTACCCCACAAAAAATATTTTTTTCTAGTTATATGTAATTTTTCATTAATAGCCTTTTGCATAAATAAAGGAATATTTTGGAAATCTTTCTGTCGGTCTTTATAGTTTTTAGAAATATCAAAAACACTTTTTACGGTATTCACAAATATTGCACCAACAGCAGTTATTCTACCAATTAGTGGAACAACATGCTTTAACGTATCGACTATTTTGATGGCAGAAATAATATGGGTTAACCAATAGATAGCTTTATCTAAAAATGATGTTTTATTAGTGGTGTCATTCAATAACATTTCTTTATTACTTTTAGATGATTTAATAATAGCTAATTGTTTAGACAGAGCATCTTTTATTGCTCCATCCTGATCTTTATCTTTAATAATTTTTTCTATAACTCTTTTTACTCGTATTCTTTGAATAATGGTGGCAATACCAGTTGCAATTAATCCACCGGCAGCAATTGCTAAAGATGCTATACCTACAGCTGGAATAATTGGTGGAAATAATAATCCGAATGCAAATACATTGCTTGCTATAGATGAAGAGGCATCTATGCCAGTTTCGGCAACCTTTACAGCCATAGAATTTCTTAATTTATTTATGCAATAATTTTGGATATGTTGTTCGGTAATTTGTGTCGGATCTTTAAAATTTTTTAAATATTGTAGTAAATCTTTTTGATCAATATTAGCTATTATTTGCTTTAAATTTTTAGGAAGATTTTTAATGTATTTTTCAGTACTGTAGATTGTGTATAAAGTAGCTACAGCAGATCCTATACCTTCAACATCGGCAATAGCAACTTCAACATCAACCGGAGCATTAGCAATATCAACAGTATCTAAAGTAGTTGGGCTTTCAGCATCCTCTGAAGTTTGTTTTGACGTAACACTAGTATTGTTGTTAGTTTTTTCGTTATAAGCCCAAGTTATGGTAGTGTTATTTTGTATGTCTAAATTAGATTTGCCAGTATTCAACTTTTTTTTATTTTTTTTGGCTTTGATGTTAGTTTTTTTAGTATTATTTGGCATATATTTATAATTTTAGCCAAGTTTAGTAGTTTTTGCGCAGTAATTTTTTTATAGTTTATACGAACTTATTAGTTTTCTAAGAGTATTACGGCTAATTCCTAACCATTTGGCAGCTAGAGATTGATTGTCGTTGGTATATTCTAATACAGTTTCTAATAAAGGTTTTTCTACTTCTGTAAGAACTAATTGATATAAATTAGCGATATTTTTATAA
>Ga0182016_10007496_pt1 | contig 11211 bp, 10 predicted proteins | sample 712S2MmetaG_FD_120491 | JGI IMG/M metagenome (GOLD analysis project Ga0182016, IMG submission 120491) | Permafrost microbial communities from Stordalen Mire, Sweden - 712S2M metaG | ecosystem: Environmental > Terrestrial > Soil > Wetlands > Permafrost | place: Sweden: Stordalen | collected...
AGGGGCTGGTTGCTGCGCTATCCGTTGAAGACGAATCGATGGGGGCCATTCTTCGAGGATGTCGCGACCGCGCATCAAACCGATACGGAGATCAACGCGGATACGATGGCCGCTTACCTGCTTGATCACCCGGACTTCACCCCCAACTCGGCAGAGCTGGCGCGAGGAATCCTGCAATGGAGCGAGACCGTGCTGGGGAACCATCAATTCGAATCCCTCCACGTGGTTCCAATCAACGAGCAAACTGCATATCTGTTTCCCGGCAACAGCCACACCGCGCGTCATGCCTCGGTCGAGTTGCTCTATTGCGAACGAACCGGCGAGTGTGCGGATAATCAGGCGGCCATTCGGCGATTGAATTGGGCGACCTACTCGGTCAACGAGGAAGGGAAGAATCGCTATCCTCGCGACGACATCTGGCTTACCGATGGATACGGAGACTACGTGCGGCACTATCTGCGCGCGATGGCGTCGTTGCCCGAACTCGCGCCGGAGGATCAGAATCACCTGCTGCGTAGCAGTTCGGTGATCCAGAAGATTCAATACAGCGCCGGCGGGATCGCTTATCGCAAATTCGATGCCAGTTCAACGGAGACCTTCAAGCTGGGCGCCGGCACTCCTGTGCGCGTCTCTGGCGGCAGTTTTCGCTGGGACGCCGAGACAAAGGTGTTGAGCGTGATGGCTCGCACACAGGTAGTAGAGATCGTTTTGGACTAAGAAACGAGGCGCTTCGCAAGCCTCTGGTTTTCCCTCCTGGCCCCTGCGCCGACATCGCGACCCGGTATGACTGCCAGTGGAACATCGCCGCTGAAAGAGGCGGCATGCCGGAGTTGAAAGAACCGGCCGGCGTTGTTTTGTTCGCTCAGCGTGTTCTTCTGCTGTCGCTCCTTTGCATGAACATCCCGTTGCTCGGGGTACCGACGTCTATTTTCTGGCCGAGCCAGCGTGACTTCCTTGATTGCAGCCGCATGAACCTCGGATGATCAGCTCTGCGTCCAACCAGCGGATACCAGCGCTATCCCCAGTGCTAGTCATCTTGGATGAGCCTTGACGTTTGAGTGATAGCTTTTCGAAGAGTAACTCCGCGGCCATCTTTCCCATTAACTCCATTTCCTGTCTGACAACGGTGATGCCAGGCTCGAGCGTAGAGGCCAATGGAAAGTCATCGAACCCGACGATAGCAACCTTCTTTGGAACTCTCACACGGAGACTATGCAGCGCTTCAAAGGTATAGATGGTTACAAGATTTCGCAGCGCAAAAATCGCATCGGGCGGGTTCGTCCCATAGAGATAGGCCTTCAGCGCAAGAACGACCGACTCGTAGCTTGTAATGGAGACATCGATTTTCGGCGTGAGATTTGCCTCTTGCATGGCAACTCGATAGCCGCGGATTCTTTCCTTATTGGTGTAAAGAGAATCTTCACCTTTCATCCCCATACAGACAATTCGTTTATAGCCGTGAGAAATCAAATGCCGCGTCGCCTCTTTCGCTCCCTTGTAGTTACCGCTGATGACACTCGGAATCGAGGAGTCGAAGATCGGGCGGTCGAATGTGACGACAGGGATTGATGTTCGGCTTAGAGCCTGAACCAACTCATCGTTGCGCGAAGCTGCGGGAGCCAGTAAGAGACCGTCAACTCGATGTTGTATGAGAGTGTTGAGATTTTCCATCTCGACGCGGGGGTCATTGTTGGAGCAGGTCACAATCAGCAGAAGCCCGTGAGCCCGCGCAATTTCCTGAGCAGCCTCTGCACAGACAGCAAAGAATGAATCTGCGACACTCGGAATAATCAGGCCGATTGTCTTTGTTAGGTCACCTTTAAGTATTCGAGCGGCGAGGTTTGGCTGGTAATCGAACTTGCGTATCACTGCGCGCACACGCTCCAACGTCTCCGGACTGACGCGCGCACCTCCATTGATAACACGCGAAACAGTACTTGTCCCCACGCGCGCTTCTCGTGCAACGTCGGACAATGTGGCATGTTGGGTTTTTGTTTTCATGGAGTTAGATCCGTGAATCTATACTCATCTCCACGACAAACCCTGTCAAGCGACTCAATTGTCCAGATAGCAAAGCCATCTTGGTCGCAGTTCGCTGGCGGTCATGGCTCGATTGAAAGCCCCATCGGCTTCATCCATTTCTTGTATTGAGCAAGGCTGATGGGTCCGGAGGCTGCCAGATAATGACTACTGTATGCCGTCCGCCCCTCAACAGACCAATCTATTTGCCACATCTCTATCTGCTCCGGATGCGGTAGTGAGCCAACATGGATCACACCATTTGGCTCGGCTTCGAATTGGGCCTCGAATAGCTTTTTCGCGCCACCGGTCTTGCGCACTTCGATGTGTCCACGAGCAGTTCCCAAAGTGTCATTGACGATGGCAATGGAATGGGATCCTTCCTCCGCTTCACAGCAGATTGCCTGTACATTACGCTGTGCACGCTGGATAAAATGAAAGGCGAGTTTTCTTGTGTTGTAGTAATCCACAACTGAGTCCGACACGATCGGCCAGCCATCTCGCAGATTCCACCACACGATGCCGCGCTTGCTCCCCTTCTGCTGGCGCCAGAGATCGATGAAGAATTTCAGCGCCTCGGCCTGACAGATCTGCGATGCGAGGATGAATTCGTCAAGACTGTCGGGAACGGAATCGAAGAAGGCGCTGATCTGTTTGATCATCAGGTCGTTTCTTCCTTCAGTAGCATTCGAATCCAGACGGAAGCGAACGGATTTCGTAAGCCATTGATCATTCCACACGTGCCCGTCTTTCCATGGGTGCACGAACTCCGGATCGAACATCTTTTCCAGCGACGATCGAGCGGGACAACCGTGGTAACCGATCTCGCTTACGAAGTGCGCCGGTGTGTCCGCATAGAAAGGGGCCTTGAAGTAACCACGCGGCCCCCACAGGTGGACTTCAGGCAGAAGGCGGGAGTCGTTGCCGGCCGCAAAGGCTGCCGAACTGTGATAAGGCGAGCTTGGCAAATAGGGCCGAAGTGGGTCCAACTTTTCCAGCACCGCAGGAAGCGCGTTTCGGGTAACTCGGTCACGGCCCGGATCGACCGGCGTCGCTCCTGCGTAGCTGCGCGACACCCAGGCGTCATCGCCCTCATTGTTTCCCGACCATAAAGCAAGGCTAGGGTGATTGCGCAGTCGCTCGATAACACTCTTCGCCTCTTGAGCAATTACCTCGAGAAAGGCATCGTCTTGCGGGTAGACGGCACAAGCCATAGCGAAGTCCTGCCAGACCATGATTCCAGCCTGATCGCATAAGTCAAAGAAACGATCCGATTCGTAGACATTCCCGCCCCAGCAACGAACCATATTGCAATTCAGTTCTACGAGCATTGGAAACACCTCTTCAACGTGCTTGGAGTCTCGGCTGTGCAAGCCATCGAGAGGACTCCAATTGGCGCCCCTGACAAAGATTGGGACTCCATTCACAGTAAAGCCGAATTGTCCTGGCGTCTCCGGGGTAACTATCTCGCTATGGTCCAAGGTGATAGTGCGGATGCCAATTCTGGAATGGTGCCTGGCGAGCGTTTTTCCATTCGAAGTTCTTAGAATGACCGTTGCATCGTAGAGTGGCGCTTGACCATACCCGCGCGGCCACCAAAGTTCGACGTCCTTGAGTGAGCAGTCGATCTGTCCTTTGGTTGCTGCTCCTCTCGTTTCCGAACGAAAGACTGTGCGTCCTTCGCGGCTAAGCACAACTTCGATTTTGTAGCCGCTATGTTCGGTGTGTGCACTATCTATCTCCCAGTCGATTGAAGCAACGGCACTCGCGCGATCAACGTCCACGGTCCGTGTGAACCAGCGTACGGAGGAGAATCGAACGGAAGTAGAGTATTCCAGGCGTACGTCCCGCCACAGGCCCGCACTAATGATGCGGGGCATGATATCCCATCCATACATATGAGGGGCCTTGCGAACGCTCAAAGACTCCCAATGTCCATCCGTGGAGCGCTCTAAAGCAGAGCGCGGCACAGCCAGTCCAGCAGGAACAGCAGGATCAATGCGCACTACAACTTCATTGGTCCGATTGTGAAGTAAGACGGAAGTTACATCAAAGCGGTGCTGGATAAGCATATTTGCGGGCTGCCCCACGAGGACACCATTTACCCACACGGTGGCTAGGCAGTCCAGACCGTCAAAGACGAGCTCCGCTCGCCCGCCTTGCGCTTTCTGCTCTGCGTTGAAGATGCGACGATACCACCACTGGTTTGACTCCAAACCGAGTGCCTGGTAGACGCGCTCCCCCTTTTCGAGCGGCTCCAGATGGCCTGCGGCAATCAGATCCAACTCGACATTGCCTGGTACTGTTGCGGGAATAGTGGGCCAGTTGGCTGGAGGAGCGTTGACAGGTTGGCCCTTCAAGGCGTCAATATCGGTGCCATAAGTAAGGCTCCAGATTCCATTAAGGCTAGTCGTTTCTCCAGACCCATTGAATATTGAGCCACCGGCGTCAGTGTATCCTTCCGGAAAAACGGCTTCCGCGAGAGATTGCTTCAAGAAGAGGGATGTAAGCCAGCTGTACCAGGGCAGCTTGAAAAGAGCACGCCGGGTGAAGCCGCTCGGCGAATCTTCATTCGGAGAAACCATAGTGATCCTTTATCGAATTCGGCGAAGCGGGGGCTGGGACACGGTTCATAACTGATCGTTATGTTATTCCATGATATAACTCCCCAGATTACTCTTTTGATCATGATGCAAACATTCCGAGAACCTGTGATACGTGAGCATGCTTGGGACCTGTGAAAATGAAAACGCCAGCACGGCCTTCGCCAATCTTGACTAAGCGATACACTTCATCGAAGTTGACGATGTCATCGTCGCCAGGGAGCCAGGAGGCTGCGGGACTTGGGATCTCGCTGGACACGGAAGTCAATGTCTCGCGTTCGTCGATGACCTCGCGCGGGAAGCCGAGGGCAACACCGCGCTCATCACAGTTGCATCTGGGTTGTATCCCACGATCACTGTGCTTCTAGCGGTCTTCATCCTGCGTGAGCGCTTCCAGCCCATTCAGGTATTGGGGCTGCTCTTTGCCGCCATCGCCATCGTCATTATCTCGCTGTAGAAGGGTTTACCGTCCATGCATGTGCAACCTTGGCTCTGGTATTGCGCAATTACGTTGGTAGCGTGGGGTGTTGTCGGCCTGCTTCAGAAGCCGCCGGCGGTTTCACGCTTGAGTTCTCGACGCCCCTATCTCTGGCCGCAGGCCAGACTTTGTCCATTTCGTAAGCTCAAAACGCATCGCTCAATCAACGGGCATTACAGGTCGCGGAAAGACTCGATTGGAGAAATGGTTTGTATCAGGGCACGAGCGGGGGACCCTCTGGGTCGCGTGCCGAAAAAGCCGCAAGATCAACGTCGGGCTTCAGTCCCTGCTAATTTCGCCCGGCCACAGATGCCCTTTTCCGCAGCCTCTAAGCCCAACAGTTTTACGGCCTTTACGGCGCGACTTCAGTCGTGCCGTAAAGGCCGCAAAACGAACGAGTTTTTCTTCAACGAACTTCAGACTCAGGACGCTAGAGCGAGTTCATATAGTTCACCAGGTCTGCAATATCCTGGTTGTTCAGGCCAATGTTGAACCGGTTTTTGTAGAAGACCACAACATCGCGCATCGTGGCTGCCTGGCCGCCGTGGAAGAACGGAGGGCGAGCGCCAATGCCGCGCAACGAAGAGACCTTGAATTTGCCGAGGTCGGCACATTTGCCGCTGATCCATCCCACGCCAGGATCTGAAGTGACATATTCGTCGTAGGACTGGCCGTTCGCCGTTACGGGATTGCTGAAGTACGGGATCGAGCCTACCGGACAGAGGAACGCGAACACCGGCTGGTCAGGAAGCAGAGGCATCGTGGTGGTGCCGTTTGGAGACTGCACCGCATTGGTGTAGCTGTTGTCGGCGATGCCGAGGTGCTTGGGATCGTCAAAGGCGTCGTTGCCGACATTGGCATTGTTGTGGCACCGGCCGCAAGTACCCACCACGGGCCCTCCATTGCCAAAGCCGGGAACGTCGTTCAGGCCCGCCACGCCCGTAATGCTGAATGTGCGGGAATTGAAGATCGCCTCACCGCGAGCGATGGATTGACGCTTTGCCGCGGCGATGGCGTTTGGTCCAGTCGCGTCGCCGAATGAGGTGTAAAGGTTGGTGCCGTCAAAGTCGCCCTGGACAACTGGGCTCGGCATGAGTGAGCCGGGGCACGGCAATTCATTGACGCCGCAGATCCCGCCGCCAAAGACCGCGAAGGGCACATACGGAAGGGACATTGAGTAGGGTCGCCGGGGTGGTGCCGGTGAGGATGGTTGGCAGCAGAGGCGCCAGGAGAGACTGATGCCACGCCGCGGTCAACCACGGAGGAAGGCTCGGGGTGGTAGCACCAGACTGAGCCAGAACTAAGGGTACCGAACAAAGCCCTGCAACGCAGAGGGCCTGAACGAGGATGACAGGAATCTTTCTCATGCCGTTTCGCCTCATGTTTGATTTGTGTTTCCAGGACTAGGGGGGCCGTTTCATATGGTTAGCAGGTTATATTCCGTATATCTACGGTACGGTCGGTGTACTGCAAGAGAATTTTCGTAATGAACGAATGGTTACCGACGGCGATATCCGGCTGCATATAATTTTCGCGATTGAACAGGAGTTTAGCCGGAGTGCCCGGCAAATTCTTTGCCAGCACGTTTGGTGCCCATCCACTGTGTTCAGCCCCGCGTTTCCGTCTCCCGCGGCTCATTGGGAAACGTCAGCGTCAGCCTGTTGCCATTGAGCAGCGGCTCCCACGCAACTGAGCTTGAGAATTTCTGCATCAGCGGCATTCCATGGCCGCCCGGGATCAGGTCCTCTGCGTTTTTCGGTGCCCGTTTTCTGCCCGGTCCGGCCTGGTCAAAATGCGGCGCGTTGTCCTCAATTGCAAACCGGAGCATGCGGTCTCCGTTGCTGTGGAAGCTCAGTTCGATGGAGTGTTGCGGTTCGCCCTTGTAGCCGTGGCGCACAATATTTGAGAGCGCTTCTTCAAGGCAAAGCTCGATTTTATAAACCGTATCCTCGCCAATGGCATGCTCGGTCGCCAGCGCATCCACCCAGGGCTTCACCAGCGCAAGATCCGCCAGACGGCTGTTGAGCTTCAGCCGTTCCTGGTCCTTATGTGCATGCGTCTGATGCATCGTCGTGCCTCTGAGAACTTATGCGAGCGCGGCCAGCGCGTCCGCCAACTCGTGACGGATCGGAATCAGCGCATCGATGCTGCTTGCCTTCAGAACTTCTTCCACCATCTTCACCGGGGCAAAGATCACCACTTTGCCGCCACGGCGGCGTACCGCCTGCGCGGGCACCACGATCGATCGAAGCCCCATTGAGCCAAGAAACGTGACCTCCTGCAGGTCCAGCAGCAGCAGCTTGCTGCTCCCGGCAATCACATTCATCTTCAGATCGATGGCTGCTGCTCCCTCAATGTCGAGGCGTCCGTCGAGAACGACCTTGGTAATCCCGCCGTCCAATTCTTCCGTTGAAAGCTTCATTGTTTCTTCCTCTGGCGCAGCAGCGTCCTGTCGCGGACCACCCACCTCTGCTTGCGCAGAACTCCCGCGTTCCTGCCTGCATCCACAATCGTTATCCTACGGGCCGATTATGACAGTCTTGTTACAGGAAGAAGTGGTCCTCTTTCAGGGTAGCCAGCACCTGCGAACCGGCGCCCAGGCCAGCCGATCCAGCCGGAGCGCCCTTGGGTTGCAGCCGCACTTCGATCTTCAGGTCCATGCGCTTCTTGGCGACAAACTCCGCGCTCACCGTATTCGAGGTCTTTTCCGTGCCGCCGCTGCCCACAATGACCCGGAATTCATGCACGCCCGGCGGAACCACCAGCGTGTCGTAATCCGCCTTGTTGCCCGCGGCGCTCTTCAGCAGGAGCCTGCCGTTCATCTCGATCTCAAACGCCATGCCCGCCGGCATGTGGCTCACGTCCAGCTTCAGCCGGGTGTTCTGCTTCGGGTCAAGCGTCTTGGGATTGAAGGCCACAGGCGCCATGCGCGGCAGTGCAGCTGCTGCGGGGGTTGGAAGCGGTGTTGCCTGCGCGGCTTGTTGTGGAGCCTGCTGAGCAGGTTGCGGCTGAGCCGCCGATTTTAGTTGGCCTGCTTGAGGCTTCTTTTGAGCCCCCGCCCCGGTTAACGTTCCAGCCGTCGTCGCCACAGCAGGCGCTGCCGATGCTTCTGGAGTGGTCGTTGCGGGAGTTGTTTGCGTCGTCTCCGGCGCTGGTGCCGGTGCAGCCTGGTTGGCGGTCGCCTGGCTGCGACTGTGCATCACAAACCAGCCGCAAGCGCCTGCCGTCGCCAGCACAATCGCCGCCACGGCGGCCACCATTCCTGTACGCGACTTTGCCGCAGGCCCGACTTCCGATGTCAGAGGTTTGATCCCAAACGCAGCCGCGGCTCCCGCCCCCTGGCCGGAACTCGTCACGGGCCTCGGCCTCAGGCTTGGCGTCGCATCCAGCGTGGCGTTTTCATCCTTGCTGCCCGTCGTCATTTCGGGAACAACGGTCTGCAGGCTCGCCGGTGTTGCTCCGCTGCGCACCTCGCCCAGTGCATGCGCCAGTTCCTCGCCGCTCTGGTAGCGGTCCGCCGGGCTCTTCGACAGGCACTTCATAATCACCTTGTCCAGTAGCGCGGGAACCAGCGGGTTCAGTCGCGCCGGCGGAACAGGCTCGGTGTGCACAATTTTGTAAGAGACCGTGGTCATGGTCTCGCCCGGAAAGGGCTGTTCCCCCGTTGCCATCCAGTAGAGAATCACGCCCAGTGAAAACAAGTCCGTGCGCCCGTCGATCGGCGCTCCCGTAAACTGCTCGGGCGGCATGAATGCGGGCGTCCCCAGCATCTGGCCGGTAGTCGTGATCTCGCTGGCCGTCATCTTGGCCACGCCAAAGTCCGTAATCCGCGGCCGCTCGATGCCATAGGCTTCGGCGTTCGTCATCAGAATGTTGGCGGGCTTGATGTCGCGATGAACCACGCCTTTGCGGTGCGCATGTCCCAGCGCCTCGGCCAGTTGCTGGCCAATTTCGCACACGCGATCCATTGACACGCGCTCGCCTTTCTTCATGGCGTCGGCCAGCGTGCGTCCGTTTACGTACTCCATCACCAGGTAAGGCTGGCCTTCGTGTTCGCCCACGTCGAACACAGGCACAATGCCCGGATGAGCCAGTGCGCCGGCTGCGCGCGCCTCGCGGTAGAAGCGCTGCCGGAATTCGTCCCCATGGCTGCCCAGCAACGCGCCCATCAGGATGGTCTTCAAAGCCACCATCCGGTCCATCGAAGGGTCGTGGGCGCGGAACACGGTGCCCATTGCCCCCTGGCCAAGCTCGTCCACAATCTCGTAGCGCCCAATTGTCTTTGGTGTTCCCATGTCCTCGCCTGATCGCGCCTGAGTCCGTGACGGGCTCCAGCCTCGCCTAATTTAACACGCCAATTTATCGCTCGGTATCACCCGATTTCAGGGGAGGTGCAACGTTTTGGGCAGACGCCCGATAGCGCACCACCAGCAGCGTCATATCGTCTGTCTGGGCTGCTCCGCGTGCAAATGTGGTGATCGTTTCCAGCACCAGCCGTTTCACTGTCTCCAGCGATTCCTCCTGCCAGCCGGTCAACGTCTTCATGACTCTCGCATCGCCAAAAAGTTCTCGCTCAGGATTTTCGGCCTCCGTAATGCCGTCGCTGAACAGCACCAGCGTATCTTCCGGTTCCAGCTTCACCGTCGTTGCAAAGAACTCCGCCTGTTCCACCAGGCCCACCGGGAACGAGCCTTCCGTATACAGTTCGCTCACCTCGCCGCGCCGCACCAGGAGCGGAGATGGATGGCCGCCGCGAATGTAGTTCAGCGTGCCGTCGCGATCGATAATCCCGAAGAACATGGTCGCGTAGCGGCCCACTTCAGCGTGCTCGCACAAAAATTTATTGATGTGGTTGAATACCTTCACCGGATCGGTGCCCAGCGTCATGCCTGACAGCGCTCCCTGCAGCATCGTTGTCAGCAGCGCCGCACCCAGTCCCTTGCCGCTCACATCGGCAATCAGAAACGCCGTGCGGTTTTCGTCGATAGGGAACACGTCAAAATAGTCGCCGCCCACATCCAGGCACGGATAGTTCACGCCGGTAACAGCCAGGTGCGGAAAGTCTCTCAGCCCGCGCGGCAGCAGCGCCTGCTGGATGTCGCGCGCAATGTTCAGCTCCTGCTCCATCTTTTGCCGTTCGCGCTCCCGCTCCACCAGCCGCGCATTGTCCAGAATGCTCGCGGCCTCTACGCCCAGCACATCCAATATCTGCCGGTCCACATCGGAGAATGCCGAGGTCTTGCGCGAATCCAGGTAAACGGCGCCCAGCAGTTGGCCCCGCTTCATAGCCTCCGACTGCTCTGCGTTGGCCCGTGGCATGGAGTAGAGCGGAATCGCCACCACCGAGCGAAGGTTCTGGATCATGATGCTCTCGGCGCCCTTCAGGTCGATGTCCGCCAGGTTCAGGTCGCCCGTAATCACCGCCGCCTGGCGGTCCAGCGCCTGTTTCAGCGCCGTCTGGCTCGGCTTGAGCGCGTCCAGTGGAATATTCTCGCTCTTGTTGTTGCGTGCCAGCCGCACCTTCAGCGCATTGTCCGTGTCCGGCTCCATCAGCAGTCCCCGGTCGGCGTGTGTGATGGAAATCGCGTGATCCAGCATGGTGCTCAGCACCGCGTCGAGCGGAAGCTGCGAGTGCAGCAGCGATGTTGCCTCCAGCAGCAGATTCAGCTTGCTCAGGCCCGCGTCCGGCATCTTCCCAATGGCCGGCAGGCTGCCGATGCGGGTCAGCATGCCTTCAAGCTCGGCCGTGGCGGCTGCCGTATGAAACCTGATCTCGCAGCAATCGTCCAGGCCGAATTGAATCAGGTCGCCGTCCTTCAAGACGCTGCGGTCGATCCGCTCGCCGTTCACAAAAATGCCCAGCCGGTGACCGCGATCTTCGAGCCAGTAAGCCCCGTCTGCGTGCACAATGGCCGCGCAGCGGCGCGAAATACGCCGGTCGTCGAGCTGCAGGTGGTTGCCCGTCTCAGCGCCACGGCCAATCAGGAAGGGAGATTGCGTAATCGGAACGCTCTCGGGCGCACGGCCGGGGTTGGCTACTTCCAGCGTCGTTTGGGGCTCATGGGAAAGGTCGGGCATAGGCATCAAGGGGTGGGAGAATTCTAGCACTCC
>Ga0182016_10007497_pt1 | contig 11210 bp, 14 predicted proteins | sample 712S2MmetaG_FD_120491 | JGI IMG/M metagenome (GOLD analysis project Ga0182016, IMG submission 120491) | Permafrost microbial communities from Stordalen Mire, Sweden - 712S2M metaG | ecosystem: Environmental > Terrestrial > Soil > Wetlands > Permafrost | place: Sweden: Stordalen | collected...
CCTTCGAGCATCGAGACGCCCAGGTCGAACTGGAAATCTGCCAGCGTTACGCATGGCTCACCCCGGAGCCGGCCGCCGGCGTCATCGTCGGCGCCGGCATGAACACCGGAGCAAGCACGCAGGTCTTCTACATGGCCACGCCGGTTCAGTTCTACAAAGCGCCCACGGTCACGGCGGCGGCGGGCACCTTCAAGACCAATCAGGCCGGGACGGCGACCGCCTGCACGATCACGGCGGGCGCCACGCACACCCCCAATGCGATCAGCGTCAACGGCAACAGTGCGGGCACGGCGGGCCAGGGCACGCTGCTCCAGGGCGGCGGCGGCTCCGGCTACATCCTGGCGAGCGCCGACTTCTAACCAGGCGCCCCACGGGAGACCGCAGATATGGTGCAGTTCATCAACGATGGGACGCACACCCTGGGCAACCTGCTCAAGGCGTTCGCATAAGGGGGGGCGCATGGCGAACCTGATCGAGACGGCGCGGCTCTACGTGGTTGCCAATGGCGGCCACGCCACGGTGGCCGCGTCGATCAGCGTGCCAACGGTTCATCTGGTGGAGGTCTGCGCCGGCCTGCGGCCCATGTCCCCGCAGGCCGCCGCGGGCCTGGCCCCGCTGATCGGTGTCGCGGTGCCGCAGCTGCTGGCCGCGGACCCGGATTACCAACTGATGGCACGCCGGGGGGTGCGGCCGTAATGTTCAACACCCTGACGGCCCCGCTCCGTCGGGACCCTGACTATCCGGCCCGCACCAGAGAGATCGACGTCCTTCGGCGGATGTTGGAGGGTCGGATCTATGACCTGCTGACATACGAATTCCACGAAGAACGGAACGACGCCGGCGAGTACATTCCGCTGAAGAAGCGGCGCCCCTCGGTACGGCACAACCTTTGCCGGCTGGCGGTTGAGGACAGCGTGGCGCTGGTGTTTTCCGAGGGGCATTTCCCAACCCTGGAATGCACCGACGCTGCGGTGCGGGAAAGCCTGCTGGTGCTGGTGAAGGAAACCAGGCTTGCCAGGGTGATGACTGACGCCGCGATCAGCGGTTCGGTCGGGTCGGTGGCGATCCTGATGCGGGTCCTGAAGAACCGCGTGTTTTTCGAGCCGATGAACACGGAATACCTGACGCCGGCATGGCGGCGCGATGCGCCGGACACGCTGGCCGGGGTGACCGAGAAATACAAAGTCCGGCGAGGGGAGCTTGAGGAACGCGGCTACACCTTGTCGGACGATCATGAGTGGTACTGGTTTCAGCGGGTGTGGGATGACCAGCGGGAAATCTGGTACTGGCCGTGGCCGGTTGCGAAGGAAGGTGCCGGACCGGTTGAGGACCCGGTGCAGACCGTCGACCATCGGCTGGGCTTCGTGCCCGTCGTGTGGATCAAGAACCTGCCCGGTCCCTCGGCATCCGGCTCGGCGGTGGATGGCGCCTGCACATTCAGGGCGGGCATCGAGACCACAATCGAGATCGAGTACCAGCTCAGCCAGGCCGGGCGAGGACTGAAGTACTCGAGCGATCCGACGCTGCTGATCAAGGAGCCGGCATTCGGCGACCAACAGCAATTCGTGCGGTCAGCGGCGAACGCCCTGATCGTTTCAAAGGATGGCGACGGCCGCCTGCTGGAGATCAACGGCACCGCGGCAGCGGCGGTGATCGAATACTGCCGGGCCCTGCGCGAAATGGCGCTGGAAGGGATGCACGGCAACCGGTCCAACGCCGACAAACTGTCGGCGGCGCAGTCTGGCCGCGCCCTGGAGTTGATGCACCAGGCGCTGATCTGGCTGGCCGACCACCTCCGGCAGAGCTACGGCGAGGATGGTCTGCTGCCGCTGATCCGCATGGTGATGCGGTTGTCGCGGCAGTTCCCACTGCTGATCAACGGCAAGCCGCTTACTCCGATCGCCGATGATGTTCAGGTCTCGCTGAAATGGCCGCCTTGGTTCCCGCCGACTGGCGAGGACCGGGTGCAGGAGGCAAATGGGCTGGCCACGCTGCGGGTCGCCGGGATCATGTCACGGGAGACGGCAGTCAAGGCCGTGGCGGAGACCTGGGACATCGAGGACGTGCAGCACGAACTGAGGCTGATCGCGACGGACGAAGAGGCGATCATCGCAGGGACCGAACTTCCCCCGACCGGGCAGACAAAGCAGGTCATGCCGGGTCCGAACGGCAACCAAGGCAAGGGCGGCGACACCCCGCCATGAATAGGGGCGTCCTATCACCCCCGCCGGACGATGGCGTTTGTTGCGGGATGGACGTTCCGACCAGCCCATGGACGGCAGCCGACGCCGCCCACTGGACCGGAACCGAGCGTTATCAGCCGTGGAAGGACGTCGCTGCGTTCTTCAAAAACAGCAGTCCGGAATAGAATTGGAATAATTTTTGTCGATTTTGCAGTTGACGAACCGAACAGGAGTCGATGATGGCTGAAGGTGATCCCGCCCCGCGGGGCGGCGACAATAAATTCTCGGCCGACTACGTGGCCGGCCTGCAAGCGCAGATCGACCGGCTGAAAGATGAAGCGCGGACCGCTGTGACGGCCCACAGGGAGGCGCTGGCCGAGGCGAAGCGCGCCGGAGACGAAGCTGTGGCCGCGCTGCGGACCGAGCACAAGACGGCGCTGGACGGCGCCACGGCGGCTCATGCCGAGGCGCTTGGCAAGGCGCAGCGGGAGGGCACCGAGGCCCTGACGGCGGCGCAGGCTGCCGCGCTGAAGCGGATCGTCGGGTTTGCCCTGCGTGCCGAGGGTTCGGCCGCCGGGCTGCTGGATCATGACCAGTTGCGGCTGCTGGATGAGGCTGAGATCGCCAAACTGACGGTGGATGATGCGGGGGCGGTGGCGGGCGCGAAGCCGCTGATCGAGGCGATGAAGAAGGCCAAACCGTTCCTGTTCGGCCAGGGCAGCACCAGCAACCCCAATCCGCCGCCCAACCAGCAGCCCCCGGTCCAGAAGCACGCCCGCGACATGACGGATGCCGAATTCGAGGAAGCGAACCGCCGCAAGGCATGGCGCACGGCTGCGTAACCGAGGCCACACCGCCGCGGGGCGCCGTTCCGAAAGGGGCGGCGCCCTTTTGATTCACCCGGCGCCGGTGAGGCGCACCATAACGAGAAAGGAATGCCGCAATGGCATTTAACGACCTCCCGGCAGTTATCCAGTCGGCGATTCAAACCGGGTTCCTGGAGCGCCGGTTTCGCCGGGCGCTGCGCGCCAAGCTGGGCTTCCGGGCCATCACCGACCGCGAGGATTTCATGGCGGGGATCGGTGAAACCATCACCAAGACCCGCACCGGCCTGTTGCCGATGATTACGACGCCGATGGCGCCGGCACAGGTGACGGATTTCACCTCCGGCCTGACGCCGCAGAACTATGGTTTGGAGCAATACACCCTTGGTGTGGCGCAATGGGCGGCCCCCATGATGCTGAATGTCGCGACCGCCAGGGTGGCGATCGACGACCTTTTCCTGAACAACGCGGAGACGTTGGCGGAGCAGGCCGTCAGATCCGTGGATGGCCTGGCCCAGCGCGCGCTGTATGACACGTACATGGGTGGCAATACCCGAGTCACCACCACGCTGGGCAGCGCCGGTACCACCGTCAAGGTGGATGATGTCCGCGGCTTCTTTGCGTCGTGGACCTCCCAGGGCGTGCCCGCCGCTGTCGGTACCTCGGCTACCCTTGCCGTGCTGGTCGGGTCCAATACCTACACGGTGACCGGGTGCGTGGCGGATGGGGCGGCGCCGGCAAATGCCAATCCATGGCTGTCGCTGCTGACCTTCTCGGGCACGGGGTCCAACACCAGCACGACGCCGAGCGGCTACAGCGGCACCCTGACGTTCAGCACCAACGTGTCCGTGGCGGATGGCACCGCGGCCAACCAGGTGCAGAGTGCCGTTGCGCCGCTGCTGTTGCGCCCCGTGAATGCGACCACCAACGTCATGGCGACCACAACCGCGGCGATCAGCTCGACCAGCGGTTACAACAATGGCAAGCTGTCCATGGGGATGATTCTGCAGGCCAAGGCCACCATGTCGGCGAACAGCGTGCAGCCGCCGGCAGCGACGGGAAATTACATTTGCTACGCCGACCCGCTGCATCTGACCGGTCTTTATGCCGACCCGGAATTCCAGTTGTTTTTCCGCGGCAAGCCTGAGTCTTCCGAATATAAGCGCGGCGTGATCTCTGAAATGCTCGGGGTGACGCTGGTGGAAACCAACATGAACCCGGTGCAGACCTCGCTGGCCAGCAGCGTTGGGACGGTGCGCCGCGCCATCCTGGTGGGCCAGGGTGCGTTGGTCGAGGGGGTATTCACCCGCGAGGCCATGGCGGCGGCGGCGGCGGTCGATGATGCCAGCGGCATGATGACAGTGGTGGATGACATCGCGCACATCACCCGCGAGCCGCTGGACACGCTCAAGCAGGTTGTGACCCAATCGTGGTCCTACATCGGCGGGTTCACCACGCCGACCGACATCAACACCACGCCGGCGATCTTCGCGACTGCGACAAACGCGGCGTGGAAGCGGGCCGCGATCCTGGAGAGCCTGTAACCGCCAGCAATGTCCGACACTGCGACACCGCGCCCGGCCAGGCCCGACAGCCTGGCGCGGGCGCTCTACGCCCCCGACCCGCCCCGGCTGCCAAGGGCGGTGCGGGCGGCCCCATCCGAGGAAGGATTGACCATGGCGGAAGCCGACCAGATCGCGGCAGACCTGGCGCTCAGCGAGGAGATCGCGGCGCGGGATGCCACCATTGCAGGCCTGCGCCAGCAGGTGGCGCAGCGCGACCAGACGATCAGCGATCACTCAGACCTGATCGCCGGGCAGGCTGCGACGATCGAGCAGACGCGTGTCGGGCTGAGCGCGGCGGAGCAGAAGATCGCGGCGCTGGAGGCTGCCGCAGCCGCTGCTGCTGCGGCGCAGGCCGACCCTGATGCGGTTCCGGTACCGGAGGGGACGCCGAAAGAGATCCTGCTGACCAGCCCGCACGGCTTCATCGACGCTGGTGGGGTCAACCGCTTCTGGCCCGCCGGAACACGGGTCAACAAGCCGGCAGAGGTCGCGCTGCTGGTCGGTCGCAAGGCGGAGCATCAGGTGACGATCGCCGGATAGGAGTAGCCCATGTCCGGCTTCGTTCCCTACGCATTCACCGATGCGCAGTTTGTCGACATCCGGCGCTTCTGCGGCTACCCGGCGCGAGCTGACGGCAACGTGCTGTTTCCCGCTCCGTGGGTGAACGTCCAGTACTTGGCCTTGGAATACCGCCTGCAACACATGTCGCAGTCTGAGGGGGCGGTGGTGATCACCACGTACCTGACGAACCTCTACGTGCTGGAAACGGCGATCGTCACGGCGGCGGCTAATCTGGACACCGATCAGGCCGCGGTCTGGAAGCACAACCGGGATGAGGTGCCGCAGCGCGCGGCGCTGTTCGACGCGTGGCGCCGGCGGCTCTGCGCATTTATGGGCATCCAGCCGGGGCCGGACTTCGTCACCGCCGGCGGCGGCGGCGCGGGCAGCACAGTCGCGATGGTGGTGTGATGAGCGAGCAGCTAGGTTTCTTCAGTGCGGGGCCGGCCGCCAGTGTGCCGCCGCCACGCAAGCCGGGCCGTCCCGGGTTGGGCAGAGAGCGGCCCCCGGCCCCGGCGCCCGCCGCCCCTGTCAGGCCGGCGCCCCGGCCGATGCCCCCAGCCCCGGCGCAGGCTCCGGTCCCGGTCGAGGCCAAGGGGCCACCTGACCCGCGCCTTTGCTTCGGAAAGCTGCCGGTCAGTTGGGCCGGCGCGTTCCGTCCGCCGGAGCGGCACACCTGTGGTTGCTGTGACGGGGCGGTGTTCTGGGCGCCCAATGATCGCGGGTGGCTGTGCATGACTTGCTACGCCCTATTGCCGAACGACGTCCCGCTGGAGGTGGTGCACACCGATGGTCAGTCAGGCAACAGTCCAGGGCCGGGTTAATGCCGGCCTCGCCAAGGCGGCGCAAACCCTCGGCGTTCCCTGTCAGCAGTACCGGCCCACGAACTCGGTCTCCCCCATCGCATCGGCCAACCTGATCGGCTCGCTGCAAGTGTTGTTCGACACCAATCCAAGTCTGCGCCAAACCGTGCCCCGGCAGCGCCAGAAGCCGGAGGAATGGTACGCGGCGTTTGACGCGACGGATGTGCAGATCGGGGATTATCTCGTTACGCCGACGCCGGAGACGTATTTCGTCACCACGCTGGATCCGTTCCGGCCGGCCCGCACTGTGCTGTGCAACCGCGTCGTGACGATCAGCGTGCCCGGAACCATGCCGCTGGCGGGGTTCAATCCAGGCTATGGCGGCGACATCAGGCCCAATGAGCCGATCGTGGCGTCCGGCTGGCCGGCCGCCCTGATCAAGGGGCCACGCGGCGAGACCGGGGACGTGAAGCTGCCAGGTGACACCAAGCTGCCGTGGGAGGAATTACTGTTGCCCGCGATCCCTGGCGCCACCCTGCGGAACGACATGGTGGTGACCTATAGCGATGGGGTCGAGACCTTCCGCCTGATCCTGAGCATGGTCGAATTTACCAGCCTGGGCTACCGCTGCACTGCGATCCTGGAAACCGCCTGATGGCCGACACGTCGGATGTGCAGAATGCCCTGGTGGCGCTCTGCGCGGCCGTCCTGTACCCGGCCGGAGCGGCGGGCCAGGGCGGATGGGACGGCGGGGCCGGCTGGGGTGTTGGCGCGGCCTATGGAGGCGCGGCGCTGGGCACGTCTCAGGCCGGGCTGGTGGTCCGGGTCTACCGCGGATGGCCGGTCGCGCAGCAGTTGGACCCCGACCTCGCAGCGGGCATTGCCCACCTCACGATCTACCAGCCGAACGGCATGGGGCGGGTCGGGCAAGGCTACCTGGAGCGCGATCTATCCATCCAGGGGGCGCCGCCCACCATATCCGCAACCGTCGCCGGCAACGTGGTGACGCTGGCCGGCAGCCCCACGCCGGGGAACCTGGTCGGGCTGATCGTCGACGATGTGCCGCTGGTCTATCAGGTCCAGCCGGGCGACACCCTGTCGGCCATCGCGGCGACTCTGGCGTCACTGATCGGCGGCGAGACGTTGGGCACCGAGTCCGGGGCGGTGCTGACCGATGACAGCGGCAATCCGCTGACCATAGACGATCCGGTCACCGTGACGCCTGTCCCCGGCGGCATGACGCTGACGATCGGCACGCCCCGGCCCATCGTGGCCCGGGTCGGAGCGCAGGGCCAAACGATCCGCCGGCCGCGGCAGCAGACCGAGCGGTATCAGGTGACATGCTGGTCGCCGACGCCGGCGGCCAGGGACGCGATCTGTTCGCTGCTGGATGGCGCCCTGTCGGGCATAAGCTGGCTGCAACTGCCAGATCAGCAAGGGCGGCTGCTCTGGGGCGGCACCGCCAGCGATGACGTGCCCAGCAAGTCCGCGCTATGGCGCCGGGACCTGTTCTATCACGTCACGTATTGGACATCGCACATCCAGATCAGCCCGACCATTCTGTTTGGGGTTGGGAACGTCACCGGTGGGTTTGGCCAGGTGCAGACCACCATTTCGTAGGAGGCAGAAATGCCAATTGTACAGGCAGGCTCGATCAACACCACCGCGTTGATCGTCCCCGACTTATACGTGCAGATCGTGCCGCCGCAGAACCTGGTCATCAACGGCGTGCCGACCAACATTATCGGCGTGGTGGGGACGGCGGCGTGGGGGCCGGTGGGGCAACCGGCCATCATTGGCACCATGGCGGCCTATGCGGCCCTGTTCGGGGCAATCCAGAACCGCTCGCATGACATGGGAACGGCGATTGCGGTGGCGGTGCAGCAGGGGGCGCAGAATTTCCGCTGCGTCAGGGTCACCGATGGCACCGACGTTGCGGCCTCGGCCCTGTTCAACGGCACATCGAGCGGGAACTGTTCGTTCATCGCGACCTCGCTCTACACCGGGTCGGCGGCGAACGGTGACACGCTGACGCTCTCGACCGGTTCCGCTGCCAGCTCCTACCAGTTGACCGTGGCGCGGCCCGGCCTGCAGCCGGAGGTGTACAACAACATCACCGGGTCTGGGGCCACGTTCTGGGCCAATCTGGTTTCCGCGGTGAACAATGGGAACGGCCAGACCCGAGGCTCGTCGCAACTGGTGACACTGGCGGCCGGCGCCGGGAGCAATGCCTCGGTCAACCCGAGCAGTTTGTCGCTGCCGGTGACGATCACGCTGGGCACCGGAACCGGCTCGGTGGCCGGGGTGGATGGTGTCGCCAGCATCACGACGAGCATTCTGCTTGGCCAGGATACGATCCCGCGCAAGGGTATGTATGCGCTGCGCGGCCAGGGGTGCTCGATTGGACTGATCGCCGACCTCTCGGATTCCACGGCGTGGACCACAGAGGCGACATTCGGGCTGCAGGAAGGCATCTACATGATCACGGTGTCGCCGTCCGGCGATACGATCGCCAATGCGGTGACCACCAAGGCGTCTGCCGGGCTCGACAGCTACGCGGTCAAGCATATGTTCGGCGATTGGCTGTGGTGGCTCGATACCGTCAATGGCGTGACGCGGCTGGTGTCGCCGCAGGGTTTCGCGGCCGGACTGATGAGCAATCAGTCCCCGAACCGATCGACGCTGAACAAGCAGTTGTATGGCATCGCAGGGTCGCAAAAGTCCGGGCTGGCCGTGTCGGGCCAGGGCGGGACCTATGCCGCGGCGGACCTTTCCGCGCTTTTCGGCGTGGGCATTGATGTGATCAGCAACCCGCAGCCAGGCGGCTCCTATTGGGGCGTCCGGTGCGGGCACAACTCCAGCAGCAACGCGGCGATCCAGGGCGACAACTACACCCGCATGACCAACTACATCGCTGCCACCCTGGCGGCGGGCATGGGGCAGTATGTCGGCCAGGTGGTGAGTGCCACATTGTTGGGTAATATCCGGGCGACGCAACTCAGCTTCCTGGGCGCTATGCTGTCGCAAGGGCTGTTGGCGGGCCTAATCCCGACAGGGAGCGGCACCAACCTGGCAAGCGGCCTCCCCTATAGCGTGATCTGCGACGGATCGAACAATCCGCCGACCCGGACCGCGCTGGGCTATGTGCAATCCGATGCGCAGATCACGTACCAGGCAATCAACGAGAAGTTCATCTGCAACGTCCAGGGCGGCACGACGGTAATGGTGACGCAGGGGCAGGTTCTGCCGTCCAACTAACAGCAAGGGAGGGGGACAGCCCCAATGAGTTATTCAGCGTCAGCGACAGGTTTCTCGCTCGGCGAAGACGTCCAACTGGTGCTGATGTTCGGCATCCTTGGGCGGGTCGACCTCAAGCACGTAACCGGGTTCCATGCCCAGCAGACCGTCCATCAGGTCCGCGTGCAGCGCCTGGGCAATACCCCGCTTGGGGCGGACGTGCCCGCCGGGTGGAACTTCACCTTCCAGTTGGACCGCGGCGACAGCACGGCGGACGATCTGGCCGCCACGCTCGAAACGATGTATTGGAACAAGACGCGGCTGCCGAGCGGGCAGCTTTACCAGTACATCAATGAACCGAATGGCTCCACGTCCACATACCTGTTCGACACGGCGACGCTGAACCTGTCGGACGCCGGGTCCTGGTCGCAGAATGCGGCGGTGAAACAGACATTGAGTGGTTTTGCGAGCCGGAGGCTGAAGATCTGATGGAAACTGTTACCGACCGGGACGGCCGCAAACTGACATTGCGGGCCGCGAGTCCATTGCTGACCATGGACATTCTTGAGGCAGCCGGCGTGGACCGGAAGGGCCGGCCGGTGGTGCATCTGGTGCAGAATGATCGCTGGATGGGGTATGCCTCGCTGGCCTGCCACGTCAGCGACATCGACGGCGTGCCGCTCCCGATGCCGCAGAACATCGACGAGATCAAGGCGACCGTGACGCGGTTGGGCGACGCCGGGCTGACCGCGGTGGCGCAAGCGTTCGACGGCGGAGTTGCGGTGGTGGTCAACGAGGAAACCGCAAAAAACTAAGCCGGCACCCAGCCCTCCAGGAAATCATGTATCTGGTGGAGGGCGGGGTGCCGTGGGACGTTGCTGTTGCAGCCTCGCCGACCCGGCGGCTGGCCATGGTGATTGTGCGGGGTGAGTTGCGCGGCGGGACGTGGGACTGGAAATCGCGGTCCTGGGGAGTCAAGAAATGATGGAGTTCAAATCCCCCGGGGCGTTCGCGGCGCATCTGCAACGCACGCTGCCACGATTGACCGAGGCGGAATTCGCCGGAGTCAGGGCTGGCGTCGAGATGTGGCGGGATGAGGCGAAGGCCGTTCTGGGGGACTATCAGCGGGAGAATACCGGGCCGTTCGAACCATGGCAGGAACTGGCAGACGCGACGCAAGAGGAGCGGGGCAAGCAGGGCTATCCTGAAAACGACCCGCTGCGGCGGCAGGGCTTGCTGCACGACAACATCGAGGCCTCGGCCGAGGGGCGTGAGGGGGCGATGGGGGTGCCGGACCGCGAGGTGAAGCACGAATACCAGGAAAACCCGGTGAACATCGGAGAGGTGGCGGAGGCGCTGGAGTTCGGCACGCGGAGTTCCCCGCCCAGGTCATTCCTTGGCATGACGGCGTTCCGGTATGGCGCGTCCGCCGCCGCCCTGATCGGCAGCATGGTGGCAGCCGCCCTGGCCGGGATGACAGCGGCGCGGCGGAGGCCAGCGGAGTAGGATCGCATCATGACAGTTGAGGCATACCGGGTCGGCGTCTCGCTGGTCAGTTTGGGGCCGGGGATCGGCGACGACATCGCGCGACTCATTAAGCAATTCCAGGAACTGGATGCGCTGGTGAATTCCGTCAACAAGACGATGAGGGGGATGGGCGGCTTCAGCGGCGCGATGGGTGCCGGGGCCGCTGCGGCGACGAGTATGCAGCAAGCGGCGGCGGGCATGGCGGCGATTATGCCCAACGTAGCGCAGCAGGCGCAGGCCACCGCGACGGCCATGGAGCGGGCGGCAGCGGCAGGACGCATGCTGGCGCTGCCGGCGCCAAATTACGCCAGGACGGAATTCCCCCGAGGATCGCAGTATGCAGGCCCGCAAACCGGGTTCACGATGGGGTCTGGCAGCGGCCCGACCTTCCAGGGGCAGTATCCGCCGAATTGGGGCACCGGCGGCCCGGTCGGCGGCGGGCTGGGGCCGGTTGGTCCGGGCAACGGCCCAACGCTGAATGTGCCCCCTGGCTACACCATGCCACCGCCCGGC
>Ga0182016_10007499_pt1 | contig 11207 bp, 5 predicted proteins | sample 712S2MmetaG_FD_120491 | JGI IMG/M metagenome (GOLD analysis project Ga0182016, IMG submission 120491) | Permafrost microbial communities from Stordalen Mire, Sweden - 712S2M metaG | ecosystem: Environmental > Terrestrial > Soil > Wetlands > Permafrost | place: Sweden: Stordalen | collected...
ATGCCGACCGACCTCGATCCGCCCGAGGTGGACAAGAGTGCCGGCTCGCAGCAGGCGCCGGTGCTGTCGCTCGTCATCACCTCGAAATCGCTCTCGCCGACGGCGCTCTCCGATCTCGTGCACGACCGCATCGTCTCCGATCTGCGCCATATCCCGAACATCCAGAGCGTGGACGTGAGCGGCGAGTACCAGCGCGAGTACCACGTCAATCCCGATCCCGCACGGCTGCTCGCCACGCAGACGACGCTGTCCGACGTCTTCGGCTCGCTCGCCCAGAACAACGCGAACCTCCCCGGCGGCCGGCTCGATTCGCCTACGAACGAGACCGACGTCTCCGTCCACTCAGAGATCCAGCGCGCGTCCGACATCATCGGGATCCCGCTGATGAGCCCGCTCGCCTCGACGACCGTCGTGGACACGAGCAACGGCCTGCACATCGGCGACGTCGCGTCGGTGAGCGACAGCCACCTCGAGCGCCGCGTGATCTCGAAGTACAAGGGCCAGCAGGTGCTCGACATCGATCTCAACCGCGTGATCACGGCCGACGAGATCAAGTCGACCGCGATCGCCCGCGACCAGATCAAGCTGCTGCAGGCGAAGTACCCGATGGTTCAGTTCACCGAGACCGATGCGCCGTCGGAGTACACGCAGGCGTCGCTCAACGGCGTCCTCCAGAGCCTGCTCGAAGGCATCGTCCTCACGGCGATCGTGCTGATGCTGTTCCTGCACGCATGGCGCAACGCCGCGGTCGTGATGATCGCGATTCCCGCCTCGCTGTTCGCCACGTTCATCGTGATGCGCTTGCTCCACTTCACGCTCGACATCGTCTCGCTGATGGGGCTGTCGCTGATCATCGGCATCCTGGTCGACGACTCGATCGTCGTCTTGGAGAACATCACGCGCCACAGGGACCTCGGCCTCTCGCCCGTCGAAGCGGCGCTCACCGGCCGCGGCGAGATCGGCGGCGCCGCCGTCGCGATCACGCTCGTCGACGTGGTGGTCTTCCTGCCGATGGCGTTCCTTTCGGGCATCGTCGGCAAGTTCATGATGGAGTTCGGCGTCGTCGTCGTCGTGGCCACGCTGTTCTCGCTGTTCGTCTCGTTCACGCTGACCCCGATGCTCGCGGCGCGCTGGTCCGTACTCAAGCGCAGTGCCGCCCCGCCGCGCTACCTGGCCTGGTTCCAGACCGGCTTCGAAGCACTCAATCGCTGGTACGCCAATCGCGCGCTGCCGTGGGCGCTCCGCCACGGCACCGTCATCGGCGTCGGCTGCACCGTCCTCGTCGTCGGCGCCATCGCCCTCGTGCCGCTCGGCTTCGTCTCGTCGGAGTTCGTGCCGTCGTCGCAGACCGGCGATATCTCGATGACGCTCACGTACCCCGTCGGCACGCCGCTCTACAAGACGCAAGCGGCGGTGGACCTGATCGAGCAGCACATCCTGCAGATCGACGGCGTCGCATCGACCTTCACGACCACCGGCCGCAAGCCGGCGGGCTGGGGCTCGACGCTCGGCGGCAACGTCGCCCGCCTACACGCGTCGATGGACAAGAAGCGCCGCGGCGAGACCGACCGCGCGATCGGCGACATCCGCAAACTCGGCTACCTCGCGCCCGGCGGCGTCTTCACCGTGGCCGGCGACAGCGGCAACGGCGACCCGATCTACTACGTGCTGTCCGGCCCGGAGAGCCAGATTCAGGGCGCCGCCGACAAACTCGCGAAGTTCATCAAGAGCATCCCCGGCACGGTGAACGTGCAGACCGGTTCCGAGGGCGAAGGCGACCGGCTCAACGTCAACATCGACCGCGCGCGTTGCGCCCTGCTGGGCGTGAATCCCGGCGACGCCGCAACCGCCGCGCGCATCGCGATCGGCGGCGCCGTGGCCACGAAGGTCCGCACCGAGAGCGGCCTGGTCGACGTGCGCGTCCAGTTGCCCGAGGCCTATCGCAACCGGCTCGCCGACGTCCAGGACGTAAAGGTCCGTTCGGCCACCACCGGCGCGCTGTACCGGCTCGCCGACGTCGCCACGTTCGAACTCGGGAAGGCCCCGACGAAGATCGAGCGCCAGGACAAGCAGCGCGTCGTGCGCGTGACCGGCGGCTTCGACGCGCAGAGCGGCGTCAAGCTGGGCGACGTGAGCGCGAAGATCGACCAGGCCATCCACACGCCGGGCTTCCTGCCGAGCGCCGTGGCGCTGACGCCGCAGGGCGACAGCCAGTTCTTCCAAGAGACGATGAGCAGCATGGGGCTGGCGCTGCTGACCTCGTTCGCGCTCGTCTACATGCTGATGGTCGTGCTGTACGGATCGTTCCTCACGCCGTTCGTCATCATGTTCTCGGTGCCGGTCGCCGTCGTCGGCGCGCTGCTCGGGCTCGCGATCACCGGGCAGACGCTCAATCTGTTCTCGATGATCGGCATCATCATGCTGTTCGGCCTGGTGGCGAAGAACGGCATCCTGCTCGTCGACTACGCGAACACGATGCGCAAGCGCGGCATGCGCTCGGCGGAGGCGATGCGCGCCGCCGCGGCGATCCGGCTGCGGCCGATCCTCATGACCACGAGCGCGATGGTCTTCGGCATGCTGCCGCTGGCGCTCGGGCTCGCAGAGGGCGCGGAGTTCCGCCGGTCCATGGGCACGGTGCTCATCGGCGGCCTGCTCTCGTCACTGATCCTGACGCTGTTCCTCGTGCCGGTCGTCTACTGCACGATCGCGTCCTTGCAAGAACGCCGCCGCGACCGCCGCGCCGTCGCGGAGGAGGCCGTCATGCCGGACTACACGCCCGCGCCGGTCAGCCTGTAAGGCCCGCGCCCCCGGACGGCGAACGTCCGGGGGCATGAGCGGTTGGTTTCCGGTCCGCGGCCGTCGCACGGCCGCCCTCGTCGTCGCCATCGCGGCCGCGGCCGCGCCCGTCGCCCCCGCCGTCGCGCAGAGTTACAGCGTCTCGGTCGACGGTAGCCCGCTGTACCTCTCGCCCGGCCCGATCGAGCGTGGCGGCCGCGTGTTCGTGCCGCTGCGCGGCATTTTCGAGCGGCTGGGCGCCGGGGTCGTCTATCACACCGGGACGATCAACGCGACCAAGGGCAACACGAACGTGTCGCTGCGCATCGGCTCGACCCAGGCGACGATCAACAATCAGCCGCAGTACCTCGACGTCGCGCCGTTCATCGTCGGTTCCACGACCTACGTGCCGCTGCGCTTCGTCGCGCAGTCGCTCGGCGCGGTCGTCGGCTACGACGGCCAGTCGCGCAACGTGTCCATCGACATGCGCGGCGAGCCCGCGCCGCCGCCGCCGCGCCCGATGCCGCCGCCGCCCGCGCCCGCTCCGCTCCCGGCGCTCTACCTGAGCGGACAGCAACCGCCGCCGGGCGCGAGCGTGCAGAACCGCCAGCCCGTCGTCGCCGCACAGTTCTCGCAGCGCGTCCACGCCGGCACCGTGCGCGTGACGATCGACGACGTCGACGTGTCGAACTGGACGAACCGCACGCAGTCCGGCTTCTCGATGACGCCGCGCAACCCGCTGCAGCAGGGCCGCCACACCGTGCGCGTGACGGGCACCGACGTCCACGGGCGCGGCTTCGACCGCACCTGGTGGTTCGCGACGACGGCGCCCGCCAACAGTCCGGTGCGGCTGCGCAACGAGCAGCCGGCGCCGGGCGCGCGCGTGACCAACCGCCGCCCGCAGATCTCGGCCAACTTCACGTTCCCGGTGAACGCCGGCAGCGTGAGGGTCGTCATCGACGTCACCGACGTCACAGGCTGGACGCAGAAGAGCCAGACGAACTTTTCGATGACGCCGCAGAACCCGCTGGCCCTCGGCTCGCACACCGTGCACGTGACGGGCCGCGACCTGAACGGCTCCCCGTTCGAGCGCGAGTGGTCGTTCACGTCGATCGAGTCGGGTCCGGCGCCGGTGCCCGGCAAGCCGCCGCTCGCCGTGACGGCGCCGCTGCCCAATCAGGGCGTTACGCTCGCGTTCGCCGTGAAGGGCACGACCGTCGCACACGCTCGCATCAAGGTCGCGATCGGCGCGCAGGCGGGCGGCAACGGGAACTTCTCCGGCTCCGGCGTCGCGGGCGCCGCCGGCAACTTCAATGTCGCCGCAACGATCAGCCCGTTCGCGGGCCAGCAGACCGCGATCGTCACCGTCACCGCGACCAACCCCGCAACGGGGCACAGCACCGAGAAGCAGGTCACCGTCAGGCTGGCGCAGCCGAGATAGTGGCCGTCGCCTGGGCCGTCGTCGCGCTGTTGATCGCGGGGCGGTTCGCCATGGCGTTCGCGGTGCCGCTGACGGGCGACGAAGCCTATTACTGGGAGTGGAGCCGGCGGCTGGCGTTCGGCTACTCCGATCACCCGCCGGCGGTCGCCTGGACGGCCGCGCTGTTCTCCGGGCTCGGGCGCGGTGCGGGCTTCGTCCGCCTCGGCTTCGTGCTGTGCGGCGCGGCTGCGACGCTCGCCGTCGGCGCGTGCGCGAGCCTGGTCTCCGGCGATCGCCGCGCGGGCGCAGTCGCCGCGCTCGCCTTCTCGCTCGCGCCGCTCAGCACGGTCGCGCTCGTGGCGGCGACGCCCGACGCGCCGTATCTGTTGTTCTGGTGCGCCGCACTCTATCTCGCGGCACGCCAGGAACGCGCGGGCGGCACGCTCGGCGCCGTCCTGCTCGGCCTCGCGCTCGGCGGCGCGCTGCTCTCGCGGCTGTTCGCCTTCGCGCTGGTCGCCGGGCTGTGCGCGTACGCGCTAGGGCCGCAGGGCCGCGGACTGCGCCGCAACGGGCTCTGGCTCGCCCTCGCCGTGGCGGCGCTCGCGTACGCGCCGTTCGTCGTGTGGAACGCGCAGCACGGCTGGGAGACGTTCGCGTTCTCGCTGGTGCACCGCCACGAAGGCGAGAGCAGCACCGGCTTCTCGCTCGGCCGCCTGCTCGCGTTCGCGGGGACGCAGGCCGCCGCATATTCGCCGGGCATCTGGCTGGCGGCGACGGCCTGCGCGCTGCGGCCGCGGTCCACGCTGCTCGCCTGGACGGCGCTGCCGATGCTCGGATTCCTCACGCTGTTCGTGCTCGTGCGGCAGGTCGAGGTCAACTGGACGCTCGGGCCGTTCGCGTCGCTGTGCGTGCTGATCGGCGTCGCAGCCGTGCGGCTGGGGCCGCGGGCCCGCACCGCGTGGCTCGTCGCGGCGGCCGTACCCGCGGCCGCCCTCTCGCTCGTGCTGTTTGCCGCCGCGCTGTTCCCGGGCCAGTCGTACGCCCTCGTCCGGCGCGCGACGGGCCACGGGCTGCGCAACGCCGGGCCGTTCGAAGTGTTCGCCTTCCGGCCGCTGGCTCACGACGTCGCGGTCCTGGTAGCCGCGCCCGGCACGGTCGCGGCCACCGACGGCTACGGCCTCTCGTCGGTGCTGGACTTCGAGACGGGCGTCGCGCCGGTCGTGATCGGCTACGATTGGCAAGGGCGCGAATCGCATGCGTGGTATCCGTCGTCGATGCATCCGAACCGCGTGCTCTTCGTCGATAAGGAGCCGCTGGCGACGCGGCCGGACTTCCGGGCCCACCTGACGCGCGCGTGTTCCTCCGTCGCGGACGGGGGCCAGCGCTCGTACGCGTTTGCAGGCGCGCCGCCGCGGACGTTCTATTTTACCTGGTGCGAGGGGCTGCGGCCCGACGGTCTCGCAGTGCTACGATGGGAGCGAGAATCGTCGTGAAATCCTTTCCCCTGCCCGGCGCCCCGGCGCAGTACGGCCCCGACAAACTCGTCCACGTCGAGCATATCGATCTCTATCTGACGCCCGATCTCGCGGCCCGGCGCATGGACGGCGTCTGCACGACGACCGTCCGCGCCATCGACGACGGCGTCGGCGAACTGACGCTCGATGCCGTGGACTTCGTCGTGGGTTCCGTGCGCGACGCCGACGGCAAGCCGCTCGACTTCCGCCGCGATCCGCAGACGCTGACGGTGCGGCTGCGCGAGCCGCTGCGGGCGGGCGAGCGCACGTCGTTCGCGATCGCGTACCTCGTCGAGCGCCCGCGGGCCGGGCTGCACTTCATCGCGCCGACGAAGGAGCATCCGGAAAAACCGACCCAGTGCTGGACGCAGAGCCAAGACGAGTTCGCGCGTTACTGGTTCCCATGCTTCGACCATCCCCACGCCAAGCAGACGACGTCGACGACGATCGTCGTGCCGACCGGCACGTTCGCGCTCGGCAACGGCCGGCTCGCCGAGCGCCGCGACGACCCGCAGACGGGCTATACGACCTTCCGCTACGTCCAGGATCTCCCGCACGCGACCTACCTGGTCACGATGGTGGCCGGGTCGTTTACCGAGGTCGAGCAGACCGGCGCGGACGTGCCGGTCTTCTACTACGTCGCGCCCGGCCGGGAAGAAGAGGGCGAGCGCTCCTTCGGCAAGACGCCGCAGATGGTGAAGGTGTTCGAACGGCTGACGGGCATGCCGTATCCGTACGCGCGCTACTCGCAGATCGCCGTCGCCGACTTCATCTTTGGCGGGATGGAGAACACGACGGCGACCACGCAGACCGACCGTACCCTGCACGACGCGCGCGCCCACGCCGACTTCTCGAGCGACCCCCTCGTCGCCCACGAACTCGCGCATCAGTGGTTCGGCGACCTTCTCACGACGCGCGACTGGTCGCACGCGTGGCTGAACGAGGGCTTCGCCACGTTTTTCGAGACCGCGTACCGCGAGGCCGACCTCGGCCTCGACGAATATCTGTACGCGGCGATGGGGCTGGTCGGAACGTACCTCGAGGAATACTCGGAGCGGTACGCGCGGCCGATCGTCGAGAACCGCTACCACGATCCGATCGAGGTGTTCGACCGCCACCTCTACGAAAAGGGCGGCGCGGTGCTGCACATGCTGCGCGGCACGCTCGGCGAGGACCGCTTCTGGCGCTCCATCCGGCACTACGTGCGCGAGTTCGCGCAGCGCAGCGTCGAGACGATCGATTTCGTCCGGGCGATCGAGGCGGCGACCGGCCGCAACCTGCGCGAGTTCTTCGACCAGTGGGTCCACCGGCCGGGCCACCCCGACGTGCGCGTGCACTACGAGTACGATGCGCAGGCGAAAACCGCGACGCTACGCGTCGAGCAGCGCCAGGCGGTCGATGGCGACCATCCCGCCTTCGCGTTCTCGCTCGAATTCGGCCTGTGTCGCACGGCGCCCGCCGCGATCGCGACGGACGTTGGCGGCGCGGCGTTGCCGGGCGAGCGCCGCTACGTGCTGGACGTGGAGACGGCCGACCAGCAGTTCACGTTCGCGTGCGACGAAGAGCCGGAGCTGGTGCGCGTCGACCCCGGGGCCATCGTGCTCTGCACGATGGAGTACGCGTTCGGCGAGCGCGCGCTCGAACGCGTGCTGTCGTCAGACCCGTCGCCGGCGGGGCGCATCCGCGCGGCGCGCGCGCTCGCGAAGTCGCTCGCACCGTCGGCCGCGCGCGCCCTCGAGCGCGCGTTGATGAACGATCCGTTCTGGGGCGTGCGCGTCGAAGTCGCGCGCGCCGTCGGCGAGGCCAAGACCCGGGCCGGAGAGGAGCTGCTGCTGGCCTGCGCGAGCGACCCGCATCCGAAGGTGCGCCGCGCCGTCGCAGCCGCCCTCGGCAACTACCGCACGCCTCAGGCGGCGACGGCCTTGCTCGCGCTGGCAGCGGCGGACGCATCCTATTTCGTCGTCGCTGCGGCGCTCGAGTCGCTCGGCAAGACGCGCGACGCCCGCGCGTTCGACGCACTCCGCGACGCGCTCGCCACGACGTCGTGGACCGACACGATCGCGTCGGGTGCCGCGCGCGGCCTGGCGGAACTCGGCGATCCGCGCGGCGTCGCCGCGCTCGTCGCCGCCACGGCGCACGCCCGCAACGACGGCTTGCGCGTCGCCGCGCTCGGCGCCCTCGGCCGTGCCGCGCGTACGTCGCCCGAGGCACGCCTCGCGGCCGTCGATCGCATCGTCGAGTGCTTGGACGACGAGTCGTTCGCCGTCCGGCGCGCCGCGATCGGTGCTGCCGAGCGCGCCGAGGCCGACGACGCGGTAGCGACGCTCGAACGCGTCGGCCACGCCGCCAGCGACGGCCGCCTGCGCCGCGCCGCCGTGCTGGCCGTGCGCGCCATCCGCGACGCGACCCACAGCACCGCCCGGCTCGAGCGCATGCAGACCGAGATGGAGTCGCTCCGCGCCGACCTGGCAGCACTGCGCCACCGCGTCGACGCCGTCTGACGGTGCGCAGGCTCGTTCTCTTCGGCAGCTTGGCCGTAGCGGTCGCGGCGTGTTCCGGCGGCCCGCAGCCCGGCGCGCCCCGTACGGTTGCCCCTCCCGCGGCGAGCGCCGCGCCGGCGCCGTGGACCGAGGGCGAGCGCGCGCGGCTCGCAAGCGCGCTGCGGGCCGCGTTCGCACCGTTGCCCGCCGAGGCTGCCGGCATCGCGGTGCTCGCCGCCGACGGCTCGCGCTTGTTCGGGAATCGCGCCGACATCGCGTACACGCCGGCCTCGACGCTCAAGCTGCTCGTCGCCGCGACGTCGCTGGATGCGTTCGGCCCCGCGCACCGCTTCGAGACGAGTTTCGTCGCCCTCGCGCCGCCCGACGCGGGCGTGCTGAGCGGCCCGCTGTGGCTCGTCGGCGGAGGCGATCCCGTGCTGACCTCCGCCGACGTAAACGCCGGCGTAGGCGCGCTGGCGCGCGGCGGCCTGCGGCGCGTGGCGGGCGATCTCGTCGTCGACGCGACGCTGTTCGCCGGCCCCGAACAGAATCCGAACTGGAGCGCCGACGACGTCGGACAGGACTATGCGTCCGGCACGAGCGCCGTCTCGCTCGACTGGAACGTCGTGCAGTTTCGTGTGACGCCTAGCGAGCCGGGCGTGCCGGCCTCGATCGCCGTCGAACCGCGCAACCGCAACGTCGCGTTCGGAGGGTTGGTGACGACCGGCTACGGCGGCGACGTCCGCATCGACCGCGTCGGCCGCGCCGACGGCAACGCATTCGCGGTGTCCGGCCGCGTCGCGCCCGGACCGCCGTTCTCGCTGTACGTTCCGGCCGCGAGCATCCCGCTGTTCGCGGGCGGCGCCGTCGCGTCCATGCTGCAGCAGCGCGGCATCGCCTTCGACGGGACGGTGCGCGAAGGGGGCTCGCCGCTCGGCGGCGCGACGCTCTGGCTGCACGACTCGCCGCCGTTGGGCAGGTTGCTGAAGCAGATGCTCGTGCACTCCGACAACCACATCGCCGAGCAACTACTGCGCTCGGTGGGCACGACGGGCGGCCGGGCCGGGAGCGACGCCGCCGGTCTGCGTGCCGAGCGCGCGTGGCTGGGGCGCAACGCGATCCCCGACGCGGGCATGCGCGTCTACGACGGTAGCGGGCTCTCGCCGCGCGACGCGTTGCCGCCGGCCGTTCTCGCGGCCGTCGTCGATCGCGCGCTGCGCTCGCCCCACGCGCAGACCTATCTCGACGCCCTGCCGCGCGTCGGGATGGAGGGCACGGTGCGCTACCACAACCTCCACGCGGCGCTCGGCCGCGCCCGCGCGAAAAGCGGCCACATCGCGGAGGTCAACGGCCTGGCGGGGACCGTGCTGACCCGGTCGCACGGGCGCGTCTCGTTCGCGTTCATCGTGAACGGCCCGTGGGCCGGCGCCGGGGAGCTGACCCAGGCGCAGGACCGGGCGCTCGACGCCTTAGCGGAGTTCTGAGGGGACGCGCGAACACCGGTCGTCCGTGAACGAACGCGTGGACGTAGCCACGCTCGCGGCGGTCCTGACGCGAGCTTTGGGCGCCGGCGATTATGCCGACGCCTTTTACGAACGGCGCGTCGCCCGCTCGTTCCGCTTGCAGGACGGACGCATCCACGAGGCCGGGCTGACGGTGACGCAAGGCGTCGGCATCCGCGTGATCAGCGGCGACCAGGCCGGTTATGCGTATTGCGACGACCTGCGCCGCGAGGTGCTGCTCGAAACCGCACGCGTCGCGTCGCTCATCGCGAAGAGCGGCGGCGCGCCCGGCCGCGACGTCGCGCTCGGAGCCCCGCAAGTGGTCGCGAGCGTCTACGATAGTGCGCCGGACCCGGCGCTGGTGGTGGACTCTGCCGTCTACGTCGATCTCCTGTCGCGGGCCGACGTCGCGGCGCGCGGCTTCGACCAGCGCGTGCGCTCGGTCAACGCGCTCGTCTCCGACGAAGTGCAGGACGTCTTGATCGCGACGAGCGACGGCCGCGTCGTGCGCGACCGCCGCCCGCTGGTCACGTTCGCCGTGCAGTGTGTCGCGGAGGGGACCGAGCGCGGCAGCGGCTTCTACGGCGACGGCGGCCGTACGGGCATCGACTATTTCAAGGGCGTCTCGCCCGAGGAGATCGGGCGCGAGTCCGCGCGCATCGCCAGCGTCAACTGCGACGCCGTCGAGACCCCGGCCGGCGACATGCCGGTCGTCGTCGGCGCCGGCAGCGGCGGCGTGCTGCTGCACGAGGCGGTCGGCCACGGGCTCGAGGGCGACTTCAACCGGCAGGGCACCTCGCTCTACAGCGGCCGGATCGGCGAGCGCGTCGCGAGCGAACTGGTGACGATCTACGACGACGGCAACCTGCCCGGCGAGCGCGGGAGCCTGTCGGTGGACGACGAGGGCGAGCCCGGCCGCCACAACGTGTTGGTCGAGCGCGGCATCCTGCGCGGTTACATGCAAGACTATCTCAACGGGAAACTCACCGGTGCCGGCTCGACCGGCAGCGGCCGCCGTCAGTCGTTCCGGGTGATGCCGCAGCCGCGTATGTGCAATACGTACATGCCGGCCGGCGAATCCACATTCGACGAGATCGTCGGATCGGTGAAGAAGGGCGTCTTCGCCAAGTCGTTCGCGGGCGGTCAAGTCGAGATCAGCAAGGGCGACTTCGTCTTCATGGTCGCCGAGGGCTACCTCATCGAGGACGGCAAACTGACTGCGCCGATTCGCGGGGCGAGTCTGATCGGCAACGGGCCCGACGCCATGACGCGCGTCGTCGCCGTCGGCAACGACGCGCGGCTGGCAAATCGCTCGTACACTTGCGGCAAGGGCGGCCAGTACGTGCCGGTCGGCGTGGGCATGCCGACCGTCAAACTCTCGAGCGTCACCGTCGGCGGTTCGGCCGTTGGATAGCCCGCTCGCGGTCGCCGAAGAGGCGGTCCGGCTGGCGCTCGCGGCGGGCGCGACCGAGGCCGACGCGACGAGCGCGGTGGTGCGGCGCTTCAACGCCGAAGC
>Ga0182016_10007504_pt1 | contig 11203 bp, 7 predicted proteins | sample 712S2MmetaG_FD_120491 | JGI IMG/M metagenome (GOLD analysis project Ga0182016, IMG submission 120491) | Permafrost microbial communities from Stordalen Mire, Sweden - 712S2M metaG | ecosystem: Environmental > Terrestrial > Soil > Wetlands > Permafrost | place: Sweden: Stordalen | collected...
GAACAGAAAAAACGGCCCCGACGGATACAACACATCCACCGTCGAAATGCAGCCGTTCGAAAAATTCTCCTTTGGAAACAACAGCGGCGTCCCATCCACGTCCGCTGCAAACCCGTGCGCCGCCAATGTCTGCCGATAAGCCAATGTGGCAATCTGCGCATATTGTTTTCCGCCAGTCTTCTCCAAATCGGCCGTCAGTTCCTGGTCGAATCGCTGCCCTCGCTCTTCGAGTGTTCCCCGCTGGCTTTCCGCATCGCTAAGCATCTGCTCCACTGAGAGTCCGTTGCGCTGCCAATAAGGCCGCAGCTTCCGGCCCAGGTACTCAATCGCATATCCCTCTGTGTACGCCAGCAGAACATGCCTTTTTACCGGCTGCTCTCCCACCTTCCCCATTGGCAGAACCACCGCCAGCTCCGCCGCCCCGTCGCGCGGCATCAGCGGCATTTCCATGTCATCCGATTGCGGCAGCTCGCCCGTCTTCACGAACGTCTCCAACGCCTTTGTCGAGAGCGCAAACTGCGCGCCTTCCGTATCGGGAGCAGCGAGATGAAAATAACCCCAATCGATGCGAAGGTCGTCGCCCGGGCGCCCCAAGACCTTCTGATCGCGCGATCCCACATTCAGAACCGTCAATCCGACCGCGCGCGACCGTCCCCACGTCACCGGCTGGTCGGGAGTGTCGACCGCTATCACCGGGTCCACATCCACGAGCACTGAAACCTCGTGCCCGCCCTGCCCGCTCGCCGTCACAGTCAGATATGTAACCGGACGCGAAAGCACATCCAGATCCTTGGGAAATGCCGGAGTAAAGAAGCTCACCCCAAGCGTCACGCCTCCCGCCTGAAAGCTGTAGTTTGTGTGCGTCGGCGTCACATCGAGCGAGGTCTGTTCCATCGCCGGAACCTCGCGCGGGTCATCGCCCATGAACCGCCAGGTCTTCCCGTCGATTCGCGCCAGCCCAAACATCGGCTGCTGGCGCCCCGTCCAGTGCTTGGTGTTCTGGTCGGTCAACTTGTCGGCCATCGACCAGACACTGAAGTATGGGTTATGCGCAATCAGCGGCACCGCCGGCGGCCGCTCCTGCGCCACGCTCTCTGCCGCCCAGATAACCGCAGTAGCTGCCATAAGACAAACGAGGAGGTTTCGCATCAACAAAGACCCGGCTGGAATCGTTTCCATTTCTCACCCAATCTTGGAACATCCAACAGCATATACGGTCCGCGCGTCGCATTTCTCGTCTGCTCGGGCGCACCGCGTCCAGCCACGGTTCCGCGAGGCTCCGCAGTCGAATTGGATTCAAGTGACTTTTCAACGGCTGTTCCGGCGGATGTCCCTACCTTGCGGCCGCACTTTGCCCGTTTTGTGCCGCCGGCAGCGGCGCAGCCACTGCGTACGCTGCCAGCGGAAGCGTAAAGTGAAACGCTGCGCCCGATCCGAGTTCGCTTTCCGCCCACACGCGCCCGCCATGCGCCTGCACGATGTGCTTCACGATCGCTAGCCCCAGCCCTGTCCCGCCTGAGTCCCGCGATCGCGCCTTGTCTACGCGATAAAACCGCTCAAAGATTCGATCCAGATGCTCCGACGCAATGCCCGGTCCGAAATCCCGCACCGTGAATTGCACTTCGGTTTCCAGTTCGCGCGCGCCCACCTGGATGCGCTTGCCGCTCTCCGCATACTTCAGCGAATTCTCAATCAGATTGCCGAATACCTGGTTCATCGCATCTGGATCGGCCATCACCAGCGAATCCGGCGCTCCCGACGATTCAAGCGCAACCTCTGAGTCCACCACCATCCCGCCCAGGCTTTCAATCGCATCCTGCACCAGCGACGAAGCGCGCGCCTGTTGCGGAGCCAGCTTGTAGTCAGGGCTCTCCACGCTGGCCAGGGCCAGCAGGTCTTCAGTCAAGCGATTCATGCGCGTCGCATTCTTGTAAATCACCCCGAGAAACTCGCGCGTCGTTGCAGCGTCAGGACGCGGTTCTTCAACCAGCGTCTCCACGTAGCCCTGAATCGATGTCAACGGCGTCCGCAGTTCGTGGCTCACATTGGCGATGAAGTCGCGCCGCGATTTTTCTGCTGCTTCGATCCGCGTCACATCGTGCAACACGAGCAGCGCCCCGCCCGACGGCAACGGAGCCGCATTGATCTCGAACATGCGCCCCGGCGCCAGCGAGTGCGCCCGCCCAAATCGCACTTCATGGTCGTCGAGTGCTGAACGCAAACACGCCAGCACATCGGGGTCGCGGACAAAGTGAACCAGTTGCCGCCCCGCATGGATCTGCGTCCCCGCTATGCGATTGAGCACCGCGTTGGACCAGCGCACCGTTCCTTCGGGAGTAATGGCCACCACCGCTTCCTGCATGGAATCGAGCATCGTTGCCAGTTCCTGGCGTCTGTTCTCAATCTCCGCAAAGTTGCGGCCCAGCCTCTCCGCAGTCTGGTTCAATGCGGCTTCCATCGCCGTCAGTTCGTCTTCGCCCTCAAGAGCCAGCCGCGCGCCTAAGTCGCCTTCCGCAATGCGCCGCGCAAACGCAACAACTCTCTGAATGCGCACCGTGATGCGCCGCGCCGTCCAGGCTGCCAGCGGGATCGCAATAAGCAGCGCAATCACTCCTGACCAGAATGATTCGCGCGCCAGCCGCGACCAGGTCTCTCCCGCATTGCGCTCCACCATGCGGCGAAACACAAACTCCATCACCACGGTCTGAAAGACCAGCAGCAGGACAAAAAGACCAAGCAGCTTGCTAAAGACTTTGGGGGTCAAAATGACGCTCCGGCTCTCCATGCACCGCGTGTTCCGGCGCGCATGCGCTGGCTCCTACTCGCCTTTCGGAAGCTCAAAGCGGTAGCCCGCGCCGCGCACCGTCTTCAGGTAGCGCGGATTCTCTGGGTCGACCTCGATTTTCTCACGGATGCGGCGCACATATACGTCCACCGATCGCGGCGTCACAAAGCGCGCATCGCCCCACACAGCATCGAGCAGATGATCGCGGCTGAAAACACGGCCCGGATGCCGCGCCAGATAATCCAGCAGACGGAACTCGGTCGCCGTCGTCGTCGTCAGTTCGCCCCGCACCCGCAACTGCATCGCGTTGGCGTCGATGATCACCTCTTCAAAGCTGATCGTCGACGGTGTCGTCGGCCGCTCGAAGCGCCGCAGCACCGCCTTCACACGCGCCACCAGTTCTCGCGTAGCAAACGGCTTGGTAATGTAATCGTCCGCTCCCAGCTCGAGTCCCAGTACGCGGTCGTTCTCCCCCGCCCGAGCCGTCAAAAAGATGATGGGTATCGTCGACAAAGCCGCATTCGAGCGCAACCGCCTGCAAACATCCAGCCCATCTCCGCCTGGAACCATGATGTCCAGCAAAAACAGCGCCGGCGGCTGCCGCTCGGCATCGGGAATCAAATTTGCAGGAGTTGTAAAAAGGCGGGTCGAAAATCCTGCGGCTTCAAGGTGATGCTGTACCAGCCGCGCAATATCGGTGTCATCTTCCAGAACAAATACAGTTTGGCTCAAACGGTCTGCCCTCGCCTGACGCCCGTCATCGTCCAGCTTCCCCGGGCCGCCCGGAACTATGAACAGACTACTGCAATCAGGCAAATAGAATGCAAACGTTGTGTGAATTTGGCCAGCCGGAACGGCGAGAGCTAACCACTTACCGGGGATACTCCAGGCCTCGCGTCTGCATCCTGGGAAAGCACGACACTTCCAAGCACCCTAGCCCCGCAACCCCTACGCCGCCACAGAATCCGGCTCCCGCGCACCCTCGGCCTTGCGCTTGGCGCGTTCGGCCCGGCGCTTGCGCACCTCGTTGGCCGCCACAAGAAAAAGCGAAGTAAACGTCACCGCTACCAGTGCGATCGCCGTCAAGCCGTGCAGTTGCTCGGCGGGCCCGCTCGCATCGTCGCCTACGTCCTGGTAAAGCAGCGATAGTCCCACGAACACAAAAAATAGGTGCGCGCAAAACACGCGCAGCGATGCTTTGCCCAGCGTCAAGAACGGTTCAATGGAGATCAGTCGCACCAAAACAGGGCGCATCCAGTAAACCACCACCGTGAACGTAATCAGGTTGATCACGCGCAGTGGCCCAATCTGCCATTTGTCCAACTGAATTCCCAGCGCCGGCTGCGTCAGGTGCGGTCCCAGCCATCCATGGCGAATTCCAATGAAGAACAGGCACGCCACAATCGATATGGAAACAATCCATCGCGGCGTGTTGTTCAGCGGATTTTCTCCCAGCGCCGATCGCGCGCCAATCCAAAGCCCCACCAGCCATACCGCTTGCCATGCGAAAAGATTGAACGCACCCGACTCCTGCAACGGGATATTCAGGTGCGTCAGGCGCACGATCCAGTTATGCACCTCATCGCGCAGTCCGAACTGAGCCATCACCCAGATCGTCGCACTCAAAAATAAAAGCTTCTTCCATCCAAAACGAGCCCCAGCCGTCAATACCAGCGGTGTGAAGAAGAGAAACAACACGTACATGGGGAGGATGTCGAGGAGCGGCGGGCAATAAATCAGCAGCACCGACCCAATAATCGCGACCAGCGGATGCGCCAGGTAAAAGTTGAGCAGGTTGTAAATCGCCGCCTTGTGCGTGTGTACGGCAAACCCCGCCGCAACCGTGAACACAAGAGTCAGCATCAGCAGGTGATAGGCATAAATCTTCAGCGACCGCTTCCACAGCTTCACTCGCACACCCGTCGCGTCCGCGAGCGTGTCACGCATGTAAATGCGCCCCACCAGCAGAGCCGAAATAAACACGAACCCCTCTGCCGCCGAAACAAAACCAATCGGCGAATTCGTGAAGTCGCTGAATCGCGTAGGCAGATGCGTCAGCGTCATCCAGACAAGGAAGAGGCCGCGCAGTGCGTCGAGTTCAGGACGTCGTTCTAGATGGGGAAGCTTCATCGCAACTGCGCCTGCGTTTGTCGGCCATGGATGCGGGCGTTAACAACTTAGACGCATTCCCCTGCCCCCGGTTGTCCAACCCCCGCTGCCATTGGCGAATTGGCCACTCGCAGCAATCAGATTGCACAGGCTTTTTCAGTTCTCGCCGCCCCGGCTCCCCCGCGCGCGGCGATATGAATTTACTTGACGCCATAAAAAGCGCTCTGAGAAACTTCGTTCACACATCCAGCAACTTCTACTGCGCTACCGCCGTTCGCAAAAACTCTTGTGCACTCCCGGTCTGTCTCCAGTGGATCGATCAATTCCCTTCGGGATCTCCTCTGAAACGAACGGCTGGCGCGCACAACCTCAAATCAATAGGGAGAGAAAAAATGAAAAAATATTTCGCGGAACTCGTCGGCACCTTTTTCCTGGTTTTCTTCGGTGTTGGCACAGCGGTCGTCACCGGCGGCGTCCCCGGCCTGGTAGGCATTGTGGGCATCGCCCTCGCCTTTGGCCTGGGCCTGATCGCCGCTGCCTATGGCATCGGCCCTATCTCCGGGTGCCACATCAATCCCGCGGTAAGCATGGGCGTATGGCTCGCCGGACGCATGAAAACCGCTGACCTCATCGGCTACTGGATCGGTCAATTCATCGGAGCTACGCTGGGTGCACTCGTCATTTACCTCATCGCAGGCGCCGTAGGCGGTGGCTACAGCATCGCCACCAGCGGCCTGGGACAAAACGGATTCGGCGCCGGCTATCAGGGCGGCTACAGCCTCACCGGCGCAATCCTCTACGAGTTCTTCGCAACGATGCTTTTCGTCATCGTGATCCTCGGCGCCACCCAGAAAGCTGCTCCCAGCGGCTTCGCCGGCCTCGTCATCGGCCTCACCCTCGTCGCAATTCATCTGCTCGGCATTCACATCACCGGCACCAGCGTAAACCCCGCGCGCAGCTTCGGCCCCGCGGTCTTCGTCGGCGGCTTGGCGATTCAACAACTGTGGGTCTTCCTGGTCTTTCCAACCCTCGGCGGCGCAGTGGCCGGTCTACTCTTTCGCTCAGGAATCCTCGCAGCCGAATAGCCTCCCAGCGCATTGCGGGGTGCCCCGTCCATTTCACAGTCTCATCGTGAAATGGGTGGGAAAGCATTCCCTTCCTGCGAGCGATTAGAGAGCGCCTGCCCCACCGCAGGTGGCCCGGTGCCCAGGTCTGGATTCTCAGACCTGGGAAAGCACCCCCTCCTGCGAGCGATTAGAGAGCGTCTGCCCCACCGCAGGTGGCGGGTGCCCCAGGTCCTGGATTCTCAGACCTGGGGAAGCACTCCCCTCCTGCGAGCGAACAGCGAGCGCCTGCCCCACCGAGGTGGTTTCACAGTCTCATCGTGAAATTGGTGGGAAAGCACTCCCTCATGCGAGCGGCTAGCGAGCGTCTGCCCCACCGCAGGTGGCGGGTGCCCCAGGTCTGGATTCTCAGACCTGGGAAAGCACTCCCTTCCTGCGAGCGATTAGCGAGCGCCTGCCCCACCGCAGGTGGCCACGAAGCGCAAGCGCACATAATCGGCGATCCAGTTCCCTTCCTCGTCGCGCAAAGCCGTCGCCAGCAGCGCCGTCGTCTCGTCCACCACGGTCTCGCGAATCCCCTCCGGTAGCCCCGCCAGCACGCCGCTGCGAAACGTCCGCAGCCAGCCCTTCATCCCGCCTTTCGCCAGCGGCGTGGGACGCGGAATCAGCGCGATCCGCTGCACCTGAAATCCGTGCCGGTTGAGCCGGCGCGTATAGGCCTCGGCGGTGGGATAGTAGTTCACACCGTCTTCCAGGTTTTCATAACCATGGCGCGCCAGCACGGCCGTCAGACCCACGAGAATAGCCGCTACATTGCCGTGGCCGCCCATCTCGGCCACAAACCGCCCACCGGGCCGGAGCACACGGTGCACTTCGCGCATCATCGCGTCTTGATCGCGTACCCAATGCAGAACGGCATTCGAAAACACGGCGTCAAACCGCGCCTCGCCAAACGGCAGCGCCTCGGCACTCCCCTGCTCGGCGGCAACGCCCCGTGAACGCGCCGACTCCACCATCCCCGCCGAAGCATCCACGCCCCGGACCTTGGCTCCGCCCGCAGCCAATCGCACACTCAGCTGTCCATCGCCGCAGCCCAGGTCGAGTATTTCTTCTCCCGGCTGCGCTGCCAGCCAATCGACCACACCGCTGGCAAGTTCATGCACAAATGAGCCATTTTCCCCATAGGCCTGCGCATCCCAAGTCTGGGTCATCGAACACCTCTACACACAGTGTCCTCAACAAAGCGTTCATAACACAAACTTATTATTCTTTTAGTTTCGATCAGGAATGGTTATACACATCGAGTGGGCCGGCCGCAGCCAAAAATCAGATCGATTGAACCGGCACCAGCGTCAAATCGTCCACCAGCCCCACTTCCCTTTGCACAAACGGCTCGCCGTAACGAGCGCCCGCCAACAGGCCGTAGTGCCGCGCCTCCGCAAACGTGCGCTCGCGAATCTCTTCCTCCGGAACAAACAGACCGGTCCCCGCTGTCTGATTCGCATACTGCGACTTGTACGCCATGAGCGCGTTATGTCGCTGTTCGATGAACGGCGTAATGTCCACGACGAACGATGGCCGCACATCCGCATACAGGCTCGCGTACACAATCTTGAAAGGTCGATGCGGCAGAGCTCCGGTGTCGACCTTCGCAAGACCTGAAACAAAGCACGCATCGTACCCCAGCGTCCCGGTCGTAGCGTGATCGGGATGCCGTCCCTGCCAGTAAGGCAAAATCACCACGCGCGGCCGCAATACCCGCAGCACGCGTGCAATCTTCACTCGATTCTCGAAAGTGTTCTCGATTGCGCCGTCGGGAAGATCCAGCGCCTGACGCCAGCTCACGCCCAGCAACCGCGCTGCCTCCGCCGCTTCCTGCGCCCGTTCTGCGGCGCTGCCCCGCGTGCCTGCTTCCCCTTGAGTCAGATCGAGGATGCCCGTACGCAGCCCGCGCGAAGCCATCCGGAGCAGCGTTCCACCGCAGGTCTGTTCCACATCGTCGCGGTGCGCGGCGATCGCAAGAATATCTACCGCATCAGATTCGTGGGAGCGATCGGCGGCGGCTTCCATGGCTCAGTAAACGGTGTTGTTCGCGTCCGTCGTCGCATCCATATACGCCACGTCGTACGCAGTTCCCGTCACCGTCACGAACTGGTTGTCCAGCGCGGTTCCATCGGCAGTCTTGTAGATATACACCTGTCCACCCTCGGCGGTGTAGATCTTGTTCAGTCCCGTCACCGCCGCAATGCCGGTTGCGTCGCCAAGATACGGCTCAAGCATCGTAACCGAGTTCGTCGACGTGTTGTACATGGTTAAGCAGCCATAAGCCTGCCCCGTCGCCGCGCGCACGCCGTTGTTGCATTTTGTCATGGCGATCCACAGGGTATCGTTGTCGGCCTCGAGCATTCGGCTCGGAGCCCCCGGTTGCCCGTCGCTGATCGCCACGGAACTCGTCACCGTGAAATTGCTCAGGTTCACCACCGTCAGGTTGCCCCCATAGAGGGTCTGTCCGCCGATCGACTGAGGCTGCTGTCCAACAACATACATCGTGGAGGAATCGACAAGCGCATTGCTAGCCCCGCCTGGAATCGCCAGTGTCGACGCTGCAAGCGAGGCGTTGGTCGGTAAAAGTCCTGACCCCTGTCCCACCGCAAAAATCATCGGAGCCACGGGCACCGGCGTAACCGACGCAATCGACCCACCGCACTCCGGCCCGCAGTTCAGCACATAAGCCGTTCCACCGTCCTTTGAAAACACCGCCTTCACCGGCCGATCGAACGATAACGGAGCCCCATAATGAAATCCCGCCGCATCCACGCTGTCCGGGCTCTGCATCTGGAAAAGACACCACGCCGGCGCCGACTGCGGCTCGCAATCAACCGCCGCCTTGGGCCACGTGCCAGGCCCGCCCGAGAAATTCGTCGTCTGCGTAGCCGAAAGCTTCACCGGATAGTAGGCATAATTCGAGTTCTCGACGAAGGCAATCGCCATGGTGCCGCCCGGATTCGTGCTCGTCCTGTAGACCCCGGGCAAGCCCAGCGCGTAGCTCCCATTCACCGTCCGGTCCACGATCGTAAAAACATGCGAGCCCTGACTCGCAGCAAATACGTAATTCTGGCTGCGCGTCACAAAAATGCTCGATGAAAGCGCATTCAATCCGCTCACAGCTCCGCTTGTGTCTTCCTTGGCATAGCTGACCGGCGTAAAGCTGCCATCGCCCGACCCATAAACATAACCAGCTTGCTCTTCCGGCATATTCTGAATCGTCAAAGGCAGCGCGCCCGAATAGCCTGAAATCGAGTAGCTCGCCGGTTTGCCGCTGTATCCGCTCCGCACATCGTAGTAAGCGTCGACGAAGCTCATCGATCCCTTGGCGAATGCGCTGGGATTTTGCACCGCAATCATCACTCGGTTCGTCAGTCCGCTGGGTGGCAGATTCCTGCCCGCAAAATAGGTGGTGCCGCCGCAGCCGGCCAGCGTGGCAGCCACAACGAGCGCCGCGGCCGCGCACATCCAAAGACTTCTCTTATTCAAAATCCCTTACCTCGTTGATGAACGCGGAACGTGCCGCTGCATGAATCATTTTTGGTGTCGATACCGGCCCGCAAGACAGTGCAAAAACAGCGCCGCACCCCGAAAAGCGCGCCGCGTTGAAACCGGTTTCTACCAAGCTTATAACTCCCGAAGTATAACAAAGCGGACCTGTGCCGACCCACTTCCCTTCCCGTGGCCTTACCATGGAGGAAGCATGACCCAATTCGCCGACATCTTTGCCAACCGCTCGGTTCTCGCCGACGGCGCCATGGGAACTGTCCTCTATAGCCGCGGCATTTTCATCAATCGCTGTTACGACGAGCTCAACCTCTCTGACCCCAGCCTCATCCTCTCCATTCATGAGGATTACCTCCAGGCTGGTGCGGAAATCCTCGAAACCAACACCTTCGGCGCCAATCGCTTCCGCCTTACCCGCCATGGTCTCGCAGAAAAAGTCTCCGAGATCAATGCTGCTGGCGTCCGCCTTGCCCGCCAGGCCGTCGACCACCTCAAAGACAAGCAAGCCGCCGATGCCTGGGTCGCCGGTTCCGTCGGTCCCATAGGCGTCCGTCTCGAACCCCTCGGAAAAACTGGCCTCGATGAAGCCCGCGCCGCCTTCGCCGAGCAGATCAGCGCCCTCGCCGGCGCCGGCGCAGACATGCTCATCATCGAGACCATGCCTGCCCTCAATGAAGCCCGCGAAGCCCTCGTCGCCGCGCGCGAAATGGCTCCCGAACTTCCCGTCCTTGTCATGGTCACCGTCGATGACGAAAGCAACTGCCTCGATGGTTCGTCTCCCGAGCAAGCCGCCGCCCTCCTCACCGAATGGGGCGCGGGTGCCATCGGCGTCAACTGCTCCACCGGACCGGCCACCGTCCTCACCGCGCTTGAAGCCATGCGCAAAGCCACCAACCTTCCCCTCGCCGCCATGCCCAATGCCGGCATGCCCCGTGCTGTCGAAGGGCGCAACATCTACCTCTGTTCGCCGGAATACATGGCCAGCTTCGCTCGCAAGGCCATCGCCGCCGGTGCCCAGATCGTGGGCGGCTGCTGCGGAACCACGCCGAATCACATTCGCGCCATGCGCTCGGCCATGCGCGCCATCGATGCGCAAAGCCGCGTCGAAAGCGCCGGTGCAACGCCCGTTTTGAATACCGAAACGCCGCCTGCACCGCTCGGCCGCCGTTCCCTCATCGGATCGCGCATCGAAAACGGCGAATTCGTCACCCTCGTCGAAATCGTGCCCCCCAAGGGCATTAACTGTGCCAGGGAAATCGACGGCGCGCGCCTCCTCGCCGGCCTCGGCGTCAATGCCATCAATGTCCCCGATTCGCCGCGCGCCTCTGCCCGTATGAGCGCGCAAAGCCTCTGCATCCAGATCCAGCAGCACACCTCCATCGAAACCATCCTTCATTACACCTGCCGCGACCGCAATATTCTATCCATTCAATCCGATTTGCTCGGAGCCTCCTCCATCGGACTGCACAATATCCTCTGCCTCACCGGCGATCCGCCCAAACTCGGCAACTATCCTGATGCAACTGCCGTGTTTGACGTCGATGCCATCGGTCTCGTCAACATCGTGCACCGGCTCAATCACGGACTCGACATCGGCGCCAACTCCATCGGCGCCAGCACCAACCTCACCATCGGTGTAGCCGCCAATCCCGGCGTGCCCGACATCGAGAACGAACTCCGCCGCTTCCGCTAC
>Ga0182016_10007507_pt1 | contig 11196 bp, 9 predicted proteins | sample 712S2MmetaG_FD_120491 | JGI IMG/M metagenome (GOLD analysis project Ga0182016, IMG submission 120491) | Permafrost microbial communities from Stordalen Mire, Sweden - 712S2M metaG | ecosystem: Environmental > Terrestrial > Soil > Wetlands > Permafrost | place: Sweden: Stordalen | collected...
CGGCAGTTTGTGCAGAAGCAACTGCTGGTTCACCTGAGCCTGCCGCGTTTGAGCCTGTTTTATATGAGCCAACAATGAAGATGCCGAAGAAACGAACCACCGCGCAGCGACGGGCCAAACAGGCCGCGAAGAGGCATTCTGCCGCCAGCAACAAGTCAGGCAAGCACCCCGCAGGCGCCAAAGCCCGCGTTGATCCCATAGGCTCTGCACGGGGGAGAAAACCCTCGCCACCCTCCGAGTTGCAGACCGCCAAAATCGAAAAGCCCATCTACGGCGGCGCATTTCTGGCTCGTGTGGAAGGCAAGGCCGTGTTTGTGCCGCTCACGCTGCCCGGCGAAGAGGCGCGCGTGCGGATCACGCAGGACAAGCGCGGCTACGCGACCGCCGAAGCGGAGGAGATCGTCACTGCCGCGCCGGAGCGCATTGCGCCCGCTTGCCCGTACTTTGGCGCATGCGGCGGCTGCCACTACCAGCACGCGGACTACGCAACGCAATTGGCATGGAAGCAAGCCATTTTGCGCGAAACTCTGGAGCGCGGCGGCGTGGAAGCGCCTAATGAAATTGCGGTGCTGGCTGGAGATCCCTGGCACTACCGCAATCGCATTCGCCTGGCGTTTGATGCGGCGGGGAATCCCGGCTACCGGGGCCGCCGCTCCCATGGAATCATTGCAATTGGCGAATGTCCCATTGCAGCACCCCTGCTGATGCGGGCTGCGCTGGTTGCTGCTGAGCTGTTGCGCGGCTTTGCGCCGGACTTGCGACCCGCTGAAATCTCGCTCTTCTGCAATGGAGAAGAAACCGAGTTGCTGGCCAGCGTCTTTACGGCGAAAGCGAAGGGCATTCGCTTTGACGAGTTTGCAAAGACGCTCAGTGAACGGACTCCCCAGCTCATAGGCGCGGAGCTTGTTACCGAGGCCAGCAAAGCCGAACAGGCCCGCACGGTTGCGCAATGGGGCGCGGCGTCGCTCACCTACCGCGCCGCCGGCTTCGACTTTCGCGTGGATCACGGCGCATTTTTCCAGGTGAACCGCTGGCTTGTGGATGCGCTCGTGGAGCGCGTCACCGGCGGCCACAAAGGCGAGTTCGCCTGGGATCTCTTTGCCGGGGTCGGTCTCTTTGCCCGCAGTCTCATTGCCAATTTTGCCCGCGTGGTCGCCGTCGAGTCCGCGCCCTCGGCAACCCAGGCACTGGCCGCCAACCTTAAGGGAACAACAGGAAGCGCGGTTCGGTCGACTACCCTGGACTTTTTGCGCGCCAGCCGCAAGCCTGGCTGCCCCGGCTTGATCGTGGTGGACCCGCCCCGCACCGGCCTTGGCCCGGAGATTACATCGCTGCTTGGCGGGATTGCCGCGCCCGCGCTGGCCTACGTCTCCTGCGACCCGGCAACCCTGGCCCGCGACCTGCGCACGCTCGTCTGCTCGGGCTATGCGATTCAATCCGTCACCCTTGCCGACCTGTTTCCGCAGACCTTTCATTTGGAAACAGTGGTCCAGTTGCGCCGCTCCTGATAGGCTTGACGGTCAGCAAAGCTTTTCAACATTCGGGCGCGATGGAATCTGAATACCCCACTTCCGCGCAGACCTCGGACGGCCCTGCGAATGCCGGCATTAGCGCTATACCTCTCTTCCATGCTGCGTGGCTCTTTGCCGCCGGCATTGCCGCCACCCATTGGCTCTGGCCGCGGCCAAGCCTGGTGCTGGTGGCGATGGCACTGATCGCCGCTCTGTGCGGGCTGGCTGCACTGCGCGCGCAACGCATGGTGGGTCTGCCTCTGGCGGTTTTATGGCTTCTGCTGGGCGCATGGTGCGCCTGGATGGAGCCCCATCCGGCTCCAGCGGCCGCGCTGGAGGCACTCTCTGACGGCCTGCTGCGCACGGTGGAGGGAACCGTCGTCGATGCCGGCCCGGTGCGCGGCGAAGTCGAACAGAACCTGAACGACACGGATTCCGCCACGCCTACGGCCGCCGCAGCCGAGCAGCAACCGTCGCAGCGCATCGACCTGCGCGTCTCAAGCCTGGAAGTGGTGACCGACGCCGAGGATGCGCAGGCTCCTGTCTCCGGCGGCGTGCGGCTGACCGTTCGCTGGCCGGCACTGGCCGCATCCGTTCCACTTACTCAGCCTTTCCGTTGCGGCGAACGCCTGCGCGCCGTGGTCCGCTTGTTGCCGCCGGAGGTGTATCACGATCCCGGCGTTTGGAGCCGCGAGGATTTCCTAGTCGATCAGGGCATCACGTCCACGGCCGCGGTGAGCGTTGACCGCGTTGTCCGTCTTGGCCCATCGCCCGGTAGTTTTTTTGCCTGCCGCATCAGCGGTCTTCAACACGCCTCAAGCGCGCGCCTGCTGGCGCTGCCAGCGGCCATGCGCCGGCTGCCCGCGCCGTTGCGCCTCACGGACGACGACGCCGCGATGCTGGCTGCCATGGTCACCGGCGACCGCACATTCCTCACGCAATCGCTGCGCGTGGGCTTTGAGCTCACCGGTTCCTTTCACATGCTGGTGGTCTCAGGCTTCCACCTGGCCATTGTGGCCGGATGCATCTTCTGGCTGGCTCGCCGCCTGCGCCTGCCCCGTGTGCCGGCAACGTTCCTCACCATCGCCGCCTCCTTCGGCTACGCGCTTTTTACGGGCTTCGCCACGCCCGTGCAGCGTTCGCTGTGGATGGTGACGCTGTATCTGCTGGCCCGGCTTCTCTACCGCGAACGCAGCCCGCTGAACACCATCGGCTTTGCCGCGCTGTGCCTGCTGGCGCAGAGCCCGCGCAGCCTCTTCGATTCGAGCTTTCAGATGACGCTGCTCGCGGTGGTCGCCATCGCCGGCATTGCCGCGCCGCTGCTCCAGAGCACGCTGCATCCCTACGTGACGACCACGCATGACCTGCGCCTCATCGCGATCGATGCCAAGCTGGCCCCGCGTCTGGCGCAGTTTCGCGTCACGCTGCGCATGATTGCCGCGGCGTTGCAGGCGGCGCTGCACGGCCGATTGGCCTGGCGCGTGGCGTGGCGTGTGTTTCCGTGGACTGTGCGCTTTCTGCTCCGCATCGGCGAGCTGCTGGTGGTCTCCTGCGTAGTGGAACTGGCCATGACGCTGCCCATGGCACTTTATTTTCACCGCATCACCATCTTTGCCTTGCCGGTGAATGTCTTCATCCTGCCGTTGCTTTTGGTGCTGATGCCGGCCGCGCTCATTACTTTGGTCGTTGCGCTGATTGCTCCAGCCTACGCAGTCGTACCGGCTATGTTGGTGGCGCTGCCGCTGCACTTCGGCGCCGGGCTGGTGCGGATCTTTGGCTCGTTTGCTTTGGGAGATTTCCGCATCCCAGCGCCGCTCCTCTGGCAATCGTGTGTTTTCTGCGTGTTGCTTGCGGCGGCCATGGTTCTGGCTCACCGTAGCACAAATCTGGGTGCCCCATCCTTGACGCGTCCTTTGCGGCAAGGGTGGGAGACCTCAACCCTCAACCATGCTCTAACGTCTGCAATTCACTGGCCGCTGCGCGCGGCCTGGGCTGCATTGTTACTCGCCGCGCTGGCAGCCGTGGCACCGCGCCCAGTCGATCATCCCCACGACGCGCTGTTGATGGAAGCTATCGACGTGGGCCAGGGCGACTCGCTGCTGCTGATTACCCCAGACGGCAAAACGCTGCTGGTGGATGGCGGCGGTTTCGGCGGCGGACCGCATCAGGCTCCGCAGGAGTTCGACATTGGCGAAGAGGTGGTGTCAGAGGCGCTGTGGTCGCGCGGTATACGCCATCTGGATGCGGTGGCGCTGAGCCACGCCCACTCCGACCACATGGGTGGGTTGCCCGCGGTCCTGCGCAACTTCCATCCCGATGAGTTGTGGGTGGGGAACAACCCTCGCTTCGGCGCTTACAACTCATTGCTCGACGAAGCTGCCAGCCTGCACATAAGGCTGCGTCCACTGCGTGCCGGCGACGCGCTCACTCTGGGCGCAACGCAGATCACGGTGCTTGCGCCCTTCCGCGATTACCAGCCCGGCCCCGAGCCCACCAACAACGACTCGCTGGTGCTGCGCGTGGCTTACGGCGCAACATCCGTCATGCTTGAGGGCGATGCCGAAGCGCCCATCGAGCAGGCCATGCTGGCCGAGCCCGGCCTGCAAAGCACGCTGCTCAAAGTGGGCCATCATGGCAGCGTCACGTCCACGCGGCCCGAGTTTCTGGCGCGCGTGGCTCCGCAGTGGGCCGTCATCAGCTGCGGCCTGCATAACCGCTACAGCCATCCCCGCGAAGAAGTTTTGGAGGAGTTGCAAGCTGCGCATATCCGCACCTTCCGTACAGATATAAACGGTGCGATATGCTTCCGCCTCGACGGCAAGACGGTTGCGCCGGACCCGACATGTGGCTGGCAGCAATCGCAGTAAATGGATGCCCATCCATCAAGCGTTCTTAGCTTGACGGGTGGGTAGGACTCATCAAACCGCGAGTAACTCCGTATAAACCGCCATGCCCACCACGGCATCAGAGCCCAGCGCGTCCAGCGCATCCACTTCTTGCTGGCTGCGGATGCCGCCGGCCACAATGAGTTGCCGCTGCGTTAGCTTGCGCAGGCGCGCGGCTGCCTCAATGGGAAAGCCCCGCATCAGCCCTTCGCCGTCCACGTGCGTGTAGAGAAATGCTGTGGCATGGGCTTCGAGTTGGGGAATCGCATCGTCGGGCGTGAGCTCCACTTGCGCTTTCCAGCCCTTCACGGCGATGCGGCCGTTCTTGGTGTCGATGCCGGCCACCACGCGCTCCGCGCCCACGGCGGCGGCTAACTCGGCGGCGAACTCCGTGTTCACTTTTCCCTCAGCCGAAAAGAGCGCGGAGCCAATGATGACGCGCTTTGCGCCCGCATCCAGCACCTGCCGCGCGCGCTCGACGGTGTGAATGCCGCCGCCGGCCTGGACGGGCAGCCGCTTGGCAATCTGCGCCACTAACTCGGAGTTATCCCCTTGCCGCATGGCCGCGTCCAGGTCGATCAACTGAACTAATGGAAAGCGGGAAAACTTTTCGATCCAGTATTCAAAGTCGTCAAAAGCCAGGCGCAGTTTCTCGCCCTGCACTAACTGAACGATGCGCCCGCCCAGCAAATCGATAGAAGGAATCAGCATGGAAGCCTCACGGAGACGCCGGCCCTGGCCAGCTCATCTTTGAGCGAACGCGCGCTCGATACTCCAAAATGGAAAATGCTTGCCGCAAGCGCCGCATCGGCCCGTCCGCGCCCAAACACATCGACAAAATGGCCCACGGTTCCAGCGCCGCCTGAGGCAATGACGGGAATGCCGACCGACTCGCTGACGGCGGCGGTTAGCTCGCAATCGAAGCCGGTACGCATCCCGTCAGAGTTCATTGAAGTGAGCAGAATCTCGCCCGCGCCGCGCTGCTCGGCCTCGCGCGCCCACTCGACCACACGGCGGCCAGCCAGCTTGCGGCCGCCCTGCACATAAACCTGCGCGTCGCGCACCGGATCGGCGGCCTGCGGATCGCGGCGCGCGTCAATAGCCACGACCACGGCCTGCGCGCCGAAGCTGCGGCCAATGGCGTCGATCAGCGTAGGGTCGGCGAGCGCGGCGGAGTTGACGCTCACCTTGTCCGCGCCGGCCTCGAAGACCTGCGCCGCATCGTCCGCCGAGCGAATGCCGCCGCCCACGCAGAAGGGGACGAAGAGTTCGCGTGCGGTGCGGCGCACGGTATCGAGCAGCGTTGCGCGGCCCTCGTGCGTTGCGGTAATGTCGAGCAGCACGATCTCGTCCGCTCCCTCGCGAGCATGGCGCGCGGCCTGCGTAGCCGGGTCGCCCGCGTCAATGAGATCGACAAACTGCACGCCCTTGACGACACGGCCGTCATGCACGTCGAGGCAGGCTATGATGCGCTTGGTGATCATGACTTCCTCTTCACGCCGTGACGCGCGACTAGATCGTTGAGTTCGGTGCGCTGAGTTGAAGACATAACTACGGTCGGAAAGAATAGAAATTTATTCTCTGCCAAATAAATCATCGTGATCTTTTCGTCTTGAGCGAACGCTAAGATTCCTGACCAGAAGATTTTCCCCTCACTGACCCCAGGCACACCAGAATAAATTTGCTCATCATCAATATCGATGGAACTGCTTCGGTCTGTTCGGGTAGGCGGGAATAGCTGCTTGAACTGATTGCGAACATATCTGTGATGCATTACAGGCAGTAAGATGCAAAACAGCAATACTGCTAACATAAAGAAAGACCCGTTTGGCAATTGCCTAAGCGGGGAAAGCATAAAGCTCACAATGAGCAGCAAGGCAACTATCGGCGCGAGCCAGATATTGACGAATAGAGCGACTCGTCTGGAAAACTTCTGCCGAGAGTGTAGCTTTACCGCGGCCTTAAAATCGGCAAAGGTGAGAGTGTACGTAAACTTCATCGCCTTACCTCCAGAAAGTTCTTGATAATCTTGAGCCCCGTAGCACCGGACTTTTCGGGATGAAACTGGACGCCGAAGACGTCGCCGCGTTCCACCGCCGATGCGAAAGGCTCGATGTAGTGCGTGACAGCGGCTGTATCGGTGGTGACTGGAGCTTTGTAGGAATGCGTGAAGTAGACGTATTCGCCGGGTTCAACGCCGGCCAGCAAGCGCGAGGCAGATCCGCCTACTGTCTGCACTTCGAGCGAGTTCCAGCCGACGTGCGGAATTTTCTCGGTGCTTTCGGAGAAGCGCGCGCAGGATTCGGCGAAGTGCGCCAGGCCCGGCTGCGACGGCGCTTCGCTTGAGCCCGCATAGAGCCACTGCATTCCCACGCAAATGCCGAGGAAAGGAACGTCGCGCGCGATGGCCGCGCGAATCGCGGTCGTGAGCCCCGTCGCATCTAGCCGCTCAGTCGCGGCGAAGTGGCCTACGCCAGGCAGCACGATGCGCTCTGCCCTCTGCACCAGTGCCAGGTCGGCATCCGTTACCTCAACCTCAGCGCCCAGGTGGCGCAGCGCCTTGAGTACCGAGGTCAGGTTGCCCGCTTTGTAGTCGATCACGGTTACGCGCATCAGAGCAATCCTTTGGTGGAGGGAAGCATATCTCCCAGTTGCTGGTCTTTGCAGCAGGCCACGCGCAGCGCCCGCGCGAAAGCCTTGAAGATGGCCTCAATCTTGTGATGGTTGGAGCGGCCGTACATGGTCTTGACGTGAACATTAGCTCGCGCGCCGCGTGCGAAGCCTTCAAAGAAATCGGTAACCAACTCAGTTTGCAGGTCGCCCACTAATCGCGTGCGCACCTTAGTATCGACGGCGAAAGCCGCGCGCCCGCTCAGGTCAACGGCTGCAATGGCGAGGGTCTCGTCCATCGGCATCAGGAAATATCCAGCGCGCAAAATGCCGCGCTTGTCACCGAGAGCGCGGTCAAATGCCTCGCCAAGCGCGATGCCCACGTCTTCGACGGTGTGATGCTGGTCCACATCCAGGTCGCCATCGCACTTGAGCTCGATATCGAATGCGCCGTGGCGCGTGAAGAGCTCCAGCATATGGTCGAAGAAGCGAATGCCGGTGGAGACTTTGTATTGGCCGCGTCCTTCGACGGTGAGCTTGATAAAGATGCGCGTCTCGGCGGTGTTGCGCTCAACGACGGATGTGCGCGGTTTCATATCGACGACGACTTTAGTTTTCTTGGTTGTCATTGCGCCTCATTTCCGGCCCGCCGCGTGGCCAGCGTTTCATTCAGAGCCAAAGCGGCCTGCCGCATCTGCTCGCGCGTTCCAATGGTAATGCGCACGCGTCCGTCGCAGCCTGGATCGCTCGAGCGGTCGCGCACCAGCACACCCGCGGCGCGCATGAGCCGCGCAAACTCCGCGTGCTGTCTGCCGATCTCGACGAGGACAAAGTTGGCTCGGCTTGCCCAGCGGCGTACTCCTGCCTGATCGAGCGCGGCCTCGAACTCGGCGCGCGCTGCCAGTACCTCGGCCACGTACCAGTCGAGATAGGCTGTGTCCTCGAGCGCGGGCGGCAGGCATGCGAGCGCCAGTGAATTCACGCTATAGGGCGAGAGGACGCGGCGCACCCAGCGCATCAATTCAACCGGGCCGGCCAGCAAGCCGAGCCGCAATCCGGCGAGACCGTAGGCCTTGGAGAAGGTGCGAGCCACCATGAGATTCGGCACGGTGCCGATCAGGTCCATCACTGTCTCGGCGTGGAAATGAAAGTAGGCTTCATCGACGAGAAGCACCGCATGCGGGGCGCGGCTTGCGATCTCGAGGAGTTGCGCGCGCGTGGCAGCGGAGCCGGAAGGGCTATTGGGATTGGCGATGGCAATGATTTTGGTGCGCGGGGTGATGGCTGCGAGAAGGCGCTCGAAGGGAAACAGCAGATCGTCCGCGGCCTGCACGGCAACCACGCGCGCGTCAGTGGCGGAAGCATAGACCTCATACATCGTGTAAGTCGGAACGGGCAGCAGCAGTTCATCGCCGGCTTCGAGAAAGGCCTCGAAGAGAACGTGAATAGCTTCGTCTACGCCGTTGGTGAGAGCCGCCTGCGCGGGGGCGAGCCCAAGATGCGCGGCGACGATGGCTTCAATCGGCTCGCGCTCTGGATAGCGCGTGAGAGCGCCCGCGGAGATGCGGCCAAGCACTTCGCGCACCTTGGGCGAGCAGGCCAGCGTGTTCTCGTTGAAGTCCAGGCGGAGCGCATCGCGGCTGCCAAGCGGAGGGTGGTACTCCATCATGGCTTGTACGCGGGCGCGGGGCGTTGGGATGATTGCTGTAGCGGATTCAGTCACGGGGCCTCCTCTTAAGTCGCGTGCGAATGGCTTCGGCGTGGCCGAAAAGTCCTTCTGCCTCGGCCAGCAGAGCGGCTTGCGGTCCCAGGACGCGCATGGCTTGTGCGCTGTACTGCTGCACGGTGATGAGCTTGACGAAGTCGTTGACGCTCAGGCCGCCGCGCACACGCGCCGTGCCACCCGTGGGCAGCGTGTGATTGGGGCCGGAGATGTAATCGCCCATAGGCTGTGCGGACCAGCGGCCCACGAAAACCGAGCCTGCATTCTGCACCCAGTCAAGGTCGCTTGCCGCATCGACGGTGAGGTGCTCGGGCGCAAGGCGATTGGTGATTTGCCGCGCCTCTTCAATGCTGGCGGCAACGATGACGAGGCCATTGTGATCGAGAGCCTGGCGCGCGACGGCATTGTCACGGCTGCGCAGCTTGGCTTCCGCGATAACTTCTTTGGCAAGATCGGCGCGCGTGGTGATGAAGATGGCCAGCGCCTCGGGATCGTGCTCCGCTTGCGCAATCAGGTCGGAGGCAATATCAGCCGCGTTGCCGCGCTCGCTGGTGACGACGATTTCCGTGGGACCGGCGAGCATGTCGATGGCGCAGTCGAAGGCGACAAGGCGCTTGGCCGCGGTGACGTAGAGGTTTCCGGGACCAACGATCTTGTCCACGCGTGCAATGGTTGCGGTTCCGTAAGCCAATGCTGCTACGGCGTGCGCGCCGCCGAGGCGATAGAACTCGGTAATGCCCAGCAGGTGCGCGGCGGCAAGCGTCTCTGGCGCGGGCTTGGGAGAGACCACGGCGATGCGCCCGACGCCCGCCACCTGAGTGGGAATCGCCGTCATAAACAATGTCGAGGGCAGCGGGTGACGGCCGCTTGGCACGTAGCAGCCGACCGAGCTGAGCGGGCGCACAAGCTGGCCAGTCATGAGGCCCGGAATCGGTTCATCGCTCCAGGAGGCGGGCAACTGATTCACGGCGAAGGCACGAATCTGATCCGCAGCGGTGGTGAGGGCTTGCTGCATCTTTGGATCGGTGGAGTCCCATGCGGTGGCCATTTCATCTGTTGTGACGCGCATCGCTTCAATGCCCGCGAGGCCGTCGAATTGCGCGGCGTAGCGCAGCAGAGCGCGGTCGCCGCGTTTGTGCACATCGGAGACAATGCGCTTGACCGCGGGCAGCACGGCGTCAAGCGCCGCGCCGCCGCGTTGTTCGAGCGCGGCAAGCGTTTCGGCGGCTTGCTGTGCGCCTCGTCCTTTGGTACGAATCAGTTTCATGGTTTGCGTCTCCGGCTTATGCGGCTGAAGGAATATGCCTCGAAGTAGAAACTTCCCTCAGGGGCTAAAGCCCACGTTCATTTTTACGACTATTACGGCACGACTGAAGTCGTGCCCTGACACAATGCCTGCCTTTTTCGCAAGCTGTGAATTCGCGCCCTTTCAAAACATGCTCATCTTGGCTTTGAGCTATCCCACCCTTCAAAAAAAAGCGCGAAGGATGGGGCACCCATCTGTATCCCACCCTAGCGACAAAAACAAAGACGTCGCGAGGGTGGGGCACCCAAAACAATACAAGATTGATACACACAAATGTTACAAAACTGGTGGAAACCGTTACAGCACAACCTTGTTCAGTGGGTACTCGACGATGCCCGCGGCACGGGCCGCTTTGAGCTTGGGAATTACATCGCGGGCCACGCGCTCATCCACGATGGTGTTGACCGCGACCCATTCCGATTCGCTCAACTGCGAGATGGTGGGCGAGTTCAACGCGGGCAGCACGCACAGGACGGCTTCAAGGTCTTCGCGCTTCACGTTGAGCATCAACCCCACCTGCGATAGCGCATCGATTGCGCCGCGCAGCATAAGGGCGATCTGGCCGATCTTCTCTCGCTTCCAAGGGTCGTCCAGCGTGGCTTTGCCGGCGATGAGATGCGTCTCGCTCTCCATGACCGTGTCAATGATCTTGAGGCGGTTGGCCTTGAGCGAGCTGCCGGTTTCGGTAATCTCAATGATGGCGTCGGCAAGGGTAGGCGGCTTGACTTCTGTTGCGCCCCAACTGAATTCAACCTTGACGTTCACGCCCTTGGCGGCGAAGTAGCGCTTGCTGACTTCGACGAGTTCGGTGGCTACGATCTTGCCTTCCAGATCTTCGGCCTTCTCGAAGCCACTGCCTTCAGGCACAGCCAGCACCCAGCGCACCTTGCGGCGGCTCTGCTTGGCATAGGTGAGGGTGGTGACGCTGGTGACGTCCAGGCCGCTCTCGACCACCCAGTCGATGCCAGTGAGGCCGGCGTCGAGCACGCCGTGATCTACATAGCGCGCCATCTCCTGCGCGCGAATCAACATGCACTCAATCTCGCTGTCGTCGATGGAGGGAAAGTAGGAGCGGCCGTCGGCGTAGATATTCCAGCCGGCGCGCTTGAAGAGAGCGATGGTGGCATCCTGCAAACTGCCCTTGGGGATGCCGAGCCTTAA
>Ga0182016_10007508_pt1 | contig 11195 bp, 10 predicted proteins | sample 712S2MmetaG_FD_120491 | JGI IMG/M metagenome (GOLD analysis project Ga0182016, IMG submission 120491) | Permafrost microbial communities from Stordalen Mire, Sweden - 712S2M metaG | ecosystem: Environmental > Terrestrial > Soil > Wetlands > Permafrost | place: Sweden: Stordalen | collected...
CGGTGCTCGCCTTCGCTCGATCCGATTCGAGCAGCGGGCCTGATTCAGTGCGGGTGGGCAGGCGAGCACCGCCTGCCCCACCTGCGAAGCTCTCGCCATCGAAAGGGATGGCTCAGTCCATTTTCCCCGCCAGACAGAAATTGCGGGGCGACTTCAGGAGTTCTGCCGGTCCTACCGGAAGGCTGTGAAGCCGCTTGGATTTGGAGATCAGCGACCCGTCATCTGCTCCATCTTCTCGGGGTACCGGGCGCCTAGCACGGTGAGCTTCGAAGCGGCGTTAGCGATGTCACCGAGATCGTCAGGCGTGAGTTCGACTGAGACGGCCCCGAGGTTTTCATCCAGGCGGTGCAACTTTGTGGTGCCCGGAATTGGCACTATCCACGGCCTCTGGGCCAGCAGCCAGGCCAGCGCGATCTGAGCGGGTGTCGCCTTCTTGCGTTGCCCCATGCTCGAGAGCAGATCGATTAACGACTGATTCGCCTTGAGGGCCTCCGGTGTGAAGCGCGGCAGCGTACTGCGGAAATCGGAGCTGTCGAACTTCGCATTTTCGTCGATCTTGCCCGTGAGGAAGCCCCTGCCCAGGGGGCTGTACGGGACCAGGCCGATTCCGAGTTCCTCAAGGGCCGGTATGACTTCCTTCTCCGGAGTCCTGGTCCACAGCGAGTATTCGCTCTGGAGAGCCGTGACCGGCTGGACAGCGTGTGCGCGCCGGATGGTCTGCACGCCAGCTTCGGAAAGGCCGAAGTGCTTGACCTTGCCTTCCTGAATCAGGTCCTTCACCGCGCCAGCTACGTCTTCGATCGGCACGTTGGGGTCGACCCGATGCTGATAGAGCAAGTCGATGACATCGGTCTTGAGCCGTTTGAGCGAGCCCTCGGCGGCTTGCTTGATGTGCTCTGGCCTGCTGTTCAGGCCCGGCTGCCCCTTCATCCCCCGGGGATCGGAATCGGGACTCACGTCGAACCCGAATTTGGTGGCGATCGCCACTTGCTTCCGAAACGGAGCGAGGGCCTCGCCCACGAGTTCCTCATTTGTGAACGGGCCGTAGACCTCGGCAGTGTCGAAGAAGGTGATGCCGCGTTCCACGGCTGCCCGGATCAGGGAGGTCATCTCCCGCTTGTCTTTGGGCGGACCGTAAGAAAAGCTCATGCCCATGCAGCCGAGCCCGAGCGCCGATACTTCGAGGCCGCCTTTTCCAAGTTTGCGCTTTTGCATTGGTTTCTCCTCGGGAACCGTTTCCCTCCTCTCCAGGTTAGGGTCGAGGGGTGTGGATGCGGTATCCCGATCCTCCCGATTTATTGCCTATTCCTCTTGTGCTGTCGATTGCCGTGGACCCCGGCGTCCGCGTCATTTGAAACCTCGGAACCCTCAGACGCTCAGGACCGGGATACCCGATTCCCGAATGATGCCATAGCCTTCGCCGTTGTCTCCCAGATGGCTTCGCCCCGGGCTGTGTCCGATGACCAGGACGTCGGCATTCGTTTGCCCGGCCGCCCGGCTCAATAGCTCCGGAACATTGCCGCTATCGATAATGACCTCGGCCTTGGTGCCTATGTCCTGCTGAAGCTTGGCGATTTCCCTGATGGCGTTGCCCCTGATCGTCTCTTTCCACACGGGGTCGACATGGGATCCTCCGGGGCCCCAGACCTCCACGCTGGTCGTGATGTGGACCAGCGTAAGCGTGGCGCCGACGGCCGTGGCCAGCTCGGCTGCCAGCGACGCGGTGTGGCTGCTGCGAGGGCTCAAATCCACCGAGCAGAGGACATGGCGGATCGAGAATTCGCGAGTCGGCGTTTCCTCCAAGTGAGCGCCTGTCCACACCGGACAATGGCTTTCGTGCAGAACCTTCGCGGTATCCGAGCCCAACAGCATGCGGTAGAACGCCCCATGGCCGTGAGTCGACATCACAATCAGGTCGGCGTTTCGGTCGCGGGCCGTCTTCACGATTTCCTGGGCCGGGTCGCCTCGGAGCAATACGCGTGTGACGGCAATCCCATCGAATTCCGGCGGCAACGCCCGATCCAAGTCCTTCTGAGCCCGTTGGACGATGCGCGCGTGCAAATCCCGCGCGGTGATCTCGTCGCCGCTTTCGAGCGCCCCGGCGGGATAGCTGAGAGGCGGCACCACGTGCAGCAGGATCGTCTCCGCATGAAAGCGGCGGGCCAACCACGCGGCCTGGTGCATGACATGACGGGAAGTATCTGTCAAGACAACTGGAACGAGAATTCTCTGAATGCTCAGCATGACGCCACCTATCGATAGACAGAATTAATCGGGCCAGTTCGACAGAACCAAGGGTGTCGGCCACACGAAACCGGCCTGCATGCCTGTCGCATCGCCAGATCTCACTACGACGCATAACGAATGAATCCGCCGGTCCCGGTATGGGCGATCATTCTGGCCATTGCTGGATACCGACACGGGCCGACCATCGTCCAGAGCACGATATGGGCCATCACACCGCTTTTGTTCTTGAAGGCTGAGGCCTCTGAGCCAGCGTGGCGGGCAGCGCAACCACTAGACGTGCGGCCCTTCTCGTGCTTGGAAGTGAGACGGGAATCCGATAATTCTCGTTGTACGCGAAGCTTAGCCAGAGGTGAATATGTCGAAAACGGCAGTTGGTTTGTTTGAGCATCCGAGCGTGGCGGAGCAGGTCGTCCACGACCTTGAGGTCAGTGGGTTTCCTCGGAATGAGATCCGCGTTCTCGGAGAGCCGCGGGAGATGTCGAGCGACGGGGCCACGAGTACTCCACGCACCGACTTCGAGGTGGGTTTAAACAAGGAGCTTACGGCGATCGGGGCAAGCGATCGGGAGGCGGACGCTTATGTCCGAGGAGTGCGGCGGGGAGGCGTCCTCGTTTTTGCGACAGGACACAATGAAGCGGTGGACCACGCGGCTGGGATCATGAATCGCCACTATGCGATAGAACTTGACGAGTTCATCGGCAGCCGGCCGGAGATTGCAAACGCGGTTGGCGAGAACATGACTCCCGTATTCGAAGGCTCCCTCCAAACCGGGCGGATCAGCCAACGCGGCGGTGGCGCCCGCATGTTTGTTTGGTAGCCAACACGGTAATCGGCTACAGAACGGAATCTTGCCGCCCGCGTCGTTTTGACAAGCGGCCTTCCGGTGCGGACTTTGCATCCGCGGCGGCAGATTCTGCACTTTCCGTCCTTAGGGTCTGTGTGGAAATAACCTGTTCAATCGCCACTGCCATGGAGGGCAGAAGCAATGTTAACGAATAAGCATTTGAAGGATTTTACGATTCACGCTACGGACGGCGAGCTTGGATCCGTACATCAACTCTATTTCGACGATGAGACATGGGCCATCCGCTACCTCATTGTAGATACCGGCGGCTGGCTGGGCGGCCGGCGAGTTCTGATATCGCCGTTCTCCATCATCCGGACGGACTGGGATGCCAAGCGATTGGATGTGGCGTTGACCAGGAAGCAGGTTGAGAATAGCCCCGACATCGACACACACCGGCCCGTCTCCCGGCAACACGAAGCCGCGTACCTCGGGTACTACGGATTTCCCTACTACTGGGGTGGTCCATTTCTATGGGGCACTGCATATTACCCCACAGGCGTGGCTGTTTCCACAACTCCTTCCGCGGAAGCGTTGGCGGAAAGGATCAGGAAAGAGTCGTCGGATTCGCACCTGCGGAGCACCGAGGCAGTCACTGGCTATCGCATTGAGGCGGATAATGGCGAAATTGGCCATGTGGACGGGTTTGTTGTGGACGATGAAGCCTGGGCGATCCGCTACATTGAGGTGGCAACGCGGAATTGGTTGCCGGGCAAAAAGGTGCTGGTTTCACCCGCATGGATTGAACGGGTTAGTTGGACGAATTCTAAAGTCTATGTCGGCCTCTCCTCCGAAGCCATCAAGGCCGCCCCGGAGTACGTCGAGTCCATGACGGTCACTCGAGAGTATGAAAACCGGATTTACTTTCACTACGGCCGGCCGCCGTATTGGCTGCACGAACCCGAACGCAGGTCCTCGTATTCCGTGAGCGGCGTCTAAGCTAAGGAACCACGCAATAATAACGCTTCCTCAGCAGAATCTATGGGTCGATTCCGGTTCGGGGAGCCGCCCCAAGTTGTGATAGAGGGCGATTTCCATAGCATCGTACGTGCGAAAGCCGTAGGATCGTCTGGTAACCACACGGATTTTGTTGTTGAGGTTGCCGATTGGACGTCGACACGGTTAAATGAGTAATGGAGCTCGGCGAAAGCGTTACCGAATGGTTGCAGTTGTGGCGGGACGGCGACGAGGACGCTATGAGCCGCGTCACCGATCTGGTGTATCGCGATTTGCGCCGCCTTGCCGCCTTCTATCTAAATGGCGAGTCTCAGGCCAACACGCTTCAGCCGACCGCGCTGGTGCACGAAGCATATCTGCGAGTCTCCCAGATCCGCAAAATCGACTGGCAGAACCGTGGTCACTTCATCGCCATCGTAACCAACCTCATGCGGCGCATTTTGGTGGACCATGCGCGCGCCCGTCGCGCAGCGAAACGGGACGGTGCTTTGGCGGGCGAACTGCCCATTTCCCAGGAGCCGCGGCATCTGGATACGCTGGCGGTAGATCAGGCTTTGGTACGAATGTCGGAACATTATCCGCGCTGCGCCCAGATCGTCGAGTTTCGCTTTTTCGGCGATCTGGATTTTCAGGAGATTGCAGAGGTTATGAATCTCTCCCTGACCACGGTGGAACGCGACTGGCGTTTTGCCCGCGCATGGCTGCAGAAAAAGATGGCGGGCTCCATTGACGAGCGATAGGCTGCACGATCTTTTCGGACGAGCGACTGGGCTACCGCCCAGCGCACGCGCGCAGTTTCTCGCGTCGGCCTGCGGCGATGACCGGACCCTGCTTGAGGAACTCCACGGGCTACTCGCAGCCGATGCCGCCGCGATGGAGGATGAATCCTGGCAGCGCTCAGCCATCCGAAATCAGGCAATCGCGGAGAAGCATTCGGCGGATTCGGCCGCTGGAGAGATTGTCGGCAACTATCGGCTGGTCGAGCTGGTGGGGAGTGGCGGCATGGGATCCGTTTATCGTGCCGTGCGCGTCGACAACGAAATTGAAATGAGCGTGGCCGTCAAGCTGATCAAGGCGGCTTTCTATTCGCCCGAAATCATCGCAAAGTTTCGCGCCGAGCGGCAAATCCTGGCTAACCTGCAGCATCCCAATATTGCGCGCGTGCTCGATGGCGGCGCGAGGGCCGATGGCCTGCCGTACCTGATCATGGAGTTCGTCGACGGCGTTACCCCCGGCGACTATTGCGGCCAACACGATCTCGCAATCAATCAACGCCTCGTGCTGTTCCGGCAAATCTGCTCCGCAGTGCACTACGCACATCAGAACATGGTGATTCATCGGGATCTGAAGCCGGCTAACATCCTCGTGACATCCGAGGGCACAGCGAAACTGCTCGATTTCGGAATTGCAAAGATTCTCTCTCCCGATCCTTCGCAGCAGTCGGACGCGGCGACCGAACCGCTGATGGCCAGAATGACCGTCCGCTACTCAAGCCCGGAACAGGTCCGGGGAGAACAGGTGACGACGGCATCGGACGTCTATTCTCTGGGCGTCATCCTGTACGAATTGTTGACTGGCCATTCTCCGTATGGGGACGTCGACCAGGCGCCGCACCAGCTCATGTCGGCGGTGTGTGAAGAGGAGCCTTCCCGGCCAAGCGCGTTTGCGCCGAAGCTCAAGGGCGACCTGGACAACATCGTTCTGCAGGCCTTGCGGAAATCGCCTGCTGAGCGTTACGCTTCGGTCGCGCAGTTTTCGGATGACATTGGCTTTTACCTTGACGGGCGCCCGGTCCAGGCCCGCGGCGACGCTCCGCTATATCTCGCCACCAGATTCATCCGTCGCAATCTCGCCATGGTTTTGGTCGCCATGCTCCTGCTCTGTTCGCTGATCGGCGGTCTGGTTGAAGTGACACTGGCGCGGGGGCGAGCGGAACGGCGCTTCAACGAACTCCGGCAACTGGCCCATTCCGTCATGTTCAACTATGCGGATGCCCTCGATAGTGTGCCCGGTTCCACACCTGTCCGCGCGCAGATGGTCAAAGACGCGCTCAGCTACCTGGATAATCTGTCGAAGGAGGCGGACACTCCGCAATTGCAACGCGAGATCGTCGACGCCTACGCCCGCGTGAGCAACGTGCAGGGCAATGAGTATCAGAACAATCTCGGCGATCCGGCGGGCGCGCTGGCCAGCGCACGCAAAGCCGTTGTCGCGGCTGAAAAGTTGCTGCGGGAGGATCGAACGGCACCCGCCCTGAATTCAGTTGCGGAAGCCTTCTCGACTTTCGGAGATCTGCTGTTTTCGACCGGAGACCTTGCCGCTACGGACCGCGCCTACCAGCGCGCCATTAGCCTCCGCCAGGAAATCGCTGCGAAGTCTCCTCATGATACTGACAACAGCCTCGCCCTTGTGACCTGCCTGAAGCACATGGGCGATCTCTACGGCGGCTATGGATGGCCGAATCTCGGGAAAACCGCAGAGTCCCTTGCGTACTATCAGGAGTCAAGCGCACTGGCAGCGAAGCTGGTTGCGCAGTTTCCGGCGAGCATAGACGCGGCAAAGGGAAGCTATAAAGCTCTTATGTCGCTTAGTTCGTCCGAAACCACGATGGGAATGCGCAGCGAGGCTGCGAAAGACCTGTCTGAGACCTTGCGACAGATCGACAAGGTGCGTGCCGAAATACCGGGAGACACCCATGTCGATCTGGAACTCGCCAATGCAGAAGCCCGGTTCGGACAGATGCTGCTCGATGACAGAGACGCCGCCGGCGCGATTCCGCATTTGTCGCATGCGGTCGACCTGATGAGGAACTTGCTCAATACAGATCCCGGGAACGCCATATACCGCCGCCGCGAGGCGATGATGCAGAGCCAATGGGCTGCCGTCCTACGGGGCTCGGGCCGAATTTCAGAAGCGCTTTCACACAATGAGCGCGCACTTTCTCTGGCACAGGCTCTCCACCACGACGCGCCGGGCAGCGCGGAGTATCGCGTCGACGTCGGTGTAATTGAGCGCAATGTTTCAGAAGGTCTTCTTGCGGCCGGGGACGCCGCTGCTGCGCTGCGCCACGCGACGCAGGCAGAAAACATTCTGTGCCAGAATGCTCCCGTGCCTGCCGATCCTTTCACTGCGGCGAATTGCGGCCGCTCCCTGTTAGCTGCCGGGAATTCGGCTTTGGCCCTCAACGAGCCGTTGGAGGCGGTGCAGTCTTTCCACGAAGCGGAGATAATCGCGTCCACGCGGTCGCAGCTCGAGCCCCTCAATGCGATTTTTCGCTCCGATTGGGCCCGGTCGGAAGCGGCGCTCGCCGCCGGTCTGGCCAAGGTCGCCGATGATCCGAACGCGAGCGCTATGTACGAGGCGGCGTTGAAGAACTGGTCTCTCCTGCGAAATGCAAATTCCCTGTCCGCAGAAGACGCGCATCGGGCGGAGGAGGCTACGCGGGCTTTCGCGGCGTTTGATTCGCGGCGTTGAGGCTTATTGGTCCAGCCCCAGTTGTTTGCGCAACTCATCCACGTCCGCACGGCCTTCGTCCGCAGTCTCTCCCTGAGGCGCCAGACCCAGGTACAGCCCCTTTTTTGTGATGATGTGAAATGCGCCGGCTTCTTTGGCTACTGCCGTATTCATCCGGATCTCCAGAATTTCCGATGCCGGGATCACCAGCGGCGCCTCGCCGCCTGTCGGGGTGAACGTCAGGCTGCCATTCTCCGCCAGGAGAAGCGCTCCGCACGGTGGTTCGAAATAGTTGATATCTCCTAGCCGCGACCGTAACATGGGTTCAATCCGTCGCCACCATGGCCCAGGGTGCTTTTCGCATTCTTGCCTGTCCCTGCATCAATTGGCTCCCCCGTTCTCATCTGTCCAAATAGGCGCAAAGCGCCGGCTGTAACCTTCATGTTTTTTGTTGGGCAGGGGGCATGAGAGCCGGCATTGAAATCAACCCGCGAATGGCGCGATGCAGACGACCGCGCTGCCGCCCGATCTGCGGATGTGCTGGTAGCGGCTGCCGGAAGCCTGGAGTCCATGGCGACAAAGATCAGCCCCGGTTTCCATCAATGAGGCTAACGCTTCTTGTAGACCATGCCATCGATGTTCAGACTGCCGCCCGCGACCGGAAAGATCATGTGCTGTTCGGTCGCGCCGTTTCTGACGAGCGTCAGAACGTTGTTGCCGACGGTATATGTTCCGGTAGATTGAGTCTGCTGCGAACTGGTGATGTTTGCGCCCTGCACCTTTGATGTGGCGTCGATCCCCGTTACGTTGAGAAAGGTGAAGGTGCCATCCGGCCTGAAAGTATAGAACGTGGGAGACGTAATTGTTGTGTTTGAGCCCGGCAAACCGTGGACAGTGGCCGCAAATGCCCGATCCCAGCTGCCATTCAATCTGGCGCCAGCCGGATATTTTTCGACGGGCGTCAGAATCAGGTAGTTCAGCTGAATTCCGCCGTTGAGTGGCTTGTAGCTCCAGATCTCGGAATTGCCAGTCTTGTACTGGAGCGTAAGTTTGTCACCGTTCAGCGTGTAGTTGCCGCAGGATCCGGAATGTTGCTGGCAGGCAGCATCGAATTTGTCGCCAGTAAGGCCCTTCGGCAGCGTATCGCGCAGCACGCGGCCGTCCGGGAGGAACCACCAGTACACTTCCGCGAAGCCCCGCAGGTTGTCGAGTCCGAAGTAAAGGCCGTTGAGCGGCGCCGCCTGCAATGACGCGGATACCGTCAGCAGTAGGATCAATGTAGCTTTCGTTTTGAGGAGCATGTCACTTCAAAATGGCGTGAATGACATGCGGCGGCCTTCATTTTTGTCGAAGGTCTCTTCTGCGCATGCGTCCGCTTCGCATTGTGGCGCGCGCTGCAGCCAGACGATGCGGCCGGGAACGCCAGTTGGCCGGGATTTCGCAAACCTGGCCCGCAGAAAGCGTTCCCACCCAGCCCGTTTCGGTGTCTTCACTGACTACCAAGCCGGCAAGTACCATGTTTTCATCCGGTTCTGAGTTTGCGCCGGGCAAAGCGCTGCACCGATGCGGCCCGCTTTTAAAAAAACTGAAGGCTGCGAGCCTTCTTTCCCGCCTATTGGAACAGGAGGCAGTACAAAATGAATCAACAACGATATGTAAAGTTCCTGACCGCTGGCGCCATCATCATGGCAGGAATTTTCGTGGGGTGTAGCAGTGGGAATGTGGCGGAGGCTCAGTCGACGTCGGCGGCAGGGGTTTCCGGTCCGCCCGTTATGAGTGCGTTCTGGGGAGCCCGCATGCCGCGTGTCTGCGCAGCCGTTACCTCTCCGCCGAACGCGGCACAAGCCACCGCGCTCATCCAGTGCTACATGGACCATGCGACGCGCGAGAACCTCTTCCTCATGCAAAACGTCAAGATTCAGATGACCGACAGTCGCCCTGGGATTCAGGTGAATTTGCACCCAGACAATTTCGACGTCAGCGCCAATGTCTATTTTCTCCATGGCAGCAATGACTATTACAATTGCGCCCCCATCAATGAAGCCGTGATGCACAATACCGGCAGGAACTGCTTCGTTACGCACAGCGCGGGTACCGATGGCGAGTGCTGGAGAGTCCACGATGGCACCTACCACTGCGAACTGCCGTTTCTGGTTGGCCCGGAGGGAAGGGCAAACACCCTTGCCAACCAACCAGGCCCCACGACCTTCTAACCGGCCTGTACCACTGTCTGGTTCCGGCCATCTGAACCGTGTCGCATCGAGCGCAAATGAACGATTGTTTGGTTGAAGGGCCAGCATTCGTTCGACGGAAGGCCGCAAGTGCCATGCGCCAGGCATAGGGCCGCACCAAATGCGGCCCGCTTCAAAAAAAACTGAAGGCTGCGAGCCATCTTTCCAGCCTGTTGGAACAGGAGGCAGTACAAAATGAATCAACGACGATATGTAAAGTTCCTGACCGCCGGCGCCATCATCCTAGCCAGTACTTTCGTGGGCTGCAGCAGCGGGAATGCGGCGGCTTCTTCGCCTGACAATCCGCTGATCGGCAACTGGACCCTAGCCGATACCGACAAGGACTACTGCGCCACCCACGAGGAGTTTAAGAAGGGTTCGGTGATCGAGGTGAAAAGCGGAAAGACAACCGCCTACACCGCCATCTACCTCATCAAGCCGAACTACGTGGATGTCGCGATGAATGGGGATATGCTCCACTACGGGCAGTGGGACGAGACCGCCCCTAATGAGATTACCTTCCGCATCAACAGCCTGTATGTCGCCGCCAGTTGCAAGTACCACCGCGACTAAGGAACCTATGCGCAGGTGTGCGATTTTGTAGCGACAGCCCGGCCAACTCATCGAGTCTGCGCCACAACATTCACTCAGCTGGTTCGAACCGCAAATCAACGATTGCTTTCAGTTGAAGGACGAGCTTTCGTCCGGCGGAAGGCAACAAGTGCCATGTTTTCAGCTGGTCCTGAATTTGCGCCAGGCACAGCGCTTCGTCCAATTCGGGCTGCTTCAAAAAGACTGAAGGCTGCGAGCCGTCTTTCCCGCCTATTTGGAACAGGAGGCCGTACAAAATGAATCAAAAACGATATTTGAAGTTCCTCGTCGCTGGCACGATCATCCTCGCTAGCTGCATCCAGGTCGGAGTAGCGCTCGCGAGCGGCCCGGGATCTACACTTTCTGGCGGCCGATCGCGGGAGAGACTGCACCATCGACGCGAAGGGCCGGATGACGATTCATCGCGACCTTCTGGCGATGTTCGCAGGCACGAATCCGAAAGCTGTGCTGGAGTTCTTCCGCGGCCGTGTGAACCTTTATATTATACAGAGGCCGCATTGGGGATCAGCTATTTTTCATGATCGGGGAGAAGATTCGGGCGGCCGGAGCCGCCCGCCATTCCGGCGCTTGAGTCGGCGCTCGGGTCGCATTCCTGCGGAAGCCCTATCCTCCGCTCAAGTGCCTCCATTGTAGCCAAACCAAAACCAACCATTCTGGCCGAAAAGCGGTAAATTCCGGGGGCTTGGGGGCAGAGCCCCCAAAACAGAAACGTCGTTCCTCCTTATTCCACCCCATTCCTACCCACAGATTCTGCTATAGAGCCGTTTATTTCTTAACAGCTCCTAAGGAACCACGCAATAATAACTTCACATTGTCCGCGGTGGCAATGTGGCGCAGACACTCGTGTCTGC
>Ga0182016_10007509_pt1 | contig 11195 bp, 8 predicted proteins | sample 712S2MmetaG_FD_120491 | JGI IMG/M metagenome (GOLD analysis project Ga0182016, IMG submission 120491) | Permafrost microbial communities from Stordalen Mire, Sweden - 712S2M metaG | ecosystem: Environmental > Terrestrial > Soil > Wetlands > Permafrost | place: Sweden: Stordalen | collected...
CGAGGTAGCGGCAGGCATAGGCCGCCGACCGGTCCACCTTGGTCGGATCCTTGCCGCTGAACGCACCGCCGCCATGCGGTGCGGCGCCGCCATAGGTATCGACGATGATTTTTCTCCCCGTGAGGCCGCAATCGCCGTCCGGGCCGCCGGTGACAAACTTGCCGGTCGGGTTGACGTGGAATTCCGATTCCGGGCACATCCAGCCGCCAGGCAGCGTGGTTTCGACGATCGGCCACAGCATACGCTTGATCTCGGCCTGATCGAGGTCCTCGACGTGCTGGGTGGACACCACGACGCTGGTCGCCCCGACCGGCTTGCCGTCGATGTAGCGCAGCGTCACTTGGCTCTTGGCGTCGGGCAGCAGGCCGGCGACCGATTGGTCCCGGATGTGACGCAGTTCGCGGATGCGGTGCAGGATGGCATGGGCATAGTGGATCGGCGCCGGCATCAGCGCGTCCGTCTCCCGGCAGGCATAGCCGAACATCATGCCCTGGTCGCCGGCGCCCTCATCCTTGTTGCCGCCGGCATCGACGCCCTGGGCGATGTCGGCGGACTGCGAGTGCAGGTGGCAGGAGATGTCGGCCTTTTCCCAACTGAAGCCGGCCTGGTCGTAGCCGATGTCGTGGATCGCCATGCGCGCCAGGTGCGCCAGCAGGTCCGGGGTGACGGTGGCGGGGCCGCGGGTCTCGCCGGCGAACACCACGCGATTGGTGGTCACCAGCGTCTCGCACGCGACGCGGGAATACGGGTCGGCGGCGAGGTAGGCATCGAGCACTGTGTCGCTGAGCCGGTCGGCGACCTTGTCCGGGTGGCCCTCCGACACCGATTCGGAGGTGAACAGGAATTCGCCGGTATCACGCATGGATGCTGTCTCGCCTGAGAAGGTATCACGGGTTACTGGGAGCCGCCCGCGCAGAACCGCCGGGCCGGGGTTGTGTGGCGGAAACCCGGCGGGGAATCAAGCAAAACGGCGCGAGCAGTGGTGTGCCGCGCCTGAGTGGCGGGGGCGTGCCGTCACCCCGTCAGCGGCAGCACGGCCTGGGGCCGCACCGCGTCAGGACGCGCCGCCGCCGGATCGGCCGCGGTCATCGCCGTGCCGAGGGCGAAATACTCGACGATGTGCGGTTCCCAGACATGCGAGCTCTCGGTCAGGCTGACACCGACCACGCCGGCGGCGCCAGCCGCGTCGGCCTCATGCTGCATGCGCTCCATCGCCAGTTCGCGGGCGTTGTAATAGGCCTGGGTGTATTCCGGCACTTCGGCATTGGCGCCAAGGTTGCGCAGGACCTGCGCCATCGACTGGTGCGCCACGTGATAGACGCAGGTGCCCATCACCATCGCCAGCGGACGCGAGCCGGTTTGCAGCAGCATCCAGAAGTCCTGGCCCGACAGATGCGAGGTGAACGGGCGGCCATTCACGCCCTTGAAGCCGGCTTGTCCCTGCGCGTGGCGGATCGCGGTGCCGACGGCGACGAATTCCAGCACGTGCGGATTCCAGGCCAGGCGCTGGATCACCAGGCGAACCCCGATCACGCCGTCGGCGCCGGCGCGCGCTGCTTCGTCGGTCATGCGATGCATGGCCAATTCGCGCGCATGGTACATCGCCCGGGAGGCGACCTCGAGTTCCATGTTGGTACGGTAGCCGGCGATCTGCAGCCCGACATGATAGATCGACGAGCCGAGCACCAACCCGACGGGCGCGAAGCCCGCCTGCGCCACCATGACGTATTCGTTGATCGACAGATCGGAGGTGAAGGCGCGCGGCTGGCCTCCGCTACCGGCCGGGAACCGTCGCAGCGCGGCCTCGGGCAGGCCGCCCTGGGCTGGATCGCTCGGCATGGTGACACTCCGTGGCTGGGGAAGGGGTTCGATGGGCGCGTCGACCGGGGCTCTTGGCGCGCCGGACAGCAAGTTTTGCAGCGCCGCGCCCGCTGCGCCGGCGCGCGCCGCGTGGCTGGCCAGGTCACGTTCCAGCGCCAGCATCCATTCGGCAGCGCCGATGTCCTCGCCTTGCAAGGCGACGCCGCGGGAGTCGGGCGCGCGCAGGAAGCGCGGAATGGCGCCCTCGTTGTCGATCGTGTAGTGCCACTCGCCGACGCGCAGGGTCAGTGCGGCGATGACACGCATGGGTGGCAGCCACCGTACGATACGGTGGCGGAGCTTGACCTGCCCTGGTGGCAGCGTGTCCTGCATCTGTTGCGCGAACGCGGCGAGGAAGGCGCGCAGATCGGTGGTCGCTGCCGTGAGCCAGGCGGCGGCGATGCCAACCGGCGCCTGCGGCGGTTGTGCGGGGGATGGGGTGTCGCTCTCGTTCGCCACAGGGGGACCTTGGGCCGGCAACGGCACCGCGTCCAGCCTTGCCGGCTGGGAAGTGCTGCGCTGCGGCAACCAGGGCGGATCAGCCGAGCAGTTGAAGATGGGGGGAGACGGTTATCGCTGCCTGGAACAGCGCGGCCGGCAGCACCGGGCCACGGATTGCCAGTTCGGCAATGGCGCCGGTGCGATAGCGGGCGATCGGCTCGAACGTTGACTCGTCGCGCCGCGCGCGTGCCCCGCCACGCACGGTCGACCCGGTGTTGATGCGGGCGACGAACGCCGTGCTCGCGTGGTGCCGCAGCAGCCCCGCCGTGTCGATGGCGAGAACCAGCGGCGGCGCTATGCTGGGCGCAGCGACGCTGCGGCTGCGCAGTCGCAGCGAGGCGCGCACGAAGGCGTCGCGCCGGCGTGGTTCGGTCCAAAAGAACACATGTGCGTTGATGTGGTGCCGCCATGCGCCGGGCTGGCCGGCGAAGCGGCCGGCGAGCGTTGGGGTCAGTGGCGCGTTGGCCATGAGTTGTGGACGCAGTACCGCAACGCGCTCGTTGCCAAGCGAAATCAATCGAAAATCGTCGCGATTGGCGTCGGAGGCCGCGACGCCGGCCATACGCAGCAAGGTCGCTGTCGGCAACAAGCCGGTGAGTGGCAGCCACGCACCCGCGCCCTCGGCCTCGATGACGTGCCACACGGATGACGTGCCACACGACGGGAAAGCGCGCGGCAAACCGCACCGCCCCATCGCTCATCCCATGCCGAGCACGTCCATCATCGAGTAAAGCCCGGGCGCCCGGCCCGCCACCCACAACGCCGCCCGCACCGCCCCCGACGCAAAGGCACGCCGATCGAACGCGCGATGGGTCAGCGCGATGTGCTCTGTCGCGGCCGCGAAGATCAGCGTGTGCTCGCCCACCACCTGGCCGCCGCGCAACGCAGCGAAGCCGATGGCGCCGGTGGGGCGGGCGCCGGTATGGCCGTGACGCCCGTTCTGGATGACGTCGTCCAGCGCGACGCCGCGCCCCTTGGCGACAGCGCGTCCCATGCCGATCGCGGTGCCCGAGGGTGCGTCCACCTTCTGCCGGTGGTGCATTTCCATGATCTCGGCATCGTAGGTTTCCGCCGGCAGCGCCGCACCCATGCGCTCGGCCAGCGCCAGCACCAGGTTCACGCCGGGGGAAAAATTGGAGGCATACACCACGGCGATGCGTTCCGCCGCGGCGGCGACGGCAGCCTCGTCCGCCGCCGACAGGCCGGAGGTGCCGAGCACCCACGCCTTCCCCGACTGCGCCAGCGCTGCGGCATACGCTTGAGCGGTGGCGGCGTTGGAAAAATCCACCACCACGTCGGAGGCGGCGGCGAGGGCGGCGATGTCGGCGTACGGTTCCACGCCGGCGGGGAACGGCTTGGCCGAGCCGGGACGGCCAATGCCGCCGACAAGTTGCGCGCCGGCGGCACGGGTTTCCTCCGTCAACAGAAGCCCCATCCGTCCGGTGACGCCGGCAATGCCGATGCGTGTGGCCATGTCTGCCCTCCCGCGCTTTGCGCCCGCCGATGCTATCAGGCGTCGAGCAAGTCTGCGATGCGCGGCGTCGCCTTCAGGCCGCTCCCGGTCAGCACCAGCACCGTGGTTTGCTCGGGCGTGATGGTGCCGGCCTGCAGCAGCTTGGCGAGCGCGGCGACGGGCTGCGCTGCGGTCGGCTCGACGTAGAGGCCCAGGCGGGCCAGGTCGAAGGTGGCGCCGATGATTTCCTGTTCGGTCAGCATCACCGCGCCGCCACGAGTCTCACGCAGCACGCCCAGCACCTCGCGCAGGCGAATCGGCTGGGCAATGGCGGTGCCCTCGGCGATGGTCGGGGCGATGTCGGTGGCGACGGGCGTGTCGGCACCAGCCAGGAAGGCGGCGGCGATCGGGGCGCAGTTGACCGGCTGGACGGCGAAGATGCGCGGGAGCGCGTCAATTTCTCCCGCCCGTTGCAGCTCGGAAAAACCGATCTCGCAGCCGAGCACGTTCGACCCCGCGCCGCACGGGGTGATGATGTTGTCGGGCGCGCGGAAGCCGAGGTCTTCCCACAGTTCATAGGCCAGCGTCTTGGTGCCGTGCAGGAAGAACGGGTGCCAATTGTGGCTGGCGTAGAAGATGGTTTCCGCCCGCCGCACGGCGGCGTCGGAGGTGTCCTGGCGGGTGCCGGGCACAAGTTCCAATGTGGCGCCGTGCGCGCGCATCTGCACCAGCTTGGCGGGGCTGGTGGAGGCGGGTGCCATGATGGTGGCAGCCATGCCTCCGGCCGCGGCGTAGGCCGAGACGGCGGCGCCGCCGTTGCCGGAGCTGTCTTCCAGCACCGCTTTGACGCCCTGGGCGCGCAGCAGAGACAGCATCACACTGGCGCCGCGGTCCTTGAAGCTGCCGGTCGGCATCAGCCACTCGCATTTCACGAGGACGTTGGCGCCGTGCATCGTGCGGGGGAGCAGGGGGGTGGTGCCCTCACCGAGGGTGATGGGGTCGTCCGGTTGCAGTGGGAAGGCGGCGCGATAGCGCCACAGGCTGCGAACGGTGGGGTCGATCTGCGCGCGGGTGATGCCGGGGAGGGGGGTCAGCAGCAGCGGCGCGCGGTCCGGGCCGGACCAGCGGGGCTGGTCGAGCGGGAAGGTCTGGCCGGTGCGTGGGTCGAGGTAATCGGGCGACATGGGGGAGTTTGCGCTTTTTCGGACGATCGGGGAAAGGGCGGCTCTTTCTGGTGGCACAGCAACGCGCATAGGCGAAGGCTTCCACCTGGCATGCTATACTGTCCTGCTCCCTCCCACTTCCCCTACCATATCCAGGAAAATCCACAGCTTGGCCTTCGATACCAGACGTGCCCTGGAATTGCTGCGAATCGGCTCGGGGTATGCTGGTGCATCCTTTCGCGACGGCCAGGAGGATGCAATTCGTCACGTCGTCGATAATCGAGGCCGCTTGCTGGTCGTACAAAAGACCGGTTGGGGCAAAAGCTTCGTCTATTTCATCGCCACCAAACTGCTCCGTGAAGCAGGCAGCGGGCCGGCACTGCTGGTTTCGCCGCTGCTTGCCCTGATGCGAAATCAGATCGCGGCTGCCGAACGAATGGGAGTGCGGGCAGCTACCATCAATTCGGACAACCTGGACGAATGGGCCAAAATTGAGACCAGCCTTAGCCGCGATCAAGTCGATATCCTGCTGATATCGCCGGAACGGCTGGCGAACGACAGATTCGGCACACAGGTCATGGCCGGGATCGCCGCAAAGATTTCGCTATTGGTGATCGATGAAGCGCACTGCATCTCGGACTGGGGGCACGACTTTCGACCCCACTACCGTTTGCTTGGAAGGATCGTCAGACGTCTGCCTCCGAATGTGCGCCTGCTGGCCACGACGGCGACCGCGAATAACCGCGTGCTCGACGATCTCGCAACGGTGCTCGGACCGAATTTGCAGGTTTCGCGCGGCGATCTGAATCGCGCATCGCTGACGCTTCAGACCATACGCTTGCCCAGCCAGGCCCAACGCCTGGCATGGCTGGCAAGCCAACTCGCGACGCTGCAGGGCCACGGCATCATCTACACGCTCACCGTGCGAGACGCCTATCAGGTTGCCCACTGGCTGCAAACCCGGGGCTTCAACGTCGAGGCCTATACGGGCGAAACGGGCGATCGTCGGCAGGAGCTGGAGCAAAAGCTGCTCCACAATCAGGTGAAGGCGCTGGTAGCTACCACGGCCCTGGGGATGGGTTACGACAAACCGGACCTGACATTTGTGATTCATTACCAGATGCCAGGGTCGGTCGTCGCCTATTACCAGCAGGTTGGCCGGGCCGGACGCGCGGTGAACTCCGCCTACGGCGTCTTGTTGAGCGGCGAGGAAGAGACCGGGATAACCGATTGGTTCATCAGCAGTGCATTTCCGACCCGGAAGGAAGCGGCGAATGTCCTGGCCGCGCTGGAGGCACAGCCCAGCGGACTATCTATCCCCGAACTTCGCGGCCGAGTGAATCTGAGCAACGGCCGCATCGAGAAAGCGATCACTCTACTTTCTTTGGAGTCGCCATCTCCGATCGCCAGGCAAGGCACCAAGTGGCAACTGACGGTTGCAAAACTGAGCGACTCCTTCTGGGAGCGCGCCGAGCGGCTCACTGCATTGCGTCAGGCAGAACACCTTCAAATGCAAGAGTATGTCAGACTGCTGTTTGGCGAGCATATGAAATTCCTGATCCAGGCACTTGACGGCGACCCCACGACCGCCGGTGCTCCAACACTGCCGCCGTTGCCGACTGACGTCGATGATGCATTGGTTCGCGAGGCAATTGCATTCCTGCGCCGGACCAGCCTGCCGATCGAACCGCGGCTTCAATGGCCTGCCGGTGGCATGCCGCAATACCAGGTGAAGGGAAGGATTCCACAAGCTCTTCTGGCTCAGCCAGGCAAGGCACTGTCTATTTGGGGGGATGCCGGCTGGGGTGGTGTCGTGCGACAAGGGAAGTATCATGATGGTCGCTTTGCAGATGATCTCGTCGAGGCCTGCGTAAAGATGATCCGGGAATGGAGTCCACGCCCCGCACCCAAATGGGTCACTTGCGTCCCGTCGCTGCGCCATCCGCAGTTGGTTCCCGATTTCGCGCGACGCCTGGGTGACGCTCTGGGTCTGAGCTTTCATATGGTTCTTGCCAGGACTGATAACAGGCCGGAACAGAAGACGATGGCCAACAGCACGCAGCAGGCCCGCAACGTCGATGGCTCGCTCGCACTTGGGAACCAGCCCATGCCTCGCGGTCCGGTTCTGCTGGTTGACGACATGGTGGACTCGCGCTGGACATTGACCGTGGCAGCCTGGCTCCTGCGCAGGGGCGGCAGCGGTGAAGTTTGGCCAGTCGCACTGTCACAAGCGGGGCATGGCGAGTGATGTCAGAAATTTCCCAAAACACTCAAGCAATCTTATTGCTGACTGCGCCTTTGATAATCGGGCGAGGCAGCGCATCGACAGATTTGCTATCACCCGGCGAGTATAAACGTCTCGCGCGTCATTTGCGTGATCTGCAGCGCCAGCCAGCGGACTTGTTGCTGCCGGATGCAGCGGATCTGCTTCGCGAATGCCGGCTTGTCATCGATGAAAGCCGGTTGCAGCGGCTGTTGGGACGCGGCTTCCTGTTGAGTCAGGCTATCGAGCGCTGGCAATCCCGGGCAATCTGGGTGGTAAGTCGTGCGGACACGGACTATCCCAAACGCCTGAAAGCCCGCCTCAGGGAAGACGCGCCCGCTATGCTTTACGGTTGCGGCGACATAGGATTGCTGAACACAGGCGGCCTCGCGGTTGTCGGATCGCGCAATGTGAATGATAGTTTGATCGATTATACGATCACCGTCGGCAACCTCGTTGCCGCCGCTGGAAAGACCCTCAGTTCTGGCGGCGCAAAGGGCATCGATCAAGCGGCAATGCGCGGAGCATTGGAAGCGGACGGCAAAGTCATCGGGGTCCTCGCGGACAGCCTGGAACGCAGCGTCATGGACCGCGAGAACCGCAATATGTTGGTCGGCGGCCAGTTGCTATTGATCTCACCCTACGATCCGTGCGCCGGCTTCAATGTCGGTAATGCGATGCAGCGCAACAAGGTGATCTATGCGTCCGCGGACGCTGCGCTGGTGGTAAGCGCTGATTTGAACAAGGGGGGCACCTGGGCGGGAGCGACAGAGCAATTGGAGAAATTTCGCATTATCCCGGTTTATGTGCGATCGACCGGGGATATCTCCGAGGGAATCAAGGCTTTGTGCAAGATGGGCGCGGTTCCCTGGCCGAACCCGCAAGATGCCAGTGCGCTCGAGACTGTATTCGATCGAATGACGCCTGCGCCGGCTGATACGATGCGGTTCGGACTTGCCGAGGCTCCCAATAGCGTCGCTCCCGTTCCTGATGAAGCGCCCACGATGACATCCGGATCGTCCTCCGTCCGGGAAGCGGCGCGGGAAGAGGTGCCTCACCCCGATGATCTCCGGGAAGGCCGTCGGAATGTGGATACCGGGGGAGCGCAGCGAAAATCTGCGCGGGAGCCGCAGGCTGAATCTGGGAAAATTGCTGCGTCACCGCAGGCAGGGGTTAGTCCGGCCGCCGTTCTGTTTGCGACCGTTCGACAAGTGCTGCAGCCTCTCCTGACCGCTCCGATGAAGGACGCCGAAGTCGCCGCGGCGTTGGAGGTATCACAGGCCCAGGCGAAGGCATGGCTGCAACGGCTGGTCGAGGAGGGCATTCTCGAGAAGAAGAAAAAGCCGGGCGGCTACGTTTCCAAGCAATCTCGCCTGTTCGATTGACAAGAAGCGCAAGAACACCCGGATATGGTGAACACCGCATTCGACAAGATCTGTTCGTCAGATGTCACAGTCTATCAGTTGCCATAGCGCCCCGCCCCCTGATCTCAGCTCCTCGCCACGTGCCGCCGACGCTCGCGCCACGCGATGTAGATACCCGAGGCGATGATCATCCCGGCACCGATCCAGGTCCAAAGATCGGGGAAATTGGCGAAGATCAGGTAGCCGAGGATCGTGGTGCCCACCAGTTCGACATAGCCCAGCGGCGCGATCACCGCCGCGGCGCCGAGTTGGAACGCGCGGATCACCAGGTAGTGCCCGAAGCCTCCCAGCAATCCCAGGCAACAGAACAGCAACGCATCGAACACAGTGTGCGGCATCACGAAGACGAACGGCATCGCCAGGGTCATCGCCAGCGAACCGAACAGGGCCGCGAAGATGATGCCGGTCGCGGCATTGTCGTAACGCCCCACCCAGCGCGTCGCGATCTGGTACAGCGCGTAGGCGAACGACGACAGCAGCAGTAACAACACCGACGGGTCGGAGAAGCCGCTGCCGGGGCGGATCACCGTCAGCGCACCAGCGAAGCCGACCGCCACCGCGCTCCACCGCCGCCATCCGACGCTCTCGCCCAGCAACGGCACCGACAGCGCGGTGACGATCAGCGGCGCGGTAAACCCGATCGCCGAGGCGGTCGCCAGCGGTACCCTCCCGATCGCCATGACGAACAGCAGATTGCTTGCCAGCATCAGGATCGAGCGCCCGATCTGCACCGCGGGCCGCCGCGTCCGCAGCAGCGACCACCGATAGCGCGGCAGGAACACCACCAGCATGACGATCAGGTGCCCGGTGAACCGCGCCCAGGTGATCTGCGCCGCCGGATAATGCGCCGTGAGCAGCTTCACCGCCGCATTCATGAACGGGAATGTCGAGACCCCGCCACACATCAGCAGTATGCCGCGCAACGCATCGGACAGGTCGGCCGAACCATCGGCCCCAGCGCCGCTCCCATCTCTGCTCAGTCGCAACCCCGATGGCTCCCCGCCGGTCAGTCTCCCCAGAGCGAACCGCGACCGGGCCTGCCGCCAGCTTGCCGTGCCGCGCGAGGCGCGGCTAGGCTTCGCTGCATCAGTCAGCAACGGAGCAAGGCCATGGGATTCCCATCCGTGTCGGTACCGGGGCGGGATCGGTAGCGCGCCATGCAAGGCCACCTGCACCTGAACCTGTTCATCCACGGCCGCGGTCACCATGAGGCCGCATGGCGTCATCCCGCCGCCTCGAAGCTCCCTCTGACCGATATCCGCTACTACACCGACCTCGCAGCCAAGGCGGAAGCCGGGCTGTTCGATTCCATCTTCCTCGCCGATACGCTGGGGGTAGGCGAGGACGTCGCGCACGCCCCGCGCACCTGGCTGGAGCCGGTCACCACGCTCGCCGCCCTGACCGGCGCCACCACCCATATCGGCCTGATCGCTACCTGCTCCACGACCTATACCGAGCCGTTCAACCTGGCGCGGCAGTTCGCCTCGATCGACCACATGTCACGCGGCCGTGCCGGCTGGAACATCGTCACCACCTGGCTGGCGACCGCCTCCGGCAACTACGGCGGCGCGGGTCCGCTGAGCCACGCCGAGCGCTACGAACGCGCCGAGGAATACATGCGCGTGGTGACCGGGTTGTGGGACAGTTGGTCCGACGACGCGGTGCTGGATGACCGCGCCGGCGGCGCCTATGCGCGCGAGGGCAGCATCCGCGCGGTCAATCACAAAGGCCCGTACTACCAGGTCGCCGGCCCGCTGAACATGCCGCGCGGTCCGCAGGGACGGCCGGTGTTCGTGCAGGCTGGCTCGTCGGACACCGGCCGCCGCTTCGCCGCGCGCTACGCCGAAGCGGTGTTCACCGCGCAGATGGAGAAGTCCACCGCGAAGGACTTCTACGCCGATCTGAAGATGCTGGCCGCCGACGAGGGCCGCTCACCCGACCAGGTGCTGATCCTGCCCGGCCTGAGCCCGGTGATCGGCTCCACCGAGGCCGAGGCGCACCGCATCGCCGGCGAACTGGCCGACCTGAGCGACCCGGAAGTCGGCCGCAAGCGGCTTTCCGGCCGCTTTGGTGGCCACGATTTCTCCCACCTGAAGTTGGACGCGGTGCTGTCGCCCGAAGACTTCCCCGACCCCGCCACGGTGCAGGCGGCGCGCAGCCGGACCGAGGTGATCATCGGCCTGGTGCGTCGGGAAAAGCCGACGCTGCGGCAATTGCTCAGCTACATGGCCGGCGCGCGCGGGCATTTCACCACCACCGGCACGCCGGAACAGATCGCCGACCTGATCGAGGACTGGTTCCGCGACCGCGCCGCCGACGGCTTCAATCTCATGCCGCCGATCCTGCCGGCGATGCTGGACGTGTTCGTCGCCGAGGTCGTCCCGCTGCTGCAAAAGCGCGGGCTGTTCCGTAAGGAATACGCCGGCGAGACGCTGCGGGAGCATTACGGGTTGAAGCGGCCGGACGTGCGGTTTTAGTCGAGAGCGTTTTTCACCGTGAGTGGAAAACCCAGCCAACCCTGTCATTGCGAG
>Ga0182016_10007510_pt1 | contig 11194 bp, 9 predicted proteins | sample 712S2MmetaG_FD_120491 | JGI IMG/M metagenome (GOLD analysis project Ga0182016, IMG submission 120491) | Permafrost microbial communities from Stordalen Mire, Sweden - 712S2M metaG | ecosystem: Environmental > Terrestrial > Soil > Wetlands > Permafrost | place: Sweden: Stordalen | collected...
AAATCGAGCTTCTCTTCTGCGCCACGACCAGAAGAGATACACCGGAATGCCTAGCAGCACCAACACCAGGCCGGGCCACGTGTACTGCGGCTTGTATCGCAATAATACGATACATATCCATGCCGCTAGCACAATATAAAGTGCGGGCAGCACTGGATATCCCAGCGCCTTATAAGGCCGAGGCGCGTGCGGACGTTTGAAACGCAGAACGAAGAGGCCCACGATCGTGAGGATATAAAACAACAGCACAGCGAAGATGATGTAATCCAGCAACTGGCCGTACGAGCCGGAGATGCAGAGTACGATCGTCCATACCGCCTGCACCAGCAGGGCCGCAACGGGGGTCTTATAGCGCGGATGCAGCTTGCCGACGGACTTGAAAAACAGCCCATCCTGGCTCATCGCGTAATAGACGCGCGCGCCCGCCAACGTCATGCCGTTGGCGCAGCCGAAGGTCGAAATCAGAATTGCCAGCGCCATCAGGCGCGCGCCGCTGGAGTGCAATATCTGGTCCAACACAGCCGTAGCCACGCGGTCCTCGGCGGCATATTGCACTCCGCGTGTCATCACCGTGCCGCCGTTTGGATCCCCATGCAAAGGCAGCACCACGATGTAGGCCAGCGACGCCAGCAAATAAACCGTGAGGACGAACCCGGTCCCAAGCACCAGCGAGAGCGGAATATTGCGCTTGGGATTCTTCACTTCGCCCGCGGTGAATGTGATGTTGTTCCATGCGTCGGCAGAGAACAGCGAACCCACCTGCACCACCGCCAGAATGATCAGCAGATTCACCAGCACCGTAGGTCCGCCGACGCCTACCTGCACGGGATGCAGCGTGCTCCAGCCGGCGTTCTTCCAAAACTCGCTCCAGTTGGGACCGAAGTTCGCCTCCCACGCCGTAATGTTGCGCCCTAACGTGAAGGCGAGCAGGATCAGTCCCGCAAGCGACAGTGCCTTGGCCGTCGTAAATACATTCTGGATCAGCGCGCCCAACTGAACGCCAAAGATATTCACAATCGCCAGAAAGGCTACGATGACGATGCCGGTGAGGTTGGCCGTGCTCACGCCAATCTCCATATTGCCCAGCACCATGGGCCCAACCCTGATCGGAGGAACATGGGCAATGTGCCACAACCAGTGTGTCGTCGAGATGGTAGGAAAAAAAACGCCGAGAAACTTGCCGAAAGCAACGCAGACGGCGGCGATGGTCCCCGTCTGGATGACCAGAAACAGCGTCCAGCCGTAGAGAAACCCACACAGCGGCCCCAGCGATTCACGCAGGTAAACGTATTGGCCGCCCGCCTTCGGCATCATAGCCGCCAGCTCGCCATAGCTGAGCGCGGCGGTCATGGTCAGGACGGCCGTCACCACCCAAGCTCCCAGAAACAGCGCCGGAGAGTTGGTACCGCGGGCAATGTCCGCATCCACAATGAAGATTCCGGAGCCGATCATGGAGCCGATCACCAGCGCAGTCGCGCTGAAAAGGCCGAGGCTCTGCACCAGCCTGGGAGCGTTGGCTGAATCGGCAGCGCCGGAAATGGGAGGGTATCTTCGGGCCGTCACTGGAAAAAGCATATACCATGCACTGATTTGCTCATTGATCGCCCTGAGCGCACGTTGGTCAAAGTTGCTCTGCAAAATACCAGTCGACGCGTCATGATAAGCCATGAAAAAGTATTTGCTCGGAATGATCCTCGTCTTCTGCTTCGCATTACCCTATGCGGCGCAGGCGCAGGTTGTGGCGGTCGCTTACCACCATCACCACCACCATCACCACCACCACAATCTCCAGCTCAACCAGTAATCGGTCCAAACAGAGATGCGAGTTTGCAGGCTGAAGCAATCAGACCGCATCGAACGACAGCCCTCATGCAAGTTCACGAACCCACTTGCGAAACTCCACAGCCGGGTCCGGCTGGCGAAAGAGCGCCCCGGCGATGGCCACCACCGTTGCTCCGGCTGCGAGAGCTTCAGCAGCCGTGGCAAGTGTGATGCCACCCACTGCCACCAGCGCTGGGCTGTGCCCAGCTTCGGCACGCAGCCGCCGAACACCGTCCATCCCAATCGTTGGCGTCGAGGTCTGCTTGGTGCGCGTCGGGAATACCGGACCAATGGAAAAGTAGTCTGCCGGGGTTTGCAGAATCCCTGCAACCAGCGCGCTGCTGCCGCCAAAGGTACCAACCATGCGCTCAGGCCCCAGCAACTGCCTTGCCTCGGCGGGTTTCAGGTCGCCTGCATCCACGTGAACGCCGTCGAAGCCGATCCGCCCCACCAGATCGGCCCGGTCGTCCAGAATCAGCTTCACCTGCCCTCCAGGCAGAGCGTCGCGCAGAATCTCTGCGTCCGCCAGCAACACGGCCTCAGCGCCGGTCTTGTTGCGGTACTCGAGCAACGTAACGCCGGCATCCGCCAGCGAGCTGCCCAGCCGGCGCAGAAACTCGGCGCGGCCAGTGGAAGGAATGAACGAAGAATCCAGGATTGGGTAGATTTTGGGAAATGTGAAGGTCATGAAACAAGGCTAATTGATCTACCCGCCAGAAACAGGAGTTAGGGGGCTGTGCTGTACTCCGGGCACTAACCCCTAACCCCTGATCCCTATTCTCTGCCCTTTCTACATCTCGTCTGCCGAAGGCCCGTAGGAGCCAGGAATCGGCTTGTCGAGCAAGCGCAGGTAGACGCCCAGCTGTGCGCGGTGGTGAATCAGGTGATCGAGCACCCAGTTGCGGAAGACACGGTATTTCGAATCGTCGATCCAGGCCTGATCGCCGGCCACAAACTTCCAATTCTCGTCCCATTTCTCCGGCCCAAATCCAGCAAACGCCGCCTTGGCCGTAGCCGTATCTTTGTTGAAGCGCTCCAGCAGAGCCTCCGTCGATGCGGGAACATAGGCCTCCCACTTGTGATCGGCGGGGAATTCCAGCTTATCCGTGGTAAAGGTGGTCGTCGCCCACTCCCCGGCAGTCTCCACGATATGCCCGGCCAACCGGCCCAGGCTCATGGATTTAGGGTGAGGTTTATAGGTAAAATCGGCGTCAGCCGGGATCGCCTCAAGCATCTTGCGGGTATTGGCAATCTCGCGGTCGTATTCGGCAATCAATTCCTTTTGAAAGTCCATTCTGCAACCTCCCATGTTGCGAAATCAGCATACCGGAAGATTGTGAAAAAGGCGAATAAAAAGCGATAAATATTTCTGCGCTAGAACCCACCCGTCTCATGTCCGCGAGCGAGTTGCTATTTCTCCGTGTCCTGAGCCAGGAAACGCTCCATGAATCCGGTATCGAATTTGCCGGCGCGAAAGCCAGCGTCAGCAAAGATCGCCTGATGAAGCGAAATGGAGGTATCGATTCCCTGCACCACAAACTGGCTGAGCGCACGCTCCATCTTGGCGATGGCTTCCGCGCGATCGACTCCATGTACGATCAACTTGGCAATCAGCGAGTCGTAATAAGGCGGCACAACGCCCTCGGAGTGCTGCGCCGTATCCACCCGAACGCCATTGCCTCCGGGTACGTTGAAGGCGGTAATCTTGCCCGGCGAGGGGGTGAACTTCTTGGGATTCTCAGCGTTGATGCGACACTCAATGGAATGGCCGCTAATTTCAACCTTCGCAGGCAGAATGGTCTCCAGCCGCTCTCCGGCAGCAATGCGCAACTGCGCCTTCACCAGATCGATGCCCGTGATGGCCTCGGTGACGGGGTGCTCCACCTGGATGCGGGTGTTCATTTCAATGAAATAGAGTTGGCGTTCCTCGTCCATCAGGAATTCGACAGTGCCCGCATTCTGGTAACCGATTTCGGCTAGGCAGCGGCACAGGGTCCGGTCGAGTTCCTCGCGGAGCAGGGGCGTCATCTGAAGCGATGGCGCTTCTTCGATAAGCTTCTGATGGCGGCGCTGGATAGAACACTCGCGTTCAAAGAGAGTCGCCACGTTCCCGTGCTCATCGGCCAGCACCTGAAACTCGATGTGACGCGGGTTCTCAACGAACTTCTCCATATAGAGCTCGCCGTTGCCAAAAGCATTGGCCGCCTCGCCATAGGCCGTGTGGAAGAGATTGGGCAGCTCTTCCGGATTGCGCACGATTCTCATGCCGCGCCCGCCGCCGCCCGCTTTGGCCTTGAGGATCACCGGATAGCCGACCGCCTTTGCGCATATCTGCGCTGCATCGGCTGTGGCAACCACGCCGTCTGAACCGGGAAGAATAGGCACCTTGGCCTTCTTCATCGCCTGGCGGGCCTTTTCCTTTTCCCCCATCAGGCGGGTAACCTCAGGCGGAGGGCCGATAAACTTGATATTCGATGCGCGGCAGACTTCGGCGAAGTTGGCGTTCTCGCTCAGCAGACCGTAACCGGGGTGGATCGCATCCACATCGGCGATCTCAGCGGCGGAGATGACTGCGGGCACATTGAGGTAGCTCTCTGACAGCCGCGGAGGGCCGATGCATATTGCCTCGTCGGCAAAGCGAACATGCAAAGAGTCTCGGTCAGCTTCGCTATAGACAGCGACCGTGCGAATGCCGAGTTCATGGCAGGCGTTCAGCACGCGCAGCGCGATTTCACCGCGGTTGGCAACCAGCACTTTACGAAACATTCAGGATCCTAGCTCGGCCGGACGGAAAAAAGGGGCTGCCCAAACTCGATGGGCTGACCGTTGGAAACAAAGCACTTGACGATCTCACCGGCGGCGTCGGATTCGATCTCGTTCATCAGCTTCATGGCTTCGACGATGCAGATCACCTGGCCCTTGTCCACGTGATCGCCAGGGGATACAAAAGGTGAAGCGCCCGGCGAAGGAGAACCGTAGAAGGTGCCCACAATCGGCGACTTGACGATGTGCAGTCCGGCATTGGGATCGGCGGCGGGCGCTTCTGGCACGGGTGCAGCTGAGGACGCGGCAGGTGCCGGCTGAGCCGAGGTTGCTCGGGCACCCGCCAGCAGGCTGGCCAGATCCGACAACCCGGCCGGTGAGGACTGAGGCTGCTCAAACTTGAGCCGGACGCGCAAGTCTCCGCGGTCCAACTCGAACTCGGCAACCTGATTCTCTTTCAGGAATTCGATCAGTTGTTTTAGATCGTCGATATCTTCAGGATTCAGTGGATTCATTCGTTCCTTAACTCACCCACGCGTGCGTGGGATTGGTTTCAAAGTTCGATCAGGGCCTTGGGCGCTGGCGTCAGCACCTGCCCTCCGGTTCGGGTCACAGCCACCATATCCTCGATGCGTATGCCGAACTCCCCCGCAAGATAGATTCCAGGCTCTATGGTAACAACCATGCCGGCCAGCAGCCGGGTTGTCTCTCCCGCGCCGATACGCGGCTGTTCGTGAATCTCAAGGCCAACGCCATGCCCTGTGGAGTGGGTGAAAGCCTCTGCCAATCCCGCCCTGCGCAGCACGGCGCGCGCAGCTTCATCCACATCCCCGCAGCGCGCCCCCGCGGCAACTGCGGCAACCCCCGCCTCCTGGGCCTCGAGCACTGCCTGATATGCATTCCGCTCCTTGGCCTTCGGCCTTCCCAGGTACACGGTGCGCGTCATATCGGAGCAGTAACCCTTGAGAATAACACCGAAGTCGAGGGTCAGGAATCCCCTCCGGGGCAGGCGTGCGGTGGTCGCTCTTCCATGCGGCAGCGCCGAGCGCGCGCCTGAAGCCACGATGGTCTCGAATGACATGCCCTCGGCGCCCAACAGCCGCGCCCGATGCTCCAGCTCCGCGGCCACCTCAAACTCCGCAAGGCCGGGCCGTGCGAAACCAAGAATATGCTCGAAGAGCTTGCAGCCCACCAGCGCCGCCTCGGCCATCAGCGCCAGTTCGTCCTCGTCCTTGACCCAGCGCAACGGCTCAACCAGCGGCGTGTGCAACGCGGAGAGAAAGTTGCGCCGAAGCCGGGACGGCAAAGCCGCCCGATAGCGATCCAGGTTTGCGACGGTCGTCTTGCCAGGGTCAAACCCGGCGCACTCCACTCCCGGCTGCGCGGCCAGCCATTCGACAGCTGCCACGGCGGGTGAGCTTTTGACGATCTCCACCTGCGCGGGCTGCACCTCTTCCGCGGCCTGGGTCACATAGCGTCCATCGGTAAACAGGCGGGCAGAGCGGCGCGTGATGGCCAGCGCGGCGCTCGATCCTGTGAATCCAGAGAGATAGCGAAGATCCGGCAGGTGGGTGACCAGCAGCCCGGAAAGCCCGGCTTTGGTCAAACGGCGGCGCAACAGCCCGATGCGGCGAAAGTGGTCCACTCATTGAGGATAAATCACGGAGGGTATGGGGGCAGAGATCAGTGCTGCCGCCCCGGCTCAATGGCGGAGCCGATCAGTGCGGCAAAGGCGCCACTTCTACCCAGGCTGTGGCTTTCGATTGATGCATCGTACATTTGCTTGCGTGTGACGTGACCCCAGTTGATGCTGTAGCCCGCCTCAACAGCCAACTCCCGGATGAACTCCCGTTGCGTGCGCCCGTTGCCTTCTCGAAACGGGTGGATCGAGTTTAGTTCGCCGAGGTAATACGCCGCGCGGCTGGCGAAGGTCCGGATATCCAAGCCTTTCAGATGGCTTTCCGCTGCCAGCTTTGCAAAGGCGATGTCGAGATTTCTTTCCATGAATTGAACCATGGCAAAGGGATAGGATGCTGGACGGTGCATATTGACAGTGCGGAACTCCCCTGCCCATGGATAGATCTTCTGGAAGATGCGCGCGTGGATCTTTTTGAGATGAACACGGTCGAAAGCGCCCTTGATGGGATTGAACTGCAATCTCACAAGTGCCTCGGCTGCTTCGGCTGCTTCGAACCTGTCCAACTTGGCTTGATCGGTTAAGCCCGGCACATTTCTCAGAATCCCGTGCCTGGAATCGAAATGCGGGTCAACACCTGACGGATCGGCGGGCATGGGATGTCAGACGATAGTGGCTGTATATGCGTGAATCAGGCGGCTCATCTCGTCTATAGAAATCTCGCCTAGCGAATATTGCTCAAGAATGCGATTGGGAACCGCATCGAGCTCAAGAGCTTCGATCCGAAGAGAGCTAATTGCGCTCTCGACCGCCATACGGCGATCATCCAGTTCCTTTGGGGTAAGCGCAATGACGGAAGCGGTTGTAGTGGCCATATTGCCCTCCCTTGCAAACTATTCTACCAGTTTCGTGCATTCTGAGATTTACCGAGACATGGTCAAGGGTATGAAGCAATGATGCCTAAGTCCAGAGGGCGTCCATCCACCCAAGTTGCGAACTACATGCGATAGGATGAGAAACGCGAGGAAATTGGCCATTTTCCATGATGAATCACGCTACACCTACAGACGGTAGCTACGAACCGCTCCCCGAGGAGGTTCTGGATCTCTGTAAGAGGGTCGGCGTGCCGCCGCGTTTGCTAGCACATCTGATTCTGGTCCACGATGTGGCTCGTACGCTAGCAAACAGAGTTCAAGCTGCTTTTCCAACATTGAAATTTGACAAGGACGCTGTCGTCTTTGGAGCCGCCACACACGATCTCGGAAAGGCCACTCATCGCGAAGAACTGAGCGAACCCGGGAAACTCCACGAGCTTCGCGGAGTTGAGCTACTCAAGGAGCATGGTGTTCACGAAAACTTGGCCCGCTTTGCCTACACCCACGGCAACTGGAAAGGCTCTCACCCAGTGGAAATCGAAGACCTGATGGTTGCGCTTGCCGACAATTGCTGGAAAGGCAAGAGAGTTCCCGATCTTGAGGGTTCGATGACAGACGTGTTGGCGGAAAAAAGCGGGGAACCTCAGTGGAAGTGCTATGTCGCCCTCGATGATATCTTGCAGGACTTAGGGGCCGATGCCGACGCGAGAATCGAGTGGCAGCGAAGTTTTCCTGTGCATTGAGGTCTAACTTTACGCAGGATTGGCATTTCCTGATCTCTGATCTCTGCTTTTAGTACGCCGGCCGCACCGGTTTCTTCTCGTGCGGATCAATCTCGGCCTCGGCGGCCTGAATGTCGGACTGGCGGTCCATCCATTCGTCCAGCCGGGAGCGCTTGAACCGCCAGCGGTTGCCCAGCTTGAAGGCGGGCACAAAGCCCTCCGACGCATATTTGTAGAGTGTGTCAGGCGAGATGGCGAGGTAGTCCGATGCCTGGCGAATGTCCATGACCTCGCGTACTTCAGGAACCAGCAGGTTGGAGCGGGCGGCGGCGTTACGCATGATTGCCTCCTGGGAGCAGAGATGCCTCCGGGCTGGATTCCGGCGAATCTGCCGGTTGTCTTGTATATAACGCGGTTTCAGGCGGCCAATCAAGGGTTTTCAGGTAGTTACAGGAAATTCATAGGTTTTTAGCCTGAGACGTTGCACCAATCAAGACCCTTATATCGCCGCCAGACCCTGTGGGTTGGGTCTCTGCGAGTTCCAGACCCAAGCGGTTGGGCTGTTGAAACGGATGGTGCGCTTCCGCACTAGTTCTGGTCGTCTGGCAGAGCGTGCCCCATCGCATGGATAAACTTCCCCATGCCTTGTAAAACTCATGCAATAAGCTGCCTCGCAGCGGCCTCTAAATTCTTCGCCGCCAGTTGAGCCTCGAACTCGACCGGCGGCAGTTAGCCGAGTCCATGCACACCGGAATACTCGTTTGCCTGTTGAATTCTCTATGGGCAGAATTGGGTGCGACAGTTCGCCCCCTATGGGGTGGCGATTTTGCGGCAAACCAGTTTGCCGGTTTGCTGGCGAACCGCGGAGAACCGGAAATCAATTTAGAATCAACGACTTGTGAAACTAGAATTTTCGAATTCCGGTTTGCCAAAATCCCGGCGACGACTGGATCTGCAAATGGTAGGCACGACTGGACTCGAACCAGCGACCTCTTCCGTGTCAAGGCTTCTATACATTGTACTTTCAACATCTTACAGGCCGCTGGAGACTGCCAAACCACGCGGAAATACGCCGAAGACGAACATTTAACAGGTGATTTTGCAGGTGAAGAATGAATAGGGTTCCCTGGCGTCAGTTACGGCGGCAAGGTTGCACTCTTTCTAGGCCAATCCGCGCCAGAGGAGTTCTTGACGCTCGTCCATGAACTCTCACGAAATGTTGCAAAACGCAAACCGTCGCGCGGCGGCGGAGAAAATCGTCCGCAAGATAGAGGCCGGGCAATAGCCTTTGTTGTGGCCCAAACCATCGGCCTCAGCACAGGCCGGTCACCCAAGCCATACGCCAAAGCTGATCTTGTCTGGAGCCGAGCGGTCAGCCTCAATTTGGTTGGCAATTGCCCGCAATGCTTGCGCCTGAGCCTTGGATCGAGCCTCGACATCTGTGGCTCCGCTCGTACGCACTCCCAGCTTTTCAATTGTCGCCGTCCAGCTTCTATTCTGCTCGTGACTGATGACGATACTGTATTCCAGCGCAACATCTCCGTGTGTGGCCAATTCTGTCATGGAGAGAGTCTACGCGCATTCAACGGAGGTTTCAACCTTCATTACCTTTCCTATTGGTAAACGTATGTCATTGAGTAAAATAGGCTTAGACTTGACAAAGCTCCCGCTTGGTGTCATCAATCATCTGAAAGCGTAGTTTTCTGAGCAGTTGCCGGTATAGAGCAGCTTGATATCATCGGCGCCGAAGGCGCAATCATCGGTCACTCATCGTCAGCAGGCCGGAAGTTGTAAGGTGTTTCCGGGAGAAGGCGGTTTCAAAAAGAACCCCGCTGTATCGAGCAGCGGGGTTCTTTATGGGCGGCCTTCATGCCAAAGCGAAGGCAACCGGAGTTGTTTTTACCTTGGCATGAACCGCAGCCGTTGTCAAAAGCCGCCTGTAATCGCGGATGGCGGTTCACGGAGAGGTTATTCTCCGGCAGCGGTTTTGCCGCAACCCGGAGTGCCGGTCGATATTTTGGATTTGCGTGTGCTGCGATCGCGGGCAGCAGTATTGCACGGCCGCGTGTCGCGACCAAGTGCGGCGTCGGCAGCAGCGCGCGGCCAACCGGCGTCATCAGCAGAGCATCGAGGGGCGGCTGGATCATCGCGACCGTCAGAAGCGGTATCGCCGCCGTCACAGAAAAAGCGTGACGGATCAGGGTTCTCAATCGGCTTCATATCCTTCACCATCGGAGTGTGGAAAAGCGATCACGACGCCGGTGGTGGCTCGGTTGCGTGTCCGGCCGAGTGAGCTGCGCGGTTTTTGGCTGCGCTGCATAGTCTGCGGCCGCACTGGCCACCTGATCGATCCTTTTCCGCGCACATCGATTCGCAGATGAGGGAGAGATGATTGATCCGGAGGTGCGGGTACAGATCCGCCGTTACTTTTATGCCGAACACTGGAAGGTGGGCACGATTGCTCAAGCGCTCGGTGTTCATCCCGATACGGTAAAGCGCGCTATCGAGGTGGAGCGATTTCATCGCGCCGAGCGGCTGCGGTCCACCATGCTGGATGCTTATCTTCCCCTGGTACGCCAGACGTTGGAAACGCATCCGCGTCTTCGCGCCACGCGGCTGCACCAGATGCTCGAGGATCGCGGCTTCCGAGGAAATGTCCAGCAGGTGCGGCGTGTGGTGGCGCGGTTGCGTCCGCAACCGCAGGAAGCATTTCTGCGCCTTCATGTCTTCGTCGGCGAACAGGCGCAAGTTGACTGGGCATCGTTTGGCACGGTCATGGTGGGCCGCGCCCGGCGCGCTCTGAGTTGTTTCGTGATGACCTTGTCCTGGTCGCGGGCGCTGTATCTGGAGTTCTTCTTCGACCAGACGATGGAGAACTTTTTGCGCGGCCACGTGAACGGGTTCGCGTCGTTCCATGGTTCTGCTCGAATCCTGCTGTACGACAATCTGAAATCGGCCGTGTTGGAGCGCCGCGGCAGTCTGATCCATTTCAATCCGCGGCTGCTGGAACTGGCCGGTCACTACCACTTCGAGCCGAAGCCTTGCCAGGTGCGGGCCGGTAATCAAAAAGGGCGCGTGGAGCGGGCGATACGTTTCGTGCGCGACTCGTTTTGGGCGGCGCGCACGTTCACCACGCTGGAAGAGTGCAACCGCCAGGCGCTGAAGTGGCGCAACGAAGTGGCACACCAGAGACCATGGCCTGACAATCGGGATCGCACGGTTGCCGAGGCCTTCGGGGAAGAGCGCCCGCGCCTGTTGCCGCTGCCGGCGCACGAGTTCTCGACCGATCGCGTGGTGGCGGTGCGCTCGGCCAAGACCATCTACGTGCGCTTCGACGGCAACGACTACTCGATCCCGCCCGAGGCGGTGGGCCGCGA
>Ga0182016_10007511_pt1 | contig 11194 bp, 4 predicted proteins | sample 712S2MmetaG_FD_120491 | JGI IMG/M metagenome (GOLD analysis project Ga0182016, IMG submission 120491) | Permafrost microbial communities from Stordalen Mire, Sweden - 712S2M metaG | ecosystem: Environmental > Terrestrial > Soil > Wetlands > Permafrost | place: Sweden: Stordalen | collected...
AGTTACGCCGGGACCGCCTGGGCCCTTCCCGCGCAATCTTTTACCACCGTGGTGCCGACCGCGCCGGTGGTGGCCAATCTGCCCGCCACCGGTATTGGGGGAACTTTCGCCACGCTCAGCGCCCAGCTTCTGACCAACGGAGATTCGCCCACCACCGTCCTGATCTATTATGGGCCGACCGATGGCGGCACCAATGCGGCGGCGTGGTCGAACAGTGTCAATCTTGGTCTGGCCGGCGGCCCGGTGGGCCAGGAAGTGGGCCAACTCACGGCGAACGCAACCTATTTCTTCACGGCGGAGGCGACCAATGCGGCGGGGGCGGCCTGGGCGACGCCCGCGCTGAGTTTTACCACCCTGGCCTCCAATCCGGTCTCCACTTTGACCGCGGTGTTGACCTATCACAACGACAACACCCGCTGGGGGGTCAATTCCAACGAGTCGATTTTGACGCCCGCCAATGTCAACACCAATACTTTCGGCAAATTATTTGACTGGGCCGTGGATGGTTTCGTCTATGCGCAGCCGCTGCTCATGACCAACGTCAATATTCCGGGCCGGGGCGCGCACAATGTGGTCTTTGTCGCCACCGAGCACGACAGCGTCTATGCCTTCGATGCCGATAACAACTCCGGGGCCAACGCCGCGCCCCTCTGGCAGACCACTTTTCTGGGCCCGGGGGTGACGACCATGCCCTCGAGCGCGTTGAGCACGAGCGACATCACGCCGGAAGTGGGCATTACCAGCACCCCGGTGATTGATCCCGTCACCGGGACGATTTACCTTGAAGTCAAGACCCTGGAGCAGGGGGTCAATTATGTGCATCGGTTGCACGCCCTGGACATCACGACCGGTTTGGAGCGGACGGATTTCCACAGTCCGGCGGTCATTGCCTGCACCAATTATCCGGGCAGCGGCGCGGGCGATAATGACGGCAAGAACCCGCCGCATGTGTTGTGGGATGCGCTCCATGAGCATAGCCGCCCCGCGCTGACCCTGCTGAACGGCGCGATTTACCTCTCCTTCGCCTCGCATGGGGACATCACCCCTTATCATGGCTGGCTCTTCGCCTATAACGCCACCAATGTGACGCAAGCGCCGAGCGTGTTCAACACCACGCCCAACGGCAGCGCGGGCGGGTTTTGGGATGGGGGCGGCGGCCCTTCGGTGGATGCGGCGGGCAATTTGTATCTGCAATCGGGCAACGGCACCTTTGATGGCGGCGCGACGATCACCGCCGCGAGCGATTACGCCATGAGCCTGCTGAAATTTTCCACGAGCAACGGCCTGGCGCTGGCCGATTATTTCGCGCCCAACAACGCGGTGGCCTTGAGTGACGGGGATCAGGACCTGGGTGCCAGCGCCCCGATCATTCTGCCCGACGCGGTCGGGAGCGCGGCCCATCCGCATCTGGTCGTGGGCGGGGGCAAGACGGCCCCCATTTACCTGGTGGACCAGGACAATATGGGGCGCTTTAACGGCGTCAACGGGGCCAACAAAATTGTCCAGCAATTCAACGGCGGCCCCGGGGGCGACCGGGACGTGACCCCCGCTTTTTTTGGCAACGGCCTTTATATAATTGATTCCAATTCCAAAATCGGGGTGTACAAAATCAGCAACGGCTTGTTCAACACCACCCCGCTGGAATCGCCCGACACCTACGATAACAAGGGCGGGGCCACCGTCTCCCTCTCCGCCAACGGCGCCGGCAACGCCATCGCCTGGGCGCTTTACAACAGCGGCGGGGAAAGCCCCACCGCCCCTTGCGTTTTGCGGGCCTACAACGCGACCAACATGGCCAAGCTTTATGCCAGCGACCAACTGCCGACGCGTGATGCCGCCGGGGCGGCGGTCAAATTTACCGTGCCCACCATCGCCAATGGCAAGGTCTATGTGGGCGCGCAATATTCCTTGACGGTTTACGGCCTGGCGACCTTGTTTGTCAACCCGCCCGTCCTGAGTCCGGCGGGGGGCGTTTTTACCAACGCCGTGACGGTCACTTTGTCGGACACGACCGCCGGCGCCGCCATTTATTATACCCTCGACGGCACCACGCCCACGACCAACTCGACGCGCTATACCGGTTCCTTCGTCTTGACCAACTCCGTCCTGGTCACGGCGGAAGCATTCCTGGCCGGGGCCGTGCCCAGCGGGCCCGTCAGCGCCAGCTTTCTCAACAGCTCCTCCATTGGCAGCGGGACCGGGTTGCTGGGCCAGTATTGGGCCAACACCACCAGCACGGCTTTCACCAACCAGTCCTTCGACGCCCCGCCCACCCTGACCCGGGTGGACGCGACGATTGATTTCGATTGGAGCACGACCCCGCCCGCGACCAACATCGGCCCGGACACTTATTGCGCGCGCTGGACCGGCGCGGTCCAGCCGCAGTTTGACGATACATATACATTTTACACGGATACGGATGACGGCGTCCTGCTCTGGGTCAACGGGCAGCTGCTGGTCAACGCCTGGGTCCCGCAGAGTCCCACCACCTGGAGCGGCCAGATCACTTTGGCGGGCCAGCAGCGCTACAATATCGAAATGGAGTATTTTCAGGCGGGCGGCGGGGCCCAGGCGCAATTGTTTTGGAGCAGCCCCTCGCAAGGGCCCATGACCCTCATTCCGTCCAGCCAGCTCTACCCGGAAACCAATCCGCCGCCGGCGGTGGCTTTGACCGCGCCGACCAACGGCGCGACCTATACGGCCAGCGCGAGCGTGACGTTGACCGCCGCCGCCGCCGCCCAATATAACCGCCTGAGCCAGGTGCAATTTTATCAGGGCAACAACCTTTTGGGGGGCGTGAGCAATCCGCCCTACAGCCTGACCGTGACGGGCCTGGCCCCCGGCGGCTACACTTTGACGGCGGTGGCGGTGGACGGCAGCGGGCTGACCAACGCCTCCGCGCCTGTCACTATCACGGTTAATCCCGGCTCCGGCCAACCCTACGGCTTGAGCAACGCCGTGGCCGCCCCGGCCTTTTACCAGATGCCGCCCGTGTTCGCCGGGGCCCTGCCGCCGCAATTATCCTTGACCGGAGTCTTTGCCAACACCCCGGACATGGACCCGGCGGCCGGCCTCATTCCCTACTCGCCCAACGTGCCGCTGTGGTCGGACAGCGCGCAGAAGCTGCGCTATTTCTCGGTGCCCAACGGCGGCGCGCCCTGGACGGCTGGCGAACAAATCGCCTTCGCCCCCACCGGGACCTGGGCCTTCCCGGCCGGCACGGTCTTCGTCAAGACGTTTGAGTTGCTGACCAACCAAAGCGACCCGGCCGCGCTGCTCCGCCTGGAGACCCGGCTGCTGGTGCGGGACACCAACGGCGCCGTCTATGGCGTGACCTACAAATGGCGGCCCGATAACAGCGACGCCGACCTGCTGACCACCAACCTGACCGAGGCCATCCCCATCATCACCCCCAATGGCGTCATCACACAATTGTGGTATTTCCCCAGCCCGAGCGACTGCTTGCAGTGCCACACGGCGGCGGCCAACTATGTCCTGGGCGTCAACGCCCGCCAGTTGAACGGCGACTACGCCTACCCCAACGGCGTGACCGACAACCAACTGCGCGCGCTCAACCGCGCGGGGCTATTTTATCCGGCCCTGGACGAGGCGCAAATTCCGAACATCGAACAACTCTCCGCCCTGACCAACGCGGGCGCTTCCCTGGTTCAGCGGGCCCGTTCCTACCTCGACGCCAACTGCGCCCAATGCCATCAACCCGGCGGGAGCGGCCCCACCTTCGACGCCCGCTACGACACGCCCCTGGCCGGCCAGAACCTGATCAACACCCCCGCCGTCAAGGGCAACCTGGGCTACGACAACGTCGATATTGTCACGCCCAACGACGTGTGGCGCTCAAGCCTTTATGACCGCATGGACGTGGTCAACCCCGCCATCCAGATGCCGCCCCTGGCCCGCAATCTGATTGACACCAATGCGGTCCAAGTGATGGCGGCGTGGATCAACAGTCTCGGCGGCACGCCCGCCTTGCCCCCGCCCGCCGTGACCCCGGCCGGCGGCGTCGTGCAGGGCTTTGTCAATGTGACCTTGCAGCCGCCCGCCGCCGGCGCGACCATTTACTACACCCTGGACGGCTCCCTGCCCACGACCAATTCGCTGCTCTACAGCCAGCCGTTTGTCCTGACCAACAGCGCGACCGTCAATGCCAACGCCTGGGAACCCGGCTACGTCAACAGCGTGGTGGGCACGGCCCAATACACGGTGCTGCCGGGCATCTTCTTCTTGTCGCCGGAATTTAGCGGCGGCGCCTTGCAAATGACCTTCGCCGGCCCGACCGGCTCCAACTATGTGCTTCAAGTCAGCACCAATCTGACCCAATGGACCTCCCTCAGCACCAACACCCCCGCCACCTCCCCCTTCACCCTCACCGACCCAAGCGCCCTCGGCGCCCCCACCCGCTTCTACCGCGTCCTGCAAGAACCATGAACTGGCCGGACAGTAATGCGCAGCCAGACGGCGCGAAGAAGGCCATGAAACGCCAAGGCGCTAAGGCCCAAAGGCGCAGCGCGGCGGGCCGCAACCAAATTTCATTTCGAAAGACCGAGGATAACGAAGAGCAACAGAAGGACACAGATCAACCCAGATCAAAAAGTTTCCTTTGTCTGTGCCCATCTGCGTTCATCTGTGGCCCGCCTTCGTGTCTTCTTAATCGATTATGAGGGAACAAAGTCAGGGTTCGACGGAGTCTCACCCTACCGGGATGGAATGACTACGATGGGCCATTGGTTATGACGCTCACTATGGATGAGGTCGCCCTGCCCTTTGCGAGTTGAATTGTTGCGGCAAGGGTTTTAACTTGGCCGAAAGCGCGCCGGTGAAAGACTATTTTGTTTACCTTCCTGTCCGAACGCCCGATTCAATTTGGGGCTGCGTGGCCACGTCGGTCGGCAGGGCGGACATTCCGCCCGGCACGCCCTACCCGCCCATGCTGCATCCGGTGGATCACTGGTTTCAATGGAGCGAAGGGCGGGTCTTGCAGCGCTATCAGATCATTCTCATTTCGCAAGGCACGGGCACTTTTGAATGCGAGGCCATACCGGAAAGCCAAACCGTGGAGCGCGGCTCGGTGCTCGTCCTTTTTCCCGGAGTGTGGCATCGTTACCGACCCGCTCCGCAAACCGGATGGATCGAGCATTGGATTGAATGCCACGGGCCGGTTTTTGACCGGGCCAGGCGCAGTGGCCTGATTGAACCCAAGCGCAGCGTTTTGAAAGTCGGCCCAACCCATGATCTGTTCGACTGCTATAACCGCTGCCATCTTCTGGCGCAAAACAGGGCTTTGGCCAACCAGGAACTTCTTTCCACCATGGGCCTGCACATTCTCTGCCTGCTGGGCCATTTGGGAGACGCCGAGCGGGGTGCCAAAGGGTCGATTGATGAATTTGTCGAACGGGCGCATTCGCTGATCGCCCAGGGATGCCAGAAGCCGCTCAACTTGCGGGCCTTGGCGGCGGAATTGGGGGTCGGCTATTCGCACCTCCGGCACAGCTTTACCGCCCGCGTTGGCATCAGCCCCCGTGAACATTACTTGGCCACCCGGCTGCAAAAGGCGCAGGACCTCTTGATGAACACGACCAAATCAATCAAAGAAATTGCCGAAATCCTGGGCTTTGAATCAGCCTACCATTTATCGAAGCAGTTCAAGTCGCGCCTAGGCGCTTCACCCAAGCACTGGCGGGCGAAGGTGATCAAGGAGGCGCGCCGCTTTACGCCTAACGATTCCGCGCGGTAAGTCCGCTGCTCGCCGCTCCGGCGGGCACGGAGTGACGCCCCCTACCATTGACCCGCACCGCTCAAGGGCGTGGAGTAGGCGCCAGCCATACGGTCAAAATCCCTATCATTAGGTTTAGCGGCGACATTGCCGCCGGGAGAAGTCATCGTCATGGTGCTGGGCATAACAAAAGTCCAATGCTCGCAGTGGCCGTCAGCAAAGGACAAGTTATCGCCCTTCATATGGAGCACCGCTGGATAATTTTGCCAATCCCTGGTGACAACGTCGATGGCAAAGTAGCCATCGTCAATGGTGTATTCCGACTCGTGAATAAAAACCATGGCCCGCGAAGGAACGGGATGGAGGATGTCGCTTTCCTTCACATTATTGGTCTTGGAATAGTTCGACAAATTGTCCTGGCCGTTCATCTGGCCGCTCATGGAGTAGTTTCTTACGATCGGACCTGATTGGTTGCCCACTTTGACGATGCGCAATTCCCCTGGACATTGGTAAACCATGACATTCCCTACATAGGGAAAAAGCAGGCCCTTCTGAATATTTGTGGTGTTAAGCTGGTCCTCAGGGTTCGCTCCATTTGATCCGAACGCTCCCATGTCGCCATAAACCCAACAGGGTTGTGTTGTGGAGTCACTATCCGACGCGCCCGGATTGTTGGACACGAGGAAGCCATGATTATCATTGTTGTAACTGTTCCAGCCCAATTGGAGTTGCTTTAGGTTATTGAGGCAGGTCATGGAAATGCCCTGCTGCTTGGCCTTTGCCAGCGCCGGCAGAAGCATGGAGGCAAGTATGGCAATGATGGCAATGACTACCAGCAACTCGATCAAGGTGAAACCCTTTAGATCTCGGCCCGACGGGGTGTTCCATTTCTTTGGTTGAATGGCTTTCATAATTTTACCGGTTTCGCAAACTCTATCATCTGAGCTTTCCTTTGGCAACGAAAAACCGCTCCGCCAGACAGGCGGAGCGGCCCAAAACACCTCTCACTCTAGCTATCTAGGGCGTGCTGAGGCGGAAGAAACGCGCCGGCTCAGTTGTCTTTACGGCAATCGAGCTGGAAAAGTTACCGATGCTGTCAAACTTGCCGGTCCCGTCCTGTATCCACTCCGCCACGGGCGTCGTGAGATTGGTCGATGTCAACCACACGTAGGCGGCACCGGGAGTGCCGCCGCTGCCGGTCAGGTTCAAATTGCCGCCGGAATACGAGCTGGAAGAGATGGTCGGCCCTTTCGGCACGATGGCTTGCGAAGGAGTTCCGAACAACTGCAGTTCGGCGTATCCTTCCCAGCCGTTTAACTGGCCGCTCGGCAGGGCGAAGTTAAACTCCACCGCCGCCACATTGCTCGCCAGCGGTCCGCCGCCGGCCGCCGTCCAAGTCAGGCGGCTGATATTGGCCGCGGCCGCTCCCAGTGGCGGGAAGGAATTGGCCACGGCCCCCAGCTCAATGAACGTCGTCGGGGCCGACACCGTGGAGTAAGAAAGAGTGTAATTCTGCTCGTCCCGGCCAAAATCGTCCCATCCACCGTAGGTCACGACGCTGTTGAGATTGTAGCCGCTGGCCGAGCCTGCCAAAGTGTAGATGACGTACTGGCCGGCGCCGCTGCCACTGCCGCAACAGGCCATATTAGTGAGGTCATCGGACGTGGCGTCACCCGCGCACAAACCAATCGTGCCGTCGGTCAATACTGGTATGCCAAGCGAAGGGGTTTGCAATTTGAAATTGCCAGGCCCAACAGTGCTCGGAAGCTGGTGGGCAATCAAACTGCCGCCGGCAATGGTCCAAGTGGGGGTAAACTCCGAGGAATTGAGTCCCAAGTTGTTATCGGCATTCAATTGATTGGCTTGCGCGATGATAATGCCGTTGGCGGCCGACGGCGCCGGGTTCACGGTCAATTGAGCGGTGCTGGTGCTGGTGGTGCCAAAGGCATTGGAAGCCACCAAATCGTATCCGCCGGCCATGTTCGTGTTCAAGTCGGTCAAGGTCAGCGTCTCGTTGGTCTCTCCTTTGATGTTGGCGCTGTTAAACTGCCATTGATACGAGGTCGCTCCATAAAAAGAGGCCGTAAACGTGACTTGGCTGCCTGGGACATCGGAGGCATAGCCGGGTGCGATGTCGGTGACTACCTCCGGCGCTTGATGGACCGGGGCTATGGGCACAACCGCGTTGGTGCCAAACACCTGCAGTTCGTTGTAGCCTTCCCAGTTGTTGAAGACCGGCACATCAAAAACAAACTCGACCGCCACGACGTTGGTCGCGAGCGGCGCCCCGATGCCTGAGGTCCAAATGACCCGGTTGGCGTTCGGCTCGGCCACCGTCACGGGAGGGCTGTAAGCCGGGTTGATGGAGTCCAATTCGATGAAGGTATAGGGATCCGCGGCCGTGGCGTAGTAGAAGTCATATCCCTGGTTGTTGCGGCCAATATCGCTCCAGCCGCCGTAAGTCTCGATGCTCGTGATATTCCAACCGTTAGGGGAAGACGGAAGGTCGTAGTAGAGCACGTTGTTGCCAGTCCCGGGACCCGCGCTGGCCCCGGTAAGGGTGTCGCCTTGGCCGACCGCGCCGTATTGGCCGTCCGTCAGCGTCGAAACGCCGCCTTCCGGCTGGCCATTGGCGGAATTTTGCGCTTGGAAATTGCCAATGGCGATGACGGGATCGAGTCCCGCCAGCAAGCTGTTGGTGGGGATGACCCAAGTGGGCGTAAAGAGTCCGCCCGGCACAGCCTGATCGGCTTCCGAGAAGATGATCCCATACCCATCCGGCGTCGGGGCCGGGTTGACGGTGAAGGCGCAAGGCTGGGTGGAGGAAACGCCCAATTGATTGGACGCCACCAAAACGTAGCCAGGGTTGACCGAAGTATCAGTCAACTGTAAATTGGTGAGCGTCAGAGTGGAATTGGTCTGGCCCGGCATGGGCGTCCCATCTTTCAACCAGGTATAGGTTATAGGATCGACGCTGACAAAACCGGCCTCGATCGTGACCGAACTGCCCTCGACATCCGAGCCTAACGCGGGTGTGATGCTCTTGCTCGCCGCGGGCGGGAAATTGGTGGATTGACCACCGAACACCTGGAATTGGGCATAGCCTTCCCAACCATTCTTGGGAGTCTGTCCGGCTGCCAGTGAGTAAAAGTTAATCTGTATGGCCGCGACATTCTTCGCCAGAATGCCGTTCGTGGGAATAATGGACATTTTGGTGGCGGTGGCCACGCCGCCGCCATAGACGCCGGCCGGCGGGTTCGGCGGATTGAAAGCCGTCCACGGCAGAAGGCTGAAGTTGGTCGGGGCCAGCGGACTGGAATAGGAGATCTGGTAAGTCTGCTCTTCACGGCCATCGTCAGCCCAGCCCCCGTAGGACGTGATATTGGTAATGGTCCAACCGGCGCCGGACGGAGTCGTCGGGAGCGTGTAGGTTATGGAATAGCCAATGCCATTGGTGGTCGTGCCATCGCCGCAAGTCGCGAAACAGGCGCTGCCGTTGTCCGGTGGTGAGATCCCGGCAAAGCTGCCATCCGTCAAGACCGAAAGTCCGCCGCAGCCCGCGTCAGTAAAAATACCAATGCTGCTGCTGGGGAGCAGCCCTTCAATCAAACTGTTTGTGGCCAGCGTCCAAGTCGGATCAAAGGCTGAATTATAGCCGAGCGCGCCAAAGAAAGAACCCCACTCCAACGCTGTGGAAACGATGATGCCGTTGGTCGCATCGGGCAATTCGTTCACCGTAAACGTTTGCGCGGTGCTCAGGTTCGTTCCGAATGCATTGCTAGCCAGGAGACCGTACGCCCCGCTTTGGTTGGTGTCGGTCAGGCTCAGGTTCAGAATTTCATTGGTCGCGCCTTTAATGTTCTGGCCGTTGAGCTGCCATTGGTAGCTGATCGGGCGGCTGCCATCAAAGATGGCGTTGAAGCCGACGGTGCTGCCGATAACGTCAAAAGAACCGCTGGAAGGCAGCGTGTCCCGCACCAGAACGGGCGCGCCCGAAACGGTCGTCAGCGCGACTGGCGAGCTGGTCGAGATGGCGCTGCCGTTGGTCACGACCACTTCGTACTGCACCGAATCGCCCGGCTTGATGCTGGTGGTGTTGACTATGTAATTAGTCCCGGCAGCACCGGCAATGGGGGTCCAAGTAGCGCCTTTGCTGCCGTTATCCGTAAGCCAGGCGTAGGTAAAAGGTGGCACACCGACGGGATTTTCGCTCAACGTGACTGGAGTGCCTTGGAACACGGTAGTGGTGTTGGAGCCCAGGTCCGTGGTGGCAGTCGGCTGAACAGCCGTAAAAGCAGCGGGTTTGGCGTCTAATCGGACATTGTCCAAGTCAACTGCGTAACCGCCGGTTCCTTGGAGCAAAATCGTCAAATCGCCACTGGCCATGTACCCGTTGGTAAAGACCAGAACGTTATCCACCCATGACCCCAGGGCATAATTCGTGTTCTGAACCGGGAGCGAAGCGATCACTGCCCCTGGCGTGAAAATGTCGTAAATCTGTGTGCCGCTCACCAGCCCAATCAACGCGGTGCCCCCGCCGCCACCCGAGCCGTTCTGAAGATCAATTCCCACCGCGACTGTCAGCGTATAGACAGTATTGGATTGGAGCGGGCCGATGGGTTGCCAAACGTTATCGTCTCCGCTGCCGCCCAAGACCAAGTAATTTGTGCCATCGCCCGGCGCCACGAGCGTGCCATCGGCATTGAGCGGAAACAAGGAACCGTCATCGACGTTTTGCAAGTATACCGTTGGATAAGAAGGGACGTCGGCAAACCCCGAGCCCCACCAATCATAAACGGGGGTCAGGTTTCCGTTATTGAACGGGGTATAGGTGCCGCCAGCCGCCACGGCATTGGTGGCATCGGGAAAAATGGTTAATTCAAAGGAAGCATCCGGAACGTTGACCGGCGCGGCGGTCAAGGCCGTGTGCAGGCCAAGGCAGGCGATCATTAGCGCCAGGATGCGCCACCAGCGGCGAAGAAAGCCCGCACTCTTGGGCGAAGTGGCAGATGCTTTCTGACAAGTTTGAATTGTGACGGGCGTTTTCATGATAATTGCGTTTGTGTATCGTTTTGGCGTCAGTTTTTGACATTAACCCTGATCCGTAAAGCGTTACGGGTTAAGGAACATGGCTGACTATGGGCATTTCTAAACCTCTTCTAGGAGAACCACAATAGATGAACTGGCAATAAAGATGTACGAAATGGCTTTCGGCAAACCGCGCCCTACCTTTGCCAAGCGCAATGCTCTGCGACAATCCCTACAGGAGGCCCCCGACCAAAAAGAATGTTGCGAAATGACAATTCCTGTTTCCATTTTTGCGGAGGCTGCTAAGGTAGCGCAAATCTATGGCACAAACCTATAAATTCTGTTTCGGACCCTGGAATATTAGCGAAGGCACGGACCCTTACGGCCCCCCCACGCGGCCCCCGCAAACGTTCGATTGGAAATTGGCTGGCATGA
>Ga0182016_10007513_pt1 | contig 11192 bp, 13 predicted proteins | sample 712S2MmetaG_FD_120491 | JGI IMG/M metagenome (GOLD analysis project Ga0182016, IMG submission 120491) | Permafrost microbial communities from Stordalen Mire, Sweden - 712S2M metaG | ecosystem: Environmental > Terrestrial > Soil > Wetlands > Permafrost | place: Sweden: Stordalen | collected...
ATGATCCGCAACACCGCCGGCGGCCCGGGCGGCCACGACGTCTTCAAGCTGCCGCATGCCTTTGCGGAAACCATGCTGCTGTTGGCGAGCAGCACGACCTTCGGATTGGCGAGCGTCGCGATCGCCGCCGGGCAGCGCTGGCGCACGCTGGGATGGCTGGGCGTGACCTTGCTCTTGGGGCTCGGCTTCGTCGGCATGGAGATCACGGAATTCCTAGACCTCGTCGCCGCCGGCGCCGGGCCGCAGAGGAGCGGCTTTCTATCGGCGTTCTTTACGCTCGTCGGCGCCCACGGGCTGCATGTGTCCATGGGGCTCGTCTGGATCGTGCTGCTCGGCGGCGAAACGGCGCTGCGCGGGCTCGAGCCGCACGTGGTGTCGCGGCTCTATCGCCTGAGCCTGTTCTGGCATTTCCTCGATATCGTCTGGATCGGCATCTTCTCCGTCGTCTACCTGCCGGGGGTCTTGTAAATGCAAACCGCATCGTCCAACCGACCCGTCGCGGCGAAGCCCTACCTGATCGGCTTCGCGCTGGCGCTTGTGTTGACGGCCGTTCCGTTCGGCCTCGTCGCCAGCGGTGCGCTGGCGCCGGCGCCGACAATCGCGATCATCGCGATTGCGGCCCTCGCACAGATCGTCGTCCATCTGCGCTTTTTCCTGCATCTCGATCTCAAGCCGCGATCGCAGGAAAATCTGCTCGCGCTCGCCTTCACCGCCGTCCTGATTGTCCTCATGGTCGGCGGCTCGCTGTGGATCTTGTTCGATCTGCATAGCCGCATGATGTGAGCGCCGCGCAAGCCCGCGCGGACGCCCTCATCTCGTATCAGGCGCAGTTACAGATGCGCTTCGTCGAAGGCGCGCACCCACATGGCGCAAATGCCGGACCGGACGATATCCTCGCGTCCGAATTCCACCACCGGCACCGCGAGCCGCTGCGACCTGATAATTTGCAGCACCGTGCTCAGCCCGCTGCCGCGATCGAGATCGCACTGGCTGACGTCGCCATTGATGACCACCGTGCAATCCTCGCCGATCCGGGTCAGAAAAGTCTTGATCTCCGCCGGCGTCGAATTCTGCGCCTCGTCGAGCAACACAAAGGCGTTCTTCCAGGTGCGGCCGCGCATGACTTCGAACGGCACCAGCTCGATATCGCCTCGTTTCAGCGCGATCTCGTAGGCGGCCTTGCCGATGCGGTCTTTGATCGCCTCGGACACCGGCACCGCCCAGGGCGCGAATTTGTCTTCCATGCTGCCGGGGAAGTAACCGAGCGACCGGCCGCAGGGCACGTTCGGCCGCGTCAGCACGATCTTGTCGATGCGTCCGGAGCGTAACAGGTCGGCGGCGAAGGTGGCGGCGATCCAGGTCTTGCCGGTGCCGGCGGGGCCGAGCACGATGACCTGCGGGCTCGAATGCAGCGCGTCGAGATAAGTGGCTTGATTGGGATTGAGCGGCTTTATCGGGGGCGGCAGGCGTTCGGCGTCGAATTTGGAACTCTGAAACTCGATTATTTCGGCTGTTTGATCGTTGCGGCGGCGTTTTTTGGTGAGGTGCTTGTTGCTGAGATGCTTGTTGTTAAAGTGCTTGCTACTGAAGTGCTTGCCCAAAGCCCGACTCCTTCTGCTGGACCGAGAGGACGAGACTCAACGCACGCGCCAAGAAGCGTAGCGCGCAGAGATTGAGATTTTGTTGATTGGGGGTACCGGGGAGCGGCGGGCCGCGACGAACAACGGTATCCAGTCCTGGATCCGTCGTGCCCTCATCATTCGCGAAGCCACAAGCCGACATGTGGTGGGCAATATAACTGATTCGTGTGACAAATGCATGGGGCCGGTGGCCAACCGCACCCGCCTTTGGGCTTCGGCGTGGCAGCTTTCACTCGCCGCCCGAGCGAAGCCAGCCTGCCAGCCGCAGCTGCAAGGCAGTGAAGGCTGGTGCCGCGGAGGAAATCGCACAAAACGTCTAAGCGGATGATAGAAAAGTGATATTTAAGTACGACGTATTGAACCTACCTTTATTCGTACCCCCACAATTTTGAGATACCGCGGGCGCAATATGGTGCGCCATAAAAAATGCCGCTGTTCCGAGCCAAAAAATGGAGTCGTGTGTCGCAAGAGGTTTAGTCGAGTTGACGGTAAGCGCTCTTGCATCAATGCATCCGGCCTCCGATTGGAGCGTTCGGCGCACCGTCTGGAGCGCCGGCTCCATGGCCGACCCGCACTCTCTTGAAACTGAGCAAAATTGCTCAGTAAAGCATTCTGTGACGGCACAGGATGACTCGCCGCCTGCAAAGGTTTACGGGCGCGGGCGATTGAGAGACGCTGACGTGCTCTTGCCCCAGATTGGGAAAGAGCCAATGGCTTCCGCCGCAGCGTTTCGTCATTCTACATCCGCTCGCAATCAGCTCCTCGCCGCGATATCGCCCCACGATCTTGCGTTATTGCATCCGCATTTGCGGCCGGTCGCGATGCCACTTCTCAAGGACCTGGAGCGCCCCAACCGGCGGATCGAGACAATTTATTTCATGGAGGTCGGCATTGCCTCGGTTGTCGCTGTGCAACCGGACGGGACAAAGATCGAAGTGGGCCTCATCGGCCCCGAGGGAATGAGCGGCACCGCCGTGGTGCTGGGCGGCGAGCAGTCGCCACATTCGACCTACATCCAGGCAGCCGGGGCAGCGCAGCATATATCGGCGAAGGAACTAAGCCTTGCCATGGATGCAAGCGAATCCTTGCGCAAACTGCTGCTCAAGTTCGTCCAAGTATTCACGGTGCAGACGGCTCACACGGCCATTGCAAACGCGCGAGCCAAAATCGATCAACGCCTTGCGCGATGGATTTTGATGGCGCATGACCGCACCCGCGACGAAACGCTGGTGCTCACCCACGAATTTCTGGCGCTGATGCTCGGCGTGCGGCGCGCAGGCGTCACCGAGGCGCTGCAAAGTCTCAAGCAGCGGAAGCTGATCCACACCGGCCGGAATCAAATCGTCGTACTGAACCGAAAGGGCATCGAGCTGTTAGCCGGCGGATTCTACGGCGTGCCCGAAAAGGAATATCGGCGCCTCATCGGCTAATGTTCCTGGGCCCGAGCGCATTTTGAGTGCCCTGCCCGAGCCGCCGGCGTCAAGCTCGGCGCAGATTTTTGATTTTTTCTGTGCTGCCTCCACGGTGATGCCCGAGGCACTGCTGCACCCGCCCCACGGGTTGACACGGCAGGAATCCGGCGACGATCAAGCGCAAGATAGAAAGCGGGCGCGTCGCGGTGCGGTCCTAATTCGCAGAGCAGCGTGTCCTAATTTCATTTTCGGTACGGAACCGGACTAACGTTTTCTGACACCAGCGCTTAAAGTAGCAGCGGAACCATTGGCGGGCAGCATTGGGGAATACTAATGGAAAATGGGTCGGCGGTTCGTATGTCAGTTCGCATCTTGGATGAGAACGGCGACGAGATTGCTTCGTTTTTTAGCGAGAAGCCGGAGGGGGACGAGGGCGGCCTTTCGGCCGGCCTTCGAGACTCTCTCCTGGCGTTCCGCAAGAAATATCCGAAGAGCCATTTCATTGATGTTGAATTTAAGAAGGGGGGCAATTGATGCCCGACGAGCAAATAGCGAGGGCGACATAGCGTTGGTGCGATTAGGTAGTGCAACCTATTGAATGGTGCTGTATGCTCCATGAATGCCGCGATACTTTTTCAATATCGTCGTGCGCAGGCGGAAGGCTATTCCCGATCCTGAGGGTGATGAGCTTGCTGGGGACAAAGAGGCACTGGAGCACGCCGCGATGGTCGCGCGTGAAATGCTAAGCAACAGCATTTGGTATAAGCGCGACCTTGAGCATTGGTCGTTTGAAATCACCAACGGGGCTGGGCGGAACGTCGGTGTTGTTCCCTTCACAGGAATATTATTCAGCGACCAGTGACAGAGTTGCAAACGTGGCTGTTCCTGCCCGCCCGGAATGCCAATGAGCGCCGCGAAGGCCGGCTCGGTTATCGACGCTTCGCCGGTTCGCACAAATCCGAAAGCGGCTTCGTAGAAATCGGCCAGCCGGTCTAGCTCGCTGCAGACCATTGTAATACGAGACAGTCGCTGCGCGGCGTTTGCACGCCACGGCATCAAGAAGATGGAATGGAGCCAATGACGCGCAGCAGGAAGCTGGCGCTTCAGTTCGCCCTGCTCCCAGCATAAGCCGATCGGACAAGGCGGCGATCGGTCGCTGGCGGCGTCGCGTCGACTGCTATAGCTTCGGCCAAAATTTCGGTGGGGAGGATGAAACGATGCTGAGGCGAGAATTACTGCGTTACGCGGGCGCTATGGCCGTCGCTGGCGCGCTGCCCGGTTCCGCCTTTGCACTCGATTACCCGACACGCCCCGCGCGCCTCGTCGTGCCGTTCCCGCCGGGCGGCGGCGCCGACATCACCGCCCGCCTGATCGCGCAGTGGCTGTCGGACCATCTCGGCCAAGCCTACGTCGTCGAGAACAAGCCGGGCGCCGGCAGCAATCTTGGCACCGAGACCGTGGTCACCGCGACGCCCGACGGTTACACGCTGCTGCTGATCAACGCCGGCAATGCGATCAACGCCACGCTCTACCAGCACCTGAACTTCGATTTCATCCGCGACATCGAACCGGTATGCAGCATCGTCGAGGCGCCGCATGTCATGTTCGTCACGCCCTCGTTCCCGGCCAAAACAGTGGCCGAGTTCATCGCTTACGCCAAAGCCAATCCCGGCAAGGTCAATTTCGCTTCGGCCGGCGCCGGCAACTCGAACCACATCTCGGCGGAAATGTTCAAGATGATGACCGGCGTCGACATGGTGCATGTGCCGTTCAACGGCGGAGCGCCGGCACTGCTCGCACTCGCTTCCGGCCACGTCCAAATGATGTTCGCCGATACGCTCACCGCCGGCGAGCAGGCCAAGGCCGGCACCATCCGCGCGATTGGTGTTGCGACCGCGCAGCGCTCACCCCTCATGCCCGACGTGGCGCCGATCGCCGATACGGTGCCCGGATTCCTGGCGAGTTCCTGGTGGGGGATCGGAGCGCCGCATGGCACGTCCGGCGACATCGTCAAAGCGCTCAATAGCGAAACCAATGCCGCGCTCGCCGACTCAAAGATCAAGGAAAGATTTGCCGCAATGGGCGCGTCGCCACTCGGCGGTACGCCGGATGGCTTCCGCAAGCTGATCGCCGACGAAACCGAAAAGTGGGCCAAGGTGATCAAGTTTGCCGGGATCAGCGCCGGCTAAGCGACATGGCTTCGGTGCCATGCCTACCTAGAAACCGGTCTACCTAGAAAAACGTCGCTATCCGATGTATGGTGCCGTTGCGTGCGAAGCCTGCTTACAAGGACGCTAACCACCTGAAGGAAATGCCGATGCTCAAGGAATACCACTACGACCATCTGATCCGTTGGCCGCGCGGCGAGCGCGCCGCCGTCTTCCTGACCTTCGACTTTCAGGGTGGCGAAGACGTGAAGCCGGACAAGAACGGAATCCTCAATTACGAGATGTGGAGCCAGGGCGAATATGGTCCGAACCACGGCATCTACCGGCTGCTGCGGATCTTGAAGGAAGAGAATATCAAGGCGACGTTCCTGACTTGCGGCGCCATCGCGGAGCGCTACCCGGAGGCGGTCCAGGCCATTCTCGACCACGGCCACGTCGTCGAAGGCCATGGCTACAATCACGAGATTGCCCGCTATTTGCCGCGCGACGAGGAAGATCAGGTGATGAAAAAGGCCATCGCCATGATCAAGACACGCACCGGCCGGCGGCCCTATGGCTGGCGCTCCTGTACGCAAAGCACCAACACGCTCGAATTGTTGATCGACAACGGCTTTATTTTCAACACCAACAGCTTTCACAACGAGTTTCCGTATCTTTGGGAAAAGAACGGAAAAGTGCTGGTCGAGTTGCCGCGGCAGCCCTTCGGCGACGGCACGCTGTTCGGCCACCGCCATGGCGAATACGGCAATCCCTACCATGGGCTCGAGACTTGGAAGGCGTATTTTGACGAGCTCTATGCCGAATCCGCCGAGCGGCCGGGCTACATCCCGTTCACGATGCATCCTTACATCATCGGCCGCCCCGGCCGGACGCTCGCCTTGCGCGGCATCATTCAGCACATGAAGAAGGCCGGCAATCTCTGGTTCCCCACCGGCATCGAGCTCGCCGAATGGTGCCTCAACAACGTGTTCAAGGCCGAGTGCGAGAATCTGCGCGCCACCGCCGGCTGACACGACCGGCGGCCCGGCGCCAGGCGCCGGGTTTATCTTCCAAAGGCCTGAAGGTGACCGGCGCTGCCATCGGGAGGCTGTGCGATTCAGCCTGTCGGTGCCGTAGAGCGATTCACGCAAAACGTTTAAGCGGATGGAAGCAAAGAAGGATTTTGACGCGACGATTTGTACATACCCTTATTCATACCCGGCCATTTTGGAATACAGCGGCGCAATATAATGCGCGATGAAGAATACGACGGTTCCGAGCCAAAAAATGGAATCGTGCGTCGCGGGAGATTTGGTCGAGTTGGCGGTGAGCGGTCCTGCGTCAATGCAGAGCTTCGAGGCAAAGCAGGTGGCCATCCGGATCGCACAACATGGCGCGTCGTACGCCATGCTCAAACTGCACCGGACCCGATAGGACGGCATCAGGATTTTGGCTGCAGAGCGTGTCCAACACCTCATCGTCCGATACTGAAAGGACAAGCCGCGTCGCCGCTATGTTATTTGTTCTGGGCCGCACCGATGTTCTGGGCCGTACCGAGGTCCGATCGACGCTGTCCCGATAACAGAGCAATTCAACATGAGGGCTGGAAAATCGCGACGGCGCTAAGGCCGTAACCTCGACGATTGCTCCCGCCAAGCCATCGAGCTTGTCCTGCTCCGGCCCCTGGTTGAGCGAGCCTCCCGTGCGGCGCAAACCGAGCCGCTGATAAAATTGTAGGCTCCGTTCAGTATCCGCAACTGAAATTGCGGAATGATCGATGCCGAGATATCCGGTTGCCGAGGCGTTTTGCCACCGGGTGGGAACGGCGTCGCTGGCGAACGCGATCAGTTCGAGCGGATGACCCTGCGGATCGCGGAATTTGTACGCGGTGACGCCGCCCGACGAAACTGGCAGCAATTGCGGTCCGCCAGTCGAGATCGCCGTACAGCCGCCGGCCGCCGAGAGCCGGCGGTAGGCGGCCGCCATGTCGGAAACCACGATCGCGAAATGCTGAAAGAGCGGACTCCGCCCGCAGACGCCATGCGGATAGCTCAGTCCGGGCGGATGAAGGGCGGTCAGTTCAACCTCTTGGCCGCCGAGCCGGAGCGTTATGACGCGGGCCGTCGCCCCGGGAATGGCCATGAGCGCAGCAAAGGCCGGCCCGGTTATCGAGGCTTCGCCGGTTCGCTCAAATCCAAGAGCGGCTTCGTAGAAATCGGCCAGCCGGTCTGGCTCGCTGCAGACCATTGTAATGCGAGACAATCGCTGGACTGCGCTCACGGCGCCTGCACACCACGGCAATTCACGAAGATGGAATAAAGTGTGGTCGAGCCGCCAATGAAGAGACGGTTCTTTGCAGCGCCGCCAAAGGTCAGGTTCGATACCCGATGAGGCACGAGGATCTTGCCGAGCATCTCACCATCCGGGCCGATGCAATGAACGCCATCGGCAGCGCTGCTCCAGAGATTGCCGTCCTCGTCGATGCGCATTCCATCGCAATAGCCCGGCTCGATCTTGTGAAAAATGTCGCCGCCGGACAGCGTTGAGCGGTCGGCACCAACCTCGAAGGCCCGGATAAATTGGCGCGGACGGTCGCCGGACTGATCGCCCGTCTCGGCGATGTAGAGCCGGCTTTCGTCGGGCGAGAAAGCGAGCCCATTCGGGCCGTCGAAGTCGTCCGCGACGATCCGGATGTCGCCGCGTTCCGGGTCGAAGCGATAGACCGCGGGCGGCTGTTCCGAGGCTTGCCGGCCGCCTTCATAATCATTCGATATTCCGTATAGCGGGTCGGTGAACCAGATCGAACCGTCCGATTTCACCACGACATCGTTTGGCGCGTTCAACCGCTTGCCGTCGTAACGATCGACCAAGGTCGTAATCCGGCCGTCATATTCGGTTCGGTAAAGACATCGCCCGCGATGCGAGCAGGCAATCAGACGCCCCTGGCGATCTCTGGTCTGTCCGTTCGCGTAATTCGAGGGCGAACGATACGTCGATACGCCGGCGCCTTCGATCCAGCGCATGGTTCGATCGTTGGGCAGATCCTGGAACAGCAGGCAGTTGGCGTCGCCCATCCAGACTGGTCCCTCGATCCAGCGAAATCCCGACGCCAGCGTCTCCAGTGTCGCGTTGTTCAAAATATAGCGCGCAAATCGCGGATTCTTGATTTCGATCCCGTCCATAACTCACCTGAAACAATGTTTCATCCGAACCGACAGGGTGAAGCAAGCGGCGGCGGAGCTTCAAACTGCACGATCATGAGGACTGCCGGCTCGTCGCCAACCGTGCCGGAAAGGTGCCCTTGCTTGCCTGCCGCTTTGCGCGTGTTCTTATCCTCGCCGAATGATATTTCGCCCGGCCCCATCTCGATGCGTTGGCCGTCCATCGATTCGACGAACCAGCGTCCCGACAACGGGATTATCCACTGCGGCTTCGGATTTTCGTGCCAGTCTCCGATCCAGCCGACCGGCAGCACCGTGACGAAGACCGTCGCGGCGTCCTTGGTCTTCGCGCCGATCCATTGCGGCGCCGCTTCTGGCGCAATTGCGGCTTTCTCGAACTCGGTCATCGTGCATCGCGTCTGGTGGCTGACGCCCTCGGCGTCTGTCCAGAGATGCCAGTAGGATATGGCCGGCCGAGAATCCGTGCTCATGGCTGGTCGCCCGCTTGTGTCACGCTGTAGGGGTGGGATGACGACAGCGGGTGAGCGAAGAAATGCCCAGCCGAAGCGGCATCGGTGCCAAAGGTGACGAGCAGAAAGCCGGCGCCGAGAGCGAAGTTTTTCAAAAAATCCCAAAACAGCGTCCGGCCCTGGCCACTATTGGAGCTCCAGAAATCGCCGGGCTTCCAGAACTGCTTCCAGAACAACGCGGTAACACCGCAATAGGCGGCCAGCACGAACGCGCAGGCGCGATCCGCGACGCCGGTAACAACACCAAGCGACATGAATATTTCGACAAATAATCCGACAAGGATCAGTCCGGTCGCAACCGCCGTGTTCGGTGCCGCCTGGCGCGCTTGGGCGACGGCGCCGCGGAAATTGAGGATTTTGTCCAGGGCGCTGAAAGGAAGAAACAGCAGGACCAGGACAATACGGATCGCCGCGGCAATGCCGATGCTCAATATCACCATCGCGCATTACCTCGCAGCCGCTTCAAACGTTCATTTACAGGCATTCTATGTAAAACGCTGAACCTTCATCGAAGTTCAAACGTTGCTGTTTTTGGCTCCGGAGGCGGCCGATGACGAGCACGAGCGAACATTACGACGTGGTCATTATCGGCTCCGGCCCAGGCGGGGGCACCATGGCGTGGCGGTTGGCCCAGACCGGCAAACGCATTCTCCTTCTGGAACGCGGTGATTACCTGCCCCGCGAACGCGAGAATTGGGACAGCAAAGCCGTGTTCGAGGACGCCCGCTACCAGGCGCCGGAGAGCTGGTACAGTTCGGACGGCAGGGAATTTCATCCCGGCCTTCATTATTTCGTCGGCGGCAACAGCAAAGTCTATGGCGCCGTCCTGTTGCGGCTCCGGGAGCGGGACTTCGACGAAAGCAGGCGACCTGACGGGATATCGCCAGCGTGGCCGCTCAAGTACGAGGCTTTTGAGCCTTATTACCAAGCCGCCGAAGAGCTCTATTACGTTCATGGTCTGCGCGGGGAAGACCCGACCGAGCCGCCATCGACAAGGCCATACGCCTATCCCCCGATCACGCATGAGCCGCGGATCCAGCAACTGTTCGATGGGCTCAAGCGAGAAGGGCATCATCCGTTTCATCTGCCGGTCGGCGTTCTGCTCGAAGAACAAAACGGCAAGCCGTTGCCGCACTCGCCCTGCATCCGCTGCAATGCCTTCGACGGTTATCCATGCATGACCAACGGCAAGGCGGATGCGCAGATCGTCTGTGTCGATCCCGCGCTTCGCGCATATTCGAATTTGACGCTGCTTACGAACTCCTACGTCGAGAGACTAATAACGGACTCGCGCGGCCGCGGTATTTCCGGTGTCGAAGTGGTGCGAGGCGCCGAGCGAACGACTTATTCGGGCGATGTTGTCATCGTTGCCTGTGGCGCGCTCTCGTCGGCCCTTTTGATGCTGCGTTCGGCGAACGACGCCCATCCCCAAGGTCTAGCCAACAGCTCGGGCCTGGTGGGACGCAATTATATGCGCCACAACAATTCCATCGTCATGGCCATTTCACGCACGCCGAATCCAACCAAGTTTCAGAAGACCCTCGGTCTGAACGACTTCTATTTCGGGACCGACGACTGGGACTACCCACTCGGTCATATCCAAATGGTGGGAAAATCGGACGGCGAACAGATTCGCAGCGGCGGACTGCCAGACTTCCTGCAGTGGCTTCCTGAAATGCCATTCGAGTGGCTTGCGCGGCATTCTCTCGACTTTTGGCTGACCTCGGAAGATTTGCCGCTGCCGCAGAACCGAATTTTCTACGACAGGGATCGCGTGACCCTGGATCTGACGGAGACCAACATGGAGGCTCACCGTCGGTTACGGCAAAAATTGCGCGATCTCTGTGGCAAACTCGACATACACCCGCATTTATTCGACAGGTCGCTGTACTTCGGAAAGGACGTCCCGATCGGCGGGACGGCGCATCAGGCGGGAACCATGCGGTTCGGAGCCGATCCATCGCAATCCGTGCTCGATCTCAATTGCCGGGCTCACGGGATCGACAACCTCTATGTTACCGACGCCAGTTTCTTTCCCTCGATCGGAGCCGTAAATCCCACCCTGACCATCATTGCCAACGCATTGCGCGTCGGCGACCACATCGCAACCCGACTCGAATGACGGGAGTGGTTTTCCAGCACGCACACGCGGGCGATGGAGCGACTCGCAGTGGCACCCCAAATTATTCACCCGCGATGACGGCGCCGGCGCCGCAAATCACAACGACAAGGCCGACCAGTGCAGCCGCCGACCAGAAATTTAAGACTTTCGGGGCCCGGGCCCCGGCGATACCGAACCCGG
>Ga0182016_10007515_pt1 | contig 11192 bp, 7 predicted proteins | sample 712S2MmetaG_FD_120491 | JGI IMG/M metagenome (GOLD analysis project Ga0182016, IMG submission 120491) | Permafrost microbial communities from Stordalen Mire, Sweden - 712S2M metaG | ecosystem: Environmental > Terrestrial > Soil > Wetlands > Permafrost | place: Sweden: Stordalen | collected...
ATGTCGGCGCTGTTCGGCGCGCTGCCGCTGATTTTGAGCAACGGCACCGGCTCGGAACTCCGCCGGCCACTCGGCATCACCATCGTCGGCGGCCTCATCATGAGCCAGGCGCTGACGCTTTACACCACGCCAGTGGTCTATCTTTACTTGGACCGCCTACGATTGCGGTGGGAACGTATGCATAAAAACAAAAACACACATAAATTGGCGCTGCAACCGGCAGCAATTGTCGCAATCGCAGGTTTTGCCCTGTTCGTCAGCGGTTGCAGTTTCGCGCCGCATTATGCGAAGCCGTCCGTTCAAACGCCTGGAGCTTTTAAAGAATTGACGCTGGCGCAGACCCAAACCACGGACGGCTGGAAAACCGCCGAGCCAAAGGACGGCGCGCTGCGCGGCCAATGGTGGAAAATGTTTGGCGACACAAATTTGAACGTGCTCGAAGAGCAGGTCAACATTTCCAATCAAACGGTGGCGGTCGCCCTTGAAAACTTTCTATCGTCCCGCGCGGTTGTCAAACAGGCGCGTTCGGGATTTTTCCCGACGGCCAGTGCTGATCCTTCGGTCACGCGGGCACGGCAACCGTTGGCTGGCAATGGCTCAAAAGCCCTCACGGTGACGGAATACACTCTGCCGCTGGACGCCTCATGGGAACCGGATTTCTGGGGCAGCATCCGCAACGCCTATAAGGCCAGCAAATTCGCCGAACAGGCTTCGCTGGCTGACTTGGAAAACACCAGGCTGACAGTTCAATCCGAACTGGCGGAAGATTATTTCACGCTTCATTCGCTGGATTCACAGAAGGCACTTTTGGATTCCACCGTTGTCGCCTATCGCAAATCGCTCAATTTGACGCAGGTGCTGCACAAAACCGGCATTGATTCCGACCAGGATGTCGCCCAAGCCGAAACCGAGCTCACAACAATCGAAGCGCAAGACACTGATATTGGCATCCAGCGCGCACAGATGGAACACGCCATTGCGCTGCTCACCGGCCAGCCGGCCTCATCATTTTCCATTGCAACATGTCCGCTCACCGCAAGGCCGGTGGCAATTCCATTTGGTCTTCCGTCACAGTTGCTCGAACGCCGTCCCGACATTGCCGCCGCCGAGCGGGGTGTGGCGCAGGCAAATGCGCAGATCGGTGAGGCCCGCGCGGCCTATTTTCCAAACATCACATTGAGCGGCGCGGTTGGCTACCAAAGTCAAAACACGGCCAGTCTTTTCAGCGGGCCAGCGTTTGCCTGGTCGCTTGGTGGGGCACTCGCGGAGACCATTTTCGACGCTGGCAAACGCCAGGCTGTCACCGAGCAGGCCTGGGCAAGTTATCGCGGCACGGTGGCGACCTATCGCGAAACTGTGCTCACAGCGTTTCAAGAGGTTGAGGATGATCTTGCCTCGCTGCGAATTTTGTCGCAGGAACTTCAGCAGCAAAACGCCGCCGTCGCCTCGTCGCAACGGTATCTCGACTTGGCCAACACCCGTTATAGGCTGGGCGTGGACAGTTACCTAAACGTAATCGTTGCGCAGACAACATTGTTGAGCAATCAGCGCACTGCGTTGAATCTGCAAATGGAACAGATGACGGCGAATGTGCAATTGATTAACGCGCTTGGTGGCGGCTGGGATGCCTCGCATGGGGGGACCACCGGCAAATCGTCCAACGCCGCACAATAAGCCACGCTTGGCGCCGTCCCGCCGTTAGCAGACTGCTTACGGAAGCTGTGGCTCCCCCATCAGCTATTTTCAGCGCCCGGTGAAACACCCTATATGTTTATTGATTTTGGCTTATCAATCTTTCGCGATTCTACCAGCAGTTGAACCACGCCTCCCCCCAGTTCGCCGACCTTTTGAAATTCTTGCCCGTTCAATCGGCAAATTTGACGACCACCAACCTCGGTGATTGGTATTGCTGGTGGCCAAACCCGCTATCATCAGATGCACTTGCTCATCATTTTGATACCGACCAAGGCGTGTGTGGTCAGTGAAAGCTCCACCCAGAACATTTCGGTGAAACCGGCTTTCTTCAGGGCCTTGTCCCAAACCTTCGATCACAAGGCATTCATGATCAGGCAGAGGAGTGCCAAGCCTGGGCATGATTTCGAACAATCCTGTCGTTAACAATTGCAACCTGCGAAGAATATTTGCCGGCCAGCATATTTGCTTTGCAGCCAAAATAAGTGCCCCCCACGGGAAGTTGAAAAGTCGCAGCAATTGCTGTCAGATCAGGCCAAAACGACATTGGCATGGTTTTCGCTAAAGAGACAGAACACAACCATGTGTCATTTTGGTTATGCCCAAAAAAATCTTATTGGCCGACGATGATGCGGATGTGCGGGAGATGTTGGGACGGGTTTTGAAATCGGAGCATTACGCCGTGACACTCGCCAAGACGGGACGCGATGCGGCTGCGAAATTCTTTGCGGATTTGCCGGATCTGGTTTTGCTGGATCTGAACATGCCGGACAGGGATGGCTGGGACGTGTTCGGCTTGATGCACCAGACGCACCCGCTGGTGCCAGTTGTTGTCATCACTGCGATGTCGCAGCAATCCAGACGCGCTTCGGAATGCGGCATTTCCGCCCTGATGGAAAAGCCGCTGAATTTACCGCTGTTACTGGCTACCATTGCCGATTTGCTTGCCGAATCTAAGGTGAAGCGATTGGACGGGACGAATTGAAATTTCCCGTGCTTCAGGCATGCTGAACGTTCTGAAAATGTCTGGAACATTTCCAAGCCAGCCGGTTGATGAACGGTATGCCACCGGCAAACTGGTCCGGCGTCTGTGTGCGCTGGCGTGGCAGTTTCGCGCCGACTGCCTGTGGTCGCAGGGGTTGAGCGTGTTGATGCGGCTGCAGTGACAGCAGCGCCGATTGGCGGCTGGACATCTCTGTACTTCAATTGAGCGTGGCCTCGTTTAAGCCCATCATACTGAGCGCGGCCGTTCACGGCAGCTTCTTCAGCAGTTCGCCGGCCTGTTCACGAACTTTGGCTTCCACATTGGGCAAAATGAGCGCGTCCAGCGTGCGGCGGGCAGCGTCCGTCTCATGGTTCTCCACCTCCACGTCGGCGAGCGCGAGCTGGTAAAACGGATTCTCCGGCTCCAGTTGCGCGGCCAGTTGCAGATGCTGTTCCGCCAAGGCCACCTGGCCACCGCTTGACAGCTCCACGATGCCAAACAATTCATGCGCCGGGCCGAAGTCCGGCATGAGCGTGAGCGAATGCATCAGGTCCGCGTGAATCTCGTCGGCCACGGCCTTCGGCAGCCGCGACGGATCGTCTGGGTGGTTGGCGGCTTGATGATACAGTTGCCACGCGTGCAGGAAATACGCGAGGAAGCTCCCCGAGCCGCGTTGGATGGCCACCTGTAACTGCCGGAGCGCCTCGTCCGTCTGTTCGCGCTGGGCGGCAATCAGGCCGAGGCCCTCGTAGGGTAGCGGGCTGGCCGGCGCGAGCGCCTGCGCGTTGGCGAACATTCGTTTGGCGTCGTCCACCCGCCCGATGCGCAAAAGCTCGTCGCCCAGCCGGAAATAGTTTTCCACCGGCGTCAGCCAACGCGTCGCAAAACCTTTTGGTGTGGCCACATTGTCCGGCAGCGCAAACGAGATCCCGTTGAACTGGCCGCGGTCGAGATAGCGGCGTAACTCCTTTTCCAGCGCGGGCAGTGGCACCTGCAAGGCGTTCGTGAACGCCTGGAGCGGCACCTCCCCCGCATGCAGTCGCGGCGTGAACTGCTTGAACCGCTCCTTCAGCACCGGGTTGTCGCCTGCCATGAGATAATGCGTGAGCAGCCACGATTCCGCGTAAAACATCCCTTGCAGCGTGCGCTCGTTGTATGCCGGCGAATCGTGGCCGACGGCGAACAGCTCCTTGAGCGGCATCAGCGGCTGGCTGCGCAGCAGTTCCAGATGATGTTCGATGGGCAGCGCGATGTCGGCATAATAGCCCGTGGTCTGGAACGTGGAATAGATCTCCGCCATGCCCTCCTTCAGCCAGAGCGGCCAGATGCGGTCGTTGCGGCGCAGTAGCAGGTGCGTGTATTCGTGGAAGATGACGTTGAGCTGCAGCGCCTCGCCGCCCCGGCCCGGCAGGGCGAGCACGATGAGATTTTCGTCGGTGCCGTGGTTGAAGAAGCCGGCCAGGTTCTCCGGCTGCCCGTGATACAGCGGGAGAAACGGCTTTAGGCTCTCATGGTCGGGAAAGGCCATGACCACGATGGGCGGCGACGCCACCGCCGCCGTGCCGGCCAGTTGCGAATACGCCTCGCAGAACTGCTCGAACTGCGCCGCCACCTTGAAGACTTGCTGCGGTTCGCCGCAACTGAACACGTTGAAATGCGCCGTGCGCGTCTCGAACCACTGCCGCTGCACGAGGGGCACGTCCGGCGCGGGCGCGGCGGCCGCCGGGAACAATCCCAGCAGCGCGCAGAGCGGCGCGAGGCGGAGGCGATACAGTTTCATGGGCAACGGAAACTAAGCGAGAACCCCGGCCTTGTCACCGGCGATGACGGAAAATCCGCTCGCCCGGGAGCGTTGGGCGGGGCAAGGGGCGAGTGACGGGTGACGGGCAACCGGGCAGCTTAAACCCGTCGGCTATTTCCCCAGCAAAACATCCCAGGAGCAACCGAGCGCCTTGCGCAATCGCAGCACCGTCGTCAGCAGGATGTTCACGTTGCCGGCCTCGATCTTCTGGACGGTGCGAATGTTCAGGTCTACCAGCTCGGCCAATTTTTCCTGAGTGATCTTCTTGCGCATCCGCTCGCGTCGGAGGTTCACCCCGAAGGATTTGATTTGCGCTGCTTGTTTGGAATTTAAGGACACGCCCTATTGAGGCGCAGATTCACCTTGACGACCACGGCATGATGGGGCGTATTCTTCCGCATGAGCGCGGAATACTTCTACACGGTCAAGGGCGCACGGCAGGGGCCTGTAACAATCGAAGAATTGAGATTGTTGGCCGAGCGGCAGGAGCTAAAGCGTTCTGATCTCATATGCGCTGAAGGCGTGGTGGCCTGGCAGCCGGCCGGGTCGATGGCGGAGATTTTCAAAGGTCTTCCACCGGACTTGAAGTTTGTTGAGCAAATAATGTCGCCGCTACCGCTGCCGACCGAGGCGCAGACCGGCGGATCAAATCCCACATTCTTGGCGCGGCTACCTAAACCATTGCGCAAGAGAAGGACATTGGCGTTGCTTGCGTCGCTTATTGTGTTGGTCATTTCAATTTTGGTGGTTTGTGTGAAACAATCGCTAGCCAAAGCAAAATGGGAACGAGAAGCCCCACAACGAGAAGCACAGTTTTCGAACTGGGTGCAAAGGAACGTTGAAGCCGTGGAAGAAAGCGCTGGACGGAATGCTGGGCAAAAGATGTTCGAGCGGAGGGGGGTTACCACCGTCTCAGCGCGAACGGAGGCAGAAATACAAGATTTGGCTGAATACGTTTGGAACAACCCAAACAATGAAGGCCTAAAGGCAGTATGTGATGGTCAGGTCAGACCGACCACGGGTTATGAAAGTTCAACGGCTAAGGGATATTTTATAACGGCTTTTGTTCAAGGCTATCTTGATGGAATCAATGCCTATAACAGGAGAAATCAACACCTGTATTAAAAACAATGAATACCAGCACATTTTGTTAATAAGAAGGTGATTGTCGACTCCGTCAACCTGGGTGAATAAATATGAGCGCAAAATACTACTACGCGGCCAAGGATAAGGATAAATGGAAAGGACCCGTAACCCTCGAAGAACTGAGATCATTGGCCGCACGTGAAGAGCTAATAAAATCTGACGTTATATGGACTGAAGGCATGGATGCCTGGCAGCCGGCGGAAAAGACCCCGGCAGTTTTTGAAGGTCGGTCTGGCAATTTGAAGTCCTTAGGTAAATCAATTGCGCCTTCTCCTTTGTCCGCTGAAGAACCTACAAACATCTCAAGGCCGGCATCAAACCAATCGCGACAGGAGCCTCCATTGTGGGACGAAATTGTCGAACACCACCGATTCAAACTTCCAACCGACGATACTGCCAGATCACAATCATCCGGGCACTTTGGCGGTCATCCTACGTCCACGCTGGAAAACCGACAACCTGACGCCCCCATCTCCAGGCTGTCATCGGTGATGGGCGAGTGTGTCAAATGCCATGCAATCAACCCGGGCGATAGCCGGTTTTGCTCGGAATGCGGGGCGCTTCTCTATGAAGCCTGCCCTGCCTGCAAAGTGGAAAATCGCGTGGGCACGAAGTATTGCCGCAAATGCGGTGCAGACGTAGCCAAGCTCAACCGCATAGCAAATTTACGGCAGCAGGCCGTCGAATTACAGCAGCACGCCGATCAGGTTCCCGATCAGATGATCCAACTGCTTACCGAGGCGCGGCAAAAACTACAAAGCGTCCTGACGGAATCACCGACAGACGAAACCGCTAAAAATGGATTAAGCCAACTGGACGGAAAACTTTGCGCGGCATTCATGACACTGGCCCACTCGAAGCCCGGCATTGAGGCGAAGGGGATTTATGGTCAGCTGTTGCAAGTTTTCCCAAACCATCCCGAAGCCGTGGCGGCGTTGGCTTGCATTGAACAAGCATTGCCGGAGGCAAAAGCCCAAATAGAAAAACTCACCGAGGTGGGTGAATTTTCCGAGGCGCAAAAACAGGTAAAAGGGGCGATAGAATCACTGGGCGGAGCGGCGGAGCTTTTGGAGTTGCAACAACGTGCGGGAGTCGGAGCGACGCTTCTGGATCAAGCTCGCTCCCAGAGCGGCTGCAGAGCTGTGTGGACTTGGCGTAAGTTGCTGGAAGAATTTCCCGATAATAAGGAGGCGGCGACGCGGTTGCGGGAGATTGAGCGAGGGCTACAGGAACTCAAAAATTCGGCCAATCATTTGATCCAGGCCGGAAATTACAAGCTGGCTAGCCAAGAGTTGGACAAAACGCAGGTGGAGTTTGGCACGGAAACTGAGTTATGGAAAACCGATGCACAAACGGAAACCGCAAGCACTGGCGGAGTCATTGAGACATTGTTGAGGGAATTGTTCAATCTCCGCAAGCAGGCACAGGCAGGCCAAGACCGGTTGGCGGAACTCACTGAACAATTAATTCCCGGCCTGGTGCAGGAACGGAAGTTTGTCGCTGTATTGGAATGTATTGACGAATTGGTTCAGATGGGGGCTGACGAAACATTCGTGCGGCCGATACGTCAACAGGCGGATTCGGCAATCCAGGAGGCCGGAGCCCTTGCCGAGCAGGGTGGTCAGCTGCTTGCGGCAAAAAAGCCAGCCGAGGCAATCAAAGTATTTAACAAAGCCCTGCAAATCTGCGCTGACTTTTCGCGCGCCACCGAAGGTGTTGCCAGCGCGGCGCAGGCCATATTTAATAAAAACGCAATGATTGTAGCAGTGTCGGTAGTGGTGATCGTCATTTTATTGAGGATTGGAATTCCCGCTGTGCACAATTGGAAAGCCAACAGTGCATGGGCGCAGGCACAGCAGGACATTAAGCTTGCCGGCGATAACCAGTCGCGTATCAAAGATAGCTACCAAAAATATCTGGCTTCATTCCCCGATGGGAAAAAAGCTGAAATCGCGCAACAGGCGGTGGCGCAAATACAACAGGCTGAAGATGCGCGGCAGCAGAAGCTTGCTGAGGAAGAAAGGCTATGGGAACTCGCAAAAGCGGAGGCAGAAAGACAACAAGAACTCGCCGAACATGAGCGGCAGCGGCAAGCCCACTATGACAGCGGTGTTGAGAAGCAAGCCAAGGGAGACCTGGATGGTGCTATCGCGGATTTTGCAAAGGTCATTGAACTTGCTCCGAAAGAAGCAGATGCCTATTTCAATCGTGGCACTGCGGAAACTGGAAAAAGCGACTGGGACGGTGCAATCGCTGATTTTGATATCGCCGTTCAACTCAAGCCGGAATATGCGGATGCCTACGGTTGGCGCGGCGTCGTGAAGGAAGCCAAGGGCGATTTGGACGGCGCTCTTGCGGACTACAACAAGGCAATCGAACTCAATCCAGGACTTGCAAAAGCCTACGATCATCGTGGCAAAGTGAAGCAGGCCAAGGGTGACCAGGATGGCGCCATGACAGACTATTCCAAGGCCATCGGACTTAAACCGGACTTTGCGGAAGCATTCAACGGTCGCGGCATAACGGAGTGTTCCAAGGGGGACTTGGATAATGCGCTGACAGACTTCAACAGATCCGTTGAACTCAAGCCCGATTATGCGAACGCCTACTTCAATCGCGGCATCGTGAAACGAGGCAAAGGTGATCTGGCCGGGGCGCTGACGGACTACAATAAAGCTGTTGAATTGGATCCAAAGCTCGCCGATCAAAACTGGCTGGACAAGCTTGCAGAGGAAATCAGGCAAAATAAACTAGCAGAAGAAAAGCAGCGACAGTTGGCAAAACAAGAAAGTGAAAGACTCGCGCGCATTGAGCAAGCCAAACAAGCCTACGACCTGGGCGTTACGAATGAGGCCAAGGGCGATCTGGCTGGCGCAATGGCTGAATACAGCAAGGCCATCGAGCTTAATCCTGGTCTTGCAGAAGCCTACTACCATCGCGGCACGATGAGGCAAACCAAGGGTGACTTGGACGGTGCTGTCGCCGACTACAATAAAGACATTGAGATTGCCCCGAATGATTCACAGGCATACTACCATCGCGGCAATGCGGATGCTGGGAAAGGCAACTGGGACGGTGCCATCGCGGATTTTACAAAATTCATTGAGATTGCGCCGAACAATGAAGCGGCTGTCTATTTTAATCGTGGCAATGCGGAAGCTCGTAAAGGCTACTTGCAGGCAGCTATCGTGGATTACACTCACTATGTCCAACTCAAGCCTGACTATGCGAACGCCTATTGCAATCGTGGCAAAGTCGAGGAAGCCAACGGTGATCTTGGTGCCGCGCTGGCGGACTACAACAAAGCTGTTGAATTGGATCCAAAGCTCGCCGACCCTAAATGGCAGCAGAGGCTTACAGAGGAAACTAACCAACAAAAGAGCGCGCAAAAGGCGCAGCGGCGGGAATTGGCAACACAACAAGAGCGCGTAGTTCAGGCGGAAAAGAACAATCTATCCGCTGAAGATTATTTCAACAGCGCAAGGGCTGCTGACCGCAATCGAGCCTACGCTAAAAGCAACTCTTTAATAATCCTTTACGGCAATCAAGCGATCAGCCGTTACCAAAACTTTATTCGTCTTGCGTCACCCGATGATCCTAGAATTTCAGAAGCACAACAGGACATCAATGACATACAGACTGACTTGCGTGCATTACAGTAGTCAAACAGGCCTGTGCAGCCTGTCCAAGTGTATACCCCAATTATCCGTGATTATTAGCCTCGACGTGACTAAAAGCTAGAACTTGACCTGAACGACAATTACATTTTCCAATGAAACCTCATTCTCCACTCGCCGGCTGGCATGTCGGCACCTGCACCGACGCCAGCGTGAATGTTACGGCAAACCTGATGCTGACCATTTACGAGGCGACCGGGACGGCGCTGCACGGCGAACTCAGCCTGTTCGACAATTTGGATGTCGTCACCCTGCCGTTTCGCGGGACGATCAAGAACGGCCAGGCTGATTTCATGGCCAAAGTGCCGAGAAGCATGACATCAATCACCTGGCACGGAATTATTTCAGGCACGGAATTGACCGGAACCTACAGCGCCCGATGTGCCAGTCCGAACGCCGATCCGTCCCTGCGCCATCAGGCGGGCGTCTGGTCATGCAAATTGATACGGCAGTTGGGTGCCCCGAAGCCGGAAACCGCACACTTTGTCTGGGTGTATCACGATGGAGCCGAAGACGGCCCGTTCACGCCGGACGAATTCTTACAGCGCTTGAACGCCGGCCACTGGTGTCGCAACGCCATTGTGGGATTGATCGACCGAACGATATGGACCACGACAGGTGATTATTGGACAAAAATACGGGAGCCGGCGCCGGCCACAAAATATCTTCCACGCCGCAGCCACTCCATGTGGCAAAAACTGAAGGACAGGTTGGAATTTCTGCAAATGCCGCGCTGGCGATCAAACCGGCGCGTGCGTTCAAGGCGCAAGCCGCAGATGTCCCGCCTATTTTTGATTTATTTGAAAATCAGCCACGGAAAGCTTCTTTAACTCTATGGTTCCTAGTTCCACCACCGAATCATCGTTTGTGCTGGTCGCTGGCGGAACGACGAGTTGTTGCGGTGACATGAAGGCTTGGGCTGTATCTGGCTTGAATGATTGACTCGGCTCCGAGAAATCAATGGCCATCTCATATTTGCCGGCCGGGATGGCTTCCGTCTTGAACGAACCGTCGTTAGCAAGCCGGATGGAATACTCATGCGGATTGGACATGGCCTGCTGAAAATCTTCCGATTGGAACAGCGCCATGCGTTCCTCCTGCGTCTTGGCCTGTTTCAGTTGCTCAATCATTCTGAATGAAGCCCCCGCGTGCAAGGTCGCCCGGGCCTGACTGAAACTGGAAGGAACATTCGTCCCAACAAGCGCCACCTTGCCGCTGACGGCGCGTTCATCCCCGCCATAGTTCACGCGCACCGTCTCGCCCGGTGCGACAGTGATGTTGCCCAGCCGCTGATGCATCTGGGTCCGATCGCCCACGGGCACCAGCTGGGCCAGCGTGTGCTCCCCGGGCGGGATATAGGTGATAATAAAATGGCCCTGCTCATCCGTCCGCGACTGAAAATCGCTATAATCATAAATGACCGGCTCGAACCGTTCCGGACTGGTATTCGTAAAAGCGAAGCTGTTCGTCCCTCCCGGCTGGGACGAGCGGATTTGGCTTGGCCGGATCTGCGTGACGGAGAGCACAATGATTTCATTGGTCGCGGCGTGGTGGCCGCGCCGCAAAGTTCCTTCCACCCTGCCCCAGGGTTGCAGGGTGATCTGCGGGGAGTGCTTCAAGTCAGCTACCGGCACCTGCGCATATCCTTTGTCATGCACCGCAATCACCGTCTGGGCGTCGACATACATCGGCAAGGTGAATCCGCCATCGGGGCCGGCGCGAACGATGGATCCGTCCTGCCAGGCCTCAGAAGCTTTGAAGGCAGCCCGGCCCAACGCCAGATATTTTCCCTTCACTTTGATCGCCACCTGCGCATCGGCCGCCGGTTTTCCATCGGGCAGGAGGACGATGCCCTTGATTTCCTCGTTCGGGATACGCACGGCCGCCGGCG
>Ga0182016_10007517_pt1 | contig 11189 bp, 8 predicted proteins | sample 712S2MmetaG_FD_120491 | JGI IMG/M metagenome (GOLD analysis project Ga0182016, IMG submission 120491) | Permafrost microbial communities from Stordalen Mire, Sweden - 712S2M metaG | ecosystem: Environmental > Terrestrial > Soil > Wetlands > Permafrost | place: Sweden: Stordalen | collected...
CTCAAGCTGTACGTGAAGTTCCAGGATCTGGCCAGCCGCGAAGAAGGTCAGGATCTGGTTGAATACGCCCTGGTCGTTGCACTTATCGCCTTCGGCGCCACCGCCGGCATGAAGGCTCTTGCCACCGGCCTCAACTCCGCTTTCAGCAACATCAGCTCCACCCTGGGAACCTACGTAAGCTAGTTCTCTTGCCGAAGGGCAAAGCAACAATGGCCAGCAGTTTCGCTCCTTCGCGGGAGAGCCGCGCACAGCACAATGGGTGACAACGCGTTCTCTCCCCTGCAAAGGGATCTACACCTGACTCGCAACCACAAAATGGAGACACGAATGAACAACATGCTTCTCAAGCTGTATGTGAAGTTCCAGGATCTGGCAAGCCGCGAGGAAGGTCAGGATCTGGTCGAATATGCGTTGGTTGTTGCACTGATCGCTTTTGGCGCCACCGCCGGCATGAAGGCTCTCGCCACCGGCCTAAACTCCGCTTTCAGCAACATCAGCTCGACCCTCGGCACCTACGTAAGCTAGTTTCTTGCCCAGCGAGGGCAGAACAGCAAACCCATGCAGTTTCGCTCCTTCGCGGGAGAGATACGCGCGCACCCAACCCGGTGACAACGCGTGCTCTCCCAACAAAGGAGCTTTCGTGTTTAGTTCCCCATAATGCGAATCGATGCATCCGCGTTTCAATGAACCTTGTGGGAAAGACACACCGAGCTAACACTTTCCCGGTATGTACTTTCCCATCGCTTTTGTTGGAAGCTGAAATTGTCGATAGAGAAAGAATGAACGGCGGAAAACCAGAGATGTCTCCCACATCGCTTTCCGAAGAGGACGTCCCCTGCACGCCGATCGAAGGCGCTCTGAATAGCCCTGCCCTCTCTGCCCCATCCGTTCGTCCAGCTTTCGAATTGCCTGTCTCCGCACAGCCTGACGTACCTTCCGACGCGTGGTATGCCGGCTTGAAGACGGAACCGGTGAAAGTGGAAGAGACAACCGTGAAGCCCAGTTTCAAAAGCACGCATTGGATCGCGTTACTTTTGATTCTGGCCAGCTGCGGGCTCTCCGTCTTGTGGGGCGCGGCTCTGATGCACGGCGTTTCCGGAGGAATGACGGATTTCAAGGCCTTGTATTCCGGCGCGCGTTGCCTCATTCAGCAAGCCGATCCCTACAAAGAATCGGAATTTTTGCGCGTGTATCAGGCAGACGGCGGTACCATCCCAGCCGATCCCGTGACCGCGGGATTGTTTCGCCGCGCAGTGCTGGTTTGCGTGAATATGCCCAGCGCCCTCTTCCTTATGCTTCCTCTTGCGTACCTGCCTCTGGCGGTGGCGTACACACTATGGATGCTCTTGATGGCGGCGGGCCTTGGGCTTGCCGCATTTCTGATGTGGACCGTTGGCGCCAGGAAGGCACCACGCATCTCTCTCTTCCTGCTGTGCGTTCTGCTTGCCAATTGCGTGATTCTTTTCAAGGATGGCAACGCAGCCGGCATCGTCGTAGGCCTTTGCGCCGTCGCGGCATGGTGCTTTCTTGAGGACCGGTTTGTGCCGGCCGGCATCGTCTGCCTGGCGCTCAGCCTCGCTTTCAAACCTCACGATGCGGGCCTGGTTTGGCTCTATTTCCTGTTGGCTGGCGGGACTTTAAGAAAACGCGCTCTACAAACCCTTCTCGTGACCGCAGCGCTCTGTGTGCCGGCGTTTTTGTGGGTGTCGCACGTCGCGCCGAATTGGTTGCCGGAAATGCAGTCCAATTTGCATCAGGCAGCCGCGCATGGCGGCCTCAACGATCCTGGGCCCTCCTCAATCAGCTTCCACCATCCTGACCCGATTATCGATCTTCAGGCTTTCATAAGCGTCTTTCGCGATAACCCCCGGTTCTACGTTCCGGCCGCGTATTTGGTCTCCGGTTCACTTGTTCTGCTTTGGGCGATCACTACAATGCGCGCACGCTTTTCCCGCCGGAACGCATGGTTCGCACTCGCGGCAATCGCAGCTCTCACCATGCTCATCTCCTACCATCGCCAGCATGACGCAAAGCTGCTGCTTCTCACGGTTCCAGCCTGCGCCATGCTGTGGGCCGAAGGCGGCCTGATCCGCTGGTTTGCGCTTGCGGCAAACACTGCGGGAATCGTCATCACAGGGGATATTCCGGCCACGACCCTGTCTCTGTTCACGGGACACATGGCTGTGGGAGCGGGGATCGTGGGTCACATGAAAACAGCTCTCATGGTGCGGCCCGCACCGCTGTTTCTGCTGGTCATCGCCATCCTTTATGTCTGGGTTTACGTGCGCCGCGCCGCTTCCCGTGCGGAGACTGCCACGGACACGGAACATTCCAGCTCATGGCCGGTTCGCCTGGGAGACCGGTTGCAGCAACTGCCCCAGTTCGGCTGGATGCTAAACGCCTTAGCGCCGCTGGCGATGCGCCCTGCAAATGCGCCTACAACACCTGCGAAGCAGGGTAGCGCCAAAGTCGTATGGGCAAACCATCCGCTTGCGTCGAATAATAGTGCCTGGTTGCAGAATGACCGCGAACCCTGATGGCGCCGACAAGGCCTGATGTGTTCGTGACGATAGAAGCAACCGGCAGTTTCCAGGAAGACAACAGATTCAGGAGTCCATGCCATGATCAACGGAAAGCGCATCGCGGTGGTAATGCCCGCCTACAACGCCGAGAAGACTCTTGAAAAAACAGTACGCGAGTTGTCCGATGTCGTCGACATCAAGATTCTTGTCGATGACTCCAGCAAAGACCAAACCGCCGCTCTTTCCCGCCGGCTCGGCGTCCAGACATTCGTCCACGATGCCAACTACGGTTATGGCCGCAATCAGCAGACCTGCTATCGCGAGGCGCTCGCCGCCGGCGCGGACATTGTCGTCATGGTTCACGCCGATTACCAATACACTCCACTGCTGGTTCCAGCCATGGCAGGCATGATCGCCAGCGGCGTTTACGATATGGTGCTGGCCTCGCGCATCCTCGGCAACGGTGCGCTCAAGGGTGGAATGCCCCTCTATAAATTCGTCGCCAACCGCTTGCTCACCGCTTTTCAAAATCTCTTCCTGGGCGTCAAGCTATCGGAATACCACACCGGCTTCCGCGCCTTTTCACGCGAATTGCTTGAGAAGCTGCCTTTGCTCGAAAACTCCGACGATTTTGTCTTCGATAACCAGATGATCGCCCAGGCCGTCATGTTCGGCTTCAATATCGGTGAGATCTCCTGCCCCACCAAGTACTTCAAGGAAGCCTCTTCCATTAACTTCAGGCGCAGCGTCCAATATGGTTTCGGGGTGCTCGCCACCACGCTCCGCTTTGTTGCCCACAAAGCCGGAATCATTCGTTGCCCGGCCTTCGGCGAATCTGGAAGAAAAGTGAATCAGCAGTACTACACCCACGTCCGGCAAGGTTCCTGAAGCCTCTTCTCTTTCGTGGTTCCCTGGCATTGAATCGGAGCAAAATCCGATGGCGCCATAATCCCCCTGCGCCTGACAATAACTAGTAGCCATCCTGGCACTGCGCTCAAGGTGTGCGTCACGCAAGAGAGGGGGCACGCGCTTGCAACAAAACACAACCGCTGTCCCGCAAAGCATGCTCGCTGATTCAATCGATTTCCCGCATAAAGCCATTGGGGATGCCGCCGACGCTACAGTGCGCTCACGCTGGCCGGAGTGGTGCACAATCTCGCTGTATACGGCTCTCGTCGCGTTTGCCATTCCCTATCACGAGCCATGGGCCGACGAGGCCCAGGCCTGGCAGTTGGCACGCAGCCTCTCCCTCCCGGATCTCTTTCACACTTATATCCGCTTTGAAGCTTCCCCCGGTCTCTGGTATTTCCTTCTCTGGGTCCTTGTCCATCTCCACGTTGGATACACCGGCATGCACTGGGTGTGCGGGGCCATTGCTCTTGCCGCCGCCGCGCTTCTCGTATTCAAAGCTCCCTTTCCGCGCTATCTGAGACTTAGTCTCCCCTTCACTTTTTTTCTGCTGTTTCAGTACGCCGTGGTTGCGCGCAACTATGTACTCGCCCCGGTGCTGATGTTCCTTATCGCATGGTGCTGGAAGCGAAACCCGGCGCTGATCGCGCTGCTGCTTGGGCTCCTTGGAAACGTTGCCCTCCATGTCTCGGCCATCTCCGGTGGCCTGGCAACCGTCTATCTCATTCAGCAAATCACCGATGGCGCACTGAGAGATTCCCGCCGCCGTCGTCAGCTTCTGCTCTTCCTGTTCATCCTGCTCTCCTTTTACGCGTTTGCAATTTGGACCGCCTATCCCCCCAAGGCGCTCTCCGGCTACATGACCTATCGGCTCGCGGAATCGCTCTCTCCGTTCATATGGATTCTCGCCGCGCTCTTATGGGGAATCTGGCAACCTCTGCAACTCTCCATCTTTTTCTGGGTTGCCATCGTGCTTTGCTTCATAGCACGGCGTCGCCTCATCTATCTCTTACCCGTCTTGTTTTTTGTCGGCTTTTGTACGATCGCCCATTGCAACTTCTGGCATGTCGGCCTTCTCGTTCCAACCATCGTCACCGTCTTCTGGATTACATGGCCCGCGCCAGGCACCATTATTGGCCACAGCGAAAAAGCAGGCCGCATCGCCATGACGCTACTGGCAGTCGTGCAGATTGCCTGGTCGGCGAATGCCATCTGGTTCGATCACTACAACGCCTACTCTCCCGATCTCGAGACAGCGCAGTTTCTCAAGCCCTTCGTCCAACAAGGAGCCAGGACTGCCATCACGCATTTGAACGACCAGGAAGGTCACGCCTTCCGCGCCGTCGGAATCCTGCCCTACTTCGACCACAACATTTTCGTCAACATGCCGGACTCATTCTGGTCGTGGGCCAATCAGAACCCAACCGAAGACCGGTTCAATGCCATGCTGCCGTCGCATCCCAAAATTGTGCTTGTCGAAACTCGCAATACCGGCCCCGTTGAACCGCTCCAATTGGATGCGCCCCGCTTTCAATCCATCCTGAACGCCGGGTACAACTACGTCGGCAGATTCTGCGGATCAATGCCGGAGACGATTGGCAGCTTGCGCTCAAGCTGTCATGTAGTCTTCGAGTATTCCAACGCGCCGATCAATCCCCAAACACCCGCGCAGGCGGGCCGCTAGCGCATGCCCACTACCACAGCGGACACCGGCATTTCCATGCTTCTGATCGAAGGCGGCCTCACAGTGATCTTGTTCGCCGTCGCCTTCGTACTGCCGAGGCTTGGTTCACCATTGTTCGTGCCCATTGAACGGGCGTTCGCCCGTCTGGCGCGGAAGAAACATCTTTCCGTTGCACTCGTCGGCGTCTCCGCGCTTGTGCTGCGTCTGGCCATTCTTCCCTTCTGCCCAATACCGTTGCCCTTTGTCCAGGATGACTTCAGCTTTCTGCTTGCCGGCAACACTTTCGCACTCGGAAGGCTCACCAATCCAACACCGGCAATGTGGCTGCATTTTGAAAGCATCCAGCTCACCATGCAGCCCACGTATATGTCGATGTACTTCCCGGCGCAGGGCCTGATTCTCGCTGCCGGTAAGGTGCTCTTCGGCCATCCCTGGTTTGGGCTCCTGTGCATCAATGCGCTGATGTGCGCGGCGCTCTGCTGGATGCTGCAGGCATGGCTTCCGCCAAGCTGGGCGTTACTCGGCGGAGTGATCGCGATTCTGCGCATCGGCCTGTTCAGTTATTGGATCAATACCTACTCCGGCGGAGGCTCAGTCGCGGCCCTGGGCGCAGCGCTTCTGCTTGGGGCGCTGCCCCGATTCGTGCGCACAACACACCTTCGCTACAGTTTGCTCATGGCCGCGGGAATCATTGCGCTCGCACTAAGTCGCCCCTATGAGGGACTACTGCTTTGCATCCCTGTTGGCTTCGTTCTGGGGCGCTGGATTTTCTTTGCAAAGAATCGTCCGACTGTCGGTCTGGTTCTACGGCGCACCGCGCTTCCGCTCGCGCTTGTCCTCGCAGCCGTCACCTGGCTCGGATACTACGACTACCGCGCCTTTGGCAACCCGCTCACCCTGCCCTACAGCGTGGATCGTGCTGAATACGCCGCTGCGCCCTATTGGATATGGCAATCCCCGCGCCCCGAGCCGGTCTACCATCACAAGGCGATCCACGACTTCTATGTGGTCGAGGAGCTTGGCTACGCAAACCACCTGCATACATTGTCCGGGTTCTTTTCTGAGACGTTTTTCTTCAAGCCGCTTCGCACGCTGCTGTTCTACGCTGGCTTCGCGTTGCTTCCTCCGCTGATCATGCTCCGGCGCACATTCATGGATCGGCGCATCCGCTTCCTTGTCGTCTGTATTGTGTTGGTCGTCTTTGGCGTGATCGTGGAAACCTGGCTCATTCCCCATTACTTTGCGGCGATCATGCCGGCCATCTATGCCCTGGGCCTGCAAATGATGCGCCACCTGCGCCAATGGAAGCCGGGCGATCAGCCAGTGGGAGCGGCGATGCAGCGCTTCACCATTGCACTGTGCGTTGGACTTGCTGTGTTGCGCCTTGGTGCTGAACCACTCCACATCGAGCTCGCCAAGTGGCCCAGCGGCAATTGGGCATCCACATGGTCCGGGCCCGGCCGGGAAGGCCTGGAGCGGAAGCAGATCGAGGACAAACTCAACCAGTTACCCGGAGGTCAACTCATCCTCGTCCGCTATTCTTCCGAGCACAGTTCGCTGGACGAGTGGGTTTATAACGCGCCCGACATCGATAGCTCGAAGATAATCTGGGCGCGTGAAATGGATGCCGCTCACAATCTGGAAATAATGCGCTATTACAAGGGCCGCACCGTCTGGCTAGTGCAACCGGACCTTCATCCAGTAAGTCTGTCGCCGTATCCCGCGCAGTAGAATCCACCTCACCGAGCTATCGAATCCCCAGCAACTTATGCGTCTGCAAGCTCAATCGCCACTGCGGATGCTCCATGCAATACGCAACCGCCAGCTCTGTATTCGCGGCGCGGCGTGGCCCATCCATCGGCTGCAAAAAGAAATGCTTGAATTCGAGCGATTCAAATTGACCGGGGTCAAATCCATCCTGCGGATACACCAGCTTCAACTCGTCACCGCTGCGCTGCACCAGTTGCGCGCCAGCCTTGGGGCTCATGCACAGCCAATCCACGCCCGCGGGTGCTGCAACTGTCCCATTAGTCTCCACTGCGATTTCAAATCCCCGTGCATGCAGCGCCTCAATCAATGTTGCGTCCAGTTGCAGCAAGGGCTCGCCGCCCGTGCAGACCACGAACCTTTTACCTTGCGACGCGCTTCCTGTCCACTTGTGCTCAACAGCCGCAGCCAGAGCCTCGGCGGTTTCAAATTTCCCGCCGCCGTCGCCATCCACACCCACGAAATCCGTGTCGCAGAATTTGCAGACCGCCGCGGTTCGATCCGCCTCGCGCCCCGACCATAGATTGCATCCCGCAAACCGGCAGAAGACCGCAGCGCGCCCCGCTTGCGCACCTTCTCCCTGCAGCGTGTAAAAGATTTCTTTGACGGCATAGCTCATGCTTGAGCCTCGTCTTCAACTGGCCGGTACCGCAACGGATCGTCGATGCCATTCTCGCGAAATCCCTTTTGCCGCAACAGGCACGAGTCGCATTGACCGCACGGTTCTCCACTCGGCGATGGATCGTAGCAACTACTAGTCAGCGAATAATCCACGCCCAGTTCGATGCCCTTGCTGATGATCTGGGCTTTTGAAAACGCGATCAGCGGCGTGTGAATCTTCAGCGCCTGCCGGCCTTCTACGCCTGCCTTGGTAGCCAGGTTGGCCATCTTCTCGAATGCCTCAATAAACTCCGGCCTGCAGTCGGGATAGCCCGAGTAGTCCAGCGCATTCACGCCGATAAAAATGTCACTCGATCCCAGCACCTCAGCCCACGCCAACGCAAAAGACATAAAGATAGTGTTGCGTGCAGGCACATAAGTGATTGGAATGCCATGCGACATATCGTCCGCCGAGCGGCCCTTGGGAACATCGATATCGTCAGTCAACGCCGACCCGCCGAAGATTCTCAAATCGATGTTCGCTGTCCGATGTTTCACCACACCGATGGATGCAGCAACCCGCGCAGCCGCTTCCAACTCCCAGATGTGCCGCTGCCCGTAGGAGAACGAAAGCGCATAAAGCTCGTACCCCTCGCTGCGCGCAATGGCCAGCACGGTGGCTGAGTCGAGCCCGCCGCTCAGCAACACCACCGCGCGCTTAGGTTCTACCGGCATGTCGCTCGCCGTGCGCGCACGGTCTTCTGCGGAAACTGTCATTCTTCAATTTTACCCATTGCTTCCGGAGGCTCGGCGCATGAAACGCCAATTCGCGAGAAAATAGAGCAATGGAGCAAAATTCACAGCCGCCCGCGCCGCTTGAGTCTGAAGATTATTACTTTGAAGGACCATACATGGTCTTCACGGCGGCGTACCACCGCAAGCGCGGATCCTGCTGCGGCTCCGGCTGTCGCCACTGCCCTTACGGATTCGCGGCTGCGGACCCGCCCGCAGCGCCCGATGAAGACGTGCCGCCCTCCGGCTGAGTTCCAGGCGCGGCAGCGTTGGGCTCTCGCACCAGCACGGCAAACCTTGGAAACGCAAAACTCCCGCCCGCGTCGTCGATCACATTCAACTGGCAAACATACGGTCCCGGCTTCAAACCCGCGAGCGGTACGTCGAGTTCAATTGCTACCGCGTCGCGTCCCTCAACGTTGATAGCCTTGGCCTGCACCAATGGCGTCTCATAGACCTTTGTAGATCCTTGAATGAGTTCCAGGCTGCTCAGCAGACTGATGCCCGGCTTGGTCCTTTTGGGCTGGTTCTCCGCAGCTTTCTCGCGCGCTGGATTGTAGATCTCGTACAGCAGATACAGGTGCTGGTCCTGGCGGAATACATGGCTGATGTTCGGCACATACTCTTCTCCGCCGCGGACCAGAGGACTCTCCTTCTTGCTCGGCTGCCGCATGGACGCAAGCACAATCGAACTCATCTTCATCGGAGACTTCTTCATGTCCGGCAGCGTGATGTCCGCTTCAAACGATCCCATGCGCCCGGTCTGATTCTCCCGCACGACGAACTTCATCTGGTACTTGCCAGGCGGCAGATTGAAGCTGGTCGTATATTGAATATTCTTTTGCCGCGCCTGCAACGTCGGATCGAGATTCAGCTTCACCGTCTCGCGCGCATGGCCAATGGGCCGCTTGAATTCGTCAATCACCGAGCCAATAATGTCCAGCGTAGCCTTGTCTTTATCGCCGCCCTTTACGAAGGGAATCTGCGACCCCGGCACGATCAGCGAAACCGGAACAAAGAAACGATTCTCATCGAGGCGGAAATACAGCGCATCCAGATAAACCGCCATGTCCGTCGCAGGAAGGTCGCTGGCCAACTGCTCCTCAAGATCCCGCTCGCGATCTTCCTGGCCGGAGTGCTTGAAGTCCGCCGGCGCATAGTAACCAGGCCTGTATTCGAGCTTCACCCCCGGCTTGTTGATCTTGAAGGTCAGCTTGCGATAGCGGCCGTCGCGCAGCGGATTCGTGCTACGAAATCCAATTGCGTAATACGCCGATGTGTCGCGCTCAACTTGCGCAAACGCCGGAGCAAAATCGTTCGAATCGAAGAACGCCTTGCCGCCTGTATCCTTGCTCAAGGTTCCCATCACTTCCTGCGATGCGAAGTTGGCTTGCAAGTTATTCCCGAGCGCGGCGCCGCTGTATGCGCCGGTCCCGCGCAGACTTCCTGTCGATGCGTCAGCCAGCGCTGAAATCACTTGAAGACCACGTGTGTCCACGCTATAGATGGCCAGGTTGGCACGCACTGCTGAATTGATTGCCTGACGCAACGAAGCCTGGTTCTCGATTCCGTCGCGAGAAATTCCCCCGGAAAAATACAGTAGCGATTTCTTCTCCGTAATCTTTTCCAGAGACTTCGCTACTGCGCGCAATGCAAACAGTTCGCGGTCTGTATTGATGTCGTTGTATTCGCTCTCGTCGGGCGTATAGCCTGTGGTGTCTTCCACCTGGTTTGAGTTAGCAGTTGCTCCCTGCGCAAAGCCCTGTCCCTCGGTGCCGTTATAGACAGCAACCTCGTTGATCAGCGCATTCTTGTCCGCGGTAAAATCCTGGTCCACCTTGAGTGTGTCGCCAAGCGAGACCAGCGCGACCAGGTCCGCCGGCTGCATCTTCTCTTTCAGAAATGTCTGTGCCGCCAGCACGCAGCGATCCAGGTCTTCCGGCTGCATGGAAGTCAGATCGAAGAACATCACAATCAGCCTGTGATTACGCAACTCCTCGGGCTTTGCCACCACAACAGCTTTGTTCCCCGTGCCGCCCGCTGCCAGGCCGCTGACCGTGGCTTCGTTTAAGGGCGTGGCTTTATCGACACTCTCGAAATCGAAAGTATCAATGTGCTGTTGCTTGCCGTTTTCGTAGATGCTGAAATCATTCTGCGTCAATCCCTGCACCACTTCGCCGGTCTTGGCATCGCGCGCCACGACGTTGGTCAGCACCAACTCGCCGTTCATCTTCAAAACAAATCCGCCCTGCTGTGTGGTGGAAACTTGTCCATTCGGCGACTGGCCGCTGGATGCTTGATCGGAGCTCTGCGCATATCCCGGATGTACGCCTGGCGACGCAAGCGCCAGCGCCGCAAGTCCCGCCCCGATCTTTCGCATCCAACCCGTCATTCAATTCCCTTCAGCGAATTCCATCTAACTCGCCGCTGTATTAGAACCTGAACCTCGCCGTGAAATTGAACGATCGCGTCGGCCCGGCCGAAGTTACCTGTCCAAAAGTCGGCAATGTTACGCTGGTTCCTACACCAGAGTATTGCACTGTATTGAAAACATTGCTGGCCGTGGCACGGATTTCCATGCTCCGGGTATCTCCCAGTTGCATTGTCTTTGACAGCGACATATTGTTCGTGATTGTCCCCGGCCCTTCGATGGAATTGCGTGCGGCAGTGCCGAAAACCGCGCAGGGATAGCCTGCTACAGAGCCAGGCTCAGTAAATGCCGCGGGGTTGAACCACCGATCCCGTGAGCCTCCGCCTGCGGTCAGCGAAACCCCTGGCACACGATCCGGACGACCCGAGTTAGCTGTGCCGCACGCAACGTTCGCCACGGACGCTTGATAACTCGGTGTAAGCCACGCACCAGTGGCAAAGCTGAATGTACCGGAAACCGAGAACCCCTCAAGTATGTGCGATGC
>Ga0182016_10007521_pt1 | contig 11184 bp, 16 predicted proteins | sample 712S2MmetaG_FD_120491 | JGI IMG/M metagenome (GOLD analysis project Ga0182016, IMG submission 120491) | Permafrost microbial communities from Stordalen Mire, Sweden - 712S2M metaG | ecosystem: Environmental > Terrestrial > Soil > Wetlands > Permafrost | place: Sweden: Stordalen | collected...
AAAAACAAATTTGTACTTGACAATAACAACTATGTAGCGCATATTGAAATTTACCGTGAACAAAATGAGGACGATGAGATATTCAGTATAATTAGAAAGAATCTTAATAAAGAACTCAAATCAGAGCTTCTGAAATTCATCAATTTCCAAGTTTATAGTTTTAACAATGAGAAAGGTATAGATCTTGATGCACAACAGACAAAACAATTTAAAACACAGTTTGTACTTGAAATTGGTATTACTCGTAAGGAAGATGATGATAATGAGATATTCAATCTAATAAAGAATCTCAACAAAGAACGCAAGGAGTTGGTAATAAAATATGTCAACTACATGGTTCATGGTCTCACCAAAGAGAAATTAAAGTAATATTAATAACCACTCCGATGGAAACTATTATAACTATACTTTAAACAAAATTGAATTTAAAAAAATTTTATATTCATACTTTATATACATTGGATAATGGAACAATCGACGAAATTTTTCGAAGAAGTTGTGAATCTCATTAATAATATCGAATTCACTGCAGATTTTGTAAAAGATGTTAACGATATTAATAGGAAATATAATACACTTGTAAGCGATTCATCTATTATTAAAGTTACACATCATGCCCGATTTTTCGGTGAAGATTCTGCATCAATTCGAGAGGCGCATCAAAATCTCAAATTGATTACTAATATTCTAATCAAACAAAATATTATAAATATTAATGAAAAAGATGTATACAATGTGACATCTTCGGATAAATGGAAGTCTTTCAAATGTAAAAAATATATTATCAATAAAGACGATCGATATGATGACAAAATTTATGAAGATGTCAAACCTCCAGTGACTAAAAAAGGAACAAAGAGAGCTCCTCATGTTATTGACGATGATAATGATGATGATGACGATAAACAAATTATTGAGAAAATAAAACATCTCAATAAGAAAAACAAACAAATGGTGTTGAATTATCTAAATGAACTTATGTCATAAATATTATATAAAAATATAATATTTAATTTAATTGTGTAATTGTTAATTTATAGTCAATAGATGGACTATACACAGCAGTAAATTCAATACATTGTAATGTATCATTAGTTGTGATAGTGATATCATCCCGTTCAAAGTAATAAGATTGAAGAAATTCCCCATCTTCATCGCATTCTCTCTGCAATCTCCAACGGTTATTTGTATCTTGAACAATGTACGCACCAATAATGGGTATAAAATTAAATAAATCATATGAAGCACAATGATATGCCTCTTTACCGTTCAAATCCTTCCTGATAAATTTTGTATTCCATCCAGAAAAGTGAACAGGTAACCCATATACTCCTGCAACTATTGACATTTTAGATATTATATAATTTATCTTTATATAATAATTTTTATTTAATTAATCAAACAATCCATAATCTTTCCAATCTTTATAACTCATGAAATGATCATCTATCTTATCATCTGGAACACCGTGGGATGACAACAATTTATAAACAATGTTATTTAATTCAAGTAGGACATGAAAATGATGTTCATTATTTATAACTATTTATATTAATATATTAAAACAAAATTGAATTTTTTTTAAATTATAATTCATAATTTAATTACTTGACAGCTCAGAACATCAAATAACAAAGTTAACGCAAACACATCAGATACATCAAATGGAATCCCAATCAGAATCTAATATTCTAGCCATGCTTGGAGTTCATGCTCATGAATCATTTGTGTTGAGCGATGCTCATTTTCGAAAGATGTTTTGCAGCCATGTGTTTAATACACACATGCAAGAGTATCATGTTCCTTTGTATGATGATAGTGTGCCAGACACACCTCCTAATACACCAACTACTGAAAAGTAGATTTAATTTTTCTTTGTAAAAAATTAAATAACAGACTAATTAATATCTCATTATTATATATTCAAACAAAATTGAATTTTTTTTAATTTATAATTCATATTTTAATTACTTGACAAAGCAGATACAGCAAATAACTCATACACCGCAGATACATCAAAATGGAAAACCAATCAGAATCCGATATTCTCGCTATGCTCGGAGTTACTCTCGGATCATCTGTGTTGAGCGATGCTCATTTTCGACAGATTTTTTGCAAGCATGTGTTTAATACACATTTGCAAGAGTATCATGTTCCTTTGTATGATGACAGCGTTCCTGTTACCCCACCAAACACCCCAACTACTACTGATAACAAGTAGTAGATTTAATTTTTCTTTGTAAAAAATTAAATAATTTACCAGATTTTTCAAGGATTTTTCGAGTTTTTCTAGACATTTTAATAATTGAACATAATTTTTTTATATACATTTTATTTGCGAAAATAAATAAAATTTTCTCGATTGTTTTATATATGAAAATATATACCTTATATTAGTAAATGTGCCAAATGCTGGATAGGTGTAGGTCCATAAACGCATTTTTAGACATGTTTTTTGTTTGTAAATCCATAACAATAGCCTGTTTTTAGAGATTTTTTGATATTTTTGGAGTTTTTAACCAGATTTTTAGACATTTTTACAACAGTTTACTAATTGAACGTTAAAAAATTCATACACAAATGATCGAAGGAAAATCGTCAAAAATTCCTCTATTGTTTGTGTATGAAAAAATTATAGTTTACTTAGTAACTACTAAGAATGCTGAATAGGTGTTGGCCCATAAACGCATTTCTGGACATGTTTTTTATTTGCAAATTCATAACAAACATGCTAATAATTGAAATTTTTATTATTAATTGCACATATTTAATAATACAAAATGGGTTATTGGACAAATAATTCAGAACATTTTAGAATGCCAGATATGTTTATATGTTATTATTGTAATGATCATTTCTATGCATGTAATGAAACGCCATGGGTCTACATAGCAAAAAATAAATACCCTAAAGAACAAAAATGGTCATGTCAAAATTGTTATTTTAAATATTCTATTAATTGAATGATTTTAATATATTAATTATATATTAATTATTTTAATGAGATCGTTATTCCAATATCCTACCATTCCGAGTTTTTTCATTATCCTCATATCTGCATTAGAAAATTGAATATTTAATTAATAATAATATTATTATTAATCGTTATATAAGAATGTCTCCACAAGCAGTACTTCCTATACCAACAAAAGAATTTTTACTGAAAAAGAAAAAAGAACATGAACAAGCTTTAGCATTACAAAAATCTAAAGATGATGAATTTTTACTTCAAACTAAAAAAGAATACGAACAATCCTTAGCACTACAAAAATCTAAAGACGATGAATTTATAAAAAGAGTACAAAACACCATAATTCAATATATAAAATCAGCTATAGAAGAAAGAGGACATCAATTAGTAATGGGTAAAAAATGTATGTATGTGTCATTGATTGATATTAGTATTAAAGATAAAACATTCAAATATATTCGCACTGATAATGATGATGATTTATATTACGCCTACAAAAATTGGGATTATAAGAAAATATTCACCACAGATTTCGTACAATCAATAAAAATTCAAGGATATATTATTAAGCATAGACGCGTATTTGTATTTAGTATACTAAATAATGAAATTTTGAGTGTTTGGGGTGTGACTATAGAAGTTTACGATCCCAACAAAAAATCATCATCTTGTAATATATTATAAATTATAATTGAATATATAATTGAGAATAATATTATTATTAATCGTTATAAGAATGTCTCCACAAACAGTTCTTCCTATGCCAACAAAAGAATTTTTACTTCAAAAAAAGAAAGAACACGAGCAAGCTTTAGCATTACAAAAATATAAAGATGATGAATTCGTTAAAAAAATACAAAATATAATACTTCGATATATCAAAGAAGCTATCGAAAAAAGAGGGTATGAATTAGTAATGGATAAGAAGTATATGAAGATATCACTAATTGATACATTAAATAAATATAATTATTATTATATTCATGGTCACAGCTGAACTTGCTTTGAATTTGGTGCTGATTTATTCATCGTTAAGAATTATAATTAATATAATTAATATAATTATAATTATATTAATATTCAATTATGTCATTATGACACAATACACATATGCATATGACATAAAGAATGTAAGTAAAGTTGTTGTGATTAGAGAGAGATATATGGTCTTAAATTCATCTATAGTGCATCCGACATTACCTAAAACATCTTCACAATATGGCATGTTATAACTAATTGATAAACACTCATCATCTAATTCAATAAGATATTTAGTTTCGTATATAGTAACATTATGCGATGATAATTCACATGTATAAGTATAATTACGAATTTGACATTTTTTCGTTAGATAATCAATTTCTTTCGGTATGAAATTTATACATATCACAAGACCGACAAATATCGAAAAAAGTCGTTTAGTGGGTGTATTCATCATTAAGAATTATAATTGTTATTATAATTTTTAAAATATTCAATTTTTTATTGATCTGATTGAACTATTACATATTCAACAGATTTTGAGCACCATCAAGACAACCAACAGCAATAAGAGCATTATACAATTGTTCACATGTAGTACCTGCATAACTGATGGTGCGTATAAACGCACTATATTCAAAGTCCATATTCTGTCTTTCATCATATGAAAATCTACTACGCATTTCAGATGGATCGCGATTCAATGCTTCTGCAATCTTAGGCCAATTTGGAACTACTTTTTTATCTTTTTTAATATTCAAACCAACTTTTATGAACCCATTTGTACCATGAGCATTGTAGATAGACAGTTTTGCATTATGCCAAACTGGAGATTTTTCAGTCATTGTATATAGACTCGAATCTGTATTGTATACAGGAGGTGGTAATATTATAGCCTCCTGACTATATGGTGGAAGAGCATCTTCAAATGATTGAACTGGCCCATATGTAGGCATTATAAGCGATGTATGTGTACTGGCTGATGAAGATGCTACAGACTGAGATGGACGTCCAACTAGTCGCGTCATTTCATTAGCAATCAATGCACATCCTGATGATTTAATAGCATTTATAATTGTATTAGCCTTGTGCATATTCATCAATCTAGTTAGAATGGCTTTTGTTTTGCTATTGTCGGTTTCTTTTTCATGATCTTTCAAAGTACGCATGAGTGAAGAATAATCACTTCCGAGATATCCAGTAATGCTTTGCATATACTGCGACAAAGTCAGTGTAAACCGATCTTCTGTGAACTTAATTTTCAAAGCTTGTGACAAATCTGTCATATTGAATGAATGATGTCAAGAATTATAATAACTATTATAATTTTTAAAATATTCAATTTTTATTATTTACCAATTAAGGTTAAGTGTTAATTTACGATAACTTGGCTTCAAAGGGTCAAGTTTTGTTAATGTCCCATCAATACTATGAATTTCAATTAGAGTATATAATTTTCCTGCAATAAACGATATTATTTGTTTATCAGATAAATATGGATATCCGTAATAATCATCTAATTCAATAGAGCACCCATATAGCCCACGTTTAGCATTTTCCATACATTTATCTTTAATAAGTTTTACAAATTGTAAAGTCCAATCATTAAACCAAGTTATATTTGTTGAATTTTTATTTATTGAATCTGCAATAGCACGAAGTTCGTCAGAAAATGTCATTTTATTTATATTACTATTAACTAATTAATAATTCTTATTAAAATATTCAATTTTACATCATAGATGTAATTTGTTTATGAAGTGATGGAGGTACATTAGTAATATCATTATTATTCTTTAACCATTCTTTAATCGCTAATATCTTAGCATTTTCACTAATAGATCTAGAATCTAAATATCTAGATTCTTCGTAAAGTTCCTGACGGAATATATCATAGAATGTCTCACTAAAGAACCAATCCATTTCTCTCATCATATCAACAACATAATATAAATACCCACTTCCATCTTCTATAAATTTTTTACATAGAACAGAATCATCTCTAATAGATAGTCCATGAACATTCAAATGATTCTGTAGTATCTGTTTCCGTTGTTTAGGACCTGATTTAATCATATCAATAATAGCACGAGTTTCTTGTTCAGATTCTGTAGTAGATAATGCAAATCTCTCTATATACTGTGAATATTTAGATGGAATATCTTGTAATAGAGCTTTCCTATCATCAATTCGTGTTTGTTCAATCTTAGCATCTTCATATGATATTTTATTATCAACAATATCTTCAATAAGATTAATATAATGAATATCTGAATATTTAGATATATATTGAGCGCGTTTCCTTTGTCGTTGTACCACTGGATTATTTTCTCGTTCTAAAATTTGTTCTGTAGCTTTTTTGAATGTCATGGATGTCTTATTCGAAAAATCATTTACTAATTGAATATACTCTCCAGCTTCTAAATTATTATTAGTAATGTAATCAAGTAGTTTTTTGCGACGATCTTGATGTACTTGAGCTTTTTGAGATTCTTTATCAATTTTAGCTTGAGCTTTAGCATCTTTATTAGCAGTTAGAGACCCATAAGTATCAATACAATACTTTTTAATTTCCTTATATGAATATAATGTCATTGGTGGTGAATTTCTATAATATGGATTTGCTTTAACTTGCATAACAGTGAATAATGCAATTTCTTTAGCATTAAGTCCATACTCTTTTGTTAAATTAGATTTACATATCATTCTTGGCTCTAATTGTTTTTTACTTAATTCTATATAAATGGGCTTCGTAACACATGTTGGACATACATACATATCATTTTCCCTTCGAGCTGTTGTATGTAATCCACAATGCGAACACCATGTAGTATCATTATGAATTGGTGCATGTGGATGAACTATCGATAAACACCATGAAAAGTGTTTGTTAATTTGACGCAATGTACTAATAGGTGTATAGTATAATGCATATGATATAATCAAACACCAAATTTCATCTGGAAGTTCAGGAAGAGATGACGACAGTTCATGAACATACGGTTCAACTACTTTGACTGCTTGTTCTTTCGATTTTTTCTTCGGAGGCATTTTATTATTTATTCATATATTTTTATATTAATAAATATTCAATTCATAAAATATCAAATAAAATTGAATATTAATTTATTTACTTTATATATTATACAACCCAGATGGATTTAGCTATTAAAAATCAAGTATTAAATGTGAATAAAATAATAAAATTTGATAAACATGTGTATGAAATACTGATATGTGTTGATTTACCCTCAATTTCTATAGAAGACCAAGAACAATATATACATGATTTGTTATATTCATTAAGCGACATTTTTGAGATCGACAGAAAATGGATAAATTATGATAATAATAATATCTCAATGTATTTTAGAAATAAGAACCATACGTTGATTTATTGTTCAACTAGTAATAATAATATTTATTAAAATATTATTTTTCAATGTATTCATTGCGATACTGTAGATAATATAAGATTAAATATAGATGTATTATGGATTAAATTGTATTCCTGCTTTCATCAATCGTCGAATATCCCATAAACTCAATATGATATCAAAAGGAAATGATTGATAAGTAACGGCGAAAGTCATGGAAACATTGTAAAGCGAAAACGTTTCTGTACAAGGATATACATTTTGTTACTTGATCATAACCGTCTTATAAGTTTTCCTAGTGATAAAAACTAATATTTATATCGACAAAAATCAACTTAAATCGTTCTCAAAAGATGATCTAATTTGTTTATTACGTATGAAAATTATTACAATGTAATTAATAAATTATAAATATATTTATAATTTAATTATTTTTTTGATTTGTATGTAGTATATTTATCACACCCAGCTGCATGTCTTAATGTAGGAATATTTCGTTTCATCCAATCAGTACCAACACTTTTACTAGACATAATGTAGCAATCTCCATGACCTAGAATAATCTGGAATTGTTTTCCAATAGGTTCACTCTGATAAAACCATTGATATACTAATTTCATATCAACTCCTGCTCTGAATGCTATTACTTTGCATCTCTCACTATCACCGTGATATCCTATTCCTGTTGTTTTTGGATCATAATAATAATTTCCTTCTCCAATCATACCTTGGCCAACAGGACCTATAATCTCTGGTAATGTATCGTGAACTTTATCTAAAATAGGAACATCTGACCAAGCAACTATAGTACCTTTACCAGCTTCATAATCAGGTTTTTGAGATTCATCGCTGAAGCATAAATTATGTCTAGCAAGCTTGTTCTTGACTTTTCCGCGCATTAAAGCACGCTTATCTTTAGTTAAAGACATTTGTTCTTTATAGAATTCATCTGTATCACAGATCGCACTCAATCCATTTTTAGCTACCAGTAAATATGCAGGTTCAACATTTGTTTTTTCAGCAAATTCAGTTAAATTATATATCGAGCATTCAATACCACGTGTCTCGAACCATTTTTTAGCACGATTCAAATCTTCTAATGTAAATCCAATTTCTGCTTTTTCTCCTATAATTTGATTTCCCTTATGATTTTCACCTCTATCGCCAAATGTTATAGTTAAAGTTGTATACATTGATAATATTTATTTAATAAATATTATTAATAATTTAAAATTCAATTAATCTCTCGTTCATTCATCGTCGTCATTATCATTACTAAAATCTGCTCTACATAGAGGACATGTCTTTGAACGTAGTTTGCTCATACATTCTAAACATAGATGATGAGAACATGATAGTACTGAGCATGTTTGGTCATGGCATACAGAACATTCTTCCAATTTAGTAAAATCGCTAAAGAATAGGCTTTGCATTGTAGATTTATTATTACCATACACTAGTTTATCAATTTTTTTATTATATTTCAGTTGTTTCATGATATTTTTAATAGTATCGAGTTCTTCAGTCAATGTCTCAACATCTTTATCAATTTTTTGGTTACTATAATGCCATAAGGTTTTTGATTTATATGTTGAATCGATACGAGCCATTAATGATACATTATCTGGATTCTTTTTACGGTGCCCAATGATAATACAAATAGTTACATGAACATTGTCGATATACGTATCATTATCAAATTCCTCTGAATTTATCATATAGCGTAAATAACAATCACATTCACATTCTTCTTGATCATCGAAATAATCGATACATTCAGTGGCTAAGTACTCAGTTGGGACAAGTGTTGTAGTTTCCATGATTAATATTAATTATTAAGTATATAATAATTAAAAATTCAATTGTGATTCATATTCACAAATAGGCGCGGCTTCTACCACATCTATAACATCATTTATTGAGCACCGAGTTGAGTGTATAGTTTGTGCAAAGGATTTAGCGTCAGTTACTGAATAACTTTTAACACTATATACATTTATTTTGTTATAAATAGTCCATAATAAAAATTTATATCCAGATCTAACAGCAACGTTATAATATGATAGGTCCGATTTTTCGTCAATTTGAGGTAATTCAATGGTATTAATAATCTTCTCTGCGAATGAGTTCATGTGGCATATCATTTGCTTCAGGGATTGTTAATATGATTAGTTCCAGATTTAAGAGAGACTTGATATACTATTTCCATGATTATATTATTATTATAATATAATAATTAATTAGATTTTTTATTTGCATTCAATTCACTATAAGTTAATAATACATTAGAATATCATTTTTCTGATAAATTATGTAATATATAAGTAATCTTTTTATCATTAAGTGTCTCTTTGATATCTGCAGATTTTGTATATCCAATGACAGACCATCATTGTAAATTGCGATCCATATTGAATTCAACTGGATTATAAGTCAATTATTAAAATGTGAATATGAATCAGTCTTCGTCTTTCTCATCTTCATGTTCTTTCTCGTCTTCATCAGAAGAACTTTTATGATTATCTGCATTATCTGGCTTGACTTTTTCAAGTCGTTTTTCGTCTTCCTCGGGTAGAGGAATATTGTTATTTATAAAAATCCTATGTAATGTGCTAGCATGCCATCTGCGAGCTTTTCTTCTACATGGATCATCTAAAGTATCTAAGAAGTGACATATTTGATTAAGAGACATATCCGTCCTATTTTGACGAAGCTTTTTCAAATATTCAATCATAGCTTGTTCTTTTTCATTTCTAATCATATTACCTTTTCCTAATGATGAAAATCCATAAGGTGGTTTCGTGACATTCTTACCTTGTTTCTTCATTTCACTCATAACTTGAGAAATACGCTTATTACCATTGACTCTTTCATATTCAGATATTGACATTAAAATACCAAATACTAATTTTCCATTAAGATCACTAGTATCTATCGGAGGTTCTTTAACTTGAAGGAAGCATTTATGTGCTTCTAAGTCTTTGTGAAATTCAACAGCGCCGTAAAGATTTCTCGATAAACGATTGAGTGCTGATACTACGACAGTCATTCCTTCTTTCAAATTATCAACCATTTTATCTAAAGCAGGTCTATGTACTTTAGCGCCTGAGATACCGCCGTCAACATATATACATCGTAAATGCTTTTTATTATCTTTAGCAAAATGACGAAGCGTTTCGATTTGAGTTATAAGTGAGTATCCTTGTACTGCCTGTTCATGAATAGAACTCACGCGACAATACCCAACACTTATTCCGTTTTTATCTGTGCCTTCTATAGCTAGAGTGGCAAAACTATTCCCATAAAACCAAGCAAGGTCTTTTCTCTTTAGATTACATTTGTCTAATATAGAATCCAAATCTGCGCTAGCTCTATTTTCTGCAGGAAGAAGGAAGTTCTTAGCTTTCTCTAGTTTTGCATTATCATATGTATATAACATTTGATCTGGATGAGATATACAATCTTCCAAAAATAAACAAAGTCCTTTATGATCACTTAGCACAAACTCCCTATCAAGTAAAATAAGCTTCAGACCAGCTTGTGATGCTTTTTGAGTCTCAAGACGTGTGTCAGATTTAGAATTTGGTGCTATATATATTAGACTAGTAAATGAATCTTTTTCTACTAAGAAATCAAACATGTTCTTGAGCTTTTTAGATGTAATTTTTAAACCTACACTTCCTATAGCTCTTTCACATTTTACAATAGGATTCTTATCACATTCTGGACACCATTTATTATTCTTGAAATTCTGAGGGAAATCTTCCCAAGTATGTTTACATACAGTACATACATCAAAAATAGAGTAATTAGATTAATCACTCCACTTCCTTCTTCATTTGAAGAATTTAACGA
>Ga0182016_10007524_pt1 | contig 11179 bp, 6 predicted proteins | sample 712S2MmetaG_FD_120491 | JGI IMG/M metagenome (GOLD analysis project Ga0182016, IMG submission 120491) | Permafrost microbial communities from Stordalen Mire, Sweden - 712S2M metaG | ecosystem: Environmental > Terrestrial > Soil > Wetlands > Permafrost | place: Sweden: Stordalen | collected...
ATAATAGAATGAGTAACATTCTATATTTCTACTAATATGGATAATAGAATGAGTAACATTCTATATTTCTACTAATATGGATAATAGAATGAGTAACATTCTACATTTCTACTAATATACTATTACCATAGTATATAAATACGGATAATAGAATGTTACTCATTCTACATTTCTTCTACTTACGTAGTAGAATTCTTAAATATTAGTTTGCGGTGAAACTAGGATTTCCACCTTTCTAAAAGTACCTAGACATACTTTCTCGAGTGGAGCAGTTCCAGATGAGAAATTATATATGAAGACCTTGGCCACGGTACCACTCCAGTTTGATAATGTACAGTACTTGCCGATATGAATGCCATCGCAAATTCGCAAATACTTACCTTTGATAGTATCTCTTTGCAGGACTTTGAAGTTTTTAAGTGTGTCTGCTGCCTCGATGGTGTAATGATCAATGTCAGGTGGAAATGGCTCACTTAGAATTTGTTGTAGGATTTTAGGAGACATCTGGGTAGACATCTGGATAGGCGTCTGCGTAGGCATCTGGGTAGGCATCTCAGTAGATATTTTTGTAGAAGTAGACATTTCTTGAATAATCTCTCGGGATGACGTCAATGTATTTAATGATGATTGACCCATGTCTTCATCAATATTTTCAGGAGGTGATACTGAAGCTGTAGATTCTTCGGAAATCTCGGCAACTTTATCATCATCACTATTATCGCCATCTTCATTACAGATTGTGTTAGTATGATTATTATAGCAGAGAGTCTTGATCTTCTTCAGTAATGTTAGGGCCTCCTCCCACCTTACATTTAGATCAGGGGGTATGTTTGCAGACCTCATGGTTTGCAGTACACCATCTATAGCTAATGCCAACTTATACCACCTTAAGAGATGTAAACGCTCATGAGCCCATCGATTTCTGAAGACAATGAATTGGATGAAAGAGCGTTGAATATGCGCTTTTTCAGTGTAACATTGTGCCAATGTCCGTGACATTAATTGTAACTCCGGATTTTGAGGAACACTCAATCCGTGATACTTGTATAACACCTTTAAACAGTGAATGATAGAGGTACGAATATAATCCACGTTCGAGAATCTAGAGGTGACCGCGTTCATGTTTTCGTCGAGCTGCGGGATTGCGGTTGCTCATACTGTAGTATAAAGGGATCAATTATGGTGTTGTTTCCCAATTGAAAATTAAATCTAATAAAACCTCATTTATACGACTTTTACCGCAACGACGATCGCTAACGGGAAATAAAATCATGCACATGGATTTATATATCACTCCTTACATTATCCTCTGTGTAGTATGTAGACGAGATGCACACGAGATGTACACTAGAGAAAGAAAATTGTACAGACATTAATACGTAAGCATTAATGTTTTTGTCATGTAGACATTTGTCAATATATCTTCGGAAATTGTTCTACGGTTTAGAATGACTTATCGGTGTTTAAAAGCTTCGAGGATCATTTCATATATTTCAGACACAATGATCTGAGGAATGAGCAGTTTGGCACAGCAATTCTTATTTCCTACTATCAGATATAGTCCCGCTTCCACCTTAACTACTTGCATTTTGCCATCATTCCAAGTACCATTAAGAAATTCCTCAGGAAACTCTCTGTAGGAAACGTCAGTCATTGTAAAACTGGCATGTGCGGTCTCGAAGGATACTTCTATTCGAGTGTACATATTCTGATAAGCATAGGCATAATTTCCAATAGAAACTTTGACTATTTCCCCACTGCTGGCAAAGCTCTTTGAATTAACATACTTGGGGACCGACATGATATATATTTACATGTGTAGTATACACTGATCAATTATACTACTTTATAGTATAATATATTTGTGGATCCTCTTGTCCCTCACCCGCTGTCTTATCTTACTGTCGTTCTTACTGTTATTTTATCAGCGTCCTTACTGTCGTTCTTATCAGCGTCCTTACTAGGATAGTTTGCCTTGCTGTAAACTTGTACCAGCATAGCATGAATCTTCTGTGCTTCTGCAAGAGGAAATGAGATGTGCCGATCTCTACAATTGATGAGGATATAGTCCTCATCTCGGACTACGTAAAAGTCAAGCAGAGATGTTCCTGTAATAAACTCTGAGGGACACTCGGCATTTCGATGTCAATGAAGACAAAAGTCGCCCTAGAATTCACGATGATTAGTATTGCTTTCTTCTCTGCACTGATATCTACCCTGACATTCCATCGGGAATCCGCAATTGTGGAGTCGGTAACACCGGAAGTAAAGCGAAGCATTTTCTGAGAGAATGCGGAGATGTATGGGAACACTTAGTACCCCACATAATTAATTACTATATGATTATTTTTATGTTTCTAGGAACCTAGTAAACACGGAAGTATCAGCACTAACACCCTTTTCACAATGTTCCGGATGATACTGCACCGCCCAATACTTTCTATGGTCTGTAAAAGCTACAATACCATCATCCGCATTGATCCCAGTGACGTGAAACTGAGGGGGGACCGTTTGTACTTCATCCAGACGATTCATCCATCTTCTCTTTGTTGACTGGCTAATGCTTCTGTTAATGGTGACAATTTCACAAACGTTATAATATCCTTTTTCTTTGGCTGCCATCGCTTTTACTGTTCCTCCGAAGTGATAGGCTATTAGTTGCATACCATAACAGATTCCAAGAACGGGAACGGACGAGTTTATTACCCATTCTGGTAGATGTTCATCCTTAATATACACGTGATCAGGGCCTCCCGAGAGAATGATGTGGGTATATGCTATGGTGGGGATTTCGTCTGGTAAGACTAGATAATGGTGAATATTGAGTTCATCGAGAACTTGGGAAATTCGGGCCGCCGATTTCGACCCATAAACTACTAAGGCTACGACTGTCATTTTTGATAGAGTGGAAAAGAAACGATGGAAACCAATTGTGCGGTTAATTTTATCATCATACATATGGTATCAACTATCTATAATATAACTATACTACGGGACTCAAGATGGCATCCACCACATCATAATTTACAAATTGGACAAAAGTAATTTCTTAGAGCCACAGATATATAAATATATATAAATATATTCAAGTGTGACCTTCATGGATATAACGGTAGTGCAGTATAGTGCAGTATTAGAAGATTTTGTTGCGATGGACTCCTGGTGTGCTTGTGATAGTAACTCAAATGTCCTAAAACAAAGATAACCCCAGGACAATATTTTGCCACGTTAAGGTGTTAAGGGACAGGAGAGGTACAGAAGTATGCATGTGAACAAATGTGAAGATATGAAAGCGTGAAGATGTGGAAGCATAGAGATGTGGATGCATGGAGATGTGGAAGCGTGAAGATGTGGGTGGATGGAGATGGAAGCGTGAAGATATGGAGACATGAAGGTGTGTTAAGGTATATACTCTATATGAGTATATTTTCATATATTACTGAAGAATGCTCGTACATCAAATTAATTCACAGGGTGGCTTTTACTATTTATTATAGAGAGAGTATAATATATAGTAAAAGACCTAGAGCACATAAAATAATTCGCGTGACCTCAGAGGTATGACCGTCTTATCATAGATTCTATATATTACCACTTAATATATAAATGTAGTGTGCTAGAGGCGCATCCATGACTCACTTTTACTATTTGTAGGGAGTTTATACATGATATACAGTTAAAGATCACGAGTCCACGCCAATTATTTTATGTGCTCTAGGTCTTTTATTATATATTATACCCTCTCTATAATAAATAGTAAAAGCCACTCTGGGAATTAATTCGTGGTCATTTGTTGTTATTCGTACTTATCAGATATATACTCCATGTATATATTTATAGTAATTCTAGCATAGCTGCGTAATAGTCGCGATTGGCCATATAGTCGCCCTCGGATCCATAGTATAATACCTTAAGATATACATCACTTCCCGCAGTCTTATCATAGAGGGGAATAATAGTACTTTCTTGAGAGATACCATATACTATATGGACTAATACCACGTTGAGCGGCGGGAAGTGGGCACCCATATTAATCTTGTTTTGTTCCCAGATATTAGCCACGGCAAGGGCACTTTCGAGCTTACCTCCGACAACATTCTGAATGAGATAGATGCGCCCACTGGCCTCCTCATATATGTACGGTTCCAGAGTAGAACTGAGAGAACGATCAACCACACGGCGAATGTTGAATGTCTGGTTGTAATTCTTGGTATTCTTATTCAGAGATAACCAGGCATTGAGATCCTTTTCATTGAGGAAAATCTTACTGAAAGGCACTACCGTGAAATCGTCCTCATTAGAATAGTAATCATGCAAGAAAGCTGCGGGAGTTAGGCGCAACCCGTTGTTCAGACTACTGTAATCACGGAGCATCTTGACGATACGATCGACAAAGATAATGTCATACAGGACTACTTTTACGACGCCATTACTATTCTTAGCAAATAAGGTGTGGGCCAAAGGATAAAGAGTATCTAAAGCTTCCTGTACGGTATTGACTTGGGGAAGTCGCCGAGGGATGCCTCCGAGTTTGTAGAAGGTAGCACTATCAGCTATTTCACGAGAACTCTTCTGCATATATTTCTGCACAAACACATCTGAATCGATGTGAGTATCTCGATTAACATTTTCGATATCGTACAACCACTTCAACAGCTGTACAATAATATTCAGGTCGCGCTTCAACTTGCGGATGCGAGCGGTGATATTTGCTCCTGTACTTTCTAGAGGATTGGCCGGACCCAATTCTACACTGTCAAGGAGAGGATAAAGCTTGGGAGCTACTAGGATATATTCGGCAAAGGTAATGTCAGCCAATTTATACCACAAACCATCGATCAGCCCCTCGGCATTACGGGTAATACCGCTGGGAGTTCCCAAATACTGCACCACAACATCTAAGACCGCTCTAGGGAGATGGTCAATATCAGGAATAGTGGGAATATTCTCCGGTACCGTAGGTAGAGTACTAACGGACATCTGTGCACCATTTCCCAAATCATACACTAGTGCCCGCAACTTACCATAGAGATCGAGGTGTTGATATATCGGATGGAATGGATAAATCTTAGAATGATCAATAACAGAATACATATTACTATGAGCCTCAAGATTGCCATAATCGTTAACATTCCAAGTAACTGTACTTAAAGTGTCAGTGAGAGTCTTGTGGCAGATTGCGGTCATGCTCTCACCAAATAGCTTCACCACCTGATGATTCTGATCATCGTAATCCACAATAAGTTCACAGTGGGACATCCCTCCCACCTTATCTTCATTTATCTTAATAATGATAACAGTGGGGCGCTCGGGACGAAGGAGATGGGAATGGAATATCTTGTAGCGCGGAATCTCGATCTCACCAGTGTCAATTTCTTTACCTGATCGAGGTGACTTGAAAACATATAGATTGATCTTATAAGCTTCCTCTAATGCTCGGAAGAAGATGTACGGATCTAAGAATATATCATTGTCATCTAATAGAGTGAGGATCTCCTCGACGCTGTAATCATACATTTCCTGTTTCAGAACTAGAAGATTTATCTTACCACTGATGGAGGTACGGATATCGTTGACATAATCTGTCAGGGCGTCATCGTCCTTCATCCGCTCCAGATAGTTAGGATCATCAATAGCCACACATATGCAGTGAATCAAGGAGTTGGTACCATATGGGACACCGTAACGGCGCATAGCCACAGCATCGGGTGCATATTGCCTCAGGATACTCTCAATAGAAGGAGGAATGGCTGCAGTTCGGTTAGGAGAGAGCATCTTGAAAGTATTAATTGTCTTGGATGCTTTAGCGCCGGTATTGATTTCAGGAATAACTCCATTGAGATAGCCAAGATATTTCTTATTATTACTTTGATCTTTAACGTAACAACAAGGGACATAGGGATACTTATCTCGATTAGACAAATCATTCTTCTTCACTCCGATATAGGGAGTAGAATCAGAGTCGCAGACGAAGATCCATCGAGAGTTTTCTCGCGGGAAGCGCAGAATCTGCCGAGGACGACCAAAGACTAACTTGTTTTGCCAAGCCTCCACCTCCGATTCGTCAATTATCAGTGGCTGGGCATTCTTCTGACACTTGGTTGCCATCTTCTCAATGTACAGGTCACCAGCCTTTTCTTTTAGGGCGGTGATCTTGTCATTATTTTTAGCATATTGCGTAGTGTTCACAGCGCCCATGGTGACTTCACTTAAATGCGTACGCTTGGGTTGATTAGCTTCGACACTAAGAATAGCAATTTGGGGCAAGCGATGCAAGTAATCCTCGTACACGGGAGCACGATTAGCGAAATAATACTTCATGAGAAGACGGAAGATATTGATGAATTTACCCACCACCTCTCGTGATTCTGCTTGTGTAATATTAACATGGAGATAATGCATCCCTCGGGGGGCTACGCGATTTATACCATTAACGACGTAAACGGTGTCTTCCGTGGTTATTCGAGGAATAATAGTTAGAGAAACGGAGGCGGAGTTGACGATGTTAGCTTCTGTGATATCGGTGGTACTCTCCATAATATCACTAAAACTAGAACGATAGTGCACATCGAGACGTTTCTTGAAAGCGAAGGCATTGGTATTCTCTTCGATGTAAAGGTATACATTCATAATATTTCTCAATAGTACCATATCCACAAAGGATGTTTCGTCGAAGGTGATGTCATTGATAACATTGTTGTTCACCTCTCCATAAAGGTTGAAGTTACCTCCGACCTTGATTTCTGTACCTTCTCCAAGGTCAATATTTGTAAAGGCACTCTGTACTCTCTGGAAGGCGATGTGTTCATCATGAACCAAATGCTTCTTCTGATTGGCATTAATCCATGATTTGATAGTTAGATGATTATTTATAAGATCATATTCTACAATAAAGAATGCCTCTTGAGGTGAGTTCTTCAAAGTATAGGTGGCATCACGATCGGGATTACCCAACCACAAATTAAGATAGATGGTATTATGTTCTAAGCTCTCATTATTAGGAATGACTGTGAGATTATAGTTAGGTTCATTTTCAATCTTATCTCCCACATAGAGACGATAGAGGGGATGGCCAGTACCGTCAATATATTTGGCAAAGGGAATATACTTGGAAACTGCAATCTTATCAAAGATATCAAGGCCATCATCAACGGTGACCGCTCGCGGTCGATTATTCTTATCGAGGATAGTGGGAGAGAATGCTTGCGTTACCGAATTCACCACTACGGGAGTTAGATATAGAGGATTTTCTCTATCGATTGCCTGCAACTGAAATTGTGTATTATCGATAGTTCGATAACGACTCTGATCGATAGCGAGATTATTCTTAAAATTATTAATCCATGGATCATACATCCTCAATACCGCATCAAAATTATGAAGATTAGGAGTGGTGTCGGGCTCAATTTCCCTCTCGATATTATTAAGTTTATCTACCACGTTGGAAATAACCTCATTGTCCACCCAATATGAGTAGTTGTTTTTGTATAATTGCTCCAACTTGGCGCGGCCGTCATTAGTCAAGTTCTTTTTCGTACCGTAAAGGTCATTCCTAATCTCATTAAAGGCAGGATTGGTATTGACAACATTAAGAATGGCATTTAGAGCCTTTTCTCTTTCCATGCGATATACCAACATAATAATGTTAGTGTAATTGCTTTGTATAAGACTATTGTACTTGGCAAGATAGGCGTAGATGTCTGCAAATGACACGTTCTTACTAGACATGGTCTCGATGATAGTATTGACATTTTCAAAGATATACTTTGAACTACCACTCACGATATCAGCATCCTTGGGAGTACGATCACGGATAATTAACAGATTCACAGGAATGTTAAAATAATTGGCCCACTTGTAAGTTAAAGTAACGTCATTATCATATGGGAGGATAAGCGGTCCACTCATTTATAGTTTCACAAAATAAAGTGTTTAAGTTTAGATAAAACACTGTGGCACAGAAGAATATTTTCGGAGAAAGATACTAGGATCCGTTTACACACGGATATCGAGATATATACACTTAAGTTTGACTAAAACGGTCTGAGATCCCTTATAATACAAAAAATATGGTAAAGGTCTATAGGGTATATGCTATATAAATTTATGGTATATCTTCAAATCTAGATAAATTTAAATATCATGAACGTCAACATTGTGTGACAGATTTTTTTAACATCTTCAAAATGCCACGTAATCGATCCACGATAAAGGGGGCAGATTATATCCGACAATCTCGATCCTCAACTAGTGAATCCTCAGAAAATCCCGAACGTGCAGTCAACTCCGCCTCTGTTACTGCTACTGCTCTACTATCATCCTTTTACCCTAAGGGTGAGTCCACTACTAAGGGTGAATCCACTACTAAGGGAGATTCTCTTATCTCTTCCTCATCTTTTGAGAGTGGAAGTACCGATAGTTTAATAAGTCAAGACAAGGTTTATCTCTTGAATGATACTGATAAGCGATCATCGTTTGCCCTTCATCGTAAACATCTACGTGATGAACTACAAATTCTAAAGGAGCATGCTCACGTATCTATGAAGAAGTTGGAACCGGAGCACAACGCCATCTTTATTAGAGTGGTAGATACTTTGAAACTCTTGTACGGTTCCCCGGCCCTGTATGATATTATACTAGCCGATGTCCATGAGGTCTTCACCGACTGTAGTACTCGACCTGGAACCGTGGGTGCCTTCTTCGTGGGTTGTTTTAATGATGACAAGTTTCCCGGAACCGTAGGTTGTAGTCCTAAGTGTGCCTCCTCTCTACCACCCACAGAAGGTACTCCTGGGTATGGACCGTGTGATGATCTCGTTCTCATATACTCGGGAGAGTCCTTCATGTCCTTAAATAACAAGAAAAGTACCCATGCCTACATTTACGTAGAGAATGTCAAATTTGAAGGCTTCTCCAAAGATAACATTGAGCAATTGCGAAGTGAAGGTATTCAAACATCAACTCTCATATACGGAAATGGTGACGATACTTATCGTGAGATCGCTAAGATGTCCCCTATCGAACAGCTTCCACAAAGATCGACTCCACCCTCCAACAATAATAATTCCGGCAATGACGGAACCAATAACGATGCTGCGCTTATTGCCGGTATTATTATCATCGTTATTCTCATTATCATCGTTTTGGGTTTTATCGGTTATAAAACCGTTGCTATTTAGTGTTATATACTAGCCTTAGTATATTACCTCTAAAGATATGTGAAATCTAATCGCCCAATGATGAAGTATGAAAAAATATCAAGTCTCAACATGCAAAGTGTCATTGCAGAAATAGTCCGTAGCGCAGCCTTTCCGTTCCAATGGAACACCGATGTTAGCACCAGCACATATGGTCTTATTGAGAGGAAGTTCTTTAACTTGTATCCCTTCTCCATGCACATGGAGCTGTTTTATGAATTGGTAGTACATTGCACAAATTCCAAAGAACTTGAAGAGGCCTGCACATCTTCCCCCCATATCCTGTTTCTCGGCGTCGAGGGTTCTTCTATAACAGGACTTCCGCTACAACCTTTACCCACATCTTTAATCTTTCTCGATCTCTGCGGATTATCCTTAGAAGGAATACCAGAGTTGCCACCTCAATTAGAGTATCTAGCAATCAACTTCAAGAATACCGAGCTTGCGAGTCGACTCCCCCAAAGCTTAAAGGTCCTACGCATGCCGGATACTATCCTCGATGCTCACGTAATCGGACATTTGCCCCCACGTCTGCAAGTCCTCTCCGTAAACAAAATCTCCTTCCGTAATAAGGCTGAGCAATATCTTAGTCAAAAGTTACCCATTTCTCTGTGGTCTCTTCAACTGTGTGGACTTAATGAAGTTAATGATAATTTCCTTCTTAATATTCCCCGTGGCTTGCACACCCTCCTTATAGGGAATAATGATACTATTACCGATAATGGAATTCACGTTATTCCGCTATGCCTTCGACAGTTAGAGATTCAAAACAACTCTAAGATTGGTGCCACTGTACTGAAGTATCTTCCTAATACTCTTAAAGTCTTGAGATTGATCAATTGTTCCAAACTCAAAAATATCAATGTGGAAGACTTGCCTCAGAATCTAGAGATACTGGATCTAGGATGGGATAAAACTCACCTTGTACTCTCTTATAAGAAGCTCCGAAGAAAGAGTCCACTGATGGAGAAGATATGTGCGTGTATTTTACCAATGGCCAAGCTCTAAGTTGTAAATCTCTAATTTGTAAGTCTTGGATATGGGTTACGAATTTAAATATATAATGTCGCGTTATATATCTTTAAATGCATCTGTATACATCCCCCTATCCCACTAACGGTACTAGTAAGGTCATATGTTAATACATGTAATGTGAAATATATCGACTATCAGTAGTTAACCTACAAATATATCATAAGTACTTATGATAATATATGTAGTGTGAAATATATCATAATTACTCATGTTAATATATGTAGTGTGAAATATATAATAAGTACTTATGATATTATTGTGGACCAGACCATTTAGGATTATTCCCTACAGATCGTTTGTATAACCCACCGATAACCATAGTAGAGGTAAAACATATCAATGGACATATGAACATAATAAGCACCATTTGCCACGCCATCGTGGAGGCAACATAGATGAGGGCACATACAGAGACAATAACCAAAGCTTGACCTTCCATATCGCCACGATATGGATTATCAATTACATCATATTATTATTTGGAATCAATAATATTACTGTGCAAATTCGGGGATTATATTGACACTTATATGATCTCTGAGTTTATGGATCATGATGTGTAAAATAATTCCTATAGGCGGTGATATTTTAGGTAGTGCGTACACCTTCAAAATAGCGCAACCCAAATACCTTCGCATGAAGTACAATGCCAATAACAATGTCGTGGGATAGCACAATGTCACTGCACAAATATTCCATATTCCAAACACTCTCATGTGATGCTCCAATATATTTTGGTGATCTTTTGAACCTCATGAGTCATAATATTCTAAGCATATGCGTAAATAATGTATATGAGAAATAGGAGAACGTGGACCCTGATGAGTTGTGAATATGGTATTATAGTATTATAGTATTATAGTATTATAGTATTATAGTATTATAGTATTATAGTATTATGGTATTATAGTATTATAGTATTATAGTATTATAGTATTATAGTATTA
>Ga0182016_10007525_pt1 | contig 11179 bp, 8 predicted proteins | sample 712S2MmetaG_FD_120491 | JGI IMG/M metagenome (GOLD analysis project Ga0182016, IMG submission 120491) | Permafrost microbial communities from Stordalen Mire, Sweden - 712S2M metaG | ecosystem: Environmental > Terrestrial > Soil > Wetlands > Permafrost | place: Sweden: Stordalen | collected...
AATGGCGATCCAGACGCTTGACCGTACCGCCAAACAAATCGTGCTTACCGTGCAGGACTACTCGATCTTCGCGTGGCGAAGTTTGATGAACCTGTTCAGGCCTCCGGTTTATTGGTCCGACTTTTTGATGCAGTCGGACATCATCGGAGTTGGCTCAATTTCGATTGTACTGCTGTCGGGCTTTTTCACCGGCGCAGTTCTGGCGCTGCAATCCACGGCCACGCTCTCCTCATTCGGCGCGACCAGCGTTACCGGCCGTTTTGTGAGCCTTACCATGATTCGTGAGCTGGGCGCGGTGCTTACGGGCATTATGGTCTCAGGACGAAACGCCTCGTCGATGGCCAGCGAGCTGGGGTCGATGGTGGTGACCGAGCAGATTGACGCCATGCGCGCCCTGGGGGTGGACCCGCTGCGAAAGCTGGTTACGCCGCGCATCTACGCCACCATCACCATGCTCTTCTTTCTCACCATCGTTTCCGACGCCTTCGGCATCCTGGGCGGCGCGGCGGTTACCGTCTTTTTGAATCACCAGAACGCCACCCAGTACTTCTCCATGGCCTGGGAAGGCCTGTATTTCCGCGACATAGCGCAGGGCCTGGTGAAGCCGCTCTTCTTCGGCTACATCATTTCGTCGATCGGATGCTTTTACGGCATGAAGACCACCGGTGGAACGCAGGGAGTGGGCCGGTCGACGATTCAGGCCGTGGTTACTTCGTCGGTGCTGATTATTGTGGCCGACTTCCTGGTCACGCATGTCATGCTGTCTCTCTGGCCGTCATGAGCCTTTCGCTACTCACCGAACTCGAGCCGCTCAAAGACACCCTGCCGGTGGTGGAGATGCGGCACGTAACCCTCTCGTTCGATGGGCAGCCGGTGCTTACCGACATAAGTTTTCGCGTGGCGCCTCATGAAACCCGCATCCTGCTGGGGCCTGCCGGCGTGGGCAAAAGCGTGCTGCTCAAGCTCATCAACGGTCTGTTGAAGCCCGACCGTGGCGAAGTGCTGCTGTTCGGCGACGAAATTTCCATCATGCCCGAGCAGGCACTGTTCGCCCTTCGCGCGCGCACCGGCATGGTCTTCCAGGAGGGCGCGCTGTTTGACTCGCTCACCGTGCGCGACAACATAGGCTATCAGCTTATCGAAGAGAAAAAGCTGACCGACGAGGAGATCGACGCCAAGGTGCGCGAGTCGCTTAAGTTTGTAGAACTCGAACAGACTTTCTCGTTGTTTCCGGCCAGTCTTTCAGGCGGCATGCGGCGGCGCGTGGCCATTGCGCGGGCGCTCATCAACCAGCCAGAGCTGCTGTTGTACGACTCGCCCACCGGAGGGCTTGACCCCGTCACCTCAACCAACATCGTCAGCCTGATTGTGAAGCAGCGCGATGTGCACCGGACGCCCTCGCTGCTGGTGACGCACCGGCTGCAGGACGCGTTTACCATGTGCACGCACCGGTTCGACGCCGAAAAGAATGAGATGGTTCCGCTGCCCAAAGGCGAGACCGACCCCAATACGACCTTCATGATGCTCGAAGAGGGAAAGCTGATCTTCGACGGCACGCTGCACGAGCTGCTGCACACCGACAACGCGTTTGTGAAGGAGTTTCTGGAGTAGGGGCTGGAAAGGGTCGATCATAGCCGACAAAGTTCAATGCGAAACGCATGGCGAAACCGATCAGGCCTTCGTCTGCACCCATCTTGCTCGCGAATCGCACGGCCTCGGATTCAATTGCGAAGAGGCATCGGGCGAGAATCCTTTTCCAGATGCGTGGTGCGACGACTGCGAAATTATCCGCGCCGCCCACGACGGCTGGACTGATGAATCCCACGATTTAGTCAAAATCGCCCTGGTCTGTACAAAGTGCTATGAGCGCACGCGCATTCGAAACACAAAGCCAGCGGTGACGCTCGACGATTTGGCGAGCCTTCGTTGGAAGTGCAGCTCGTGCGAGGAGTGGCATTACGGGCCGTGCCTGGATTTTGGATTCTCAGAGCCGGCTTATTGGCCGAGTAGCTATGACCCAGGCACACGATGGATCGTAACGGAGCAAGGGGAGATCGAGAAGAGCGGCAAGAGCTTTTTGGATGAAGACTATTGCGCAGTCGACGACGAGCATTTCTTCGTTCGCGGTGTCCTGCACTTACCTATAGTCGGGACCGATGAAACTTTCCGCTGGGGAGTCTGGGGTTCGCTGAGCCGCGCGAACTTTGAGGTCCTGTTGAAGCTCGGTGCCAGCGGTGAGAGTAGGGATCTCAAACCGATGTTCTCATGGCTCAGTTCGAGGATTTCTGCATATCCCGATACGCCCACTGTGAAGATGCACGCGCTCGTTCAGGAGCCCGGGGCGCGCCCCCATTTTGAACTGGAGCCTGCGGATCAACCGCTGTCGCAGGAATTTCACCATGGCATCCTCCCAGAGCGCGTCCGGGAGATTATGTTGCGTGGGTTGAGAGATGCGGGCCAACTGAGCGCGTATACGAGTGAGGGCCGCCGGGGATTGCGGGAGTGAGAAGCCTTGGGAGCGCTATTTCGCCCCGCCCCTCCGGGGCGGGATCATGCATTTGTCGCGCTTTCCCAGGGTTCCCCCTTCGGCTTCGCTCAGGGTTCACCCTGGGCTATTATCGATTCGTCCCTCCGGGACGAGGGACCTGACGCCGATCAAAGATCCGAGCTGGCGTACAGCTCCGTCATATATCTGCCCCTTGCGATCGCAGGCTCTGAATGAGACACGCCCGGCGCGCCGCGCACCCCCGCCGTGCTAGACTTCCGGGTGCTGCGCGGGCTGCGTCTTCTGGCCCGTCCTATTTCGCGAGGCATCCATGACCATCCTTTCATCCGCATCGAAATCGCAATTTTCGCGACGCAGATTCATTGAGGCCGCCAGCGCTGCGGCTGCGCTTTCCCGCAGCGCATTTGCCCGTGCCGGCCGCGCACCGGCATCCGACCGCATCACGATGGGCGTTATCGGCTGGGGCATGATGGGACCAGGCAACACCGCCGTCTTTTTGAAGCAGACCGACTGCCAGATAGTGGCCGCATGCGACCTGGATAAGAACGCCCTGCAGGCCGCCGTGGGAACCATCAACACCCACTACGGCAACCAGGATTGCCGCGCCTACCACGACTATCGCGAGATGCTGTCGCGCGATGACATCGATGCAGTGATGATCGCCGTGCCCGACCACTGGCATGAGCTGGTGGCAACCGAGGCCGCAAGCCGCAAGAAAGACATCTACGGCGAAAAACCGCTGGCCCGCACCGTACGAGAGCAACAGGGAATTGTGCGCGCTGTCGAGAAGAACAACATTATCTGGCAGACGGGGTCGTGGCAGCGCTCGCAGCCCGAGTTCCACAAGGCCGCGGAGATTGTGCGCAACGGGCTCATCGGCAACGTGATTCGCGTTGAGGTGGGCCTGCCCGGCGGAGAGCACGATTTTGGCGGCACTGAGCCAGCGTTGCTGGCCAAGCTGGCAACCTTGCCCGACAAGATTACCGATCCAACGATGGTGGTGCCAGGAACGCCGGCCTGGGACCTTGCGGTGAGCGATCCTCCGCCCGAACTCGATTACGACCGCTGGATCGGCCCCTCGCGCATGGAGCCGTACGTTGAGGCGCGCGTCCACAAGAACTGGCGCTGGAACTACAACACCGGCGGCGGCCAGCTGATGGATTGGATCGGCCACCACGGCGACATCGCGCACTGGGGCTTGGGCTTCGACCTAAGCGGACCGTCGGAGATCGAAGGCCACGGCGAGTTTCCGGCGTCCAACGCGCTGTGGAACACGGCGACAAAATACCACGTCGAGTGCCTGTACAAGAAGGAAGTAACCGGCTACGCGAACGACGTCCGCATGACCATTGCCGGCGGTTCGGGCGCCATCAACATGGGCACGAAATGGATTGGCACGGACGGATGGCTGTGGGTTGACCGTAGCGGCTTCGACGCTTCAAACCAGGAGTGGGTGAAGTGGGACGCGGTGCCTGACGCGCTGCGCAAGACGAGGCTCTACGAATCGGTTGAGCACCGGCGCAATTTTCTTGATTGTGTAAAGTCGCGCAAGCCGACAATTACTCCCGTTCAGGTGGCGCACCACTCCACGCTGCCGGGGCACCTTGGATTGATTTCGATGCTCACGGGGCGCAAGATTCACTGGGATGTGAAGAATGAGGTGATTGTGGGCGACGACGAGGCGTCGGAATTGTTGACGCGTCCCTATCGCGCGCCGTACGTGATGGGGTAGCGCCGGTTTTTGTACCGCCGGTCTCCTGACCGGTTGTCCCTGCGGGCCTCCAGGCCCGCAGGAATCCCGCAACGGCGCAGAGACATGGAGGGATTGTGGCTGAGGAATGCTGCGCGATGCCCCGCCTGAGGAAAGCGAAGCGATGGATGAGGCAACCTATTGCCCCAATCATAATCGGCGCTGGATTTCTGGCGATCGCCGGGCAGAATCTCCCGGCGCAAAGCGACAGTTCATCAGCCCAGGGCGCGGGCCCATTTGATATCCGAGTTGAGGCGCGCGAAGTTGTGGTTCCTGTCTACGTGGACAACAAAAATCTCCACTGCTTCTTTGAGCCCCATGGTAAGGCCGTTCACCGGGCCCACCCTACACCGAACTTGCCGATGGATCTGGAAATCTCCGGGCTTGCGGCCAGCGATTTTCATATCTTCGAAGATGGAGCGGAGCAGCAGGTCAGAAGTCTGAGTGTCGAGCCCCTGCGGTTATGGGGAATCGACGACAGTGGAGAGGCGTCCGTAACTCGGGAAACCGACGAGGAATACATTAATTACGAAGAGCACCGGCCACCTTATCCGAAGACCGGACATGCACTTGCTTGGCCATTCTCACCCGGCGCTCCGTGTGAGATCTCGCATATGGAGTATGCGAGTACGCCTCGTGGATTCTGGTCCGGTCGGGACATGTGTTTTTCCAGGCTAATAGGTTTCCCAATGGCTGATCCCTCGTGGGCTTACACGATTACGAATTTTTCCCCGGCTAAGAACGGCAGGGCTGGCACACTGCACTTGTACCTATTGTCTTACGTGCCGCCGCCGTCGACTAAGGGTTCGTGTCACCAGATCAAAGTAACGACGGACCGCGCCGACGCGTCAGTCTATGCTCGCGATCAATACTGCAGTATGCATGAGTCGAGTTTCGATCCCCTGAAAGGAACGAATGCTGAAGAGCAGATGGGGGCGGAAGCCGCTTCGGCGCAAGAGGCCGAGCTGCCCTTGAGCGTTCAGGCAGCTGCCACATTCAACGACGCTAGTACAAGCCGAGTTAACATTGCTGTGGAATTTCCATGGCGCGCCTTGAACGTCTATTGGGATGGCAACTTTCGGGCAGCGGATGTCGATCTTCTGGGTCTGGTCTACAACCAGGACGGCACACTGGCCGTGCGCTTCAGCGATGTCGCCTATACCCCGAAGACCTTCGACTTTTTCAAGGCGAATAGCTGTTATAACCAGCGAGACTATTCTCCGAAGGAGTTTACTGAATCCCGGCTTCCGACTCGTTATGAAACGCAGATCGACCTACCGCGGGGTAACTACAACCTGCGGATCGTGGTCACCGATGGCACGCACTTTGGCCGCGCGGATGTGCCCTTTACGGTCGAAAATTATGATGCGAAAAATCTCTCCCTAAGCGGTATCGTGCTCGGCAAGCGATTCGTAAATCTGGCCGCGGTGTGGCCCGAGCCGGCCGCAGGCAACGATACGGCAGCTCAGCCGAACCCTCCGAAACGCGAACTCAGCACAGCTCCTGAGTATGTGCCATTAGTCAGCAACGGAATAGGAATCACACCTGCTGGAGATACGGGAGTCCCGGCAGGGGACCAGTTACTGACATACTTCGAGGTGTACGAGCCGCTGCTCACCGCTCAGCAAGTAAAGGTGAGCTTTCGGATGAGGGTGATTGATGAGAAAACGGGCCAGCTTCAGGTGGGCACAGACTGGCGCCCCGCAAACGCGCCTGCCCGGCCCGGGAGTTCCATCATCCCGATTACGGAGGAAATTGCAGCCGGTAAGCTGACCAAAGGCTCATATCGCCTGGAGATTCAGGCGTCGGACTCTGCGGGTAAGAAAACGGATTGGCGCGCGGCGTCTTTTACAGTCGAGTAGCGCGCTCGCTGCGAACCGCTCCCTCCCTCGCACATCCGCACCCCGCTCAAATCTGCTAGCCTTTCCTATTCCGGCTGTGTGCCGGCAGGCAGGTAAGGAATGGCGAAATTTCAGGGCTTTGATTTTCTCAATCTTGATGCAGGATTCTCTGAGGACGAGCTGCTCGTCCGCCGCACTACGCGCGATTTTGTCGACGACAACGTAATTCCAATCATTGAGAGCTGCTTTCGCGAGGACCGCTTCCCGCGCGAGTTAGTGCCGCTGATGGGCGAGATGGGATTCTTTGGCGCCACCATCGAGGGCTACGGCTGCGCGGGCATGTCGAACGTGGAGTATGGCCTGGTGATGCAGGAGCTGGAACGCGGCGACAGCGGCCTGCGCAGCTTTGTGAGCGTGCAGTCGGCGCTGGTCATGTATCCCATTTACACATTCGGATCTGATGAGCAGAAGAACACCTGGCTGCCGGCGCTGGCGAGCGGGGAAAAGCTGGGCTGCTTTGGGCTCACCGAGCCGGGCTTCGGCTCGAATCCAGGAGGCATGACAACGCGTGCCCGCCGGGACGGCTCTGACTACATACTCAACGGCGAAAAGATGTGGATCACGTCGGGAACGATTGCCGATGTGGCAGTGGTGTGGGCCAAGCTTGAGGGCGGCGGCGAGGGGAACGACTGCATTCGTGGTTTTCTGGTAGAGAAGAGCACGCCCGGTCTTTCAGCAAAGGATGTGCACGGGAAATGGTCGCTGAGGGCGTCTGTCACGAGTGGATTGTCGTTGCAGGATGTGCGCGTGCCCGAGAGCAACATGCTGCCGGGTGCGGCCGGATTGAAAGGGCCGTTGATGTGTCTGAACCAGGCGCGTTACGGCATTAGCTGGGGCGCGCTGGGCGCGGCCATGTCTTGTTACGATACCGCGCTGAACTACGCAAAAATCAGGAAGCAATTCCATGAAAAGCCCATTGCCAGCCACCAGCTTGTGCAGGAGAAGCTGGTGTGGATGGCGAGCGAAATTGCTAAAGGACAGTTGCTCTCGCTCCATGTGGGGCGGCTCAAAGACGTTGGCAAGGTAGGCCACCAGCACATCTCCATGGCCAAGCGAAACAACGTTTGGATGGCGCTCGAATGCGCGCGGATGGCGCGGGATGTGCTCGGCGCGAACGGCATCACAGAGGATTACCCGATCATGCGCCACATGATGAATCTTGAGTCAGTAAAGACCTACGAGGGCACACACGACATTCACACGCTGATCCTGGGCCAGCATTTGACTGGGATCGGGGCTTACTGATCGCCGCTGCGCGTGAGGCGAACCTACATTCCCATCGACATTGGCGCTCGACCGTCTTAACCTGTTGGCATGACCCGCCATCTGCCGCTATTCGCGCTGTTCGCCGCCTCCACTCTTGCCATCGCGCAGCAGCCAGTGTCTCCGCCCATCGTCCTGCACGCCGCGCGCCTGCTCGATGTGGCAACGGGCGAGATTGTTTCGCCGGGCGAGGTGCTTGTCGAGGGCGAGCGCATCAAGGCGGTGGGCAAGCAGGTTGACCATCCCGAGGGCGCGAAGACCATCGATCTCGGCGATACCACGCTGATGCCCGGCCTCATCGATGCGCACGTGCACCTGTTTCTGCATCCCGGCGCCGAGGATCTGCAGACGGTTGAGGAGTCGGTGCCGTGGCGCGTGATTCTTGCCGAACAGGCCGCCAAGGCCGACGTGATGGCCGGCTACACTGCCGAACGCGACATGGGAACCGAAGGCGCCGGCTCAGCCGATTCGGCCATTCGCGACGCCATCAACCAGGGATTGATTCCGGGCCCGAGGCTGCGCATCAGCGGCAACGCCATCGACATTATGGGAGGGCACGAAGATGCCAATAACTTCAATCCCTCGCAGCACGTGCTGTCGAACGCCGACCGTGCCAACGACGCAGCCGAGATCGTCGCCGTAATGCGCGAGCAGCACAAAGAGGGTTCGAGCTTTGCAAAAATTTACGTGACCGGGCCAGACAGCATGGTGCCCGCCGGCAGCCGGCCCTGCCTGGGCGATCCCGTCTGCGCGCAGATGCACATAGGCGAGGAGCCGGGCGACCCGGAGTTCTGGAGTTTCCATACGCCGTACCAGTACACCGAGGCGCAGATCGAGGCAGCGGTGGCCGAAGCGGCTCGGCTTGACACCAACGTCGGCGTGCATTGCCAGGGCGAGCCGGCAGCGCGATTTGCCGTGGAGGCGGGCGTGGCATCCATCGATCACGCCACGCAGCTCAGCCAGGGGACGATGCAACTGATGAAGCAGAAGCGCATTCCAGCCGTCCCGACCTTCACCATCTTCGAATACTTCGCAGACCACGCGCCCACCCCTGAAGCGGCCGCGCGCGAGCACGCCATGCTCGACTACAAGATTCATGAATTCCGCCGCCAGGTGGCCGCCGGCGTGCCCATGGCCGTTGGCTCCGACGTTGGTCCGTTCCCGCACGGCACCCAGGCTCGCGAACTTGAGCTGATGGTGAAGTTTGGAATGACCCCGCTGGCCGTCCTCCAGGCCGATTACCTCAACGGCGCGCAGATTCTTACCTGGCAGAACGAGATCGGCCAGCTCAGGCCGGGGTTTTATGCTGATATAGTTGCCGTCCCAGGCAACCCGCTTGACGACATCACCGTGGTTGAGCACGTAAGCTTTGTGATGAAGGGCGGCGCAGTGGTGCGACAGTAAGCCTGCGACACGAGGCCGACCGAAGAATTCTCAGCACGCCGAAAAACTGAAATCACCGAGGATCAATGATGACTCGTTTCGCCACTCTGCTTGTTGCCGCAACCCTCTCCGCAACCGCATTTGCCGCCACACCCGCAAAGCCCGGCGCGCGCGCCGATTCAAGCGCTGATCCGCGTCTGCAAAACGCCTACAAATTCAACGAAGGCGGATGGACCTACGTGCATCTTGAAGGCTCGCCCGAGCAGGTTGGCTTTCAGCATGGATATTTGCTGGCGCACGAAATTGAAGACAACGTAAACGTGTATCGCGTGATGGGCAAGCACAACGACGATCGTTCATGGAGCTGGTTCCGCGAAACGGGGAAGACCGTCTTCTGGCCGCAAGTGGAGCCCGAATATCAGGCAGAGATGAAAGGGATTGCCGATGGGCTAGCCGCCGAGGGATCGAAGATCGACCTGTGGGATGTTGTGGCGCTGAACAGCTACCTCGAGATCGCCGATTATTATCTGCCCACGCTCGACAAGAAAGAGCATAAGCCTGCTCCGCCGGCGGCAGTTGCGCCGGGCAAGTGCAGCGCGTTTGTGGCCACGGGATCGGCGACCAAAGACGGCGGCATCGTGATTGCGCACAGCAACTGGTCATCGTATGCCGAAGGCGAGCGCTGGGACATGGTCTTCGATATCGTTCCCGCCAAGGGCCAGCACATTTTGATGGACGGGCTGCCGGGCGTGATTACCAGCGAGGACGACTTCGGCATTAACGCCGCCGGGCTCATGATTACCGAAACCACGCTGCCCATGGCCAAGGGATTCGACGTGAACGGGATTCCCGAGTTCGATCGCTCGCGCAAGGCGATGCAGTACGCAACCTCGATCGACCAGTACGCGGCCATCATGCGCAAGGGCAACAATGGCGGCTATGCGAATTCATGGCTGGTGGGTGACCGCAAAACCGGCGAAATTGGCTATCTCGAGCTGGGCTTGCACGACACTCCGCTCAAAAAGAAGACGGACGGTTACTTTGTTTCGTCGAATTTCTCATGGAGCCCGAATCTGATTCACGACGACACGCCGGGCTTTGACCCCACCAATTCAGAGAGCAGCATGAACGCGCGGCACATTCGCGCCGAGGAGTTTATGCAGCAGCACTACGGCAAGCTCGATACCGCGCTGGCCGAGGCGTATCTCGCTGACCATTTCGACATCTACGAGCACAAGGCGGACGCCGGCAAGCGCAGCCTGTGCGGTCACGAGGATACGTCGCCCGTGGGCGAAAAAGTGTGGGACGATCCACCATTCTCGCCTGGAGGCGCGGTTACCGGCAAAGTGACGAGCTCGGAGCTGGCTGCGAAGATGAGCTTCATCGGCCGCGCCGGCCATCCCTGCGGCGAGGATTTTCTCGCCGGGCCGTTCCTGAATGCGCACCCGGAGTTCGCATGGCAGAAACCGATTCTGCACGACATGATCGCCGGGCCGTGGACGGAATTCAGCGGAAATGAGAAAGCGCCGGCGCAGACCGCGCAGAAATAGTAGCGAATGAAATCAGATAACCGTAACCAAGCCTGAATAGGCGGCTAGTTTCGGGTCTGCGGTAATGAATTGCAGGTGCTCGGAAATCGCTTGGGCCACGAGCAGGCGATCAAAAGGATCCCCATGATGAGATGGCAGAGCCGCCGCCGCGATTACATGCCGCCTGGCAATTTCCATTTCGCCGATACCTGCCGCATCCAGAAGGACGGCGAGCCGATTGACATCGAGGCGTAACTTACCGAGGCTGGCCTTGATCGCAAGCTCCCATATGCTTGCTGTGGACGCAAAGACGACAACGGCACTGGCAATCAGATTACGCGTTTCCTGAGTGAGCCGCGCGTCACCATCCATCAACCAGATCAAGATGTGCGAGTCGAGCAATAGACGCACAGTTACTCCCCAGGCGTGATCAGAAAATCTGCAGGCAGGTAATCATCGAAATCGTCGGCAACCCAGATCTCGCCTTTCATCAAACCGAAGATGATAGGTTTTTTCTCCGGCTTAAGTCCAGTCAGTCGAGCCACCGGCTTGCCGGCGCGCGCAATGATCACGTCCTCGCCATGCTCCACCCTTTCAATGAGCTTGGAGAGCTGGGTCTTGGCTTCGAAGATGTTGACTGTGAGGGGAGTTTGGGCGGTAGCAGGCATCGGCGGTCTCCCTAGCTAAGTCTAGCTTAGCATAGATTCCTCCGGACCGCTAACCCCACTCTCTTCCAATACAAGATGAGCCTGAAGGCAGAAGTTGATTCCAACACAAGATGAGCCTGAAGGGTTAGGCATGCTGGAGATTGAACATCAGCGTGCGCGAAGCAGAGAAGTTGAGCTTG
>Ga0182016_10007528_pt1 | contig 11176 bp, 8 predicted proteins | sample 712S2MmetaG_FD_120491 | JGI IMG/M metagenome (GOLD analysis project Ga0182016, IMG submission 120491) | Permafrost microbial communities from Stordalen Mire, Sweden - 712S2M metaG | ecosystem: Environmental > Terrestrial > Soil > Wetlands > Permafrost | place: Sweden: Stordalen | collected...
AAGAAATCCGGTAAAGGAGCAAAGCGTATCGTGCGCTCACCAAACTCTCCCCGGGAAATCACTTCGGCTTCCAGCAGTGGGCTGCCCTGATCGCCGAAGTACAGCCGTTCACCCGGCATGATCTTCTTTCCCGGACGAACCAGTGCCTGCCAGAGCTGTTCCTCTCCGGGCAAGCGACGCGTCAGCAGCACCTCAACACGTCCCTGCAGGAACTCCCGAGACGCCGGGTTCGCAGGACTCAATTTTTGTGCATGGCTGCCACTGCGATGCCCGAACAGCCTTGCGGGAAGCACCTTGGTGTCATTGAAAATCACCAGGTCAGAGGGATGCAGCAGCTCTGGAAAGTCGCCGAATTGCCTGTCTTCGAATTTGCCGCCTTGCAAATGCAGCAATCGTGAGCCTGCCCGCTCGTCTGGCGGGTGCTGCGCAATCAATTCCGGGGGTAAGTGGAAATCAAAGTCGGAAACAAGCACAGAATGATTATATGGCCCGAACCACCTGTCGAATTGTTACACCGAAAGGGGTGGCGAAGCCGGTAATGCTACGGTACTATGCGTTAAGCGGGTAATTTCTTTTTGGATAGAACCTGTAATGAGCGACCACGAATCTCGGCTGGAAATCCTGCGCTTCGGAAGGATGCTGCACGAGCAAGGCCTGATTGCCGCGACTGACGGCAATATTTCGGTGCGTCTCAATGAAGTTTCTGTCCTGATTACCCCTACCTGCATCTGCAAGGGCATGATGTCTACCGAGGACCTTCTGGTGGTAGATATGCACGGCCGCAGAATTTCCGGTTTTCGTGACGTCACCAGTGAAATCGGCATGCACATGACCATTTACCGCATGCGTCCAGACGTCAACGCCATCGTACATGCGCATCCGCCCACAGCCACGGGCTTTGCCGCCTGTGGATTGGCCCTTGATCAGGCTCTCATCAGCGAAGTCCTGCTCTCACTCGGCACGGTTCCCTTGGCGCATTACGCGACCCCTGGCACCTCCGAACTCTCCGAGGCCCTGGAGCCCTTTATTCCCGGTCACGATGCTGTCCTCATGGCCAACCACGGTGTGGTCACCTATGGCTCCGACCTGATGCAGGCCTATATGAACATGGAGACCGTCGAGCATTTCGCCAAGATCGCATTAGTGGTGAAGCAACTCGGCTGTGAACGCCCCCTCGCCGTTGAACAGGTGAATAAACTCCGGGAGATGCGACTGCGCCTCCAGAGTTACAAGTCGGAGATGCGCACCCGTGCCTGACCTGCAAGTCTTCTTTGAATAAAGCGTGAAATTCAAAATCTACTCGCGCAGGTGGACAAACTCGTGCAATGTCCGGCGCGGGCTCTCCTGCGGAATCTCGTCTGCATATCCGAATGACAGCACAGCCATCGGCACGTGCCCCTCGGTCACCCCGACAACCCCGGCAACTTTCGCCGGAAGAAACGCCCCTACCCAGCAGGTCGCCAGTCCAAGGTCTACGATTGCCAGATGAGCCAGCATTGCAGCGATACTTGCATCCTGCAGCGCCCAGTGTTCTTTGTCGTCGTACTCGCAGCGTGCGGCGTTCATGCACACCACCAGCGCCATCGGAGCCTGCGCGATCCAGTCGTGGTTGAACGTGGCGGCGGCCAGCGTCCTCATCCGCTCCTCACCGCTCACGACATAGATCTCATAAGCCTGAAAGTTTCCCGCTGACGGAGCCGTGCGTACCGCTTCTAGTATTTTCTGGACCAGCTCCGGTGCCACTGGCTTCCCCGTATAACGACGCACCGAGTGCCGCGCCCTTAGTAGCTCCATAAATTCCATGCGAATCTCCATCCAAATTCCGAATTTCTGCCCTGAGCCTATCGTAAATGGCATCGCTTGCTCCATCGGCTTGCCGTGTTCAACAAAAGGCAAAAGCCGGCGGTAGACCGGCCCTTGCGCAAACTACAATCTTGGCAGCAGCTATTCGCCACCGAAGTGGAAGCGCATTCCGGCGCGGAAACTTGCCGTCAGTGCCGGATAACCGAGCACTTCTTCATAATGCCGGTTCAGCAGATTCTCTACGTTGACATAGAGCGTTGCATGGCGGCAAAGCTCATACCAACCGCCTGCATCCACCCTCGCATATCCGGCGGCATGCGTGTAGCCGAGGCCGTAAAAGTCCGAGTCTTCACGCCGCCCGATGAACGAGCCCCCAAGCGTAGCTCCGTAGCGCGGCCGATTATATGCCAGCAATAGCGTGCCAGCATGCTTGGGACGCAACAGAAGAGGATCGCCCGGAGCATTCGGAAAGGTCGTCAACGGGGACGCCAAAATCTGCGTGGAAGTGTAGAAGTACGAGCCCTGCAGTCGGAATGCCTGGTTGATCCTTCCGCTCAAGTCGAGTTCTGCGCCCTGCGCGAATGATTTGTCAATGTTGATGTACTGGCTATAGTTTCCGTTCGTTGTGATCTGATCGCGATAGAGCGAGTGGAAGTACGTTGCCGTTGCCCCAAAGCGCGAGCCAAACCGCTGCTCAATTCCAGCATCCACCATGCGCGCCTGATCGGGCTTCAGCTTCGGATTCGGAAAAACACCGTAGCCGGTGAAGCCAAACGACTCCTCGATACTTGGCTCCTTGATGCCCTGGCTGTAACTCCCCTTGAGTCGCGTTCCGGTGAAGCACCGGTTTCCGCGCGCCACCAGGTAGGTGAGCGATACGCGCGGAACTACGCGGTCGCCGAAGCTCCCGTTATGCACGTAGCGAACACCCGCAATTCCCGTCATGCGACCGAACTCCACAAACTGCTCCCCATACACCGCATCATTCAGCCGTGCTCCGTGGTTCACCGGAGGAAGCGTAGTGTCGCCGACAAACCCATTCTCGTCCTCAAACTCATAACCAAAATTTGTGCGGAACTGCTTTGTTTCCCAGTACTCCGCGCTGTACCTGATACCAAAGTGATTGATATCAACAAAGGTGTTGTAAGGCACACTGAGGTCCGTGTTATGCCGCTGATGGTTGTCGTTGTATACCACGAGTTGTTGCTGCCACTTGGCCGGAGCCGCCAGGTTGAACTCCAGCGAGGCCAGCAGATGGTTCTGGTGGGCGAATGCGTCGGGCGCGGCAAAAATTCCATCCGAGGAAAAGATCTCGCCCGGCACTCCAGAGCTCGAATCGTTGTGCCTCACACGCAATCGAAGTGACTCATTCGGCGCAAGTTGCATTCCTAGATTCGCGCCCTCCGTCGAGTTGTCGTAATAGTCGTTTACACCCTGCCCGTCGGAGTTGAACTCGTCACCGAAGAGGTTGTAGTCGTACCGGCCCCGCGCTCCAGCCAGGGAGCCATACCCGTGCGCCGTTCCAAAATTTCCGCCGTCTGCTCCAAACCGCAGTTCCGGAATCTTCGTATGTCCAGTCGCTGAGTTGATCTGCAGAACACTGCTCATGGCATCTGAGCCATAGAGCACGCTCTCCGATCCGCGCAACAGTTCCAGCCTGTCTGCTCCGGTCATAGACGTTGTGCCGAAGTCGAAGTACCCACCCGGTTCACCAATTGGCACGCCATCCAGAAACACCTTGTTGTAATCCGAGTCGCCGCCGCGCACAAACAACGATGTCTGCCCGCCGCGATTGCCCGAGTCAGCCAGAATCACTCCGGGCAGAAATCGAATCGCGTCCGAAACCGCGACCGGTTGCATGGTTGTGATCGTTGCCGCGTCCAGGGTTGAAACGTTCAACCCGGTTAGGCCTGCTTCCAGAGGAGACGGCCCCGCCAAAACCACCACGGTCTCCGATTGCGGAGCAAGCCTCAACTGCGCGGTTACCTCGCCTGATTTCGTCGCTGCGACGGTGAGGGGAGCAAAACCCGGCGCCAGCACCTCAATCCGCAAGGGTGTTGCGTTCAGATTTCGAAATGAGGCAACGCCCTGTGCGTCGCTGACCGCTAGGGCCAACGGATTCTTGGAATTCTCAGCAAACACGGCTACCCGCGCGCCGCTGACTGCGGCTGACGACGGGTCGGCGACATAAACCTTAAGATCAAGGGCTAAAGCAAAATTGGAAAGTATCAGAACGAAGCAGCAGAAAACTACGAGGCGGAATGCTCGCATACATCCTCCTTCACGCGCGCGAAAGGGGTTGTGGTTATGTTCGCGCCGGTCTCCTGGCTCCTCGGGTGGTATTCCTGGACTCTTTCTCCGCATGCCTTCCCATGCAATTCTGCACAGTGGCTATGCGGCCATTCTCCCCGACTTACAGTTGCGCGGCAGCGCGGGATTCTCACCCGCTTCCCATGCCCAAGGCGAGAGCCTCAGGCGCGCGAACGCTAAATTGCAAAGAACGCGGCATCAATGATTCTTGCAATTGCGAGGGACCGCAGGAGACATCCTCCGAGTCGAGTGCATGCAAAATCTTGAAGCCGATGCATCGACTCTAGGAGCTTTGTACCTCACTGTCAACCATCTTGAGCGATGACACGCGTGCGTCAGGGATTGCTTTGCGCGAGAATAGATCATGAGGAAACCACAATGTCCGCGCTGATGCCATCCATTTTCTTCGGCCACGGTAATCCCATGATCGCACTTCAGCGGAATTCGTATTCCCTGCGTTGGGCCGCGATCGCAGCCAGCCTTCCTCGCCCGAAAGCGATCCTCTGCATCTCCGCGCATTGGTATATCGGCGATGCGGCCGTAACCATCAGCACAGTTCCTCGCACAATTCACGATTTTGGGGGATTTCCTCCGGAACTCTACCGGGTGCAATATCCCGCCGCAGGAGATCCTGCGCTTGCTGCCCGCGTACAGAGCCTGCTGGCCCCGATCCAGGTACGCCGCGATGAAAGCTGGGGACTCGACCACGGAACCTGGTCCGTCCTCTGCCATGCCTATCCGGAAGCCGATATTCCGGTCGTGCAACTCAGCATCGACGCAACCCAGCCAGCTGATTTTCACTACGAAATCGGTCGCTGCCTTGCCCCGCTACGTGACGAGGGAATTCTCATCATCGGCAGTGGCAACCTCGTTCACAACCTTCAGGCCTACGCTTGGGGAGACGACCACGCAGAGCCCTACGATTGGGCCGTCACCTTTGAGCGCCGCGTGCGCGAGTTGCTCTCAGCCGACGATACTGCTCCCCTCCTTGATTACCGGCACCAACTCGGCAAGGAAGCTCTTCTCGCCATCCCTACTCCCGACCACTACCTGCCGTTGCTTTACGTCATCGGTGCGCGCACTTCCGCCGACACGCTGACCTTCCCTGTCGAGGGCGTCGATGGCGGATCGATTTCCATGCTGGCCGTGCAGGTGGGGTAGCTAACCGGTTCTTTGCTGATGCTTTCTTGCGACCCATAACATGACCCCCGGAAATTTCCGGGGGCCATGTGCCCGTTAGACGTTCTTCACTTCCTGCGCGAGCCTAGCCAGCGTTGCCTTCGCATCGCCGTACAGCATGCTGGTCACGGGTTTGAAGAAAAGCGGATTCTCCAGTCCCGAGAAGCCGCGCCCCTGTCCACGCTTCAACACGATCACTGACTTTGCCTTGTCAACTTCGATAATAGGCATTCCGGCGATCGGACTGTTGGGATTGTCACGTGCGTCCGGATTCACCACATCGTTGGCGCCTACAACCACGGCGACATCGGTAGTGGACAGCTCCGGATTGATCTGCTCCATCTCATACAGATCGCCGTAAGGCACGTTGGCCTCGGCGAGTAGCACGTTCATGTGTCCGGGCATGCGTCCGGCCACAGGATGAATGCCGTACTTTACGGTCACGCCGCGCTCTTCCAGTGCGTTCGCCAGGTCGCGCACCGCGTGTTGTGCCTGCGCCGTCGCCAACCCGTAGCCGGGAACAAAGACGACCTTGCTGGCATAGGCCAGCCGCACCGCTGCGTCGTCCAACGAGATCTCGCGCATCTCGCCTGTGGCATCCGCACCCGCCGCATGAATCACCGCACCGAAGCCGCCGAACAACACATTCGTAATCGAGCGGTTCATCGCCTTGCACATCAGGATGGAGAGGATGAAGCCCGAGAAACCATCGAGCGTACCGGCAATGATCAGGATGTTGTTGCCCAGCACAAATCCGGTGGCGGCAGATGCCAGTCCCGCGTAGCTGTTCAACAGTGACATCACGACCGGCATGTCGGCCGAGCCAATCGGGATCACCAGCATGACGCCAAAGAGGAAGCCAAGGACCACCATGCCATAGAAAAAGTACGTGGCTGACGGATCATAAAGCGTGTAACCGAAGCAGCCCAGCATACCGGCAAAAATCAACAGATTGAGAAGTTGCTGGCCCCTGAACTGGACCGGGGTTCCTCTGATGACGCCCTGTAATTTGCCACACGCAATCAGCGAGCCTGTGGTCGTCAGCGAACCGAGCATCACTTCCAGCCCCAACGCGCTGCGCGTAAACAGCGACATCGTGTGGGCGTGCATGGTGAATTCGGCAATGCCGACCAGCGCCGCTGCAATCGCCCCAAACGCGTGCGAAAGCGCGGTTCGTTGTGGCATGGACGTCATCGGAACCCAGATGGCAAAAGCCGCGCCAACCAGTGAGCCGAGAATCAGGCCAGTAATGATCCATCCATAAAAGTGGATGTCTTGATGAAAGAGGGTACCGAAAATGGCCGCAGCCATTCCGCCTTCGGCCAGGAACATTCCTCGCCGCGCTGTATCGGGGTGGCTGAGCCCTTTCAGCCCGAAGATGAAAAGGATGGACGCGATCAGATACGTGAATTCAAGGACATAGTTTGGGGACTGCACAAGCTGATAAACCGCCTGGGTCGTGGGGGCCATTACTTGTGAGCCTCCTTGACTTTAATATCCTTGCGGAACATCTTCAGCATGCGGTCCGTCAGACCAAATCCGCTGACCACGTTGACCGTGGCAGTGAATACCGCTACAAAACCCATCAGCGTAGCCCACGACGCATGGGATTCAAGCCCCCCCGCCATCAGCTTGTGAGCGTTAAATTCGTAGGCACCCGCAATCACGAGCGAGCCGACCAGCGAGATGCCGGAGATAGCGTTGGTCGCAGACATCAGCGGCGTGTGCAGCAGCGGCGGAACTCGTGAAATAACCAGGTAACCTAGAAATGCGGCCAATGCAAAAACGTATAAAGCTGCTATGAGAACCTTCGGATCCATGGCTTCCGCCGCCGTGGGTTGGCTGACTTGCATGGCAATAAAGAGCAGTGGGTTCACAATCTCCTCCATTCGCGGCCGCTTACGCGCGAGCCTTCAATGCTGTCGCAACGCGTTCGTTCACAATTTCGCCGCCAAAAGCGACGCAAGAACCCGCAATGATTTCGTCGGCACGATCAATCACCAACTCGCCCTTTTTCAGAATCAGTTGCAGAAAGTTGCTCAGATTTCTCGAGTACAACATGCTGGCATGCACCGGCATCTCCGCTACAATGTTCGCCGGGCCAAATATGGTCACGCCGTGGTAAACAGTGGTCTCGCCTGGCTTGGTCGCCTCGCAGTTTCCTCCAGCCGGAGCAGCCAGATCGAAAATGATCGAACCGGCACGCATCTCCTCTACCGCAGCACTCGCAATCATCAGAGGTGCGCGCCTTCCTGGAACCTGCGCCGTGGTGATCACCACATCGGCAGTCTTTGCAGCCTTAGCAATCGCCTGCCGGCCCAGTTCCAGCGCCTCGGGACTTAACTCCTTCGCGTAGCCACCTTTGTCTTCCGTCTGCAGGCCGCCGAGGTCCACTTCAATGAACTTGGCACCCAGCGACTTTACCTGTTCGCCGGCCGCGGCCCGAACGTCATAGGCCTCCACCACGGCTCCCAACCGGCGCGCGGTCGCAATCGCTTGCAATCCGGCAACGCCCGCGCCAAGCACCAGCACCTTCGCAGGAGGAATCGTTCCCGCTGCCGTCATCAGCAGAGGAAAGAGTTTCGGCAGATGATCGGCGGCCACAATCACCGCCTTGTATCCAGCCACGGTTGCCATGGAAGACAGTGCATCCATCGACTGCGCCCGCGTGATGCGTGGGACCAGTTCCATGGAGAACAGCGTCGCCCCGCGCTTTACCGCGGCGGACAGCGCAGCAGGGTCATCCAAAGGACGCAGGAAACCAATCATCACGCTCCCGCGCTTTAGTTTTTCCTGATCTTCCGCTGGCAGTGCGTTCACCACTGGAATTACGTCCGCCGTAGCCAGCAGCTCCGCCCGGCTGCCTGAAATGCTGGCACCAGCGGCCTCGTAATCCTGGTCGGTCGCTCCAGACTGCACGCCAGCGCCGCTTTCAACCGCAACGCTGACACTTTTTCCTGTAAGCGCCTTCACCGCATCCGGGGTCAGCGCCACGCGAGTCTCGTCTTCCCGCGCTTCTTTCAGTATGGCGACAAGCACAAATACCCTCCGCAAGTATCAGAATGATAGGAAAAATTGCAAGTACTGATAGTAGATGGTAACTCGAAAATGCGCACTCATTCATTTCCACATACATCGCCGCCGAATTGCGTCCTCCCGCTTCAGCCCATTTCGGATTTGCGACAGGAGGTCCCGGCCAAGATTCCTTTCGTTCCGCTTTCGAGTTGAGGAACGTCCATCACGCCACCGCGTGACAAATCGCACAGACAAACAATGCGCATCGAGTCAACGTTTCGCCCCATGGGACTTCTGACCGGCGTCGAAATTCGCGACTTCACAATCCGTGGGAACTACTTCAACCAGCGTAGCCTCGCTTCCAGGCGGGCAATGCACTCCGCGAAGAAAGAAGATGTCTCGGAGTGCCCAGGATACTCTCCACCCCTCGTCGAATTTGAGCTTGCTGACGGCACAAAGAGTAGCATCGTGATCAGCGACGCCGATATGCCGGCGTTGTGCAACGATGATACCGAGAAAGCAAAAAAACACCTGTCTCTGATCCTGAATGCGCGTAGAGGCGATGACGATGCTGTGAAGGAACTGTCTTGCGCGAACCAAGAGTACTCCAGTCGAGGATCAGACCCGGCCCACCCATCCGAAACCAGTTTCGTCGTCCCATCGACGAGTTGTAATCCCCACTCAGAACAGGACATAAGTCAAAAAGGATTCGTACTATTGAAGCTGAGCCAACTGGGCTATCCAGTCCCAGACTTCACGGTGCTTACCACGGAGGCTTACACTGACCGCGCCAAGCACTTCGAGGATCATGTCGCGGAGGCAATCAAGCAACTAGAGATCCTCACTATGCAGAGCCTGGGTGATTCCAGGGCTCCTCTGGTATTTGCGATAAGGTGCGCCACCGCATACTACATTCCCGGACTGCTGGATACGTACCTCAACGTTGGAGTGACAGAGACTATGTTGCCGTGCCTGGAGAAGATGTATGGCGCGGCCGCCGCACACAAGATGTTCCTGAATAACTTGAGGAATTTGTGCCAGTGTCTCGGGCGTGAGCAGCACGCTGTAATTGCAAATGCCGTCCGTGCTGATCTTCCCGATGACGATGTTGTGCAACAAATAGGTAAGCTATGCCGGATTCTCAGGAAGAGAGATCACAGGCTGATCGAGGATCCGTTTTGGCAGGCCACTTTCCTGGCGAAGCAGGCTTACCAGCATTTCGAAGCAAACCAGGAGTTGGTGCTGGCTCTTTGCAGAGGAGCAGAACATCTGCCTAGTCTTATCTTCCAGAAAATGATTTGCACGGTGCGCCATGAGGACGCCTATGTCGGAGTTCTTTCGAGCCGCCACACACAGACAGGCACAGGAATCGAACTCCAGACGGCTCGCAACGTATTTGGCGAGGAGATGATGACTGGAACAGCAGAGAGCGAGTCATCTGCTTTCGAAGACAGAGCTGCCATAAAGAACCTGTTTCCAGCGGTTCATCATTTTGTTCCATCGCTCGGCGAACTTGAGCGAGAGTTTGAATCTCCTGTGACGATCGAGTTCGCTGTTGAAGCGAACACTCGATACCAGCTATTTGCGCTTCTTCAACTGAATCAGACAGGAATGGCGGGCCGAGCCGCCCTAACGTCCGCAGTAGATATGCATAAGTCCGGAACCATATCGAGGCAGCGCGTGACGGAGCTCATCAGGCCTTATCACATCAAGCAGCTCACCAGCGACACAATCGACGAAAAAGATCTTACAGCCCTCGGTTGCTTCTGTTCCGGAGTCTCAGTCCTGCCTCGGTCCGCAGTATCGGCCCGCGTGTATTTCACAAGCGGAGCGGCATTGACTGCCAAAGGCGACGGCGAAAAGGTGTGCCTTTGCAAGAAAACATTCTTACCCACGGATTCCGTGGTCATGCGCGAGATGGACGCCATTCTGAGTCTGACGTCTGCGGCCGTCCACGTGGTCACCATCTGCCAGAGCTTAGGCATACCCGCCCTGTTGAGTTTGGAGAAAAGCGGCGTGAGGTTGACGGAGGAAAGCCTGATTGATTTCGCGGGGTTGGAAATCAGGGAGGGGGATTGGATAACAATCTCATCGCGAAAAAGGTCTGTGTACAGGGGGAAAGCGAAATTCAGGGCCGGCCGATTGTTGCGCTACATGCAAGGGGAGGTTCTCGATTTAAACGCGGAAGAACATCAGAGCTTCGCGTCAATTGCTTACGCCTTCCGCTACTTTCAACAACTGAATAAAGGTCTCGAGTTCGACCAGACCTCCACTCTCAACGAAGTCATCAGACTTGTGAATTTCGAGTTGCGAGGCGAGCCTGAACAGGCGCGCCAGCTTGTGAATGGTTGGTTTGATAACCATGAGGCGCTGTACATGGAAGAGGTTCTCAAGAGCGATATCGGTGACCACTTGGGACAGAGCAATGTTTTCGAAATGCTGATACTGGAACGAAAGATCCGGTTCTTCAAACAAGCGCTTGCAAGATGCACTCGCGACCGGCTCTCAGGCTATGAAGCGGGTGCTTTCATGGTAGGACGCTTCCTGTGTCTGCGCTATCCCGTCGCCTTCTGGAGAGCATTCAACCCAATCGAGATAGGGCTGCTGGTGAACGAATGGGTTCTCTTCGAGAAATATATGCAGGTTCTGCATACCGTTGGTGAGAGAAAAGTCCTACTGGCTCGAAAACAAATTCTTAAGAATGGCCTCGAGGATCTTTCGCTTCAAGCTGGGAACCTGAATTGGAGCCTCATAACCCTGAAACTCAGCGGCATGCCGTTGGGAGCCGCCAAGGACGCCTTACCCGAATGGACCGATCCCCAATCGGTCAATGTGTTGGAACTACTCCAGCAGCCATACCGGGTCTTCT
>Ga0182016_10007529_pt1 | contig 11175 bp, 9 predicted proteins | sample 712S2MmetaG_FD_120491 | JGI IMG/M metagenome (GOLD analysis project Ga0182016, IMG submission 120491) | Permafrost microbial communities from Stordalen Mire, Sweden - 712S2M metaG | ecosystem: Environmental > Terrestrial > Soil > Wetlands > Permafrost | place: Sweden: Stordalen | collected...
ACCAAATCCGCAGCCAGTTCATCGACTTTTTCGTTCAGAAGCACGGTCATACGTTCGTGCCCAGTTCGCCGGTGGTTCCGCAGGACGATCCGACGCTGCTGTTCACCAATGCGGGCATGGTGCAGTTCAAGGACGTGTTTCTCGGCAAGGAGAAGCGCGACTACGTGCGCGCGGTGACCAGCCAGCGCTGCGTGCGCGCTGGCGGCAAGCACAACGACCTGGAGAACGTCGGCTACACCGCCCGGCATCACACCTTCTTCGAGATGCTGGGGAACTTCTCGTTCGGCGATTACTTCAAGCGCGAAGCGATCCGATATGCGTGGCAGTTCATCACCCGGCGGCTGAAGCTGGATCCGGCGCGCCTGTGGGTGACGGTGTACTGCGATGACGATGATGCCGCGGACATCTGGATCAATGATATCGGCGTGGACCCGGAACGCGTCAAGCGGCTGGGTGAGAAATCGAATTTCTGGGCCATGGGCGACACCGGGCCGTGCGGACCGTGCAGCGAGATCTTCTACGACCACGGGCCGACGGTGGCGGGCGGCCCGCCCGGCTCCCCGGATGAGGACGGCGATCGTTACGTCGAGATCTGGAACCTGGTGTTCATGCAGTACGAGCGCGGCGCGGACGGGACGCTGAGCGCGCTGCCGAAACCGTCGGTGGACACCGGCGCCGGGCTTGAGCGGCTGGCGGCGGTGATGCAGGGCGTGCATTCGAACTACGACATCGACCTGTTCCGCGACCTGATCCTGGCGGCCGCCGAGGCCACCGGCACCAGCGATCTCGCCTCGCCGTCGCTGCGCGTAATCGCGGATCACATCCGCGCCTGCAGTTTCCTGATCATGGATAGCGTGGTGCCGTCGAACGAGGGCCGCGGTTATGTGCTCCGGCGCATCATCCGGCGCGCGCTGCGCCATGGGTACCAGCTCGGCCAGGAAGAACCATTTTTTTATAAGATCGTGCCCGCCCTGGTGACGACCATGGGCGATGCGCTTCCGGAGCTGGCGCGCGCGGCCGGGCGGGTGCAGCAGGTACTGCGGCAGGAGGAGGAGCGCTTCGCCGAGACGCTCACGGCCGGCATGCTGCAGTTCGATGCGCGCATGCGCGAGCACGGCGGTGATACGGTGCCGGGCACACTGGTCTTCCTGCTGCACGATACCTACGGATTTCCGCCGGACCTGACGGCCGACATCGCGCGCGAGCGCCAGCTGAAGGTGGATATCGCCGGCTACGAGCGCGAGATGCAGGCGCAGCGCGAGCGGGCGCGTGCGGCGAGCAAGTTCGGAGTCGACCAACGCGGCGGTGCGCCGCTGGCGGAGCGCAGTGAGTTCTGCGGCTACGAGACGCTCGAGTGCCAAGGGCGCGTGGTCGCGCTGCTACGCGACGGCATGAGTGTCGAGGCGCTCAGCAGTGGTGAGCGCGGCGAGGTGATCCTGGATCGCACGGTGTTTTATGCCGAATCGGGCGGCCAGGTTGGCGATACCGGTGAGCTGCTGGGCGCCGCAACTACGCGCCTCGTGGTCGAGGACACGCAGAAGCGCGGGGCGGCACACTCGCATATCGGGCAGCTCGCGGCCGGCCGCCTGCAGGTTGGGGACAGCGTGCAGGCGCGCATCGATGGCGAGCGCCGGGCCGCGATTCGCCTGAATCATTCGGCCACGCATTTGCTGCACGCGGCGCTGCGCAAGGTGCTCGGCCCGCATGTGACCCAGAAGGGCTCGCTGGTGGCGCCGGACCGGCTGCGCTTCGACTACTCGCATAGCCAGCCGCTCACCAACGCCCAGCGCTCGCAGGTCGAGAAGCTGGTGAACGATGAGATCCGCGGCAATGTCGAGGCGGCGATTCGCATGATGGATTACGAGCATGCGATCGCGGGCGGCGCGATGGCGCTGTTCGGCGAGAAGTATGAAAGCCGCGTGCGGGTGCTGTCGATGGGCAACTTCTCGACCGAGCTGTGCGGGGGCACGCACGTTAGGCGGACCGGGGATATCGGAATATTTCATATCGTCAGTGAAACCGGTGTCGCGGCCGGGGTGCGGCGGATCGAGGCGGTCACGGGGCAGGCCGCACTCGACTACCTCAACCGGCTCGACACGCTGCTGGCGGATATCGCGCAGCTGGTGCACGGCTCGGCGGATGACACGGCCGGCAAGGTACGCGAGGCACTGGAGCGGATCCGCGCGCTGGAGAAGGAGAATCGCGGGCTCAAGGACAAGCTGGCGCTGGGCCAAGGCGGCGACCTGGCTGCAGGCGCGGTCGATGTCGGTGGTGTGATGGTGCTGGCGACGCGCGTGGAGGGCGCCGACGCCGGCGCGCTGCGCGCGGCGGTCGATCAACTGAAGAGCCGGCTGGGATCGGCGATCGTCGTGCTTGGCTCGGTCGCAGCAGACTCGAAGGTGGTGCTGGTCGCGGGTGTCACGCCCGACCAGACCGAACGCGTCAAGGCCGGGGAACTAATCGGCGCGGTCGCGGCCCAAGTCGGCGGCAAGGGCGGCGGCCGTGCGGACTTCGCGCAGGCTGGCGGCAGCAAGCCGCAGGAGCTCGATGCGGCGCTCGCCAGTGTCACGCCGTGGGTGCGCGCGCGGCTGGCGGCACATTGATGAATTTTAACGTGCTCTTTTAGCGCTATCAGCCGAGACTGTTCGGAACGGGAACAGTCGAGGAGTATCGCAAGGTGCTTATCCTGACGCGTCGAATCGGTGAAACCGTGATGATCGGCGATGACGTGACGGTGACGGTGCTGCGGGTCAAGGGCAACCAGGTGCGTCTGGGGGTGAATGCCCCCAAGTCGGTGTCGGTGCAGCGGGAGGAGATTTTTCACCGCATCAAGCACGAGGGGGCCGAAGCCCTGCAAGCGGAAGAAACCACTTCCACCAGCTGAAACCTCCCGGCCGGGCAGCGGTTCTTTGCCCTGGCCCCACCCCTTCAGTATGATTGCGCCGCGAACCGGCGCCGCCGGCACTCGCTCACGGAGAGATGGCCGAGTGGTCGAAGGCGCACCCCTGCTAAGGGTGTAAGGGTCAAAAGCCCTTCGAGGGTTCGAATCCCTCTCTCTCCGCCAAGATTTTCCTTCTCCGCCAGCCCGTTACGGTGCGGCGTCGGCGCGCCAGTGACAAATCCAGTGCCAAATCGAGACGCGGGAGCCGATCCCTCTTTCGCGTGGCTGCTGTGGGCGCGGTGTTCGATATGCCTGGTGCGCTGACCGTTGCCGGAGCGAGCTCCGCCGGCACTCGGGGTATGTTCCGGGTGGTCATCGCCATGGCGCGTTCGATGGCATCGAGATCCGCTTCGATCGCACCCTCTGTCCACGAGGCGTAGACGCGCAGCATGGTCGCGATACTGTGTCCATGCTGCTTGGCGACCCACAGCGGGTTCTTGCCGACCATGAGGTTCCAGCTGACCGATGAATGCCGCGCGCAATACGGCTTACGGTAGCGGATGCTTGACAGTTGCAAGAGCGTTCGTCGCCACCGAGAGTGCGTGTACTGAAGATTGCGAATCGGCTCCCCCGTTTCCTTGAAGAACAGGTGACCGTGATCGATCTTGCCGGCGCGTACGAGGTGCTCGCGCAGAGCGAGTTGCCGGTTCAATACCTCCAGCGCTCGCTGACAGAGTTCTATTCGGCGGTCCTCGCCGGTCTTGGTGGAATCCTTGTCGATGCCGCCGACCCGCGCTTTATTGATCGTAAGTGTCTTCTGTGCCGGATCGAAATCCGACACGACGACGGCAACCTGCTCGGACGGACGCAATCCTGTGAAGAACCGGAACTCGTCGTGGTTTCCCTGCGCCTCGCCCCAGTCCTGATGGATAGCGGCAATGATTGCCTCGGCATCCTGAATGCTGAAGGGGTCAATGGCGGCACGGTCTTTCTTTCGGATCCAGGCGCTCTTCAGGCCGACTGTGGGGTCATGGCGCTCGAGATGATCTCGGTATCCAAACTGAAGGCACGCCGCAGCACACTGATCGCGTTGTTGTAGGTCTTTTTACTCCAGGGTGCCTCGTCTGCAATTCTGACGAGCATTGAATAGCGTATGCCGAGAAAGGGAATCTCCCCGATCTTGGGTCGCCAGAAGGCGTTCAGCACCCGCCGGTAAGATGAGACCGTGATCGGTGCCATGTCGTCCTTTACCATGCGGGATTCGCAGTGTGCGAGGAACGCGTCGAACACCTGGCCACAGGTTTTCGGCGAGCCGAAATCCGGCACGGATTTTAGATCGCGAAAATTTGGGAATTCGTCGGCAAACGAGAACGTGCCGGCGGCGATGCGCTCCTTGATGCCAATGAGCTGCTCGCGGGCGCGACGCATGTTTATGTCAGTCGGCGCTCGCAACACGGACGGGCGGATACGGCGACCCTCGAACATGAAGTCGAACCGGATCCTGTATCGGCCCGCAGCAGTCGCACCGCCGGTCCTTGACTTCTTGCCCATAGAGTACGTCCGAAGAAAAGTGATCCAATCAGTCTACCTGGCAACGAGAGAATGCGCGTCCCGGCTCGACGTTGCGAAGGGATTTCGGGATAGCATCTACGCTCTCGTTTATGTAGGCCGCGGAGATCGCCAGACGAGGACGGCCATACGTGCTTCAGACAGCATCGATACGCAAAAACTCGACGAGCGCCTGCTGGGAACCGGTCAGGCGGCTTGTGCCAGCCGGCACGGGCGGTGTCCGGGTGTGGGCGGTAATCTCGCGGGCTTGAGCGCGGAGCTGCCACGCGAGGTAGAGCGCACGATAGTCGCCGGCGATCAGCTCATTGCGTATCGGTACGAGCGCGCTGAGCATACCGGCCTCGGTGCCAGCCCAGTCATCACCGGATTCGCTCTCCGACCATAGGTCGAGCATCAGATACTTTCCGACTGCGGCGACGGTCGCAACGCTCCGAATGCTACGGTTCCCAGCCGTGCGTATGGCACAGTATTGTTTCGCGATCTTCAGTTCAAGCCGCGCGCTCGGGACGCGCAATATGATTCGACGCGTACCCCAGTTTGCATAGTAGAGGAAGGCATCGAAGTACTTCGCGACGAGCTCGCGTGGGTCCGCCTTGAAATCGCCCCACTCATACGTGTTCACGAGCCGTGTTGAGGTGATCGTGGCCCGACTTGTGATTCCGCGGAGCCGCTTTCGCTCCGGCGCGCTGAGTGGGCGGTCGATCGCGACGAACTCGTAGTATTGGAACTCGCTCATGGTGCGCAGACGCGATGAATGAAAGTCACCCGTTCACGTGCCGACCGCCCACGAGCGGTACGCTTCGATCCACTCGGCGCCCGCGGGGCGCGGGTCCGGCAGTGGGAGTTCGAGAATCGGAATCGACTGCCGGGTGCGACCGCGTCGGCAGATCGCTACGATTTGCTCGTCATCGGTCATGTCAATTCGTTCGACGGTGACCGTGACGCCGAGGATCTCGGTGTCAAATGGCGTCTCGAGCCGCTCATCGAGCAGTGTATAGAAGCCCACCCGCTGCTCCGACTCGTTGTATGCATCGACGATGGCTTCCTCGATCAAGGCGGTGAGCTTGGCCTTTGGGGGTGGCCACCGTTCGCGCTTCAAAACCGTTCGTCGTGCCACGGATCTGCCTCGAAATGTCGGAGCGCCTCCGGGTCATACTCTACGGTACGCTCCTCGGCGGGCTCGGCAAGTCCGAGCGGCGCTTCGCCACGTGCATAGCCGATCGCGCGGTAAGTCGCGAGCCGTTTCTCGAACATTCGCAACAGCACCGGGACGTGTCGATCCACGTAGTCGTAGATTCGTACTTCGGTCTTCGCCGGATGGCGCCGGTGCAGCCGGCCGCTGTACTGGATCAGTGTCCCCCTCCAAGAGATCGGCATCGCGAGAAAGAGCGTATCGAGCCGAGCATCGTCGAACCCTTCACCGATGTAACGACCGGTCGCGAGCACGAGCCGTTCGGCAGCATCCGGAATCGACGCGAGTTGCTCGACGGAGCGGTTCCGGGCGCGGGTCGTCATGCCTCCCTGCAGAACGATCAGGTGGCGCACGAATCCGCGCAGACGCGCGGCAAAAAACTCGAGATGGTCCTTGCGCTCGGTGAGCAGGATCGGGGATCGGCCTTCCTGAATAGCCGAGATCACATCATTGAGGATATCCGAGTTCCGGGCCGCATCGTTCGCGATCGCTCGATAAATCTCCTGAATGCCGACATTCGACGAATCGGTGCTCCAGTGGAATTCGGTTTCACGAACGACGAGCTTGTGACGGAAAGGGCGATGTGCGGCCTGGCTCTTCGCGTCTATCCGGAATCGGACAGGCCCGAGCTGCATCTCGGCAATCGGGTGATGTCCATCGCGGCGCTGCGGCGTTGCGGTGAGTCCCGCGACGTAGCGCGCCTTCACCTCCGATAGGACTCGTTCGAACGAGATCGCGGGCAAGTGATGACATTCGTCGACGACCACATGCCCATAGCCGCCGACGAGATCGTCGACCTTATCCCTGTGGGCGAGACTTTGAATCATCGCCACATCGAGGCAACCGTTCGGATTGCGTTTGCCGCCTCCGATGCGGCCGATCTGCTTCTCGTTGACGCCGAGAAAAATGGCCAGTTGTGCGACCCACTGCTCGAGAAGTGGCTTGCGGTGAACAATGATCAACGTGCTGCGGCGGCGCTTGCCGATCAGATATGTACCGAGCACGGTCTTGCCGATGCCGGGCGGCCCGACGAACATTCCCGTGTCGTGCGCGAGGAGCGCTTGAGCCGCGTCGTGCTGCGCGTCGGTCAAGTCGCCCTTGAACTCGACTTCCAGGGGAGAACCGAACTGCCGCTCGTCCTCTATCTTGAGTGCTACATGCTGCTCGCCGAATAACTGCGTAGCCGCGTTTACGCAGCCGCGTGGCAATGAAATGTATTGGGCGTGCTCAATAGCACACGTAATGACCCGCGGAGTGGTTGCAGTGGAGAGGCGCATCCTCTGTTTCTTATAAAACTCGGGATTCTGGAAAGCTGCGAGTCGCTTGAGCTGATTCAGCAGCGAAGCCGGAAGGCCGGCCTTCTCGATGTAAACACGCTGTGCGAGGACGCCTCTCACGACGGACGGCAGCGGGCCGATGATAGTCCGCGCGGACTTCAGTGCTGGTTGCGAGCGCGCCCATGGAGCCGACTCCTCCTGATCATCGAGGATCTCGGCGAACCGAACGCCGATTACTCGGCCGGTTCGCGTAGCTTCTTGCGCGATCATCGCCGCTGTGCTGGGTTCGATGCGCTGAACCGACGCGAGCAACGCCCACTGGTCTGCATAGGGCTTGAAGTGCTCATCAACGAAGACGCTGTTGCCCTGGTGCCTGGGCTCGTACTGAAGCGGCAATGCGATGAGGTTGCCGAATCCTCCTCGTGGCATTGTGTCCTGGTTCGGAAACAGTCGATCATAGGACTTCATGCTTAGCTCGTGTCGGCGCGTCATCGTCTCGGTAATGAGATAGCAGCCCATTTGTCTCGCGATGTTTGCGGATACCGGCGCGGTGAAGAAAAACCACGCATGCGCTCCGTTTCCAGAACGAGAGCGCTCGATCGCAGCCGGAACACCAAGCAATCGGCTCGTCTCGGCGAAGGCGGCGACGTCGTCCTTCCACGAGCTCTTGTCGAAATCCACCGCAAGGAACCAACAGGTCTCGTCTTCGAGCAGCGGGTAACAGCCGATGACGTGTCGGCCCCTCAGGTGGTCTATTACGACGTGATCGTCGACGGGGACGAAAGCCTGATTCACGCAATCACCGCATTTACCTCCGGCTTTGAGCGCGCAGAGCCCTGGCTTCCACTTATTTGCGCACGCTGGAGCATAGCCGGGATTGCCCGTTTTCTTGCTCACGAATCGGGTCGGGAAAATGTCCGTCCGACCAAGAAACAATGAGCGGAACAGTTTCACCCTGTCCGCAGGTGTGTCCGGCGCTTTACCCGTGGCCGCGGGTGAGAGGGGGAGCGACAATGGGATCGTGGCAGGGGAGGCGGCGAGTTGCGCACGTATCGATTCGACCTTTGCCTGTGCCTGCTCGCGTTGGCGCTCCAGCTCTGCCAGCCTCGCTTGCTCGGCGGCCAGTTCCTGGAGGATCGCGTCTCGCGTGAGCATCATTGGCGCATCATATCTTTGGGTCACTTGAGGACCAGACTCCGATGAGAACGTAGACGGGAGGCATGCATCCAAGTGCGCGTTCATCGGTGCGACCGAATCCCCCCGTTCCGAACCCTGAAGGCTGCCTACGGCGTTTGACCTGCAGCGGCGTAAGAGCAGAGGGTTTATTTCAGCATATTTACCTGTCAAAAGTGTCTAATAAGTTATTCATTATCAATAATATAGGAAATATAAGGTATTGCAAGTTGTCGGGTTTCTGCATATGATGATTGTCGGGTTTTTGTAAGGTGCTTGGCCATGCGTCGTCGTAGGGCATTGCGCGAGAAGATCGAGGCACGGATCGCCCGAAAGGGTGACGAGGTGTTTTTGCCGCGCGAGTTCGCCGATCTCGGCGGCGAGGATCAGGTGCTCCGCGCTTTGCGAGAGCTAGTACGCGCGGGGCGACTGATTCGACTCGGTTACGGTATTTATGGCCGTGCTCAGCGCTCAAAGCTCACAGGTCAACCCGTGCTGGCTGCTCGCGACGGCTTTATCGGGGCCTCACGGGCAGCGCTCAATAAACTAGGGGTGGCATGGGAGCCCCCTGAGTTTGAGCGCGCGTACAACGAAGGTCGATCCACTCAGGTGCCCGTCAACGCCGTCGTGCGAATCAAGGGCCGCTTCGCGCGACGCCTTGGCTATCGTGGCAATACGCTGGTGCTCGAGCGATAGCGCGTGATCTACGATTCCTCTGATATCGTCGCTGCCCAGGAGCACTTCGGGTTTGCATCTCCGCGGCCGATTGAGAAGGATTGCCACGTTTTGCTGGCGATGCGCGCAATCGCATCGGTCGATGCTACTCCGTTTCGGCTCGTATTCGCGGGCGGCACTTGCCTGGCGCGTGCTCACAAGTTGATTCGCCGCATGTCCGAAGACGTGGATTTCAAAGTCACGCCACTCGACTTCGGCCAGGCGAGTAAGAACAAGACGCGAAGGGACCTGGGTGATCTTCGCGATCGATTCACCGCAAGCCTGCAAGACGCCGGTTTCGAGATTGATCCCACCGATAGCTCGCAACTCCGATCCAGAGATCAAAATCGCCACACCATTTTCCAGCTCACCTACGAAGAGCCTGAACAGACGACAGAGTCGTTGAGGCCGACGATTCAAGTCGAACTGAACTATGCAGTGGTGCGCTCTCCCACCGTCAGCTTGCCTGTGGCATCGTTCGTCGCGGAGGCTTTCGGTCGGCCGCCGGAGGTAACGTCGATCGCTTGCGCCAGCATTACGGAGACCGCCGCGGAGAAGCTTGTTTCACTGACCCGTCGCACTGCGATGGAGTTGGCCGGTGTGTATCGTGATCCCGATCCTACGCTGGTGCGTCACATTTACGACCTGCACGTCACCCGCGCACACTACAGCTCGCAACAAGTCGCCCTGCTCGCGCGCGAGATCGTACCGCTCGATGCCGAGGAATTCGGTAACCAGTTTCCGTCATATCGGAATAACCCGGAGGAGGAGACGCGACGAGCCCTTGCCGTGCTGGCGGCGGACGCCAGTTATGCGCAACGGTATGCCCAGTTTCTCGGCCTGATGGTGTATGGTGAAAAGCCAGCTTACGAGGAGGCTTTGGCGACGGTGCAGACTCTCGTGGGACAACTCTGGTAGCCGGATGACCGCCCGCTCGGAAGCCGGAGCGCTCCATGACTTGAGACGGGAAACGAGTTTTCGGAGAGGGATTTCCAGTGACAGCTCTAGTGACAGCTATGGGGTTTTCTGGGGATCGCCGGGGACTGAATTGTTTTCAGAATCCGTAACTTCCTGATCTGACAGAGGGTCTGAATCCGGTTCGAATCCCTCTCTCTCCGCCAAATCAATGACTTGTGCTCGCTTCAAATGCAAGCGCAAACACGTCGTACGGAAATTTTCGATCAGCTGACAAATGCACGACAAGTACGACGCAACTATCGCGTCAACGGGAAATGGAAGACGCCGGTCCTGGGCACCTATCCGGACGTTTCGCTCGACAAGGCGAGAGCGCGTCACCACGCAGCCCCACGGCTACTCGCCGCAGACGTGGACCCGTCCCTGCAGAGACGAGTTTTGCGACAGCACCCGACGCGTTCGCCGAGACAGTCGGTGTACAAAGCGGGGGACACCGGCAACGGGACAACCCGTTCGCGAGTTCGAATCTCGCCCTCTCCGCCGAATAAATAGAAATACGACTGCCCGGTTTTGACCCTTCGAGCGGTTGCGACCGGCCGCTTTCGGGTAAGCCAGCCTCAATTACAATGCGGAGAAGCGCGTTTACTCCGGAAGCTTCAGCATGCGCAGGAAGGCCTTGAATTCCTCATCGCTCCTCAGTGTTTGGAGAAAAGGGTCTGTTTCGATCTCCGGCAGGCGGTTATCGTGCTGTTGGTAGGAGCGCTCCAGCTACTCATAAGCCTTGCGCTTCTCACCGCGCCCGGGGTCGTCGAGATAGCGGACGGAGAAGAAGAGCCGGCGGAGGACCTCCGCTCGCCTCGATTGGAATGTGACGGCCAGTCGCCTCAGGTTCTGTGCGATGGCGGTGAGTAGGAACTCGTGATGCACCCCGCATCGTCGTCGCAGCCGAAGTCGGACGACCCGCAGGATGCGCTTCATGATCACCCCTCACGACTGCCTTGTCGGCGAAGGACATGCCGGGCAGGCCAGCTCGGGTGTGAGCCCGCACATTGCACATCGCGCAGTGCGCGTCACGGCTAGACGACTCGCGCCGGCAAAACGACACCGCCCGTTGCCGAATCGACGCAGGAGGGCTGGGCTAAGACTATGAGGAAGCCTGAACTCAGCGCACGGCGAGACGCCAGAGCGATGTCACCTCAGATGCGCGCGCCGCGTGGAGCGGATCGGTTTCATCGGCCGTGCGGGGATGTATCGGCCGCACATTGCGTCGATCCACGACCCTCAATTCTGCCGCGTGGAACAGGGAGAGTAGCTCCGACCTCGTTCGTAGCCCCAGGTGCTCCGCGAGGTCCGAGAGAATCAACCAGCCCTCGCCACCTGACTCCAGGTGCTCAGGCAGCGCATCCAGAAACTCACGCAACATGCGACTCTCAGGATCGTAGATACCGCGCTCA
>Ga0182016_10007530_pt1 | contig 11175 bp, 10 predicted proteins | sample 712S2MmetaG_FD_120491 | JGI IMG/M metagenome (GOLD analysis project Ga0182016, IMG submission 120491) | Permafrost microbial communities from Stordalen Mire, Sweden - 712S2M metaG | ecosystem: Environmental > Terrestrial > Soil > Wetlands > Permafrost | place: Sweden: Stordalen | collected...
CGCTGAGTGTCGCCTGCGCCGTCGTTTTTCGCTCTCGTTCATTAGCGTCCGCTTATTTTTAAGTGGACGCTATGCTTACCTCTGTTCGACCGCTCCAGAAAGATGACTTTGGCGGACGCTTACAAATGTTCGGCTACAAGCGTGATTAACTCCTCATTGGCTTTACCATCGATTGGAGCTGATCTGAGCCGGGCTACCCATGTGCCACCCTCCGCCGGTTCAATCACACTGACGTGGGAGTTGGGCTTGACCTTCACCCGAATGACCGTGGCAATAGCCGGCTTCAATCGTATCTCGGTACCAAGTTAGGCGGTGACCCGCGGAGACTATCCACCGACGTGCCCGCGAGCACCTCGCAGGAATCAGGTAGCGTATCGCGGCTGGCATCTTTTCATTTGCCGATAAGTTTCCGGATTTTCGCAATCTCACGAAGGTGCCTATAGTGCGAGCCCAGCAAGCGGGTGCAAGTGCTTGATCGATTGGTGGCTAGGGTGAGACTCGCATCTGGCACCACTGAGCACAACAGAGCACCACGCCGGTATGGCAATGGAGTCTTTGAGGTTTTGGAATCCCTTTTCGGTCAAAGACTTAGGAGGTTCCAAATACTTCTTTATATCACTTTTTAGACTAAAATCACGACTTAGTCTATATTGTGATACATGCCAGCCAAGCAGCCCCCCTTCTACCCGACCCAAAAGCGCATCCTCACCGCGCTCGGAGAGCGGCTGAGACTCGCGCGCCTGCGCCGAAAGCTCACGATCGACATCGCCTGTCAGCGCGCGGGCATCTCACGGATGACACTTTTTCGAGCGGAAGCTGGAAGCCCCGCGATCGCACTCGGGACACTCGTGCGGATCCTCTCTGTCCTGGGGCTCGAGAGCGATCTCGACGCTCTCGCGCGCGACGATAAAGCTGGGAGGCTGCTGCAAGACCAGGCGCTGCCGGAGCGAAGGCGTCGCAGCGCGCGCACACACCCGAAGACTCCAGAACCGAAGGAGCGCGCGCCGTGACCGGTGAGGTGGAAGTGTGGCTCGATGCCTACTTCCTCGAGCGAACGCGCGTCGGCACGCTCTCGCACGATCGCGGAACGCTACGCTTTGCGTACGACCCGGCGTGGCTCAAGAGCCCTCAGGCCTTCGCGCTCGACCCCGACCTCTCTCTCGGCGAAGGAAGCTACTTCCCGAATGCGGAAGCCGGCAACTTTCGTGTCTTCGATGACTCAGCGCCCGATCGCTGGGGTCAGACCCTCATGAAGCGCCGCGAGGCGCTCGCCGCCAAGGATGAAGGCCGCAAGCCGCGCACTCTCTATGCGTGGGACTTTCTCTTGGGGGTCGAAGACGTAACTCGCCAGGGGGCGCTGCGCTATCGCCGCCCGGGTGAGCAGGCCTTCCTCGCGCACGAGACCTTGACCGTGCCGCCAGCTGCAAGTCTTCGGGAGCTCGAGATCGTGGCCGGCGAGATCACCGCGAAGCGGATCGACGATCTCAAAGCGCTTCGTCAGTGGCTGAAAGTGCTCGTGGCTCCGGGTGCCTCCTTGGGTGGTGCCCGCCCGAAGGCGAGCTATACCGAGACCAATGGCAGCTTATGGATCGCAAAGTTTCCCGCCCGCGATGACGCCCGTGACGTGGGCGCTTGGGAGGCACTCGTGCAGCAGCTGGCCGCGCGCGCGGGCATCGAGGTGCCAGCCTCCGAGCTGCGCCGCTTCAGCGGCGAATACCACACCTTCTGCGTACAGCGCTTCGATCGTTCCGGGGTTCGACGGCGCTTCTATGCCTCCGCAATGGCCCTCCTCCGCAAGGACCAAAGCGAGGGGACGAGTTACCTTGAGCTCGCGGAGTTTCTACACACGCGCGGAGCTAAGGATCACATTGAGGCCGACCTCGAACAGCTATTCCGGCGGGTGGCCTTCAACGTCGCCATCGGCAATCGCGACGATCATCTGCGAAACCATGGATTTCTCCTGACCACGACAGGCTGGCGTCTCGCACCGGCATTCGATCTCAACCCCAACACTGAACGAGCCGACCACGTTCTCAACATCGATGAGTCTGACAACCGCCCAAGTCTTGCGACTGTGATCGAGACCTCAGAGTGGTACGTGGGGTCGAAGGACAGAGGTCGGATAATCGTCACGGAAGTCCTTCATGTGACGCGGAGATGGCGACAGGCTGCGCAGGCACTCAAGATCGCACGTGCCGACATCGAGCTAACCGCGACGGCGTTTGCTGCGTCTGACTCCACTCATGAACAACCCAACGCGCTGACGACTCCAAGAACCGCAACATAGGACAGGCGGACTCTTGAAGCACCAGGACTCATAAACCGACTCCGCGACGAGCTCACACATATTGTCGCGCAGACCGAAGGCAACTCGGCGATGGGTCTGACGGATCACAACAAGATCGCCGCAATCCTGATCTGCGGCCTGATGCGCGACATTCTCAGCTTTCGTGGCCTTCGAAACTACCCGGCCATTGATATTGCAGACTTTGCCGCACGAATTGCCGTGCAGGTCACGGCAACCACATCGCTGCCAAAGATAAAACGAAAGCAGGCACAAAGGCGCCCGAAGTCTAGTTCGCGACCGATCGCGCCGACGCACGATCGATGGTTCCGCGCAGGGTCTGTTCGATCGCGTCCTGGCGCAGCAGCCGCATGCCGCCGGCGCGCGCTGCAACCACGATCTGTGGCACCGTGGCGCGCGAACGAACCAGCTGCTTCACATCGGGCGTTCCGCTGAGCAGTTCATAGACTCCGACCCGACCCTTGTAGCCTGCGCGGCAGGCCTCGCAGCCGGTCGCCTCATACAGTAGCAGGACACCGTTACTGGAAAAATCCCTGTGCCACTGCGCCAACACCGTAGCGCGGTCCAGATCCGTCTCAGCGCAATATTCGTCGAGCAACTCGCCGATCTCCGATGCGCTGCAGGGGTGAGGGTGCTTGCACTTCAGGCACAATTTTCGGGCCAGGCGCTGGGACAGGATGCCGATAAGCGCGTCGGCAAAATTGAACGGATCCATGCCGAGATCGAGCAGCCGTACGACGCTCTCGGCGGCGCTGTTCGTGTGCAGCGTCGAGAACACCAGATGCCCGGTCAGGGATGCCTCGATACCGATCTTCGTGGTCTCGGCATCACGCATCTCGCCCACCATGATCACATCCGGATCGGCGCGCAGAAAAGCGCGCATCGCCGCGGCAAAGGTCCAGTCAATGTGCGCATTGATCTGCACCTGGCGCAATCCCGGCTGGGTGATCTCGATCGGGTCCTCGGCGGTCCATATCTTCATGTCGGGACGGTTGATGTGGTGCAGCACTGAATGCAGCGTCGTGGTCTTGCCGGATCCGGTCGGACCGCACACCAGTATCAGCCCGTAACTGCGCGTGATCATCTTCTTCAGCTCCTCAAAGTCGCGCGCGCACAGACCCAGGGCCTCGAGCGGCAGCGGTTCAACGCCGCCGAGCAGGCGCATTACCACATCCTCCCTATTGTTCGAGGTGGGCACCACCGCCACTCGCAGATCAATGGCCACCGCACCGACTTTGCCGAAAATGATCTTTCCATCCTGTGCGTGGCGATGCTCGGATATATCGAGATTGCCCATGATCTTTATACGCGACACCAGCGCGTTGCTGTAGGCAGGCTGCAGTTCGAGGTAGTCCTCCAGATCGCCGTCCTTGCGAAACCGGATGCGGGTGCTCGCCTTGCCGAAGTTACTCTCGATATGGATATCGGAGGCGCCCTGGGCGTAGGCGTCGATGATGATCTTATTGACGAGCCGGACCAGTGCATTATCCGTCACCCTCGGATCGGCTTCAGTGCCCCTGCTCTCGAGTGGCGCGGTGGTTTCACGCGTGAGCGCGCTCGCCAGGTCCTCCACGTGGATATGCCGGACGTCCTGGCTCCCAGAAGCTGGAGTCGACGTGCTCAGCAGCGAATCGGCATCCCCCTCGCTGTTACCGCCGGCCTGTTCCAGGCTCGCATACTCCTTCGCGATGCGCCGTCGCAGGTCATTTGGGTTGGCCACCACCGGGACGATTATTTTTCCCGTCAGTACGCGCAGGTCCTGGAGGAAATCCATCGCCAAAGGATCCTCGACCGCGACCACCAGCGAGTCCCCCAACAGCAACACCGGCAGCGCGCGATAGCGGGTGGCTACATCGGCGTCCAGAAGTACCGGTGCCAGCGGATCAATTTGGTAGTCACGCACGTTGACGTACGGGATGCCGAGCTTGTCGGCCATGGCCATATGAATCTGCTGCACCGTGACGGCTCCCATTTCGACGAGGATGTCGCCGAGGTGGCGCCGACGGTTCGCGGCCTGGAGCTTCAGGGCCTCGGTCAGCTGCGCAGGCGTGATCAGGGCCGCCTCCACCAAGAGTTCACCGAGCTTTGTGGCAGGACGGTACTTTTGCGATTGCAGCGCCAGCCTGAGGTCATCCGCGGATACGATGCCGCGGTTCAAAAGATGCTGGCCGATCGGCTCGTGGCGCAGTTTTTCCTGCCGCTTGAGAGCCGTGGCAAGAACCTTATCGCTGATCTGCTTGGTGCGTAGCAGCGTATCACCCAAATGCGGGCCGATCTGCACGTCGGCGAGCTGTTGTGCGGGGACAAAGCAGCGCACCACCTGGGATGGCTCGCCATCCAGCAGATAGAGAAACAGACCGACCTCTTCCTTGATGAAACCACGCGTGGTTCCCGTCAGAGTCTTGCCGTCCAGGAACCGGACAACGAACGTTCTCTCATCCGCGACCTGCGACGCGTCACTGCTCACGTTGATGATCACATTGTCGTCGCGGATCAGAACTAGCGGCGATGTAAGGCGGATGGTGCGCACGGTCTCCAGGGCCAGCTGGTGCGGTCCCTCGCGATCAGGCATCGCGAGGCTGATATTGCCCTCGCCTGGGGCAAACCTCTGCAGATCCCCCATGATGGTGTAACCGTTGAGCAACTCTACAGCGCAGGCCCAGATATGAGCATTGGCGAGCGGCGCGGCCAATCGAAAGAATGGCGGAATGGGCCACGGACAGATGTCCTTGCCAGGCGCGATAGCGAATTGGTCTGCTTGCACTTCCATGTTCGCCTCCGCGTATGGGGCCTGCCGCGCCATGATACCGTCACTGATCGACAGCGCTAATGACCTGGATCACGCAGGGCACGATTCCGATCGACTTTGCGACCAATATGTTCGCGGCACCGCGATGCTGGCGGCGCGCAGCCGGCGCAAACTCGATCGTTTCTCCGCGCTCCCTCTGTAATTTTTTCAGTGCGACGAATTTCCGCGGGTGCGGCCGGATTTGATGCAGCATAGGCCATGTTTCCTGCGAGGGCTCTGCCCATGACCGACATACACGCACTGCTGAAGCTGATGGTGGACAAGGGAGCGTCGGACCTGTTTCTCACGTGCGGCACTGAGCCACATCTCAAGATCGAGGGTGTGACTCACGCCGTCAAGTCGCCGCCCCTCAAGTCCGGCGAGGTCAAGGAGATGGCCCACTCCATCATGACCGACAGGCAGACGGCGGCGTTTGAGGAGACTATGGAGTCTAATCTGTCGCTGTCGATCGAGGGCGTCGGCCGCTACCGTGTCAATGCCTACTATCAGCGCGGTGAAGTCGCGGTAGTCGTGCGGCTGATTAAGTCGATCATCCCGACCTTTGAGGAACTTGGATTACCTGCCATCTGCACCACGCTCGCGATGCTCAAACGCGGCCTGGTGCTGTTCGTTGGCGCGGCGGGCTCCGGCAAGAGTACCTCGCTGGCCGCCACCATCCGTTATCGCTCCGAACATGCCGATGGTCATATTCTCACCATCGAGGACCCGATCGAGTTCCTGTTCCCGCACCGCCTGTCGATGGTAGACCAGCGCGAGGTCAGCATCGACACACGCACGTTTGGCGACGCGCTAAGAAACGCGATGCGCGAAGCACCGGACGTGATCATGATCGGCGAGATTCGCGATCACGAAACCGCGCAGCACGCGATCACCTATGCGGAAACCGGGCACCTGTGCGTTTCGACCATGCACGCAAACAATGCCAACCAATCCATCGATCGGTTGATCAACTTCTTTCCCGAGCAGGCCCAGAAGCAGCTGTTCATGGATCTGTCGCTGAATTTGAAGGGCGTCGTGTCGTTGCGCCTACTGCCGTCGGCCGACGGCAAGCTCGCGCTGGCTACCGAAGTGCTGTTGCTCACGCCGTTCGTTGCGGATCTGATTCAGAAAGGTCGCGTGGATGAGATAAAGGACGCCATGGGGAAGGGCAACGAGGTCGGCATGCACACCTTCGACCAGTCGCTGTTCGCGCTCTACAAAGCCGGCCGCCTCAGTCAGCAGGCCGCGCTGCGCTATGCCGACTCACGCACCGATCTGGCGTTGCACATCCGCCTGACCGAACACGGCACGAGCGGTGACGTACCTCTTGCGCTCGACGGCAACGCGAATAAACCGCACACAGTCATCTGATCGCGCGGCGTGCGACAGCGTCAACCTGCTGGTGGCGCCGCTGCTGTTTGGCGGCGGCCAGTTGCAGCATCGACGCTTTGCGAACGGTATCAAAATCAACCTCCGCGATCCTCTACACCGAAGGCTTCTGCCGCTTCGTTTCCTCCACGACCGCCCCGATTGCTGCCGGCTGGAGCGAAAATTACACGGTGGAACTACCGACCTCCCACTGGGGAATCGCGCCTTTCCACGGCGCACCACAAAAACCGGCACACTCGAAAGCAGCTCAAAAACGGCCGTATAAGTGCCTGATTTTGGTGGCTAGGGCGAGACTCGAACTCACGACCTCGGCATTATGAGTGCGAATAGAGCCAATTCACGCCCCGAAGCATCCAACTAACCGACTGAAACTAGAGGCACGTGGTGGTTGCTCGCCAGTCGAGGCGCCCAACGGCGCACATAAACCGGCACACTGAAAAGACGTTGGCGCCCCCGCTTCATACCCCACTGTCCTTTACGAGTCAGCCGTCGCAGGCGCACCCCTGTCCGACGTGGCAGGTATCCTGGCGAGAGATGCAAGTATCCCCACACGCCTTTCCCTGTCTGGTCCTTGGTCCCGCGACGAATGTGCCGCCGAGCCCTTCGAAATCGCAAGAATTTGATCGACATCCGCCGATCGGGCCATCGCTCCAGTAGGCTCGGATCTCACCGCGGCACCGGAAAGGAGAATGGTGGCTATGGTGACTATGACTGCGCGGTTCATTTCATGTCTGCCGTGTCCTGATCGAAGCTTACACCCCACGCCTTGCTGTTTCCTTACGTGGCGGCTGGCTCCTACCGCCATTGCCTTGCTCCTGCAATGATCGCAATTCACCGACCATATTGTGATCATGGCGCAACAACGGCAGTGCAGCGGCAGGTTCGCGGCCCGTCGAGAGCGCTCTTGAGCTCGAGGGCGCTCGATTATGGTAATCTTGCCGTTTACCGGTTAACGGTATACGCTTCGGGTAGTGGCAATTCAGGGCTTCAAGTGCAAGGACACGCAAGCCCTGTTTGAGACAGGCAAGTCGAAGCAGTTCAGTGGGATCCAAAGTACCGCGACCCGCAAACTCACAATGATTGAGGCAGCAGTGAAACTCGACGACCTGCGGTCGCCGCTGGGAAACCGCCTGGAGGCGCTAGCTGGCGACCGAGCGGGACAGCACAGCATCCGCATCAATGACAAATGGCGCATCTGCTTCCAATGGACCTATGTGGGACCGATCGATGTTGAGATTACGAACCATTATGCGTGAGGAGATAGGGTGATGGCTTTCAAGAATGGAATGCGGCCGGTGCACCCCGGCGAAGTTCTGCGCATGGAGTACTTGGAGCCGCTGGGGCTGAGCGCGCATGCATTGGCCAAGGCGCTGCGTCTGGCGCCTTCGCGTATCAACGATATTGTGCTTGAGCGCCGCGGCATCACTGCGGACACGGCTGTTCGGCTCGCGCGCTATTTCGGTGGCGATGCACAGTTTTGGCTGAACCTGAATGCAACCTACGAGCTGCGGACGGCCGAGCGCTCACCAGAAACGAAGCGCGCGGTGCGCGAAATTGAACCGCGCGCTGTGGCTGAGGAAGCAGCCTGAAGGCAACGAAGTCGTTTATTCTGCACTGAGGCGCCCCCGCATACACCCGCACGCTGAATTCTGCCTTGCGAGCCGATGTTGGAATCCAACGCCGCCTGGCTGGATGGCACAACAGAATTCGACCTGATGGCCATCGAGCAAACGATGGAAGTTTCGGCCTGCACAGAGCGATCCTTACTTACATTGGAGGGCACTCGCCTCCGATTGAGCCTAAGGCACCGCGACTCACGTGGGACTCACTGCTTCAGATGCGCAGCGGCGGCCCAGATGCTTTCCGCGTGGGTGAGCAGCGAACACACTGTCGCACCGCGTGTGCCTTGCGTACGGTCAGGTTGGCTCCCCGGACCTCGCTTCCGCCCGAAGACGCTCCAGATCGTGCCGGTAGGCGTCGCAGTCACCATAGTCGACGAAGCTGCCATAGCGCGAGTGCACTCCCAGCACACGCCGCGCGTGCTTGATGGGGCACCAGTACTCCTCGGTGCGGGCAGCGACTTCGCGCACGTACGCCAGCAGACCATTGGCGTAGGCGCAGTACTCGCAGTTGAGCCTTTCAATGGCGTTGAGATAGGCGAGCTGCCCCCGGTCGAACGCGAGGTAGTCGCTCCGGCGCACGCGCGGAATCCCGTACACCGGGAAGCATGCCGCTTGGTAGACTGCCACAAACAGATCGAGCAGCAGCAGCGGAATGATCAGCGCATAGATCGCCGGTGCGGTCAGAATGATAGCTGTACGTGCACCGAGGATGTAACTCAGCAGGTGCGTCTTAAGAAGCCGGTGCTTCATGATCACAACCTGTTCGAAGTGAACGACGCCCTCGCGTACCTCATAGTTCAGCTCGATGCGTCGCTTGGCGAGCGCTACCTCGATCTGTCGTTCCAGGGCGCGAATCGATCCGGCCAGCCGGGCAATTTCCTCACGGACGGTTTCTGCCATATCGATAGCTTCCTATTGTTGGGGACGGGCTCTTTGCAGCCCCCCCCGTGCCTCACTCCACCAGACAGTATCTCAGTAGAACACCGCGATCGCAGTGTGTTCGTGCGGCCGAGATAGATGTTCCATTCTGCAATGATTGTCATCAACGACACCTTGTACGTGAGCACGGCACACATCACGGTGGCGCTCTGCCGTTTCACTTCGGTCATGGTCCGAGGAACTCCGCTGTTAATGCCGAGCGATCCGGAGACCGCACGTTTGGCCCGGTGCTACTGAGGAGAAGGTCCAGATCGAAGCGATGGCCCGGGACTTTGCGCTTTCGCAGCTCAATACCGCACCCGTGCGTGCGCCAATTAACGCTTCGCGCTCGGCCTCGCAAAAAGCGGCACACTGGAAGGTGCCGAGAGAAAGGCCAACGCAAGTTTGATCGATTGGTGGCTAGGGTGAGACTCGAACTCACGACCTCGGCATTATGAGAGCGTCTGTTAGCTTTTAGAAGTTTGTAATTCAATAACTTACCGCGTGGCGTCCGTTGCAATTGGCACGACTGAGCACAGCAGAGCATCACCGAGTCACGCAGATGTCACGCGCGGCAGCGCCTGCAACTCCGTTCGGATCGGTGACCTCGGGGCCCTTGGCGCCGCGGCCACTGCCTTTGCGTTCCAGACTGCTGTTGACTAAAATGTGGGTACGAGTCCACACTCAACTCCACATCATGAAAACCATCCAGATGACCATCGATCCAAAGCTACTCAGAGCCGTGGACCACTTGACGCGCGCGCGGAAGACAACCCGCTCCGCACTAATCCGTACGGCGCTCGAGGCGGAGATTCGACGCGAGCGGGTCCGTGAGCTCGAGGCAGAGCATATCGCCGGCTATCAGCGACAACCCGTGGCACCCGGCGAATTCGACGCTTGGCTTGGCGAGCAGGCCTGGGGCGCGGCGTGAGACGCGGCGACGTCTGCTGGTACACGTTTCAACAGCCAGACAAACGCCGGCCCATCTTGATCCTAACGCGCGACTCCGCCATTGCAATGCTCAACAGCATCACCGTCGCGCCCATCACATCGACTATCCGAAGTATTCCCACTGAAGTAGTGCTAACCGAATTGGACGGGCTTCCCGATACCTGCGCTGCCAATTTCGACAACATGCAGACTGTCCCAAAAGCGAACATCGGTGCATCGATTGCTCATCTCACGGCGGCTAAGATGAAGGCGTCAGCGACCGCCATTGGCTTCGCACTGGGAATCATCGGAGTGTGAGCGCTGCTACGCCGCTCGTGGCTCCAGCGCACTCGATTGGTGGCTAGGGCAGTGAGTCACGCAAAAGTCCCACAAGCCCTCAGTCAGGCTCGAAGTCTCTTCGCCCGCCAGATTTGGCACAGTGCCGTCGATCCATTGGGAGACCCGCCCGCATGTCCACTCTTCAACGTCGGTAAACGGGGCGATATCGCGGCCCCGGCATTCGAGCAATCGTCGGCGCGCCCAAAATTAGGTACCGAGTTATGAAAGGTGCTGCGACAGATGTCGAAGCAGCGTGTGAGCGGGGACAGACAAAATCCGCCCCGATGCACTGACAATACAAAGCACCGACGGCGGGATTAGAAGGCGGTGACAGCTGACCCCAAGGCCATTGGATACATCGACAAGGCTGATGTCGATGCGTCCGTAAAGGTCATTTTAGAGCTGAACTGAGACAACACCCGGATTCATCGCGAGCCAGCGACCCGCCGCTCCGCAGTGTACCGGGTCGGCAATGATCGCTCGGGGCAGCAGGCCCGTCTCGTCACTACTAAAGATCTGGAGCACCGCGGGCGTTCGCGGTTCATGCAATGATTGTCCACGGCCTGCGTGCCAAGTCGGCCAGCGACTCGGCAAGCGATCAGGATGCCGCCGACCGGCTTGGCCACGGCGATGTGAAGCTCACGCGGGACACCTACAGGCGCCTGCCCAGACGAGCCGCGGGCTCAAGTAGCGAGGACTCGATTAGAGCCTGTGGATCACCCACGGAATACGGGGACAGACAAAGCGGGGGCGCACACCAGGTTCAGAACGGCGGTCTGCGCTCGGCCTGTAGATTTTAGGTGGTGCGTGCCACCACTTATAATTACCGTGGCGGCTGGGTAACCGAGGCGGGGGGCGGACCTGTGTTCGCAGTGGGCACAGCG
>Ga0182016_10007535_pt1 | contig 11171 bp, 9 predicted proteins | sample 712S2MmetaG_FD_120491 | JGI IMG/M metagenome (GOLD analysis project Ga0182016, IMG submission 120491) | Permafrost microbial communities from Stordalen Mire, Sweden - 712S2M metaG | ecosystem: Environmental > Terrestrial > Soil > Wetlands > Permafrost | place: Sweden: Stordalen | collected...
GTCACATTTACGATGTAGTCGCCTGGATGAGTATATGCGTGGTGTACCTCCATACCCTCCAGGGAGGACCCATCTCCGAAGTCCCAGTGGCAGGCAAGAACCGGTGCTTCTGCGGACAACGCCGTGGCGCCGAAGATTAGGGTCTCCCCTGCTTTTGCGCCGATTACTGCGTGTACCTCAAATGGAGGCGGAGTAGCAGGGGAGTCATCATCAATGAGCTTGAGCATACTGACAGAGTGAGGTCGCTGCACCAGGTCGATCGAGTCGGGAGAGATAGTGCAGCAACTCTCGTCACCGAACACTTCTTTGATACGGTACTTGGCTAGTCCCTGCAAGCCAAGGCTGTGGAATGTTATGGAGCGCTTACGCTCATAGTTCGTCCAGTTGAATATGGTCAGAATTGACTGGCGCTGACTTTCCTTTAGGAGAAAGACACTCGGTTGCTCGTCACTTCCTGCATAAGTCATTAGATCGACTGGTATGGACGCATGACCAAGACGGACCATGTCAATCAGATTAGTGTTCTTCACCAAAGATAGTCGCTCCGGGGAAGCTCCCAGGGTTGGAAGATCGTCTCCAATCTCGAACATACCCCCTGATACTGCAGCGAGTGCGATGGACACCTTTGCCTCGTCTAAGGTGAGCGGTCGCTGCCCTCCGTGCCAAGCCTGGTCATCCACGAACTGTTCAGAAACGGTGAATGCGTCCGGATCGGAAATAAAGAAATTGCGATTCATGTAGTAACGCGCCGCAATGCCCGAGGCGGCTTCTTTGCTTGCATCGAAGGTATGCCCAGTATCCTGCGAAGTACGTCCTGCATCGACAATCCCGACAGTGTTTAGCATAGGACTGCCATCTTTATCTAGAACGACATCTTCGTCTACGGAGCTCCGGATAATCTCTAAGCCGATTCGTTGGGCCTCCAGGGCAGTTGTATTGGGACGATAGTAGGAGCCCTCGACGGCCGAGTCGTCCATGAAATCTAGTTTGAGAAAACGCAGGCCCCAGTTGTAAAGTGCGCCATAGGTCTGCCGCAGGTAATTCTGGGCGCCAGGGTGTGTTGTGTCCAGCACACAAAGAGCGTCTTTATGCTCATCGACGTAACCAATATGAATAAGTTGGCCATCAGCATTATGCAGTAGCCACTCTTTATGGTTCTGAAACACCCAGGCGCGCTCAGATACTTCGAAGGGAGCAGTCCATAGTCCGAAAGTCAGGCCGTCGTGTCGGACTTGATCGGCAATGTACCCTATTCCGCGAGGGAAGCGGCTTTCGTCAGCGGTTGTATATTCACCACGAGCGTATTCATATCCCTCATCAATCTGATAGTAGGAGTACCCTATTTGCTTTAAGTTTTCAGCTAGCCACTCCGCATTTGTGATGGCAGTTCCCTGATTGATCCCAAAGTAATAAGCGGTCCAACTCCACCATCCCATTGGCGTAGGGAGGCTTACCCGAGCTTTATGAAGCAGACCGACCGCACGTCCATACTGCTCAAGTTGCGAATGGTAGTCGGTTCCTACCGCGAACATAAGGCGTTCGGAGGAAAGCTGTTCTCCGGGGTTGACGGTTAGGCTAAGGCTTACTTGATCTGAGAGAGGTGAATCCTTGAGCGAATCATCCTTTAAGAGCTCAGTCGTGCCAGTTGCCACCACTTCGTACGAAAGGATGGCCGGGGTGGCGCCAGTAGGTTGCACGTTCAGATGAAAGATGGTGAGCAGTCGGTCGGAGGTAAGTGCACCAAGGAATAAGCTTTGGCCGCTTTGGCGGTTATAAATGAGTTGGCTTCCTACGGCACGATGCATTCCGGCAGGAGCATCGCTAAGGTCACGAATCGCGAGTTGGGGAATGTCCTCGCTAAAGCTGTCGGACAAAATACGGTCTGCAGAAGCGGGCCCGCTTAAGTTTATGATCGGAGCATCCATCGCGTGAAGGCTCCGGATCGCCTGAACAAACACTGGTCGATCTGTAGTATTAGCTAGCTTGACTTCGATGTCGCCCCAGCTTTGGTCCTGATACAAGCGCAAGATGCAGACGATGTCAGGCGTGCCGGGAAGTCCAGTGTGAGTTATCGTTAGGTTCGATCCTGAGCCAAATTCGTCATGAAACTCAGATTGAATCACCGTGTGCTGCGGATAGTCGGACGAGCGCAGCACCTGAGACTCTAAGTCCGCTTCTACGTCTGAGCGCACCACCGTACCAGGGATGCCGGTTTGCGCTATGGAGTAGGCCCCGTCATCATTGATACTTACCGACAGGTTCTTTCCGCGTATCGAGCCTAGAACCCGCGCTCCATCGTGCTTCGCTGATGGAGATGATGGAGCGTACGCGCTCGCAAATGCTGAGCTCCAAGTTGCGGCCACTCCTGCCGCTGCGCTCGCCCACAGCAAAATTCCGCAAATCATCAACCTCGGCATTTGCTCCTCCAAGAAGATGGCCCCTGTTTCAGGATGAGACCGCTGCCACGAGTCATTCGTGTAAGGTGGTCCCCGTTGTTCGTACAGATTTGATCCACTTGATCCATGGCATAAGGTTATCCTTCGGTGAAATCGATAATGACCGGTTTCTCCCGGAACCAGTTGGTTCTAAAACCCAGATAAATGATGCCGATCGCTAACCAAAGGCCTCCCACGATTTTTGCAATGGTATTCAGATTGAGCCAAATCCAGCCACAGAATGCAAAGCCGAACAGCGGAAGTAAAACGTCCCCGAGAAGATTGATTTTCAGGCCAGCGACCCGTTTGACGCCAAATAGCCAAAAGGTCGCGAAATTGGCTCCCATGAATGCAATGAAGGCTCCAAAATTCAGCAATTCCGCAGCGTTCTCGTACCCATGCCCATTGATGGACAGAACCACTCCGCCAGCAAAGGCGAGGATAGCAATGATCCAGATATTGTAATTTGGAGTGTTGCGCGTCGGATGGAGGTGCCCGAACACACTCCTCGGAAGGACGTTATCGCGGCCCATTCCAAAGAGCAAGCGCGCCGCCCCCAAGCCCCCCGTGAGCGCACTGCCGACTGCCGCGAGAATGGTCACCAACGTCATGGCTAGGAACATCCAGCGCCCGCCGACGCGCATGCAAATGTCCATAAAAGCGCCCGTGACGTTTTCGAAATGAAATCCCGGCCACACGCGCTGGGCCAGGTAAGCCTCGATTCCGCCGAGAACCCCCACGGACAGGCAGACCAGAACTGTGGCCAGGAGCACATTACGTTTGGGATTCTTGACATCTTCGGCCAACGTCGTCACCCCGTCAAACCCGATGTAGGTAAGCGCGGCCAGCGGCACCGCGCTGCGAATGACCCCGAAATCAAATGTTTTCGGATCGTAAAAGGGCAGCGCGGAAAAAACTCCATCCCACCGATCGAAGTGGAAGATGTAACGGACGGCAAGGATCGCAAAGGCGCCGATGACCGCACACATCGATACGAGAAGCAGCTTGTTGGCCAAGGCGCTTGCGCGGATGCCGCGCAGATTCATGAACGTGACGGCTCCAATAAATACCGCCAACAGGGCAAAGGTGGGAATCCGATGGATCCACCCATGGATCGTCTCCGCAACCCAAACCGCATTGATGAGGGGGAGCAAAAGGTAATCGAGAATCATCGCCCAGCCTACAAGAAAGCCCAGGTGGTGATTCAAACCACGGCTCACGTAGGTGTAAGCCGACCCGGCTGACGGATAGAGGGCTGCCATGCGCCCGTAGCTGAACGCTGTAATCATCATGGCAACCAGAGCAATCAGTATCGTGTCTACAATGTAGCCGTGCGAGCGTTCTTGCACGACCCCGAAGAGCGGAACCGGAGCAATCGGCTGGATCAGAACCATGCCGTAAAAGATCAAGTCCCACAGTGTGAGCACCCGGCGCAAGTGCGGCACTGTCTTGGAACCATTCGTCTGAACCGTCGGTATTGCGTCGACCATAAGAAGTAGCTTTCCTTCCTTCGCCTGCTCTCATCCCACCCATCTCTAGAAGGGAGTCGACACCTTACGTGATTATGCGGTACGTAGATTTGGATTCCGGTGTGCGGCCGATCAAAATAAGGGCAAACTCGTCTAGCACCCGCTCCCGCCTTAGTCGTCCTTGAAAGTAACTCGTCGCGAGGAGCGAAAGGGCGCCGACAGCCGCGACGGACTTTTTGGGGGCGCCAATTTCAACACGTTCGTTCTGCCTAAGGGACATTGCATTTCGATCACCTAGGTACAGCCACATGAGCGGAGGTATCGAATCCCTCGTTCGGCCCATTCCCGCTCCATCGTTACTGTGGCCTCGACAGACTCCCTCAGAGGTGGCCATTGCTCCAGGATGGCCGACACATTGTCGCCGGGAGGCATCTGCCCCAGCAGCCACGGGATGTCCAAACGGCCCTCGCCCGCGGGCGCCCCCCTAACGACGAAGCCCATCATTTGCGGCACCCGGTTAATCACGAAGTCCTTTACATGAAGGTTCACTGTTAGAGGAGCCAGTATTTCGACAACGCGTTCCGGCGTCTCCAGCGCCGCAAGGGAGTTCACAGTATCCAGGCAGATGCCCACGTGGTGACTTTCAAGCCTGCGTACAAGAGCTGCCAGTTCGCGGCAGGAATGTTTTTCGTAGTTCTCCAAGCCGAGCGTGATCCCTTGAGCTTCAAACTTCGGCAGCACATCACGAATCCATATCTCTGCCTGTTCCAGAGATGGTTGCGATTCGGCGCTATGGGTGAGAGTTCGAAGCAGCGGCGCGTCAAGTTGGACCGCCAGGTTCAAGTAGCGAAGCAGGTGAGCCGGCTCTACACCCCGTGTTCCGATTTCGATCGTAAGGCCCAGGCTGGCGGCCTGATCGCCAGCATCGCGGAGTTCGGCCGAATCCAGGTTGTGAAGCGGCAAATTGTCGGCAACTTGAACGACACCAACTTTGAGTTCCGACGCTCTCTCTAGCAAGTCCGCCAGCCTCATCGGCCGAGGCGGGGGCGGAAATCCGCTGACCCCGATCGCCCAGGGATACGTCCAGGAGCTGATGCCAATGCGCATGCTATTTCTTGGCGGCCTTGGCAGCATCCAGGCAACGGCGGTAGTTATCACCAGCCTTATAAGCTGGAACAAAAACGGTGGCCAGCTTCAATGGCACATCACCGGAGTTGATCATCTGGTGTTGCTCCCCCGCCGGAACCCAAAGTGCGACATCCTCTTGTATCAGCGTCTCTTCGCCCTCGTGCACGCAGATTCCTTTGCCTGAGACGATATAGATCAGTTCGGGCCGGTCGTGGGCGTGGTAATCGGTGCGACCATTTGGTGGGAGGATGGCATGGCTGAACGTGAGCTCCTCAACCCCTTCCTTGTCTGGAGCGAAGATCACCTTAATCTGACGCCGGTAGGGGGCAGGAATCTCGACCCCCGTTTCTTCCCAAGCTTTAACGATTTTCATTCGTTTCTCCTGACTTTCACGAGCAACTTCCTCTACCGGGCAACCCCGTCGAGAAGTGGTCACAATTCGTAGCAATATAGTCCAAGTGTTGTAATCGTTTACATGATGATATTAAGTCTGTGAAGGAACCCGTGTCAAGCGGAAAATTGACGAAATATCCGAAAATTGTAGACAAATCGTGTGCGCGCATTCCGCAGAATTTCTCGCGCTCTCTACACAAGTTTTTGTTTTTTCTCTTAGCGATTGCTACGCATCTCGGAGGGAGAGTATGTTCGTCAACTTCGGGAAGTTCGACTGACGGTGGCGTCCCTTTCATGCGACGATTGATCCGGTAGCGCTCTTATTGAACGAATTCCCTCACTCTTTCAGGTCGAACATTAACCCCGCCGCCCCAAAGCCTCCATCCACATTGAGCGTCTGGCCGTTGATAAAATCAGCTTCCGACGAAGCGAGAAAAACCGCGGCGTCGGCAATCTCGTCCCGCTCGGCATAGCGGCCCATGGGAATCAGGCGATAATAAGCGTCGCGGGTTTTTTCGTCGTGCGTCACCGCCGTCATTTCGGTGTTAACGGGACCCGGTGCAATTTCGTTCACGGTGATTCCGTACCGCGCCAGTTCCACTGCCATCACTTTCGTCAGCATGGTAACGCCAGCCTTCGATGCGCCATAGGCGGCTCGGCCTGTTCCTCCACGCTGACCTGACAGCGAAGCGATGTTGATGATCTTTCCACGGCCCTGTGCCGCCATGATCCGGGCGGCGGCCTGCGAACAAAGGAAGCAGCCGGTCAAATTGACTCGCAGCACTTTTTCCCATTGTTCCAGAGTGGTGTTCAGAAGCAGCCTGGTCAATCCGATCCCGGCGGCATTCACGAGCAGATCGATCTTGGCCCAATCCCGTTCCGTTGAAGCAACTAGCTCCTCCACCTGCGCTTGATCGCCAACGTCAACATGCTGGCTCCGAGCTTTGCCTCCCGAGGAAACAATCTCGGCGGCTGCAGCCTCAGCGTTCTTTGCATCCAGGTCAGCAACGACCACGGAAGCGCCTTCACGGGCAAATCGAATTGCGATAGACCGCCCGATACCGCGACCAGCCCCTGTTACGAGTGCAACTTTGTTTTCCAGCCGAAGCATCGCGAACCCCAATCTGACCTTCGTTACGAGTAGCACAAGTGTTGCCGAATGGCAAGGCGCTATTCCGCCTGATTTCTGTAATCGTTTGCTAAATGATTCTAGGTTGAGGGTGATGATCAGTCAAGAGGTTTCTGGGCCGGCAAATTGGCTGAGGCCTGTGTCCCTCTATGTGGACGGGATGAGAATCACCGGTCAATCTTCAATACATGTCGGCCCAGGGCTCCAACTGCATCCCGCCGGCCCGATTCTCGTCCTGGCTACGGTTGGGTTGTATCCCGGATTTGGCGTCGGCATCGCCGCGTTCATCTGTTCCCGCCAGACGATGAGTTTTTCGCGCAGTTCGTAGGCTTTATCGGCAAAACTCGAAGCGAAGTTGTCTTGTTCGCCAGGATCGAGGGCTAGGTTGTAAAGTTCGACGTGGTCATCTTCGAAGAACTCGATTAGCTTCCAATCACCTTCGCGGATAGCGCCAGACGGCGTACCGGCCTCATCGCTGTAGTGCGGGTAGTGCCAATAGAGCGTATTCCTCGCCAAAACTCTCTCTCCACGCAACAGGGCGCCAAAGTCCAGGCCATCGCAGGGCTGCGGCGCGTTCCCCGCATGAGCCAGGTTCGCAATCGTCGGCATAAAGTCCGCCCCGACAACCGGCACATCGCATGTGCTTCCCGCGCGGATCACACCGGGCCAATGAACTAGCAGCGGCTCCCGAATGCCGCCTTCGTAAAGACACCCTTTGCCTCCGCGAAGTCCGCCATTATTCGCAACACGGTGCAGATTGCGTTCCTCGAAACCCAATCCGCCATTGTCCGAGGTGAGAATAATGATCGTATCGTTCGCGACTCCGGCACGCTTCAGAGCCTCCCGCAGCCTGCCCAGCGCCTGGTCGGTACTCTCAATCATCGCCGCATATACTGGATCGGGCTCGTCCTTGCCGCCGCCCTTTCTGCGGTACTTCTCTACCATTGCAAGCTTCGCTTCTAGCGGAAGATGTACAGAATACTCGGCCATGTAAAGGAAGAACGGTCCATTCTTTGCCGCTTGCTGAACGTATGCGTCCATCTTTTCTGTCAGTACATCGGTTAGATAGTCGTTACGTGTGTAGCCGGCCAGGTTATGGAAATTGAACGGGCCGAAGTAGGACGGCGGACTGCCGTGATCGTCTCCAGCAATGTTCGTATCGAAGCCGAAGTTCTCAGGGAGATAGCCATCACCGCCAAGATGCCATTTACCGATGGCCGCGGTTTGATAGCCTGCACGTCTTAACAACTCCGGAAGGGTCGTTAATCTGGAATCCAAGTGCCCAGCGCTCGGCGCCTCCAGCAGTTTCTTGTACGGAAAGAGGGTTCCCGGAATCCATTGCGTTAGATGCAGCCTTGCGGGAGACATTCCCGTAAGGATAGATGCCCGGCTAGGCGAGCAGACCGGCGCGCTGGCGTAGGCATTCGTAAATCTCATCCCCTCCCGCGCGAGACGATCGATGTGGGGAGTCTCCGCAAAGTTATTGCCATAGCAGCCAAGGTCTCCCCAACCAAGATCATCGATCAGGAAGAATACGATGTTGGGCATCTTTGCTGCGCTTGCACCTGTATATAAGGCCCGAGGGAGCATGGCATACCCCGCCAGGCATGCTAATTCAGCGCAAAACCGTCTTCGATTTCGATTCATTGGAATCGTCCCTTTGGATCGCCTGGCTAAGAACAGACGGACATATTTTCGCACTCTCCGGGTTCACACTCAATATGAGTTGTTGAGCAGCATAGTAACGGCACCCGCTATGAAGGCAGCCTGCAACTCACGTGTTGAAGTGTCAAAATGAACGTGATCAATGTAATGATCCTTTCCAAGGTGCGCGGTAAATTCATACAGGTCGATAATCGGAATGTGACGCGTGGCGCAAATCTCTCTTGCAATTCTGTTATAGCGCTCGACGTCGGCATTATAACGATAGAACTGCTTTGAAAGTAAATTATGCCGAGCGTCATCCACGGGTGTTGAGCTGATCCATATTACTCTTGCCTTGTGCAAATGCAGCAAAGCAAAAATCGCGATCAGGTTCTTACGGTATTCGCTGGAATCAATTTGGATCACATTGGTTTTTGGGTTGCGTTTGATATCGTGCAGCCCGCAATTCACGAGCACGATATCGGGATGAAAGCGATCATCATTAAATCGCATTCGCAGGTAATTTAGAACCGCTCGTGAATCTCCTCCGTTCGCTTGCGGGTCTTCCACCTCTTCGTCAACACTCTCTATTTGCGATCGACCCTTTCGGCTAAATAGGACCACATCCGCCAGATCCGATTGAAGATAGGGGGTGTAGTAGATAGAGATGCTGTCACCGATGAGAAACACTTGCTTCCGAGACTGAGCGAGGCCTGGGTGGCATAGTGCAAGTGTAAGCAAAACCCAAATGAACCTACTCGCCATCATTCACTCCAAGTTTCCTCGCTGACTTGCGTTGTCGTGTGAGAAGAAATCCCAAGGGTTCACTTATTTCTTAAAATGCAGCCAGATACTTACTTCACAGAGGATACGCTCGAAGTAGATCTCCTCCCGATGAACGTCCTCGATTTATTTGCTGTTTCTCAAGGCCTACAGCAATCCAGGAGTCGGTGTCGCATCGCAGGGCCCGATCAGGGGGAACTATGGTTGCATCGGGCTTCTCAAAGCCAGCTCGAAGTGATGCGCTTGCGGTCGTGCGTCTGCTCTCAGACGAGCCTCAGCGGCAGGCATTGCCGCAGCCAGCGCAGCGGCCGTTCTCGATGACTCCTCGTCCAGCGAGTCGCAAATAAGATCAAATCGTGCAGACTCTATCTCATTTCGTTCCCGGGTTTCAAAATCGACAAGCCTGGACTGCTTCAACATCGGGGTCTCCAAGGTCGCAAGGTTCACCCCGGTGCTTAGCTGGTCTGCCGAGAACATAGCGATCTTCTCGTCATCGATGAGCAGGTCATAACTACCGGAAGGTAACTGTCGAACCTGAAGAAGCTCCTGGTCCAACGCAGTCACGATATCCGAGACCTTGAGGGTTAGGGCAAGTACGGGATCCAGCTCTGGAGCACCAAAGGGAAGAGGCAGGGCTGCCTCGGTCTCAGTCCACCGCAGACTGGACTTCGTGCGATGTATATCTGCCACGCTTGCATTGCTCGTGATCGCGACGGGCTGTTTCCCAGACAGATCAAGAGAAATGGAACTAACGAGCGCAGCCGCGTTCCAGGATTTGAGCAGGCTTTCCGCCATCAGCCAGTGCCCGGCCTCCTGTGGATGCACGCGATCGGGAATCAACTGCTGGGCCAGGTCAGGAGATTGGGTATTCATTAGCCCGAGAACCCGTATCATCGGCGCATTGAAATCGGCCAGTCGAGTGTGCTTCTCCTGGCTCAGTTGGCGGAGGAACTCCCCGTACTGCACAAGCACGCCGTTGTAACCATCTCGAAATTTAGGGGCTCTTGTCACGTCATCGAAGGGCGAGGGTTGAATCAATGTGATGTTCGCCTGTGGAAGATGCGTCCCGATCGAATCGACAATATGGCGGTATCCGTCAGCATAGGTGGAGAATATTCCGGGTTGACTTTGACGGTAGTAGCCATCGTTCATCCCGAGCATAATCGCGACCATGCTTGGTCGCCACGAGAACACGTCCCGTTCCAAACGAAGGTCAACCGGGCCAGCGATACCTCCACTCACTTTATCGCCGTCTACCCCGACATTGTGGAATGAGACCTTCCATGTAGGAAATCGAGTCAGGACATATTCCTCGACATCTCTGGTATATTCCCGCTGGTACGTAATACTGTCTCCATAGAACGTGACTCGGTCTCCATCGTGCAATACGAAGTCCGTGCTTTGCGCAAAAGTAGCGTTCGGAACGAAAGAGAAAACTGAAGAAACCAACAAAGTGCCCGCGAGCTCCCTAAAATTCATAACGGCCTCCCGCTTGAAGATACTCCTGAACCTAAACTTCTGTCTCCTACCGTTCACTGGGACCATCACACTCCAAAATGAAAGCCGGCTACGGTGCTAAGAAGAAAGGAGACCCACTGCGATGAGAGCACATAGGACACCGACTCCCTGCATCAAACCTATGGATTCGTGGAGAATGAAAGGAGCGGTGAGTACCACTACAATTGGGTAGAGCGCTCCAAATGGTGAGACAACAGAAGCTTTACCCCCGTTTCTTAAAGCGGCAAGTAGCGCCCAGGCTCCCAATGCGTTCACAAAACCGCTCAACAGCCCCAACACTATTCCCCAAATCGGATAGCTGAATACCATCCTTCCCGGATATATCAAAGGTAGAAACAGAACGAAACCGACGATAAGCCAGATGGTTGCAGACTCTCCCGACAGATGATTGGTCGAGAGCTTCTGCAGCAGCCCAACAACTCCCCACGAGATCAGAACAACTACCGCCAACCAAAACCAGCTAGCCATGCGCTCTCCTCAATCAGAAAGAAAGAATGACCATTGCAGCGCCCGCAAAACAAACGCCCACCATCTGTGTATGCGTCAGCCGCTCCCGCAAAACCGCAATTGCTAAACCGACCGTTACTATCGGGTATAACGCAGTTACGGTGGTGATCACCGCCGTATTGCCGCCGCTTTGATAGGCTGCCACAACAGCTAGATTACCTAAAC
>Ga0182016_10007536_pt1 | contig 11170 bp, 13 predicted proteins | sample 712S2MmetaG_FD_120491 | JGI IMG/M metagenome (GOLD analysis project Ga0182016, IMG submission 120491) | Permafrost microbial communities from Stordalen Mire, Sweden - 712S2M metaG | ecosystem: Environmental > Terrestrial > Soil > Wetlands > Permafrost | place: Sweden: Stordalen | collected...
GCCGTGGTGCGTCCGCCCAGTGCGCCGCTCGGGGTGAAGGTGGCGTCGGCCATCGTGCCCCTGGCGTGGAGGGCCCGATGTCGGGGTGAGCTCGTAGGAGCGGAGCGCAGCAGGTCGTGGATGTTCCGGGCCGTCGCCTCGATGTCGGTGCTCATGTCCCGAAGGTAGCGGCCGTGCCCGCGATCGGATTCGACCGATCTCTGTGTAATGTTGTAATTATGATTACTTCCAAAGAACTGCAGAAACTCGAGGAGCTCGTCTCCCCCATGATCCCCGGAGGCTGGTTCGTCGGTCCCCCGCGTCTGACGGTCGACGACGACGAGATCCTCGTCGTCGGCACCCTGGCCGACGACGGACCGGGCGACGGCGGTCCCGACGCCTTCCGTGAGGCGACCCGGGCCGCCCGGATGGAGATCGCCGACCGGGTCCAGCCCGCCACCGGCCGCTCCGTCGCCTGGGGCGTCACGACGGGCGAGACGACGACCGTGTTCACCAGCCTCGGCGTGCCCGTCATGACCCGCCTCCGCATCGGCGAGCGTCAGGTGCTCGACACCCTGATCGCCGCGGGTGTGGCCCGCAGCCGGAGCGAGGCGTTGGCGTGGTGCGTCCGCTTCGTCGGACAGAAGGAGACGGACTGGCTCGAGGAGCTGCGCACGTCGATCGAGCGGGTCACCCGGGTCCGGTCGGAGGGTCCCCGGCTCTCCTGACCGGTCCGCGCCGGACGACGCCCACGATCGACCCGTCGGTCGGGACGTCGTCCGGCGTGACGGTCGGGTGCAGGAGGCCTCAGCCGGGAGCCGAGGCCGGGTAGGTGGCGATGCCGACCACCGGCCCGGACAACCGACTCCCGGCCATGGAGCCCTCGAACGGGGCGGCGCCGAAGGCGAAGACCCCGCCGTCGGCCGCGGCCAACCAGTACCCCCCGCCGTCCGGTGTCGCCGCCATCCCCACCACGGGAGCGTTGAGCTGCTTCCCGCCCATCGAGCCGTCGAAACGGGCGTCGCCGAAGGCGAACACGCCGCCGTCGGCGGCCACCAGCCAGTAGCCCTGGCCGTCCGGCGTGGCCGCCATGCCGACGACCGGGGCGTTCAGGTGCGTCCCGCCCAGTGATCCTTCGAAGGCGGCGTCGCCGAAGGCGAACACGCCGCCGTCGGCGGCCACCAGCCAGTAGCCGTCGCCGTCGTGCGTGGCCACCATGCCGACGACCGGGGCGGCGAGGATGTCCTGGTCGAGTCCGCCGATCGGCACTGCGTCACCGCAGCCGACGACGGCCCCGTTGGAGCTGGTGAGGAAGAACCCGCCCCCGGTGGGTGTCGAGGCGAGTCCGGTCCAGGATCCGCTCGCCACGGCGATCCCCGTACAGCCGACCTCACCCGGGGAGGCCGCCTTGCCGAATGCCGTGGGGAACCGGAAGACGTTGAGGAGCCAGTACCCGTCACCGGACGGTGTGGCGGCGATCCCGCCACACCCGAGCGCGCCGTCGAGAGTGCTCGGCGGCTGAGGGGAGAAGGTGCAGGGTCCCCCCGGTGCGGCACCGGAGCCGTCGAAGGGGGCGTTGAAGGCGAAGGCACCGCCGTCGGCGCCGGCCAACCAGTAGCCGGGCGCCGTGGGCGCCGGTTTGGCCCCGGCGGGCGACGGTGCCAGCAGCACGGGCAGGACGGACGCCACGAGCAGGGTGGCGACGGTGACGAGCATGGTCCGAACCGGTCTCATGGCTACCTCCTCACGCACCCCCGCAGCGCCAACCTATCGGGCGGCGCGGGCGGAATCCGGGTGAGTTCGCACCAGGTGGTGTCCGCCGGGAGATCGGGGTCCCACCGGACACCGGGACGGACGGGCCCGCCGGTGGAAGACTGGTCCGGCACCATCCGCAGAGGCGCGCGATGCCGGGACGATCGCCCGGTGTCGGCCCGGCTCCCTGCGGGTGGTGCCCGGTTCACTGCCCGAGCCCGACCGAAGGAGGGGGAGCCATGGACGCCAGGCCCCGGATCGCCACCGCCGAGGAGTGGCAGCGCGAACGCGACGAGCTGCTCGTGGCCGAGAAGGAGGCCACGCGCGTCCAGGACGCGCTGGCGGCCCGGAGGCGCCGACTGCCGATGGTCGAGTTCGACGCCGGCCGGTACACCTTCACCACACCGACGGGCCCGTGCACGCTCCCCGACCTGTTCGGTGCCGGCGACCAGCTCGTCGTCTACCAGTTCATGGACGTCGGCCCCGATCACTTCTGCCCCGGGTGCACCCACTTCACCAAGAACGTGGCGAGCCTCGACGACCTGGCCGACCTCGGCGTGGGCTGGGCGACCGTGTCCAACATGCCGATCGACCAGATCGAGTCCTACAAGGCCCGCATGGGGTGGACCATGCCGTTCGTGTCGTCGCGCGGCTCCACGTTCGCGGCGGACTGCGGCGCGGGCGACGGCTTCATGCTCAGCGTGTTCCTACGGGACGGCGACCACGTCTACCGGACCTACTCGACGACCGCACGCGGGGTCGACCGCGTCCTCTTCGCCAACAACATCCTCGACCTCACCCCCTACGGGCGGCAGGAGGACTGGGAGGACTCGCCCCCGGGCTGGCCGCAGCACCCCACCTACGGGTAGGCGTCCACCGCCCGGCCGTCCTGGACCCGGCGTCCGATCCGCTCAGCTACGGCGGCGTCGGCGCCCGGTCCGACCCGGTGCGCGTGTCGCCCGGCGGGTGGTCGGCGAACCACCGCGCGATGGCCGGCATGCCGTCCTCGAAGTTGCCGGGTGCCGAGACGTTGAGCATCCCGGCCCGTCCGGGGCCGCGGTTCTCGAAGTCGTGGACCGTATCGCCCGGCACCAGGACGAACGAGCCGGCGGCCGCGTCGATCCACTCGGCGTCCACCAGGATGCTCATGGTGCCGGAGAGCACGTAGAAGACGTCGTCCTCCGGGTGCCGGTGCGGTCCGGGTCCCTTCGTGTGGGGCTCGAGCCACCACTCGGAGATGGAGTAGGCCCCGCCGCTCTCGTCGCCGTCGGCCTTGAAGACGGCGGAGATCCGGCCCATCGGGTAGTCCCGGCCCTCGCCGGGACCCCGCACGACCGGACGCCGTCCGGCCCCGGAATGGTCGTCGTCCATGGTCCCTCCCCTGGTCACCCGCCCCTCCCTCCAGGCTCCCACCGGACGGTCCGGAGGACAACGGTGCCGCCCCGCCGGCGGGCCGTCGGCATCCGCAAGTTCTTACTTGCGCTTGGCGTCGCACTGTGCAAGTCTCTACTTGCGAATGCAGGAACCGACGAGCCGGAGGTGGAGGACATGCGTGAGGACAGCATCGAGCGGGAGATCGAGATCGGCGCACCGATCGAACGGGTGTGGGAGGTCCTGACCCGGCCGGAGCACGTGGCCACCTGGTTCGGGACCGGGGTGCCGATCGACATCGACCTCCGACCGGGCGGCATCATGACCCTGGACCACGGTGCCTTCGGCCGGTACCGGACGCGCTTCGTGGAGGTCACGCCGCCCCGTGTGCTCTCCTACCGATGGGCCGCCGGGTTCCCGGACCAGCTGCCCGACACGACGAATTCCACCCTGGTCGAATTCACCCTGGCACCCACCGCCACCGGCACCACCCTGCGCGTGGTGGAGAGTGGCTTCGCCTCCTTCGAGATGCCGGCCGACCGGGAGCGGGCCGCCGGATTCGAGAACCACTCGGAGGGTTGGAGCGACGTGCTGCAACGGGCCGCCGCGCTCGCCGAGGGCCAGGTCGTCGAGCCGTTGGCCGGTCGCGTATGACCGTCGTCGAGGACGTCCTCGGGGCGCTGGCCGACCCGACCCGTCGGGACCTGCTGGGCCACATCGCCCGGCACGGCACGGCGACGGCGACCATGCTGGCGGACGAGCTGCCCATCAGCCGGCAGGGCGTCACACAGCATCTGGCCCTCCTGACCTCCGCCGGACTGGTGGACAGCCGGCGCGAGGGTCGCGAGCGCCGGTTCCACGTGCGCCCGGACACCCTGCTCGACACCTCGGCGTGGCTGGCCGACCTGGCCCACCAGTGGGATGTCCGGCTGGCGAGGATCAAGGACCTCGCCGAGGCCGCACCGCCGTCGGATTGAGGCGCGCCGCTCCCCCGCCGCCTCCCCGGCTGCGCTTAAATGGGGCGATGGACCACGACCTCTCGACCGAGGACCGACGGGTTTCGGTCCGGATCGGATTCCCGGCGGACTGCCGGTACCGGGGGGGCAACGCCACGCTGGGGCCCCACGGGACTCACCTGTGGATCACCGACGGCCGGATCGGCCACGGCGAACTCAAGCTCACCCACGGGATCCCGCTCCGGGACGTCACCAGTGTCGACGTCAAGCAGCGTGAGTTCGGTGGCACCGATGCCGAGGTCCTGTACGCCCCCGCGGCCGGGTACAACGGGTTCCTCGCCGGTGGCGGCCGCCCGGCGACCCGCCCCAAGATCCAGACCGACATCACGGTGCGGACCCGGGACGGACAGACCGCGGTGTGGGAGGTCGACAACCGGGACGCCGACTGGGTGCGCGAGCGGCTGGGGCCAGCCCTCGCCCAGGCCCGCATCCCCTACTACGACGACCTGCCCCCGGCGCTGCGCACCGAGTGACCACGGTCCACCGACCCGGCGCCGGCCCGCCGACCGGATGGGCCGGTCACGTCTGCCCCGGGGCCTGGTAGAAGCGGAACGAGTTGAACAGCCCGGACGCCTCGAGGATCATTGCGTACCCACGCATCTGGGCGACGCTGTGGAGGTCGTACTCGACGGATCCGCCCCGTCCGTCGGCGTCTGCGCCGTAGCCCGCGGAGCTCGGCAGTCCGTACCGGGTCGCCATGGTCACGCTCAGCGGCTGGATCTGGACGTAGGCCACCGACGGATCGACGGTCGCCTCGATGGCCGCCGGGATCACCGCCGGAGGCGAGAGGGTGAGACCGTCCGGCAGCGAGGTGACGACGGTCGGCGAGCCCACGGGATCGAGCCATTGGATCGACGTCCCACCCGATCCACCCTCGGTACCGATGCTGGGCGTGGGGGCGGGGGCGAGGTAGGACTGCCCCAGACCGAGGAACGCCATCGGGCTACTGATGTCCCGCGCCTCGAGGAGGGCGCCGTCCGTGGGGTCGACGATGATCATCGGCCCGTCCGAGGCCGACGACCCGGTGAACCCGAGACCCGATACGCCGAGGTGCGACGTCTGCTGCCCGACGAGCGTGACGCCCGGGATCCGCGACAGCGCGCCGTACAGCGCGGCCGTGAACTGCGGCGTGGCGCCGATCTGGGGACTCACCATGAGGTACACGGCACGTTCGAATCCGGCACTCACCCCCGGATGGGGCTCGAGCGTATTGATCGACGGCACCGCCGTGGTGCCCGTGGTCAGCTGCTGGGCCAGGACCGCAGGATCGGTCGGGAGGGCCGAGACGTCGATGATCCCACCGGACTGGATGGGTGCCGCCTGGAACGGCGACGCGCTGGCGTCCGAGCACGTGGAGATCGGCTGGTCGGCCGGCACGTCGACCATTCCCGCCGCCTTCCACGCCTGACTGTTGACCGGGCCCGCGAACTGCGCCGGTTCCGACGTGGCGGCGATGCAGGAGCCGCCGTAGCGGTCGCTGAAGGTGCTGAAGGTGCCGACGATCGTGGCCTGGGCGTCCGGTGTCGCCGTGGACCCGACGTCGCTGACCGTGCCGAGCAGCGAGATCCGTTCGGTGGTCGCCAGGTACTGCCCGGCGGCGAGCGAGGGGGCGGCCTGGCCCCCGGCGTTGTCGGCGATCTGCTGCAGTTCCGCGGCGGCGGCCAGCGGTGGCTGACGGGACACCCCGGGGATCAGGAACACGACCAGGAGCAGCGCGGCGGCCACGGCTCCGATGCCGAGTGCGATCGGCCTCGTGAGTCGGCGACGGCCGGGCCGGCGGGGACCCGGTTCGCCCGAATCTTCCGGATCTTCGGGCTCATCGGGCCCGTCGGGCTCATCGGGCTCATCGGGCATCGACCGGAGGGCGGCCAGGAAGCGCTCCGTCTCCGCCACCAGATCGAACCTCGGGTGCGGCGCCTCGTGCAGGTAGCCGTGCAGCACATCCAGTTCATCGATCATTCTGCGACTCCTTCCGTGAGTGGAACCGGTGGCCGTTGGTCGTGACCACCGGCCGGCCCGTCGAGGGCGAGCAGTTCGCGGAGGCGGTCCCGACCACGGGACGCTCGGGACCGGACGGTGCCGATCGGGATCTCGAGCGCCTGGGCCACTTCTTCGTAACTGAATTCCGGCCCCGCCAGAAGGAGGAGGACGTCGCGTTGGCGGTCCTCCAGTGCATCGAGCGCGACACGGATGCGATCAGACTCCACGCCGGCCAGGGCGGTGACGGATGCGTCATCGCCGGGTCCCACGATCCACGCGCGGTGCGCCCGGTCGTCGCGGTCCAGCCGGCGGACCTCGGACCGGTGACTGTGGCGGAGCACGTTGACCGCGATCCCGAACAGCCACGGGCGCGCGTCCGCCCGGGTGACGTCGTAGGCCGACCGCCGACGGAACGCGGTGAGGAAGACGTCGGACACCAGGTCGTCGACCGCGGGTCCGGACGACCGTCGCCACAGGAAGCGGTGGATCGACTCCGCGTGCCGTTCGAAGATGGCGGCGAAGACCTCGGCGTCGACCAGGGAGCGCTCGATCAACTGCGCGTCGGAAGTCTCACGATCCCCGGAAGTGCCCATTGATCAACTATTGCCCGCCACACCCCGATCGGTTCCGTGGGCCGCCTGGCTTCGGAGCACGTTCGCCGGCCGCGCCGCCACGCCGGGGCGGAGCGATCATCGTCGGTTCCCCTGGACATCCGTCCGAGTTGGATCTATTACTAGTAGTACCATGCTGAACCTCGAAGTGGACCGGACCGAGTCCACCCCACTGCACGACCAGGTTGCCGCCGAGATCCGTCGGGCCATCGCCGACGGTGAGGCGGGTCCCGGTGAGCGACTGCCGTTGGCGAAGGACCTGGCTGCGGTCCTGGGGGTGAACAAGAACACGGTGTTGCGTGCCCTCCACATCCTCCGCGACGAGGGGCTCCTCGCCTTCCAACGGGGACGGGGGATCACCGTGGCCGGATCAGCCGAGCGAGGCGCGGTGGTGCACCGGATCCGAGATCTGGTCGAGTACTGCCGCAACCAGGGCTACCGCCGGGACGAAGTCGTCCGGATCATCGAAGGTCTTTCGTGAGGCGCCGGGTCACCGGTGTGGGGGTCCGGGCGTGACGTTGCTGCTGGAGGAGCCCTCCGCGGCCGTCGAGCTGGAGGCACAGCTCCTGTTCGAGGAGGCCCGCCAACGTCGACGGCGCCTGCGGATCATCTGGGTCACCATCGTGTCCGCCGTCGTCGCCGTGGTCGTACTCCCGGGGCTCGCATTCCAATTCTGGGCAGGCCCCGCGTCGCGACCCGTCGGCGACGGTGCGCCTCCCGTCGGACCCGCACACCTGCGCACCGGTGCGACCCTCGTCTACGCCTTCACCGACCTCCGGGTCCTCGATGCCGACTCCGGTCACAGCCGGGTCCTACCCCTGCCGGCGCCATACGGAGAGAGCCGGGATCTGGCCATGGTGCCCGTCGGATCCTCCCTGCTCCTCAATCGGGGGAACACGGCGTGGCTCTACGCCGGCGACATCGATGCTGCGCCTCTCGACCTGGGGCCATCGGATGGGGTGTTCGCCGGCCCGAACGGTGGCGAAGCGTGGATCTGGACACAGCCGTGTCAACCGGTCCTCGGATGCACCAACTACGAGGCACCCCAGATGGGAGCGGTTCGCCTCGTCGACGACGCGGGGAGCCAGATCGGACCGTCAGTGGCGTTGCCCGGAGACAGTGGTTGGTATCCGACCGGCCTGGCGGGCAGCGCCGGCATCATCCTGTCCCAACTGCCCGCCTATGGCGACCACTCCAATGACCAGGAGCTCTGGAATCCACTGACTGATCGGGTGGTCCACCGGTTCGGCAACGCCCAGGTGGTCGGTACCTTCGGGAACCTCGTCCTGTGGGAGTCGAGCGGACGACAGTGCACGACGCGGTGCTCGGTGCACGTACTCGATCTCCGGACCGGGACCGATCGATCGGTGCAGCTCCCTTCCGATGTCACGCCGACCGGTTACGCGTCGAACTCTCCCGAGGACTCCACGATCGCCATGACCGGAGTCCTCGGCGATGCATCGCGCATCCCCGATCCCCAGGTGGTCATCGTCTTCCACCCCTCGGATCGGGTGGCCAGGATCTTGGCCGGCTCCGAGCAGGGGACCGACCCGAATCTCGGCCCGATGGCCATCTCGTGGTCGACCAACGGGTGGTTGTTCTCCTTCACGGTCGGGACCACGGACGTGCGCGCCTGGCGACCGGGCGAGACCCAGGCCCGGGTGCTCCCCGAGTTGCGGCTGCCCCAGGTCTCCCATCTCGTCAACGAGGACCCGTCGCTGATCGCGAGGTGAACACCTTGCGAGGGTCGGAGACGAGTCAGACCCCGGGCGATCGCCAGGGTCTGCCCGGCGACCACGCCCACCGGCTTCGACGACAGACCATGGGACCGCCCCGGTACGAGCCCTTCGGGCTCGTGGCCCTTGCGCGACCCGAGGTCGGTCCCGCCCGGCGGGCATCCCTCAGCTGGGGCCGGCGAACCGTCGGGAGGTGGTCCACTTCGTCCCCACTCCCCCACGTCGCCTTTCACGGAACATTTCCGCACGTGACGGCGGCTTTTCCACTCTGATTACGGCCGGTCGACCTAGCCTGGACGGTGCCAGTCCATCGGAGGTTCCATGACCGACAACACCCTGCTCCTCGCCATCGACCAGTTCGCACCGGGTCAGGCGGCCGTCGACTTCACGATCGGCTTCGCCACGCGGTCACACGCCGCCGTCTGCGTCTTCCACGTGCGGGAGCAGCACCGGTCCCTGCGGGTACCTCCCCTGGAGTCGGCCGAGGAGGCGGGGCGGCTCGTCGACCGGGCCGTGTGCGCCATCGAACAGGCCGGGGTGCCCGCCGAAGGACGGGTCCGGCTCGGCCGGGACGATCGCGTCGGGGACTTCATCGTCGAGGAGGCATCGGTGGCCGGATGCAACGCCATCGTCCTCGGATCACTCCGACTGCGGGGACCGCGTCGCATCGCGGGCCACGGCGTGCGGGAATGCGTGGTGCGCACTACCCCGCTCCCGGTGATCATCACGCCGACGGCACTGTCGTGCCGACGCCTCGACCCGACGACGCTCGCACCCTGAGCGCACGCGCGGCCATCACCGACGTGCGCCGTCGGGGCCGGCTGGACACCCCGGGCCGGCCGGTGGTGGCGACCGGTGACCGACCCGCCGGACGGCCCGTGTGACCGCACGGCAACTGCCTCTCCGCGAAGCCCAACGCGGTCGGCGTCTCAGCTGGGTCGACCTCGTGGTGGGCGCGGGCATCATCGCCCTCCTCTACGCGGTCGTGCGACTCGGGCAGTCGATGGCGGTCAACTTCACCCCCGGTCGGACACCGGTCGCCATCTCGACGGACATCGCCGACGTGCCGTACTACGCGGCCCGATCGCTCCTGCGGATGTTCCTGGCCCTCGGGCTGTCGACGGCGTTCGCCCTCGTCTACGGGACCGCGGCGGCGCGCCTGCGTCGGGCCGAGAAGGTCCTCGTGCCCATCCTCGACATCCTCCAGTCGATCCCGATCCTGGTGTTCCTGCCCATCGCGCTGACGTTCTTCATCACCCTCTTCCCGGACAACCTGCTGGGGCTCGAGCTGGCGGCCATCTTCGTGATCTTCACGTCCCAGGCGTGGAACATGACCTTCAGCTTCTACCACTCGCTGATCTCGCAGCCGACGGAGTTGGACGAGGCGGCCCGCATGTACCGGCTGACGAAGTGGCAGCGCTTCTGGAAGCTCGACGTGCCGAGCTCCATGATCGGGCTGGTCTGGAACATGATGATGTCGATGGGCGGTGGCTGGTTCTTCCTGACCGCCGCCGAAGCCGTCACCGTGTTCGTCAAGGGTCACGGACTCGCCGAAAGCCTCCCCGGCATGGGCAGCTACATGGCGGCGGCCGTGGCCCACGGCTCCTACGTCCAGGTCAGCATCGCCATCGTCGTCATGGTGGTCCTGGTGGTCGGCACCAACTTCTTCATCTTCCGGCCCCTGGTCGCCTGGTCCGACAAGTTCCGCCTGGAGAGCTCGGAGTCGGCCGACAAGCCGAGGAGCATCGTCCTCGACCTCCTCCGCCGATCCTCGGTGCCGCGGCTGGCCGGGCGCGTGAGCCGGCCGGTCGGGCGAATGCTCGACCGGGCCACCCGGCCGTTCGGCCTGGCCGAGTACCCCCTGCGCACCGACCCCCGGCGTCGCCACCTCGGCGACGTCCTCTTCTGGGGGGCCATCGTCGGTGCCGCCGCCACGGTCGCCGTCATCGGCCTCGCCTACCTCAATGCCCACCTGGGATTCGACCGGTTCCCGGGGCTCATCGGGTTCGGTCTGGCGACGTTCGCCCGGGTCGTCGTGCTCATCGTCCTCGCCACACTGCTGTGGGTGCCTGTCGGGGTGAAGATCGGCATGAGTCCCCGGCTGGCCCGCTACGCGCAGCCGATCGTCCAGGTCCTGGCGAGCTTCCCGGCCATCCTGCTGTTCCCTTTCGCCACCCTGGTGTTCATCGACCTCGGGATCCCCCTCGACTACGGGGCGATCGTGCTCATGATGCTGGGCGCGCAGTGGTACATCCTGTTCAACGTCATCGCCGGTGCCAGCTCGATCCCCAACGACCTCCGGGAGATGATGGTCTCGATGCGCCTGACCCGCGGGCAGCGCTGGCGGAAGGTCATCCTGCCCGCCGTGTTCCCGGCCTACGTGACCGGGGGCATCACCGCCGCCGGAGGCGCCTGGAACGCCTCGATCGTGGCCGAACTGGTCAGCTGGCACCACCACACGCTCGACGCCTACGGACTGGGCAACTACATCGCCACGGCCTCGGCCCAGGGCAAGTTCGCCCTGCTGATCGCCGGGGGCATCGTCATGAGTGCATTCGTGGTGATCGTCAACCGGTTGTTCTGGCGTCGCCTCTACCGGGTGGCGGAGCGCCGGTTCACGCTGTGACGGGCCCGATGGTCGACGACCTCCGAGCATTGACCTCCAGGAGACAACTGAGGGAAGGTGGCCCATCGTGACCACGCATGCCGATCCGGACGAGGGGAC
>Ga0182016_10007538_pt1 | contig 11167 bp, 9 predicted proteins | sample 712S2MmetaG_FD_120491 | JGI IMG/M metagenome (GOLD analysis project Ga0182016, IMG submission 120491) | Permafrost microbial communities from Stordalen Mire, Sweden - 712S2M metaG | ecosystem: Environmental > Terrestrial > Soil > Wetlands > Permafrost | place: Sweden: Stordalen | collected...
GAATTCCCAAACCGGGCGCGCTGGGAAGCACGAGCTTGCCGCGATCGTAGGTCACGCCGGAGAACGGATCGCTCGCGGTGAGAAACGGGCCGTCAATGTCCGCCCAATCCACCAGCGGCGAGAGATGCGCGGCGGCCGTCGCGGCGACGGCGCTCTCCACCATGCATCCCAGCATAACTTTGAGATTCATCGCGCGCGCGGTGTGAATCATCGCCAGCGCGCCGCGAATGCCGCCGCACTTGGCGAGCTTGACGTTGATCCCGTCCACGCAACCGTGCAGCGCGGGCAAGTCCGCGGCAACGAGCGAGTCCTCGTCGGTGACGATCGGAATCCGCGTGCCTTCGCGGACGGCGCGCAGACCGGCCGGCGAGCCGGCCGGGATCGGCTGCTCGCAGAACTCGATCTCGAAGCGCTCAAGGTCGCGCAAAATACGGATCGCTTCCGCGACGTCCCAGCCTTCGTTGGCGTCCAAGCGAATCGCGCCGGGATACCGGCTGCGAATGGCGGCGACGGTCTCGACTTGCTCCGCGGCGGTGCCCTCGCCCAATTTGACTTTGAGGATCGGGTGGTCGCCGATCTCTGCCACCTTGCGCAGCGTTTCGTCCGGATCGGCGATGCCGACCGTAAACGAGGTGACCGGGGTCGCGTCGGGGTCGAGTCCGAGGAGCGCGTAGAGCGGTTTCCCGGTGGCCTTGCCGATAATGTCGTGCAGCGCGATGTCGAAACCCCCGCGAGCCGACGCGGGCAGCGAGGGATCGAGCAAGGTTTCGAGGCGGAATGGATCGCCTGTCGCGGGCCGGTAGCGCGCGAACGCTTCGGCCACGCTCGCGACCGTCTCGCCGTAGCGCTCGATCGGCGTCGCTTCCCCGATGCCGTCGATCTCGCCGGCACGAACGCGAATCAACGCGGTACTGGCGACCAGTTCGACGCCGCGTGCGATGCGGAACGGATGGACCAGCGGAAGTTCGAGCGGCGTTACGGTAATCGAAAGCGTCGGCATGGCGGTCGCATTCCACTTTGCAAACCGCGTTCCCCGGCCGCCCCAGGCCGCCAGGGCCGGGCCGCCTTCGACCGAACCGTCCGGACGATGAGCGAGCCTCGATACCGTCGCGCGGTGGTATGGTTTCGGCGCGACCTTCGGCTCGCGGACAACGTCGCGCTGATGAATGCCGCCGCGTCGGCGGCCGAAATCGTGCCTGCGTTCGTGGTGGACCCGGGGTTGCTGGCGAGCGAACGGATGGGCGCACCCCTCGTGCAAGCGTTTTTCGGCGCCGTCGCCGCACTGCGCGACGACTTTCGCGCGTGCGGAAGCGAACTTGCCGTGCTCCGCGGAGATCCGGTGCGGGAGCTGCCGGCCTTCGCGCGCGAGGTTGGCGCGCAAGCCGTCTATTACAACGAAGACTACGAACCGGACGCGATCGCGCGCGACGATGCCGTCACCGCTGCGCTCCGCTCGGAAGGCGTTGCCGCCCACGCCCACCTCGATCACGTCGTTCTCGGCGCGGAAGACGTCTCGACGCTCCAGAGCGCCGCCTACCGCGTGTTCACGCCGTACAAACGGGCGTGGCTGGACCGGTATCGCGTCGCGCCGCGCCTTCCGGTTCCGTCGGAGAGCGCAATCGAAGGGAAACTGGTTCGACGCGAAACGCTCGCAGAGGCGTCCCCGAATCCGAAACCGGAGGATTTCGGTTTCGGATCGTCGCCCGGATACCCAGCGTGTTCGGAACGCAGCGCGCGTGAGATGCTGGCGCGTTTCGTCGCGCCCGGCGGCGACGCCGAACGCTATGCGTCCGCGCGCGACGTGCCGGCGCTCGACGCGACCTCGCGTCTCTCTCCGCAGCTGCGCGCCGGAACGATCGGCATTCGAACGTGCGTCGCGAGCGCGCTGCCGTTCGACGTCTGGCTCTCGGAATTGATTTGGCGCGAATTCTACCAGATGATCTTGAAAAGATTTCCCTACGTGGCGTCCGGCCCGTTCGTGAAGGCCGCCGCGCGCATCCCGTGGAGGAACGACGAGCGCGAGTTCGAGGCGTGGTGCGCCGCGCGCACCGGCTATCCGATCGTTGACGCGGCGATGCGCCAGCTCAACCAAACCGGCTGGATGCACAACCGGCTGCGCATGATCGCCGCGTCGTTCCTGACCAAAGACTTGTTGATCGATTGGCGCTGGGGCGAGCGCTATTTCGAACGCCGGCTCGCCGACGCGGATCTGGCTCAGAACAACGGAGGCTGGCAGTGGGCTGCGTCCACGGGAACCGACGCGGCGCCGTATTTTCGCATCTTCAATCCCGTGACGCAGGGCGAGCGGTTCGATCCCGCCGGCGCGTTCGTCAAAGCGATGATTCCGGAGCTCGCTCGCGTTCCGCCCAAGTTCGTGCATGCGCCGTGGACGATGCCGCCGCTCCTGCAGGCCGAATCCTGCTGCCGCATCGGCGAGGAGTACCCCTTTCCGATCGTCGATCATGCCGCCGCCCGCAAAGACGCCCTCGCTGCCTACGCTCCCGTGCTCGGCTCAGGCAACGCTTGACGGATGGTGGTACCGTAGAGAGGCTCGACTGCGTGTATCGCGTACCGTGCAATAGGTCCCGAGCCGATATGTTAACTTAGGGAGCATCAGCTCCGGATACGACGGTTCAGCTGAGCTGGAAACAGCTGCCGGACCGGCGCCCGGGCCGCACCCACCTGCTGAACGCAGGTTCGAACCTCGCTCGGCAGACGTTACGTGTGGTTGAGCAACTTCGTTGCGAGCGCGATCCGCCAAGTGCGGGTCGCGCTCGTTGCATCTGCGGGGGTCATCGTGCCGGATGGTTCGTCGATCGCGACGTAGCCGCGGAAGTCCGGAAAGGCTTTGAACACGGCGTCGGTCGAGACTTCCGTCTGCTCGCCGGCTACGCTCCAGAGGAAAACCGTGCGCGCGGCGAGGTCGGCGGGATCACCGCTCGCGTCGAACGCCTGCGCGTCCGGCCCGAAGCGAAGCCATGCCGAATCGGCTTCTTTGGAGACGCGCTTGCAATCGTGAACGCTCGCCGCAAACGTGCCCGGCGCGTTGCGTACCGCGATCGTGACGTTGACGGCCTTGGCCAGCCCGGTCGCGGCGTTGATCAGCGCGAGCTGATCGCTCCAGGACCGTTCTCGCTCGCCGCCCAGGGGTGCGGCCAGGATCGGCGCGCCGACCTCGAGCGCCCGGGCCAGCGCCGCCCGCATCGCGGTCTCGTCGCCGCCGAAAAACGTCTCGTCGGAAAATGCAACGACGTCGAGGCCGAGGTCGGTCGCCATCTTCTTGACCTGTGCGAGGTAGTCGCTGTCGGTTCGCGGAAAGTGCCGCGCATCGAGAACCACGCCGTCGCATGCGATGTCGCGCGCGCACAGATCGAGGAACTCGAGTTGCGTCAGGTCGCCGCGTTCGAATTGGCGATGGAAAGCACCGCTCGCGCAGGCTAGTTTCATCGGCGTCCGACGTTCGACCGCTTCGGGGAGAGCCCTCTGCTGTGAAAGTTGCCCTCGGCGCCGATCATGCCGGCTTCGGTTACAAAGATCGCATCGCGCAAGTCTTGCGCGACCGCGGCTACGAAATCATCGATTTCGGAACGCACGACGATACGCCGGTGGATTACCCGCAGTACGGATACGCGGTCGGCGAAGCGGTCGCGAGCGGACAGGCGGACCGCGGAATCGTGGTGTGCGGATCCTCGCTGGGCATCGCGATGGCGGCCAACAAAGTTCCGGGCATCCGCTGCGCTCCGGTCTTCGAACCCTACATGACCGAGCTGGCGCGGCACCACAACGACGCGAACGTGCTCGCGCTCTCCGAGCGCCTGACGGGCTGGGAGATGATCGAGCGGCTCGTCAACGTCTTCTTCGAGACGCCCTTCGACGGCGGGCGCCACGCGCACCGCACCGAGCAGCTCTTCGAATTCGGCGACGCGCAGCGTGCCCGCACGCTCAAAGACCTCGAGGCCGGGGCGGTCACCGACGCGCTGACGCCGAAGGACCTGCTTTAATATGGATATGCTCTCGCGCAGCCACGTCGAAACCAACGACCCGGAAGTCTTTGCCGCGATCGCGGGCGAGGAGCGGCGTCAAAAGGAGAACCTCGAGCTCATCGCGTCGGAGAACTACGCGAGCCGCGCCGTTCGCGAAGCGATGGCGTGCGTGATGACCAACAAGTACGCCGAGGGCTATCCGGGGCGCCGGTATTACGGCGGATGCGAGTGGGTGGACGTTGCCGAAACGCTCGCGATCGACCGGCTCAAGCGCCTCTTCGGCGCCGAACACGCCAACGTGCAACCGCACGCCGGCGCGCAGGCCAACATGGCCGTCTTCATGGCGCACCTGCAGCCGGGCGACACCGTTCTGGGCATGTCGCTCGCGCACGGCGGCCATCTCACGCACGGGACCAAAGTGAGTTTCTCCGGCAAACTCTACAACGCGCTGGCCTACGGCGTTCGCAAAGACACCGAGCTGATCGACTTCGACGAAGTCCGTGCGCTCGCGCGCGAGCACAAGCCCAAGATGATTATCGCGGGCGCGAGCGCGTATCCCCGCACGATGGAGTACGCGCCGTTTCGCGAGATCGCGGGCGAAGTCGGCGCGACGTTGATGGTGGACATGGCGCACATCGCCGGACTGGTCGCGGCCAATCTTCATCCCTCGCCCGTTCCGTTTGCCGACTTCGTGACGTCCACGACGCACAAGACGCTGCGCGGGCCGCGCGGCGGCCTGATTCTCTGCACGGAAAAATGGGCGCAGGCCGTGGACAAGAGCGTTTTTCCCGGCATTCAAGGCGGCCCGTTCATGCACGTCATCGCCGCGAAGGCGGTTGCGTTCGGCGAGGCGCTCGCGCCGAGCTTCACGGTCTATCAGTCCGAGGTTATCGCAAACGCCAAGGCGATGGCCGAAGAATTCACGCGAGCCGGGCTTCGCCTGGTCGGCGGCGGAACCGACACGCATCTCTTGCTCGTGGACGTGAGCGTCAAGGGCCTCACCGGGAAGGCGGTCGAGGCGTACCTGGACGAGATCGCCATCACCGTGAACAAGAACGCGATCCCGTTCGATACGCAAAAACCCATGGTGGCCAGCGGAATTCGCATCGGAACGCCGGCGCTGACGAGCCGCGGCTTCGGTCGCGACGATTGCCGCGAGGTCGCGAAGATCATGTGCGCGGCGCTCGACGACATCGCCACGCGCGAGAAGATCGAAACGTTGCGCGGGCGAGTCCGCGAGCTCACCGATCGCTTCGACGTGCCGTAAGCGTAGGCCGATCGTGACGCTTCGTCTGGGAATACTGCTCGCCGCGCTTGCCGCGGGTTCCGTAGCCTGCTCGAACGGCGGCGGCGCGATTCCGCCGGCATCTCAAGGCGAATCGGCTCGCGACGCCGCGATCTCCCGCGGCGCGGCGGTCGCGACCGCGAGTCCGACTCCGACCCCTCTGGTGGTAGGCCCGGGCCGCAAGTACACGACGGTCGCCTCCGCACTAGCGGCATCGCAGGACGGCGACACGATCGACGTCGTTTCCGGCACGTATACGAACGATTTTGCGTACGTGTACCATAACGTAACGATCCTCGGCGTCGGCGGAATGGTCAAAATGGTAGCGACCGAACCTCCTCCGAATCTCAAAGGTTTTCTCGTCGTCGAGAAGGGTCTAACGATAAAGAATTTCGAGTTTTCCGGCGCGTCCATTCCCGCTTCCGATGGCAACAACGCCGCCGGCATTCGCGCCGAGGGCGGGAATCTGATCGTTCAATACTGCTACTTTCACGATAACCAGGACGGCATTCTTGCGCCCGAACCTTATACGCCCGGTCGCAGCAATATACAGATCGATCGCTCCGAATTCTCGCACAATGGTGCCGGCGACGGGTACTCTCACAATCTCTACATCGGCAACGTGCACCGGCTGGTATTCACGCATAGCTATTCGCACGATGCCGTGGTCGGTCACGAGCTCAAGAGCCGCGCGTTCGAGACGACGATCGATACGAGCGTCTTTGCAGATGGGTCCACCGGTGATGCAAGTTATGAAATCGACGTGCCGAACGCAGGCGTGGCGCTCGTAGAGAACAGCGTGATCGAAAAAGGCCCGCACGCGCAGAACCCCGCCGCGATCCACTATGGCGGCGAAACGCAATACCGTTGGGCGACCAACAGCTTGACGATCTCGTCCAACACCATCATCGACAACTACGGTTCGAACGCGACCGCGGTCTTGAATCAATCGGCCGTCAACGGACTCACCGTTAAGGCCGTTCTCAGCCTCAACAAACTGTACGGATTCGGACCGAACGACATCGTTTCGGGCCTCGGAAGCGTCCTCTCGAACAACGTCGTCAATCCGAGCGCGGCCGCCGCACCGGCGATCGATACAACCGCGCCGTGGGCCACCGCTCCCGTCCTTCCGATCCCGCCGGGACCCTAGAAACAAGAGCACGGCACTGCGCGAGCCGTCTCTTCTCTTGTTGTGCGACATCGCCGGTGCGGAAGGCGGGACGGAAGTCTTTTTGAACCGTGCGATTCCCGCGCTGATGAAAACCGGATTGCCGGTGCGCGTTTTGGCCCGGACCGTTCGCCCCGGCGAATACTTCGAAGATATTCCGATTCGGCAAATCGCGTGGGCGACGGAAGACGAGGCCGGCTCGGAGAGCGCGGCGCTCGACGTGCGTCGCGAAATCGACGCCGTACGCCCCACCGTCGTCATGACGTCGAACGTGTTCGACACGGCGATCTTGCGGGAGGTTCGGCGCGTGGAACGCTTCGTGGTGCGACTGCACGATCACCGGGCGTTCTGCCCGAGCGGCGACCGTCTCTTCAAACAATTCGCCGCTCCGTGCGATCTGCCGATGGGAACTGCGTGCCTGGTCAACTCGGTCCTGCGCGGCTGCGTGTGCGGCCCTCGCCCGGAGACGCTGCGGCGAGTCCGGGCTCGCGAGGCGACCTGGAAGGCGCTGTGCGCTGCGGACGCCATGGTCGTCTCGTCGCGGTACATGGCGGGGTTGTGCGCGGCCAATGGTGGCTCGTCCGCGCGCACGTTCGTGCTTCCGCCGCCGGTGGACCCCGGCGCGTACGTGGCAACTCCGGCGCCGGCCCCGGCCGAGCCGCGCTTGCTTTTCGCCGGCCGCATCGTGCCGCAGAAGGGCCTCCGTTCGCTGGTTTTCGCGCTCGCGCTGGTCCCCGAGCGCGTGCGCCCGGAGCTGAGGGTCGCGGGAGCGGACTCCCCCGAGCTCGAGTCGTCGCGCGCGCTGGCCTCGCGTTTGGGGGTCCGGCTTCGACACCTGGGATGGCTTGACCAGAAGGGACTCTGGGCAGCAATGGATGACGTGCATGCGATGGCGGTCCCGTCGTTGTGGCCCGAGCCGTTCGGTCTGGTCGGAATCGAGGCGCAAGCGCGCGGCCGTCCGGCCGTGGGGTATGCAATCGGCGGCATTCCCGAATGGATGGGCGACGCGGGGCGCTCGGTGCCGGTGCGAAATGTCCGCGCGCTGGCGGAGGCCATCGTGAGCGTCACCGCAGAAGCTACGTGGCCATCGCTCAGTGAGGCGGCCCTTCGCAAGGCGGGGTCGTTTCGCTTGGACGACTATGCAACGAACCTAAGGGAGATTCTATGCGCATCCTCGTGATCGGGGGAGACGGCTACTGTGGTTGGGCGACCGCTCTGCACTTGTCCGCGTGCGGCCACGACGTCACGATACTCGACAACCTCGTGCGGCGGAAATGGGACCGCGATCTGGGCGTCTCCTCGCTGACGCCGATTCGTGGGATCGGCGAGCGTCTGCGGAGCTGGGAAGCGACGACCGGCAAGAAGATCGGCTTCATCAAGGCCGACGCCACGAACTACGCCGCGCTGGTCGAAGCGTTCCAAACCGTCGAACCGGAGGCGATCGTCAATTTCGGCCAGCAGCGCAGCGCGCCGTTTTCCATGATCGATCGCGACCACGCCGCGCTCACGATGGTCAACAACACGCTCTGCAACCTCAACGTGCTCTGGGCCATGCGCGAACACGCGCCGGCCGCGCATCTGGTCAAGCTCGGCACGATGGGCGAATACGGCACGCCGAACATCGAGATCGAGGAAGGCTTCATCACGATCGAGCACAAGGGACGCCGCGATACGCTCCCGTTTCCCAAGCAGCCCGGCTCGTTCTACCATCTCACCAAGGTCAGCGACAGCGATCAGCTGTTCTTTACCTGTCGCATCTGGGGGCTTCGCGCGACCGATCTCAATCAGGGCGTCGTGTACGGACTCGACACCGAAGAGACGACGCTCGCGCCCGCGCTGGTCAATCGTTTCGACTACGACGGCGTGTACGGAACCGCGCTCAACCGGTTTTGCGTCGAGGCCGCGCTCGGCCACCCGCTGACGGTCTACGGCCGCGGCGGCCAAACGCGCGGATTCATCAACATCGTGGATACGGTGCGCTGCGTCAGGCTCGCCGTCGAGACGCCCGCCGAGGCCGGCGAGTTCCGCGTTTTCAATCAATTTACGCAAACGTTCAGCGTGCTTTCGCTGGCGCATTCGGTCGTCCGGGTCGGAGCCGCGATGGGTCTTTCGGTCGAGCTGCAGCACGTCGAGAACCCGCGCGTCGAAAAAGAACTGCACTACTACAGCTCGGTGAACAATCACCTGCTCGCGCTCGGACTCGAACCGACGCTACTCGACGATCCGACGATCGAAGGCATGATCCGGACCGCGGCGCGTTACGAGAAGCGCGTGGACACCGGCCAAATCCCCGCAACGGTGCAATGGGCCGCCGGCTCGCCGCCCGGCCGCCCCGCCGTTCCCGCGAAGGTAGTGCGGCGCTCGTAGCGCGACCGGCATGCGCCCGTCCTGGGACACGTATTTCATGGAAATCGCGCGGACCGTTGCGACGCGCGCCACCTGTCCGCGCGCGACGGTCGGCTGCGTGCTGGTGCGCGAACACCGCATCCTTACCACCGGCTACAATGGGGCGCCGCGCGGCGTCGCGCATTGCAGCGAGATCGGCTGCACCATCGTCAACGAGCACTGCGTCCGCGCGACGCACGCCGAAGCGAACGCGATCGTGCAAGGGGCCCTTCACGGCGTGAGCCTGGCGGGAGCGACGGCGTATTGCACGCACCAGCCGTGCATCAATTGCTCCAAGCTGTTGATCAGCGCGGGCGTCCTGAAAATCGTCTTCGATCAAGCGTATCCGGACGCCGTCGCCGCCGATCTGCTGGCCGAAGCGGGCGTCGCGCTGACGCAGGTTCCACACGGCGCGGGGCGTATCGCGTGAACGCGAACTGGACCGCCATCGCGATCTATCTCGGCGCGTTTCTGATCGCGGCGCTCGTGACGACGGCGGCGACGCCGCTCGTGATTCGCTTGGCGACGCACCTCGGCGTGATCGACGGGATCGACGAGGAGCGCCGCGTCCACACGGTTCCCACTCCGCGCATCGGAGGCCTCGCCGTCTTTTTCGGCTTCAGCGTCGCGCTGTTCGTCGTGCTCGGCATCGCGCTCTCTTCGCCCAAGACGCTCTTTCCCTCGCTGGCCCATTACAGCGCCTCGCATCAACTCGAGGCGATGACCGACCAATTCGAGGCCGCGCACGGCATGGTCGGGCTGCTGTTCGGCGGCATGCTGATCTTGGGCGTGGGCGTCTGGGACGACGTCATGGGCATGCGGCCGCGCAACAAGTTTCTCGCGCAGATCGTCGTGGCGCTCGCCTCGATGCTGTACGGTTTCATCATTCCCGGCATCACCAATCCGTTCGACCACAATCCGGGAACGAATTGGATCGACTTTCCGCTTTGGCTGGGCGTTCCGCTCACGCTGGTCTGGTACGTCGGCATGATGAACGCAATCAACTTCATCGACGGCCTCGACGGACTGCTCGCGGGCGTCGCGTCGATCTCGAGCCTGTTCCTGTTCGTCATCGCCGTGACGCACGGAGATCCCGTCGTCGCCCTGGTCGTGATCTCGCTGGCGGGCGCGACGCTCGGATTTCTTCGCTTTAATTTCGATCCGGCGAAAATCTTTCTCGGCGACGCCGGCTCGCTCTTCATCGGGTACGTCTTCGCGACGGTTTCGATTTTAGGCGCGAGCAAGACGGCCATCGCGATGAGCGTCGTCATTCCGCTCGTGGTGCTCGCCCTGCCGGTCCTCGACACGCTGGCCGTGATCGTCCGCCGCGCCGTGGCCGGAAAGGCAATCACCGAGGCCGATCGCGGGCACTTCCACCACCAATTGATTTTTCGATTCGGACTCAACACGAGACAGGCGGTGTTCTTGATCTACGCGGTATGCTTGCTTTTGGGAGCGGTCGCGCTGGCGTTCTCGGGCACGTTCACGCACGTCTTCCGCCATGCGATCTAACGGACCGGTGGCGCACGCGCCGCTGCGCGTCATGACCGTGTTCGGCACGCGGCCCGACACGATCAAGATGGCGCCCGTCGTGCGCGCGCTCGAAGGCAATCCCCTAATCGAGCCCATCGTGTGCGTCACGGCCCAGCACCGCCAGATGCTCGACGATCTGCTGGACTTGTTCTCGATTCGGCCGCAGTACGATCTCGACGTCATGACGGCGGACCAATCGCTGACCGAAATCACCACGCGCGTTCTGGAAGGCATGGAGCGCGCGATCGCGGCGGCTAAGCCCGACGTCGTGCTCGTTCACGGCGACACGACGACGAGTACGTCGGCCGCGCTCGCGGCATTCTATCGCCAAGTCCCGGTCGGCCACGTGGAGGCCGGCCTTCGGACCGGAGACCGCTGGGTTCCGTTTCCGGAAGAGATGAACCGGCGTCTGACCGGCACGATCGCGTCGTATCACTTCTCGCCCACGCCGCTCGCAAAGCAACATCTGCTTCGCGAGAACGTGCGGGCGGAGGACATCGTCGTCACCGGCAACACCGTGATCGACGCGTTTATCGCGACGGCGTCCCGCACCGATCTTCCCGTGCCGCCCGGGTGGGAGCGTATAGATCTTTCGCGGCCCATCGTCGTCGTCACGGCACATCGCCGCGAGAATCACGAACACATGCGCGAGATGTGCGAAGCGATGCGCGATATCGCCGAGCTTCCGTCGCGTCCGCAGATCTACTGGCCCGTCCATCCGTCGCCGCGCGTCCGGCCGGTCGCGCGCGAAATCCTCGGCGACGTTGACGGCGTGGTCTTGGTCGAGCCGATCGACTACGCCCAGATGGTTGC
>Ga0182016_10007544_pt1 | contig 11165 bp, 8 predicted proteins | sample 712S2MmetaG_FD_120491 | JGI IMG/M metagenome (GOLD analysis project Ga0182016, IMG submission 120491) | Permafrost microbial communities from Stordalen Mire, Sweden - 712S2M metaG | ecosystem: Environmental > Terrestrial > Soil > Wetlands > Permafrost | place: Sweden: Stordalen | collected...
AAGACCGAACGTATACCGTCCATCATCCAGTGCTGCACGCGGCCCTTATTCGCAAGCAAATGGCCGAACGCGGCTCAGCAAGCCATCCCTACAACGACCTTGCAGGCAACGGCTTCTGCTTTGATTGCGGACTGGCAGAAACGCATCCGGAGGCAAAACACTCCGCTTCCCCCACGTCCCCGCCTCAATCTCTACCGAGTTCGAAATAAGGAGTCCCAGTGGCAAAGCCAGCGATAGAACTGATTGAAACCCGTCAAGGGTGCGAAATGATGGAGACTACACCTCGCTACAACGTCATGCTGCATGGGGTTAAGGTTGAGCAACTCTGGTGGAACCTGAAGGGGTTTGTAGGCAACCTGCCGACGCCGGATGGGTCCAGCCTCTACGTTCCCGAGAGCGGCATCGCGCGATTTCGTCGTGAGGTCGCAAAACTCAACCGTGAATTTGCAGCAGCGGATAATGTGATGGCCGCGAAATAGGCCAATCCTACCCGAGTCGCTCCTGGTCACTTCTTGAAGGGACATTATGCGGATTGTATTGGATGGAAAGCGTCTCGGCTACGGGTGCGACGGCATTGAAATCGGTATCAGTGGTTTCGAGTCAAACCCGACCGATGCAGAGGATCAACCCAGCCAGGTCTTTATCGAAGTTTACGAAGGCCAGTTGCGGGTCCATGTTTGGGATGGACATTCCCAGGACCCGGTCACAACGCTGATAGCTCCTTCACCGGCGAGGTGACCGCCGCCTAGGCTGTCCGGCTGTCCAGAGTCTCATCCGCCGAAGGTGTGCGCGGGAAACTCGAACTGGTCAAATGCCGCATTTAGGGAGCTTCGCTTCTCCCTTCGCTCTAAGCTCCCGCCAATCCGACACTCCGGCTTCGGGCCGACCTCCAGACCCTGCGCAAGATTGTTCCAAAAAGCCGACCGCTGCCGGATCCTGCAATCTGCTGAAAATAGGAGGGCGAAATTGATGTGCTGCGCTGTTCCAGAAGGTGTGGGTTGTGAAACAGATAGAACCCAATACTGCAAGCGTGCCTCTGATGATCCAAATGACCGGAACCTCGCCGAGAACCTCGTCGTCGATTCGCCGCAGCACCAGACGCACGGCTCGACGGCGACGGAATCGTTCTAGAATTGCCGAGACCGGATTTGCCAAACGGCCATGTATCGAGAGCGGATCGCAACTGAGACGATGAGGTGATCATCTGCATTATGATGGACTTCAGAATCCCGAAGTCCATCACCTTATCCGATGTCCAGCTCTACTTTTTCAACCAGGTTGATAACGCTCATCGTGCTTGGATCCGCTTGGCCTGTGCTTGCCCAAGTAAACACTGGCGAGCTTCGCCTACGTGTGATCGATCCTGCGGCACTGGGCCTCAAGGCCTCCGTCACCGTCTCCAGCGAGGCCAACCAATACCGGAGTGCGTTCACCACCAGCGACGCGGGCGAGATTGACGTCAAGACGCTGGCCTATGGCGTTTACCTGGTGCGTGTGGCGAATCCGGGTTTTGCGGTAACCACGGAGACAGTGGAGGTCAGATCGGCCCTGCCGATTGAGCGCACGATCCAACTCGCCGTCGCACAGGTGAAGACCTCGGTGCAGGTGAGCAGCGCACCGCTGATCGATCCTTGCCGCCCCTCCTCGATTATGCAGATTGGCTCCCAGCAGATTCAGGATAGGGTAGCTTCGCTGCCCGGCAGGTCGGTGCAGGATCTCGTCAACTCCCAACCCGGCTGGCTATATGAGGGCAACGCCGTGCTGCACCCACGCGGCTCGGAGTACCAGACACAGATTGTAATCGACGGGGTTCCGCTAACCGACAACCGCTCGCCGAGCTTTGGCCCGGAGATTGAGGCCGACGATCTCGATTCGGTAAGCGTGTACACCGCTGGGATTCCCGCCGAATATGGCCGCAAGATGGGCGGCGTCGTCGAACTCAACACGCGCAGGGAGACCGCCGACGGTGTGCATGGCCATGTGGTCCTCTCCGGAGGCAGCTACAACACCGCATCCTCCTACGCCCAGGTGCAGGACACATGGGGCAAGAACACCTTCGGCGTCAGCGTCGCAGGTAGTATGTCCGCTCACTACCTGAACCCTGTAGTCCCGGAGAATTACACCAACCGTGGGACGACCGGCGACTTCTCCGCCAACTACGAACGCGATCTGTCGCAGAGCGACCGGCTGAGCCTAAGCGTTCGCCACGAACTCTCGCGCTTCGAGATTCCTGACGAGCTGGTGCAAGAGCAGGCTGGCCAGCTACAGACCGGCGACAACTTTGAAACCCTCGGCTCTGTCCGCTACCAGCACATCTTCTCGCCCAACAGCCTGGCCACACTCTCCGGAATGGTGCGCGACAACGCAGACGATTTGTACTCCAACGAGAACTCGACTCCGATCATCGCGACGCAGCACAACGACTTCCGCGAGGGCTATTTCAAGGCCGCGTACTCGCTGCACCACGGCGTTCAGGAATTCAAGGCTGGAATTGAATCTGACACAGTCTTTCTACACGAAAACTTCAGCTATTCCATCACCGACCCCACCCAGTTTGACGAAGGCGTGCCACCGTCGCCGGTTCCATTCTTCGCGAGTGATCTCGACCTTGAACCATCCGCCTTTGTCGAGGACCTTATTCGTCTTGGCAAGTGGACAATCAGCGCGGGTCTGCGCTGGGACCACTATCAACTTCTGCTCAACCAGAGTGCTTTCAGCCCGCGCATCTCCATCGGGCGTTCTCTGCCATCGCTCAACATGGTGCTTCACGCCTCCTTCGACCGCGTCTTTCAGACGCCTTCGTTTGAGAACATCCTGATTACCAGCTCGCCATGGATCAACCAGATCGACCCGGCAGTCCTCCATCTCCCGGTTCAGCCATCGAAGGGCAACTACTACGAGGGCGGGCTCACCCAATCCTTCAGTAACCGGATGACGGTCGACGTCAATCTCTACCGGCGTGACGTGAGGAACTACGCCGACGACGACCAACTCCTGAACACCGGCGTCAGCTACCCCATCACCTTCGACAAGTCGGTCATCTATGGAGCGGAGGCCAAGCTCACATTGGTCCGTCTCGGGAAGCTATCAGGCTACGCCAGCTATTCCTACATGGTCGGCAATGCGTGGTTCCCGGTCACCGGCGGCCTCTTCCTCGGCGACGACGCCATCGCCGCTCTCAATCACACCACTGGCCACTTTCCGGACTCGCAGGACCAGCGCAACACACTTAGGACGCGATTCCAATATCGGATCGCGCCGAGAATGTGGCTGGCTACGGGCGCAACCTATGGATCGGGTCTCCCCTTCGCATATGCCGGTGATGAACCCACCGCTCTATCGGAGTACGGACAGCAGGTGATCGACCGCATCAACTTCGCCCGTGGCCGCATCTTGCCGTCCCTTGCTGTCAATGCGTCTCTTGGTGCCGACATCTATAAGAGCGAACGCATCGCCACGCGTTTCCAGGCTGACGCGGACAACCTGAACAATCGCCTCAACATCATCGATTTCGGCGGGCTCTTCTCCGGAAACGCCATCGCACCTGGTAGAAGCTTCGCGCTGCGCCTAAACACCAGCTTCTAAGGTCATTGTCGTACGACGGACTCGGTGATTGCGCACGCATCCTTAAGCGCCAAGCTGACGAACTGGTAGCACGCAAGGCTTCCTGCGCTAGAGCCCATAGTCCCGAATCCCGTCAGCTAGGCAGGTGCTCTGTAGAGTCCAAGCCAGCGTTGGGTTGCTGGGATTCGCCGCAAGACGAGTCGCTCCGTGAGACCAACGAGGACCATTGAGCCGCCCAGGAATGGGAAGTAAAGACCGAACGCAACCATCAGCGCGATCAACCCGGCGGAGAAGCGAACGCGGCGAATCACGGTGGGTGCGCCGAGCGCGCCTTCTGGTTTCCGACGTCGCCACATGATGAAGCCGCTGAGGCTAAGAGCGACCAATCCGGTGGCAGTGAACAGGCTCACCATCTGGTTTGCGAAGCCGAAGAGTGCGCCCTCGTGTGCAGCGATTCCGGTGCCGATGATGCGATCGAGCCAGGGCTTGGAGCTGAAATCGGTGCGCTTGAGGATGGCTCCGGACTTTGGATCGAGCACGAGGTCAACGCGCAGCGGACGGTCGCGCGTGTCCGACTTGGCGGTCCAGTTTCCACCTGCGCGTGCGGGTGGCGAGATGAGCACCGGGTTTGCGAGTCCGAGCGGCGCGACAGTACCAACGACCTTGTCGATTGCGACAAATGCATTGGGACCGCTGAGGCTGCTCCCGTGGTGCGGTCCGTGCATGCCAGCGTGTTCGGAAGTGGACATGCCTTCCATCCCCTCCATGTGATGCATGCCGGTCATTCCCGGCATGTCGTGCATATTGCTCATACCGGACATGTCGCCCGATGTGCGGACGGCACGGGCGGCAATGGCCTCGGAACTGCTGGTAGTCCAGTCCTGCGCGACGGCGTGACCGGCGCTGAAGTGGCGAATCGCTTTCAGGTAGCTTCCCCAGCTCTTAGCCCATGGCAGCCCCGTGAAGAGAAGAAATAGGGCGAAGAACGAGACGTAAATGCCGGTAACCGAGTGGATGTCCTTCCAGAAGGTACGGCCGCCTTCGCGAAGCCGGGGATAGAGAACCCCACCCAACCCTCTGGTATTGCTGGGCCACCACAGGAAGAGTCCGGTGAGGATCATGACGACGGCCCAGGAAGCGGCAAGTTCAACCATCCACGAACCCAGGTTGCCGATCATCAGTTCGCCGTGCAGCTTGAAGACGACGTTCTCCAGCCGGTGGTCTTCGTTGTCGAGCTTGAGCACTTGTAAAGTCTGCGGATGAATGTAAACACGGAATTGTTGCGTGCCTTTGTCCACGAGAATCTGAGCTGCGGAGGTGGAGGTGTGCGGCAGCTCGTACGAGTCGAGCGTCGAGCCGGGAACAGCGGCGAGGGCTGCCTGCACCTGGGCGTTTGCGGCCGCGCGGCTCGCGATGGAGAGATGGTCGTAGGGACGGTCGAGGAAGCGCTCGATCTGCGGCTTAAAGAGAAAGATGGTACCGGTGGTCGCGAGCCACAGGACAAAAGGGATGCAGAAGAGGCCTGCATAGAAGTGCCAACGCCAGACAGTGCGGTGATCGAGGCCACGAGTGGTATTCGCTACGGCGATGGAAGCGGTCGACATACTGCGTCTCCTGTTTTGCGGGTAAGGGGCGGACACGGACTCCGTGCCCGCCGTGCTTTTCTGACCGACGTACACTCTTACTTCACGGTGAAGTTGTATTTGCCTTCCAGTCTGTGACCATCGGCGGCAACCGAGATCCAGTGAACGGTATAAACACCCGGAGCAAGTGTCGGCAGAGCCAGCGTGAGGTGCTTCGCATCCTTCGGGTCCAGCACGGACGGGGTCTTGCCAATGACCATCCCCATGCTGTCCTGGAGTTCGAGGGAACTGAATTTCGGTTCCAGGTCCTCAGAGAAATTCACGGACACCTCGGTTGGTGCCGAAATGGTTGAATCCTTCGCCGGTGTCATGGTGACGGGATGAGAGTGGGCTAGCGCAGCCGGAGCAGCGACAAGAAAAACGAATAGGAGAGTTGCTACCGTGCGGCGGAACTTCGAGAGGCTAATGCGCATATCGGAGAATCCTTTCGAGTTGAATTAGTTGATTCAGCGACGGTGGTTGAACGTGCTCAGACTCTTTGTGAATTCAGAGTTCTGGTTGCTGCGCAGGACCATGCTCGACGTGGAGCCGCCCTCCGAAGAAAAGTGGCGGGGATAACGACCATCCCCGCCCGGAGGAAGTAGTTAGAACTTGATGCGGAAGCCGCCGATGGACAGGCGCGGCGCTCCTGCATAGATAGAGCCGGTTGCGGTTGCGGCGAGGGCCGTAGAGCTGCCGTAACCGGGGTTTTCGACGCCTACGCCAGCGACATTGGCCAGAGTGTCGGTGATGTTGCCGGCCGAGCCGACGTAGGTGTGGTTGGCGAGATTCTGTAGATCGAAGTAGAAGTGCATTCGCGACCATATTCCGTGGCCTGGGGACGGGTCGTAGTGGATGTCAAAGTTCATGACTGTGGCCGAAGGCGCCGAGAGCAGATTGGCGTTGTCGAGCCAGAAAGCGGAGCGATAGTTGGTCTCCACGTAGGTGCCGAAGTTGCCGTAGCGGTAGGAAGGGACCTCGTAGATGATGCGTGCGCTGAGGTTGTTGGGAATGACGCCGGGGATTAGGTGTCCGGCGCGGTTGAAGGTGGTTGCGGTTGCTGCGTAAATACCGCTGGCGCCGACGCTCAGGGTCTCAGAGTAGGTGCGATAAACCTGCTGGTCGAACTGATAGGCAGCGCGGAAGCGGAGGCCGTTGACGAGTTGCGGAAGCGGATGCCAGTCCACCCCCGCAACCATGCCGCGGTGCGCGGACGACGGTGCGTTGAAGGTGTAGCTGAGCAGCCCTGCGCCGGCGGACTGGGTGACGTTCTCGTTGGTGTACCGCTCATAGAAGCCGGTGGCGCTGAGCGAGATGTTGCGGGCAATCAGCCAGTCGGCGCCGAAGTCGATGCCCACGTTGGTCGCGGCCAGTAACTGCGTGTTGTTCCCATACACTCCCGCTGGGGTGATGAAGAACGAGCTGTTGGTCGGCGTACCATAGCCAGTGCCGAGCCGCGCATGAAGACGCAGCGAGTTCGCCGCACGGAACAGCACCGCTACCTCAGGAGCAAAGTTGTTGTAAGTGCGGTTGGCACTGTATTGCGCGGTGGTAGGCGCAGTCGTCGCTGTGTATGTGTAGAGCGTCTCCGTATCGGAGAGCGCGGTATGCTCATATCCAAACCCGCCGACGATGGTGGAGCGCTCGCCGAGGGACAACTCCTCGCGCAGATGGAAGCCGACGCCGGTGATCGTGCCGAACGCCCCCGAGGTATAGGCCCCGAGCTGGCCGGTGTTGGTCAGGTTGTACCCGTTGGAGTTGGTGTCTTCGTACTTGAAGAAGCCGCCGCCATAGGTGGTAGAGTGCTGGCCAAAGAGCTGCCCTTTGCGGGTTCCGTCACTCAGCACAATGAAGGATGGGGTTGAGCCGCGCGCGCTGGTTGCGCCGGTGGGCTGGTCGATATCTTTATCGTCCCAGACGGCCTGAGTGCGCCAGGTAGTGTTGTCGGTGAGGTCGCGCTCCCAGCGTGCGCCAATAACGGTACGGCGATCATGGCGGCCATTTTGTGCAACATCCGGCGTTACATAGGATTGGCTGCCGCTGATGCCGTTGATGAAGACGTGGTCGGTGGAGCAATTGTTTGGATTGCTGGTCGCGGTGTTGCTGGCCAGGGTCAAGCCTACACAGCCTTGTTGAAACGGGTTTGCCCAGAACTGGACCAGTGACAGCCGAACTGGAAGCGCAGTATCGGTGTCGTTGTTGATGAACTTGAAGGTCAAGCGGTCTTTCCTGGTCAGATTGAACGTGGCGAGAATATTGGCCGTTGCGGAGTTGAACTCGAAGTTGGGAATATAGCTCTGCTTTCCGCGGGTATTGCTCAGAAAGATGGAGTAGGCGTAGGTATCGCCTGCGTTGCCGATGGTGGCGTAGTTGTTGAGGAAGTCATACGTGCCCACGTCGGTGCCGAAGTCGATGCCGCCAACGCTGGCGCCCGGACGGGTGTGGAAAAAGATCGCTCCGTCATTCGCGTTGTTCCCATACATCGACGACGATGGCCCCTGGACCGCATCGATAGAGTCGTATGCGTGTGGATCGGTCAGGTCGGCGCGGCCCAGACCGTCCGGCTGCGTTACCTGAAATCCATCTTCGAATAGCAACGCGTTGCGTATTCCATAGGTCTGACGGTCGTTCGAACCGCGCAACGAGATGGAAATGTCACGTGGCCCATTCCCGGTGATGGTAGTGATACCCGGAACCATCGTAAGACTTTCCTGAATGGTGAAGTCGGCGGCATCCTTCGTGTCCTGTCGATCGACAGAGGTTATCGTCTGCGCAGTAGGCGATTCGGTGACCGCGGCAGTTTGCGCAGTCACTGTGACGCTCTGTGAAACGACGTTGACAGAGAGCTCAACGGTGACCTCAGTGGTCTGGCCCGCAGTGAGCTTGACGTTCTGGTAGACCTTGTTGAAGCCGAGTTGTTCGGCAGTCAGGATGTATGCTCCGGGAGCCAGGTTCGGAAGTGTGAACTGGCCATCGTGACTGGTGGAAGCAGTGAAGATGGCCTCGTTGCCGGCAGGCTTGAGGCTGACGGTCGCGTCGGAAATGCGGGCGCCCGACGCATCCGTTACAGTGCCGTGCAGCGCGGCTTTCGGTGTGGATTGCGACCGGGCAGCAGGGATCGCAATATTGCAAAGAAGCGTCAGAACAACTAGAAATCGATTCATGTTCGTTCTCCTGGAGACACCAAGGCACACGACCATCGTGTGGCTCGTTGAGACCTTCGTTGGAAATGCGAAGAAGGAGTTAGGAGAGAGGAACGGACGGAGGCCCGCGCTTATGCCGCGCGCCTTCCAGTGCAACACGGGCCCACACTTCCGCCTGCCGAGGCGAGGCAGGATGCGACAGTAATTCGGCAAACAGCAACGCCGGCTGATCGATGGCGAGTGTCTGATGGGGAACCGGACTTAGCGCCTTCGGAAAGAGAGGGCATTTCATCGGCACTGGAGTGAAGTGCACTCCATTGAGGAGTGCCTCCATCTCTTCGACAGTCATCATGCAGTGGTGTTTCCCATGCATCCGGCAACAAGCTGGAAGACGCGACTCCGCAGTGCTGCCAAGCGCAAACAGCGGCGAGATCAGCGGGAGGCTGAGCAAGAGCAGCAGCGTGATGGATACCAAGCGTCGCATCAGAGAAATTGGACGATTCCAGTCTGAATTTGCAATTGACTGTCTTCAGAATTCGAAGCGTTAACGGGCTTCTGCGTAGAGCTGGCATGGGTCGTTGCTGCTGGCCCGCGACCAGGAACGGCTAGTCGGCGAACGTGAGGAATCGCTCGCAGCCAGATCCTTGAGAAATTGACATTTGCTGTTAGAGAAGAGCTACTGGAGGCCCGCGCTTATGCCTTGCGCCTTCCAGTGCAACACGGGCCGATGCTTCAGGCTGCCGCGACTGCGTCGGAAGCGATAGAAACTCGTCGGACAGGACCGCTGCCTGATCAAAGTAAAGGACCTGATTAGGAACCGGACTGACTGCCTTTGGAAAGAGAGGGCACTTTGAGGGAACGGGAGTGAAATGGTTTCCGCTTAGGAGCGCCTGCATCTCTTCCATGGACATCATGCAATGGTGTTTGCCATGCATACGGCAGCAAGCAGGAAGCCGTGACTCGGGAGTGCTTCCAAGCGCAAACAGCGGCACGATCTGCGGAAGGCAGAACAGCAGCAGGAGCGTGATGGACATAGGCCGTCGCACGGAAGGGGGTGGGCAAACAGTAACACATCCGCGTTCCAGCGTCCAGCAACCAAATGCGCCGCTGCAAGCTTAGCGGCGGGAGCTGCCCAATCTTTGGGCGTTGGTCTTGGCTGTAAATAGTCCTGTTTATGTTACTTATTCAAAGCGCAAGAGCAACCCCGCAGGTCATTTTGGGGATTCATCATGCCTAGCCCACGAATTAGCTGTTATCCTGCGGGCACAAAGAGAATCACGACTAGACCTGATTCTGCTTCGCCAAAGGAGATGAACAATGGAACGTCGTCAATTGTTGTTTTCCATGGGGGCAGTAGCACTCGCCGCGAGTGCAGAGCGGGGAGTGAGCCAAGGTATGGCGGATATGCCTGGGATGAGCCATTCGGCCTCACCAAAGCACCAGGCGCTGATCGATGCTGCCAGCAAGTGTTCCAGCAGTGCTGAAGCCTGCACCACTCACTGCGTGCAAATGCTCGCCGCTGGAGACAAGTCCCTGCTGGCCTGTGCAAACTCGTCGAGAGAACTGGCAGTCGTATGCAACGGCCTGTTTTCCCTGGCCTCTCAGGATGCTCCCAATTTGTCGAAATACGCTAAACTCGCAGCCGAGTTTTGTGCTACTTGCGAAGCTGAGTGTCGGAAGCATCCCCAGCATCCGCCGTGCGTGAGTTGTGGCGACGCATGTGCCGCCTGCGCTAAGGAATGCAGCAGAGTGGCATAGGCATCCCGCCCCGCCTGATGACGGCGGTTTCTGCAACTTGGGTTCTCAGGTTCCGGCGGGCTACGTGGAACCAGTCTCGACGTGTTTCACAACCCACACGTTGTGGAACAGCGTTTCTGGAGGATTTCGTTGCATTGTTTTCATTGGGATGCAACCCGCGCAGTCGCAAGCCTTCTGAGACAGAGAATGCGGTTTTTAGAGCAGTTATTGTGTTTCAAAAGGGCCAATCGGGGTCGTCGTGTTGAGTATCCTTGTGGAACAGCCCCAGGAAACCATCCGTGACCTTACTGACAGCCGAAAGTTCAGCCATCTTCTCGTGTAAATCGTCATCGCATGAACTGTGCGGCAGACGCACGTCTGCTATTCGAAATCGAATCGCTCGCAATGTCGGGTTTTCTGCAAGGTCGCAAGAACCCAGTGAAAGAGCCTGAATTTCGAGGGACTTGATCTGGATTGGCAGTCCACATCGCGCCGATCGGCGTAGCGAGATGGGAGTGTAGCGGGTGGCAGGATAAGCGTTGCACTGGGTGGCGGCATATCGCTGTATCCATCACAACGTCAGTCTTGGCACAATTTGTGAGATGGCCGAGGCCGCTGGCGCAGCGTTTACCACCGAAGAAGCACAGAGTTTTATCTAGAACTTACCCGTTGTGCAAACCGAGGGGTGGCCTATTTCCGGCCACTCCTTTGTATTTCATCCCGAAAAACAAGGACCCCGATCATGTTCAAAGAACTGGCACCGATTCTGGCAAAACGCAGCTTGATCCTCACCGTTTCGTCGGTTGGAGACGAGCGCATCCGAGTCACCATCACCCCGCGTCCCACCGGCAAGGACGACGTCAAGGAACTCTCGCAGCCGTTCGCCGTCGAAGGGAGCGCCGAGGAGTTGGACACCGAACTGCCCAACGCGATCGTCGGCTACACCGCGCATCACATGACGCTGGAGAACTCGCTCGCGCAGGTCAAGTCCAGCATGGAAGCCACGCTCAAAGAGGTGAAGGACGAGGCAGCCAAGAAGGTTGCCGACGCCAAGAAGACCGCCAAGGTCGGCACGAAAACGCCGACTGTGCCCGCAAAG
>Ga0182016_10007546_pt1 | contig 11160 bp, 8 predicted proteins | sample 712S2MmetaG_FD_120491 | JGI IMG/M metagenome (GOLD analysis project Ga0182016, IMG submission 120491) | Permafrost microbial communities from Stordalen Mire, Sweden - 712S2M metaG | ecosystem: Environmental > Terrestrial > Soil > Wetlands > Permafrost | place: Sweden: Stordalen | collected...
GAGAACCCCAAAAGTTAAGGCCTCAAAGACCCGCCAGCATCTTCGACCAAACCACCCAAATCCCCCAGAATTGTGAGAAACCTCACAGATTCTGGGCCACGCAGCTGCAAATCCGTTCCTCTGCACAAATCTGAATCACTATTCAGCAACCATCGTTGTGTGATGGGGCGCACAGCGTACCGTTATTTGCGATGCGTAACTTTGCCCTCGTCAGACAGTGATGTGACTCGTTCCAGTGATCAGCCATACATCGGGCTGTGAGCCACCTCACCAGTACCTGCAATCAGAGCGAGGTAGGCATGGGGAACTCGATTTGGCAAAACATGCAGCAGAAGGGCTACAGCCGCCGGGACTTCTTACAGTTCTGCGCTACAGCCGCAACGGTAGCTGGATTTGGAAAGTCCGGCGTCGCACAAGTGGTCTCGGCCTTCGAAAAGAAGGAAAAACCCGCGGTCGTCTGGATGCACTTCCAGGAATGCACCTGCTGCAGCGAATCTTTTATTCGCGCATCGCACCCCATCGTGGCCGATGCGCTGTTGGACGTGCTGTCGCTCAACTACACAGAGACTCTGATGGCCGCCTCCGGATTCCAGGCTGAAAAAAGCCTGAGCGACACAATCAAAAACAACAAGGGCAAGTACATCGTCCTCGTCGAGGGCGCGGTACCCACCAAGGATGACGGCGTGTACTGCATGATAGGCGGCAAGACAGCCGAATCAATCCTCCAGGAGGTGGCGAAAGATGCCGCCGCCATCGTTGCCTGGGGCAGTTGCGCCTCCAATGGTTGTGTCCAGGCTGCCAAGCCAAACCCGACCGGCGCTACCCCGATCTACAAGCTAGTCGACAAGACGGTCATCAATGTGCCCGGCTGCCCACCGATCGCCGACGTGATGATGAGCGTGGTCACTCACCTGCTCGTGCTTGGTTCGGTTCCTGACCTGGACTCGCAGGGCCGGCCAAAGGAATTCTATGGCCGCCGCGTTCACGACACCTGCTATCGCCGCGCCAACTACGACGCCGGCTTGTTCGTCGAGTCGTGGGACGACGAAGGCGCGCGCAAGGGTTATTGCCTTTACAAGATGGGCTGCAAGGGGCCGGTCACCTACAACGCCTGCTCCGTCGTCAAGTGGAATGAAGGGACAAGCTATCCCATCCAATCCGGTCACAATTGCATCGGCTGCAGCGAGGCAGGCTTCTGGGACAACGGTCCGTTCTACCAGCATCTGGCTTCGTTCCCTGGATTCGGCGTGGAGAGCACTGCCGATACGGTGGGCACAGTCGTAGGAGTAGCCACGCTGGCCGGAGTCGCAGCGCACGTAGTGGCGACCAACGTACGCAAGCGCAAGGTGATCGCGGAAGTTCACGCAGAAGATCAGAAGGAGTCGTAAATAGCCATGACACGCGTTGTCGTCGATCCAGTAACTCGCATTGAAGGCCACCTGCGCGTTGAGGCAGTGGTGGAAAACGGCGTCATCACCGACGCATTCAGCTCTGGAACGATGGTTCGCGGCCTGGAGAAAATTCTCATCGGCCGCGATCCACGCGATGCCTGGGCCATCACTGAACGCGTCTGCGGCGTCTGCACCACGGTGCATGCGCTGGCCAGCGTTCGTTCAGTTGAAGACGCAATCGGCGTCTCAGTCCCGCCCACCGCCGAGTTGATCCGCAACATCATGCTCACTACGCAATACGTGCAGGACCACGTGATCCACTTCTATCACCTGCACGCATTGGATTGGGTGGATATCGTCAACGCCCTCAAGGCCGACCCCAAGAAGGCCGCGGACCTGGCTCAATCCTTCTCCAAGTGGGACAAGAACACCCCGGCTTACTTCACCGCGGTGCAGGACAAGATCAAAGCGTTCGCTGCCAGCGGCCTGGGCATCTTCGCCAACGGTTACTGGGGCCACCCAGCCTACAAGCTGCCTCCGGAGGTGAACCTGATCGCGGTGGCGCACTACCTGGACGCCCTTGAATGGCAAAAGCAGATCGTCAAGATCCATGCAGTGTTCGGCGGCAAGAATCCGCATCCGAACTACCTGGTCGGCGGCGTGCCCTGCTCCATCAACGTCAATGAAGTAGCGGCCATCAACTCCGAACGGCTCAACCTGGTCTCGCAACTGATCGGCCAGGCCGACGAGTTTATCAACCAGGTCTACATTCCCGACCTGCTGGCCGTGGCCTCGTTCTACAAGGACTGGGCAAAGTACGGCGGTGGACTGCACAACTATCTTTGCTACGGCGAGTTCCCCACCAGGGGATACAGCCATCCAGAAGCATTCAAGTATGCGCGCGGCGCCGTGCTCAATCGCGACCTCAGCGCCGTGCTTCCGGTTAACCCACGCGACTCGCAGGAGATCAAGGAGTACATCGCCTCCTCGTGGTACACCTACGAGGGCGGCGACAGCGTCGGCATTCATCCATGGGCTGGCGAAACCCAGATCAAATACTCCGGTCCAAAGCCGCCCTTTGAGACCCTGGAAGGCTTCGCCAAGTACTCCTTCCTGAAGACGCCTCGCTGGAAGGACAACGCGATGGAAGTCGGTCCGCTGGCGCGCCTGCTGGTTTCTTACGCGGCCGGCCATGCGGATGTTAAGGAACTGGTGGGCCAGACGCTGGGCAAGCTAGGCGTTCCTGTGGACGCGTTGTTCAGCACGCTGGGCCGCACCGCGGCTCGCGGACTCGACGCGGCACTGGCCATGATCTGGCTGAAGGAGTTCTTCGCCGAGTTGATGGATCACGTCAAGATCAACGAAGTTTCCACGTTCAACGGCGAGAAGTGGGAGCCAAAGAGCTGGCCGGCGGAGACTGAAGGCGTGGGCCTTGTCGAGGCTCCGCGCGGCGCGCTGGCGCACTGGATCAAGATCAAGAACGGCGCAATCGACAACTATCAACTGGTTGTGCCGACTACATGGAACGGCTCTCCGCGCGACGCCAAGCAGCAGCACTCATCGTTTGAAGCCTCGCTGATCGGCACTCCGGTCGCAAACCTCGAGCAGCCCGTCGAGATAATTCGTACCATTCATGCCTATGACCCGTGTCTCGCCTGCGCCGTTCACCTCTATGACCCGCAGGGCCGGCACCTCAACCAGGTTTCATTCGAGTGATAGCGATGAGTACCCATGGTGTTGTCGTAAAAGATGTATTTACAGCGAACGGCGGTGCGCCGGTCGAATATCGGCGGGTCTACGTGTGGGAATTGCCGGTGCGGGCCTATCACTGGATCAACGCGATAGCCCTGGTGCTGCTCTGCGTCACCGGCTACCTGATTGGGGCGCCGCTACGCTTGATCAACTCGCCAGAGGCCTACCAGCAGTATTGGTTCGGTTGGGTGCGCTTCATTCACTTCACTGCGGCATACGTCTATATCTTCAACTTCCTGGCCAGGATCTACTGGGGGTTCGTTGGCAACAAGTACTCCCGTTGGAATGCCTTCTTCCCGCTCAAGAAATCGCAGCGCCAGGAGATCGTCGACGTCATCAAGGCCGACGTATTTGAGACCAAGATGCACGGGCCCATTTCCACCGGCCACAACGCGCTGGCGGGCTTGATCTACTTCTTCACCTTTCTGGCATTCGTCTTTCAGACCATCACCGGATTCGCTCTCTACTCCAGCATGAGCAACTCCTGGATGGCGCGGATGTTCACCTGGATTGTTCCGTTGATGGGCGGCGAGTTTGCGGTGCGCTTCTGGCACCACCTCTTCCTCTGGTTCTTTGTCACATTCATCATCGTCCACATCTACCTTGCCTTTTATCACGACTACATCGAAGGCCGCGGCACGGTATCCTCGATCATCGGTGGATGGAAGTTCGACAAGGAGAAGAGTGGAAAATAGCTCACAGCTCAAAACACTGGTCCTCGGCTTGGGCAACGTCCTAATGGGCGATGAAGGGATTGGCGTATACGTGGTGAGGGAGCTGGAAAAGCTCCCACTACCCCCCAATGTGGAATGCCTCGACGGCGGCACCGGCGCTTTCACGCTCCTCGAGCCGCTGGAGTCCGCTGGCCGCATCATCCTCATTGATGCCGCGAACGACGACAACCCCATCGGCACAGTCACACGCACCACCCCGCGCTTCTCTCGCGATTACCCACCCACGCTTACCGCACACGATGTCGGCATGAAAGACCTGCTCGACGTCTTCTACATCCGGGGGGGCGACCATGAGATCATCCTCTATGCCATCACCATCGATCCCAAACAGCCGATCCGCATGAGCCCTTCCGCCCAGGCGGAACAGTCCATCTCGGTAGCCACTCACATGATTCTGGATGAGTTGCAGGCCAGCTACCGTGCCCCCTGTGGATTGGCCTCCCTAGTCACCCATAGCTGATCCCATTTGCTTTTTATTTAAGCTTGCCCATATCATCTCCCTATGCGAACTCTATCCTGTTGTCGTTGCTGTATGCTTCCCTGCGCGGGCAGTTGACCTGGGTCTGAGCTCCTTGATCGAAATCCAAGTTCTTACGGTGCCCGCGACCCAGCCAAGCTGCCGCGGGTTTTCTATTTCAGCCGCTAGAAGGAATCCATGAGCGAAGTTGTCCCTGCCAAAGAAACCAAGGCACAGAAATCCGAACGCCTGAAGCGCGAAAAGAACCCGTGGGCCGTATTCGATGAGGTGCGCGAATTCGCCCGCAAAGGCCGTTCCAGCGTGGTTCCCGAATGGGCCAGCTTCTACTTCAAGTGGTGGGGAGTCTACACTCAGGGCGACGGAGCCGGCGTCACTGGCGGCAAGGGCGGCGAGGGCGTTACCACCGACTACTTCATGATGCGCATCGGCGTTCCCAATGGCATCCTCAGCTCCCACCAGATGCGAGTAATCGGCGACCTCACCAAAAAGTACGCGCGCAATCTCGCCGACATCACAGTTCGTCAGGCCATACAGCTCCACTGGCTGACCATCGAGTCACTTCCAGAAGTCGTAGATGCACTCGATGCGGCCGGTCTTTCGCCCAAGGGCGCATGCGGCGACGTCGTCCGCAACGTTACCGGCTGCCCATTGGCGGGCGTGGCCGCCGACCAGATCGTTGATGCCTCCCCACTCGCCCTCGAAGTCTCGCGCCTGCTCAGCGGCAACGCGGACTTCTACAATCTGCCCCGCAAGTTCAAGATCTCAGTCACTGGCTGCCCTTCGTGGTGCTCCCATCCTGAGATCAACGATGTTGCCCTCACGGCTGTCGAACACAACGGCCAGATCGGCTACTGCCTGCGCGTCGGCGGTGGTCTCTCAAAGGATCCACATATCGCTGTTCGCCTGGATGCCTTCGTTCTTCCCGAACAGGTTTTGCCGGTTGTTCAGGCCATCGTCGAAATCTTCCGGGACCAGCAAGTCCTGCGCGAGAGCCGCGATCGCGCCCGTATGAAGTTCCTCTTCCTGCGTCACGGCTGGACCGCAACAACCTTCCTCGAAGAGATCCAGAAGCGCATTGATTTCAAGCTTCTTCCCGGCGTTCCAGAGAACGTTCCCGATGACATCTACCGCGATCACGCTGGCATCCATCCCCAGCGCACCCCCGGATTGAGCTATGTGGGCGCATCCGTATTGCGCGGCCGCCTCAGCGGAGACCAGTTGATTGCCGTCGCCGATCTGTCCGACACATACGGAAGCGGCTCGCTGCGCACCACCGTCTCGCAGAACTTCGTCATCGTCGACGTCCCCAACCAGAAGACCGCCGAACTCGCCGGAAAACTGAACCTCCTTGGCCTGCATGTCGACGGCTCTAACTTCTGGCGCGGAGCGGTTGCCTGCACCGGCACAGAATTCTGCAAACTGGCCATCACGGAGACCAAAGGCTTCGCGCGCTGGCTGGTGGGCGAACTCGAAGATCGTCTGCCTGATTTCGACCAGCAACTCCGCCTCCACGTGACCGGCTGTCCCAACAGTTGCGGCCAGCACTGGATCGCCGACATTGGCCTCGAAGGCAAAAAAATCAAGCATGAAGGTGCTTTGGTCGACGCCTATTACTTCTGCATGGGTGGTTCAGTAGGGCTGCACGCAGCCATTGCCGAGCCAGTTGGATATCGCGCCCTCGCAACTGAGGTGCCTGACTCAATCGAACGTCTCCTGCGCCAGTATCTCTCCACCCGCACCCACGGCGAGAACCTGCGCGCATGGTTCACTCGCCATACAAACGAGGAACTACATGCATACCTCAGCGGAGGCCCACTGGACTTCGAGGAGCGCGATCTACCCACTGGCCAAGTACCCCACGGGGTAAGCGATTGACGCACTGCCCACGCGAAGGATCTGCGATGACGATGCTTCCCATCTTCCTCAAGCTTGACGGCCGCGACTGCCTCCTCGTTGGCGCAGGAACCATCGCGCTAGAAAAAATCGCGACGTTGCTCGCAACTGGCCTTCGTCTTCGAGTTGTTGCACCTCAGGCAAGTTCTGAAATCCGTCAGCTTGCCGCTGATCGCAAGCTTGAGTGGATTCAAAAACGCTTTGACCCTTCAGACCTCGTTGGCATGGATCTGGTCATCGCTGCCACGGATGATCCCGCAGTCAATCAGGCCGTATATCAAGCAGCCACTGAACAGCATGTCCTCTGCAACAGCGTCGACGACGTCCCGAACTGCGATTTTTACTTCGGCTCAGTAGTCAGTCGCGGGGACCTCCAAATCGCAATCTCGACTGCCGGCCAAAGCCCTGCCGTTGCCCAGTGGCTGCGCCGCGAAATCGATGAGCAGCTTCCTCAGGACCTGGGCCCATGGCTTGAATCGCTTGGCGCCCTGCGCCGCGAAGTCCTCGCCACCCATCCCCGCAGCGAGCCTCGCAAAACCCTCCTTCATCAACTCGCCCATCGCGAAGTCTGCGACTCAGATGCCTGCCCCTCGCGCCAACTGGCGCGCGCACCTCTTCCCGACCCATGCGGAGCAGCTCACAGAACTGTATCCCTGGTCGGCGCTGGCCCCGGAGACCCGGAACTTCTCACCCTGAAGGCGCTCCGAGCCATCCAGAAGGCCGATATCCTTCTCCACGACGATCTTGTGCCGCACGCAATTCTTGCGCTCAGTTCGCCGCACGCTGAGATCGTAAACGTCGGAAAGCGCTGCGGCTCAAAGAGCATTACCCAGGATGAGATCAACGCATTGATGATCGATCACGCCCGCAAAGGCCGATCTGTCGTCCGTCTCAAGAGTGGCGACCCGCTCGTCTTCGGCCGTGCAGCCGAGGAGATTGATGCACTCAACGCCGCGGGCGTCCCTTTTGAGATCGTCCCAGGAATCACTGCCGCCTTTGCCGCTGCTGCTGCGCTGGGCCGCTCCCTTACCGATCGCCGTACCGCTTCAAATGTGGTCTTCTCCACCGGCCACCACGCCCAATCCCACAACATCGCGCCCCTGCCCCAGATCGAAGACGCGACACGTGTCGTCTATATGCCCGGACGCAATCTGGAACTGCTTGCCGAGCAGTGGCTCCAGGAAGGCCTTCCCGCCAACTTCCCCTGCGCGGTCATCTCGCACGCCGCGCAGTCTGCTCAAGAAGTGCACTACACAACCCTGGCCGGCGTCGCCCACCTGCCTCAAGTGAAGGCGCCAAGCTTGCTCATCGCCGGATGGTGTATCGCTTCCGATCCGCCCAGCGTGAATTCCGCTTCCGATCCGCAGGAAATGCCACTGAGCATCGATTAGCTCCACCAGCCATCGGTCTTCAACAACTGCTTTAGGTGCTCTCAACAGCCCGATCTCTCATCCGTGCGCGCAGTTGATCCCACACATCCCTGACGCCGAACACAAGATACGATTCCAGCGTCAACCCCAGTATCCCCGCTACCGCCACGCCCGCAACCACAACCAGGGACCGTTGCCGCGAAAATGCCAGCATCACTGCACAAATGGGAAGTGATACCACCATCACAGCACCCAGCTTCAGCACCGGAACAATGCTGATCGATGGATCGTTGTTGAAGAGCTTTTTGTTTTCAAAGTAAATGAGTCCCATTTGCGAAACTTCCGAGAGCAGCCACATGTAGAGAAAACCATTCAACCCAAATTTGATCGTGAATGGAATACTCAGAGCCACCATCAACACGTTGCTGAAGAACACAATAATCGCAAGACGCTTATGCTGATTCGTCGAAAACTGGAAGAACTGCTTGTGATCCCGCATGCTCATGGCCCCGGAAATCAATGCCATCAGCCCATACGTATATGAATCAAACAAGCTCGGCCGCCGCAACCAAACCTCGAGCAGGACCGGCGCAAATAGATACGCACCGAGATTCGCAACAGGTATACCCGCGAACACCACCTTCTCTGAATAGTGGTAAATATTGAGTAGCCGCTTCATGTTCTGCTGCGCATAACTGAACGTAATCTCCGGCGCAATGGCATTGGTGATTTTTGCAAGCGTCTGCCGCGCTGTCGACAAAATCGTCCTGCAGGTGCTGAAGAGCACAACCACCGTCGGTCCAACGACCCATTGCAGCATGATCAGCGGTGCCTGAAATATCAAGAATTGCTGCGCAAAGATCATGCCGAATTGTCCGCTCGGCGCTAAGATCGACTTCGCGGTCTTCCAATTGGCTCCCTTCAGTCCCAGCGGAAGATCCCCCATCCTGCGTTTCAGGTCGAAGACACAGCATGCGGTAAGCAGCACCACGAAGAGGAATTGTCCAATCGCGAGTGTCGAAAACTTGACCCTGAACGAGGCAAGACCCACCGCCGCCAGGGTTCCACCCAGAGAATTGATGTTGCCCCATGTGAGACCGCGATGCGATTGCTCAATCACCATGAACAAGCTGCCGTAATAACCTGCGATGATAAGTACCATCGTTTGCAGGCCAAGAAAAAACGCTGTGAGCGCGACCTCGCTTTGCGACATGGTGGAAAGATGAAGCAACTTGGCAATTGGAATCACAAACACCAGCGCCGATAGCAGCACTCCAAAGCTGATCATTACAAGAGAAACAGCAAGCGTGCTCCCCTGTAACCCGCGGTACTTTTCACTCTCCCCACGTTTGTGCAACATCGTTAACTCATTGCTGGCATACGTTGACACGCCGAAATTCAGCGTAGTCAAATACCCCAGTGTTCCAGATAGAACAAGCCATTCCCCGTAGCGACTGACTCCGTAAAAATGGAGAAACGCCGGCGGCAACAGAAGCTGATTGAGTATAGTGAGCCCCATTCCTGTGAATAGGGCACCGAGCATTTTTAGGACTCTATGGAGCATCTCCGCCTGTTCAAGTCGACACGATAAAAGCTGATCCTGGACGAATCAACCCGTCAGTCAAAAGCCAAACATCCGAGGGCCGAACAGACCTATTCCAAATGATCCCGAGAACCAACGGAACGGGCGGGCCATACTCTGAGATTACCATGCGCTAAATCGCCAGACTCAAGGCATCCATGGTTTGAATTCGCGGTCAGCCCCGGGCCTACTTCGACTCGCCCTCGAGCCTCTCCCAGGAGCCATTCGCTTGAGTTAAACTAACTGCAATTCGCCGATAATCCGGCGCACCTTCGCCCGCTCATCCCAAAGCTTCACACATTCAATGGCCTACTCCGGAAATCGCCTCGATGCATTCTCAAATAATCCTTCGTCACGACAAGTAAAATAGGAACATTCCATGCAAATCTCGATTGTGATGCCAACTTACAACGGAATGAAGTATTTGAAACAGGCTATAGACTCCGTGTTGGCGCAAACCCATCAAGACTGGGAACTCATAATCAGCGACGACGGGTCTAACGACGGCACTCGGCAATTCCTTTCACAACTTACTGATCCTCGAATATCGGTTTACTTTCAGGATCAAAATCTGGGCATCTTCGGGAACCTTAATTTTCTCTTCCCTAAGGCAACCTGTGCATTAACCCAGATTCTTTGCCAGGATGATTACTTCACTGACGAAGGATCGCTCAAGAGGCTCTTGGAGCAATGGCCCTCCCTATCCCCGCAGATTGCTTTTCTGCGCTGTAATCACCTGCTCGACAGTGACTCAAGTCACGCTCGATTTGAAGCGTCGGTGTTGCCCCCTATCGTCACGCCGGAACAGTCCGACCTGCTTTTCTTCATTTTTGGCTGCATTCCTGGCAATCTATCGAATGTTTGCGTTCGCACGGATATCGTGAAGCGTGCTGGATGGTTTCGCACCGACATGCCCTATGCGGGAGACTTCGAGTTCTGGAGCCGCGTGGGACGTTCTTATCCCTGGGCCATCTCCAAAGCCAGTGTGACTCATATCCGAGCTCATCCTGAACAAGCATCCTTTTATCTCAATAAGCATGGGGAGTTGTTTCCACAGATGCGTCGGATTCTGGAAGCTCTTTATGCGAACCTGATCAAGAAAGGCTACCCATCAACGCTGCTTCGCCTCGAAGTTACAATAAACTACATCTCTCAGCATCGGTCTTCAGGCGTCAAAGCCGTGATCAAGGGCAAGGGACCTGGCTATCTGCATGAGGTTTCTACCCAGCTAGATTCCAGCAGCGTCTCGACAGGCAAGCTGGTGGGATGGATCGTCTTCTTTGTAACGCTTGGCGGCAGGCTCTTTGTGAACGTTGTCTCAAAAAGGCTTCTCAAGTTTCGCAGCCCTCGGTGAACCGCTCAAACATCGGCTAAGCGTGAATGCCGTCTACCGCCGATCGACGACTCTCACAGCTACAAGCAGACTAATATGCGCTCAATCGTCGGATTCGACGCATGGTTAGAGATCGCTGGTGGGTCTGGGGCGCAAAACGCGCAACGGATTTCCCGCGCATATCATCATCTCCGGAACATCCTTCAGCACAACGCTACAGGCGCCCACCACTGCCCCGCGACCGATGGTGACCCCTGGACCGACAAACACGTTTGTCGCCACCCATGCCTCGCTCTCAACGCGTATGGGCTTCGCATATAGGTCGAATGTCGGACGAGCAAAATCGTGCGCGCCAGTGCACAAATACGAGTGCTGCGAAACAACCGCGCTCTCGCCAATGAATATCTCTCCAAGTGAGTAAAGGGTGGCGTTGTCGCCCACCCAACTCCAGTCTTCTAGAGTTACTTTCCATGGGTAGGTCACGGTCACTGAAGGCCTGAGCAGAACTCCCTTGCCAACCTTTGCTCCGAAAAGACGAAGTAGAAAGCGCCGCCATCCGTAAAACACCTGGGGCGAAGTGTGAAAAAGAAGCGATTGAGACAGCCACCAGATCTGCACAAACCAGGC
>Ga0182016_10007548_pt1 | contig 11159 bp, 5 predicted proteins | sample 712S2MmetaG_FD_120491 | JGI IMG/M metagenome (GOLD analysis project Ga0182016, IMG submission 120491) | Permafrost microbial communities from Stordalen Mire, Sweden - 712S2M metaG | ecosystem: Environmental > Terrestrial > Soil > Wetlands > Permafrost | place: Sweden: Stordalen | collected...
CGAGGCCCATGATTTGACGGATGCGCTCCTGTTTTTCTTGCCTTGGGCTTGCGGCAGTTGGTTAAGCCAGGAGAGAATGTCCTGAGCCAGCAGGCCATTTTGGAGGCGCTGGTTGAGTTGCTGACGGGGGGCCAACGGGAGGCGGGCGATTTTGCCGTTACGCGTCATGGCGGTCTTTTGCGAGCGTTGCATTGTTTTCATGCGCGGCAATCATAACAGGGATGCGTCAAGATTAAAATCCTACGGAAGGTGTTTGCGCAGGTCCTCATCGCCAGAAGCCAAGAGCAACGCAACAAACCGTATTCTATCCTGGAGTCCCCTCAGTAAGGCCCTGCAGAGCTGCCGCGAAAAGCTGCAAATGTTAAATGTTTAAGCACGGCCACAATGGTTCCTAATTATATTTGATTTTGTGGGAATGCCCCGTCGCCCTTGGAAACGACAGTTGGTTAAAGCCCCCCTTCATCGTCCAAACTGGCTTTAGTTTGACTCCTCGGGGGGAGGCAAACCCAATTTGGTCCGCAAGATCGCCTTGGCGCTCATGGATAGGCGTTGGTTGCTGGGGCTAAGCTCGTCGTCCAACGCCATCTGCCGCAAATCGGCCAGCGGCTGTAGCGACTGCCCTATTTTCTGCGAATTATCACTCTGTCTTTCGGTATAACGATTCCAAATCTGCTGTGCCAGGTTCTGGTAATTGACCGCCTTGTCATTCTCATCCAGCACCAGGGCAATAAACTCCCGGTGGAACGTGGACAGGATGGCGGCGGCGACCTTGTTCACATCCATGCTCCGATAATTTTCAACGATCTGGCCCAGCACGTAATCGTCCAGGGAGATATTGGCCATTTTTCCGACGAAGGCATTGGTATAGGTCCTCTTGATCTTCTCGAAACACCGGGCCGCCTCCTCGATCCGATTGTCCTCGTAGAGCAAAGGCACCATCACTTTGAGAAAGTTCTTGTGCCCGTTCTTGACATTATCTTTCATGCCCGGCTCATCGGTCGCGGCGATCATTTCTTCAAAACCGGCATCGGTCTTGGCCACGATGTCTAAATTGGGCAAAAGATTGAAATTGTTGGTGGTGACGTTCGTGACCGACCTGTCCAAGGCGCCCCAGAGACAGGCCTGCTGCAAGGATTGATAAATGGAACGGCGAACGGTTTCCTGTTCCTTGTCTTTGGCCTTGAGCCGCGCCAATTCCGCCCAATAAATTGCGTGGGCATCGGGCAGCCGCCAATCCAACGGCCCATATTCCTGGTCAACTTTCTCGATGAGGGCCGGGTCCATTTTATAGACGTCGCGCAATTTGCGGGTGCGCTCCTGCTCGGCGGGCGTTTGCGGATTCTCCAACGCCGCGAAATTGGGGTGACTGCCCAGAACATCCTGCATTTCCTGCGCCCAGCGAAATTTATAAATCAGGTGCGCCTGGTCGAGGTACATGCCCATCTTGTGCTGAAAAACCCAGGAAATATCGCGATAGAGGAGGACATCGTTTGGGTCATTGCCAATGCCGTCATCGCGTAGCAACTCCAGGCCGCGCTTGACGCAACGCCAGCGGTCCTCCGGGTCTTTGAACTTGGCAGAAATGTTGTAGGCCATATCCCAAGCCTGTTCACGCAAGCCATTTGTGGTTTGTGCTGTGCCGGTCAAATCCGGCGGCGTCGCCTCGGGTGTTCTTTTTGTCTGTGCCCCAGTGAGTGTGGCCACGCCAAGGGCCACAGCAACGCCCGCACCGAGGAGCGACCAGCGAGGACGGCGCTGGAATCCGGCAATCATCAAAATGCGCCGCATGATTTGGCCTTTTTCCTCGAGAATTCCGACCAGGCCGGGCAGCGCGGGCGATTGGGAAAAGTTCTCCAGCAACTTCACGATGGTCCGGCCATAGTCTTGCCGCTCCGATTCGCCAGCAACCGACAGCGCCAGTTCGTCGCACGCCAACTCCCGGTCCGCCGCCATCCGTCGGAATCCAAACCAAAGAACCGGATTGAACCAATGGGCGATCTGAAAACAAGTGCCCAGCCATTGCACCACCATGTCACGCCGCCTTACGTGGGCCATTTCGTGCAGGAAAATATGCCGCAGTTCGGCCAAGGCAAAACAACCCGTCAAATCCTTCGGCAGGAGGAGCTTGGGCTGGAAAAAACCAAAAAGGGCCGGGCTTTCCACCAAGTCCGTTTCGATGATCCGCACCCGCTGCCGCACGCGCATCAACGACTTGCAATCGTCGAGGAGTTCCAGAATGCGGGGTTCTACCACCGCGCTTTCTCGGCGGAGGCGGCGTCGAAAATGCATGGATTGGATGGCAATGCGCGCCACGAGAACAGTCACGCCCACCGCCCAGGCGACAGTTAGCAGAACAGACCATTCCGACGTCCTCCAGCGAGCGCGCCCCAATGTCGGCAACGCTGGAAGAGGCGTGGGCCTTACTGGGACCACCGTCGAAGTGGTGCTCTGCTGGTTTCGGGCCGAATTTTCTGGCGCCACCAGTGCGAAATTCGCCGTCGGGACGGTTTGTGGCGCAGCCATGGCGGACTCAACCGGCAGATAGTTAAAGAGACTGGCTGGGCTGGGAGGCGAATAGGGAATCGCCAACCGTGCGAGAACCAACAGCCAAAGTAGATGGCGCCAGCGGCCATCCAGCCGTTGCCGCAGGCAAAACTGCGCGAGCAGTACCAGAACGGTGAGAATAGCCGCCTGCCAAGAGGAACGCAGGAGCCAGTCGAGAAATGAAGTCCATGTTGTGTTCATTTTCGCTTCTCCGAGAGCAATTTTTTGAGTTGGTCGATTTCCTGTTCAGTCAATTTGGCTTCCTTGATGATATGCAGCAGCAGTGAAGCCGGCCGCCCGCCAAAAACCCGCTCCAGGAACGAGCGGCTCTCGACGCGGACGCAGGTTTCCATGCTCACCAGTGGTGCGAACCGGCGCTTGCCCTCCGCCGTTACTTTGAGCGCGCCTTTTTCAACGAGGCGGTCCACCAGGGTGCGAATGGTGCGGGGACGCCAAGCGGATTTCTTTTCCAGAGCGGCGATGATTTCGCCCCCGGTCAGCGGAGAGCGTGCCCAGAGGAGATTCATGACCTGCCATTCGGCGTCGGAGATTTTGACGGATTTCATAATGAATTACAAATGTAGCAAAAAGTTGCTACATGCGTCGCAAATTGTCAAGCCGCAAACCCGGCCTTCCAGCTTTTTTATGTACAAATCGCCCGACCTTTCGAGTGGAAATTTACCCGCGCATGCCCCCACCACTATTGCAAAAAAAAAGTTTTGCCCGAAGCCAGTCGCCCTGGCCGCTTAAATCTAAGCTGTGTCCACCGCACCTATGCCGCCATCCTCGTTGCCCAACCCTTGCAGGGTTGGGAACTTCCGCCCCTTTGACCCAGGGTAGCTCGTTCCTCGCAACCCTGAGCTGAACGCTTCAATTCCATGGGGATTGGCAAAGACCTCGACCACGCCAAGGAAGCGTCGGTCAGAATTCCACTAAAACCGTTGAGGAAACCAACTTCCTTTCTCTTTGGCTTTAATACGCGTCCCAGGGCTGTTAATGTTCTGCTTTTTGCATGTCTGACGTCCGCATAGAAGAATTGAGAGCGCTGCTGCCGAGATGTCTGCTGCCGGACTGGCTGCGGTTGGGGCGGCGGTTGGCCCGAGTCTTGCGTGATCGTCATCATCCCGATGAGCGGGAAGCGTTGCTGGGGCGTTTGCATGAGGAAGTATTGGCGTCCGTGGCGCGGTGCGAAGAACGGCGAGAGCTGGCGCCGCGCCCCGCTTATCCGCCGGATTTGCCCATTACCGTCCGCAAGGACGAAATCGTCGATGCGATTCGTCGGAATCAGGTGGTCGTCATCGCCGGTGAAACGGGCTCGGGCAAAACCACGCAGTTGCCAAAAATGTGTTTGGAGGCGGGATTGGGGATTCAAGCCAAGATCGGCTGCACGCAGCCCAGACGGGTGGCCGCGCTTTCCATTTCGCGCCGTATCGCCGAGGAATTGAATGTCGCCTGGGGCCGCGAAGTGGGCTGCAAAATTCGCTTTGACGATCATTCGGGCGCGCAGACTTACATCAAGATGATGACCGATGGCATTCTCCTGGCGGAAACCCAAGGGGACCCCGATCTGTCGGAATACAACGCGATCATCATTGACGAAGCGCATGAGCGCAGCCTGAATATTGATTTCTTACTCGGCCATTTGAAGGGCCTGCTGGCCCGCCGCATGGATCTCAAGTTGATCATCACCTCAGCGACCATCGACACGCAGGCTTTTTCGCGACATTTCGGCGACGCTCCGATCATCGAAGTTTCCGGCCGGCTTTATCCCGTGCAAGTGATCTATCAACCGCTCGATCCGGAGTCGGAAGAGCAAGGGGAGGTCAGCTTCGTGGATGCCGCGGTGGAGACCGCCGGACGCCTCCTTTGTGAAACAAGTTCCGGTGACATGATCCTTTTTATGCCGGGAGAGCGAGACATTCGCGAAGCGGCGGATCGACTTGAGGGCAACTTCCATAACGTGGCGGAAGTGATCCCGCTCTTTGGGCGGTTGACGGCGGTTGAACAGCAGCAGGCATTTGCGCCGTCGCCCCGCCGCAAGATCGTGGTGGCGACCAATATCGCCGAGACGTCCTTGACGATCCCGGGTATCCGTTACGTGATTGATGCCGGTTTGGCCAGGATCAGCCGCTACAATCCGCGCACGCGCATTAAACGACTGCCAGTCGAGCCGATTTCGCAGAGCAGCGCCAATCAGCGCAAAGGCCGGGCTGGACGAGTTGAAGCCGGCGTGTGCATTCGGCTATTCTCCGAGGAGGATTTTCAGAGCCGTCCGTTATTTACCCAGCCCGAAATTCAACGGGCCAACCTGGCGGAAGTCATTCTGCGCATGAAAGCTTTTCACTTGGGCGATGTGGAGACCTTTCCGTTTGTGCAACCACCCGCGCCGGCCGCCATCGCCAACGGTTACACGCTCTTGCAGGAACTGGGCGCGCTGGACGAGCAGCGCGGCTTGACGCCACTGGGTGAGGACCTGGCACACTTGCCGATTGACCCGACTTTGGGACGAATGCTGCTGCAATCGCAAAGTGAACACGCGACGGCGGAGCTCCTGATTATTGCCTCCGGCTTAAGCATCCAGGACCCGCGCGAACGCCCTCTGGAGCAAAAGGAAGCCGCGGCCGCCGCGCATAAGCAATTTACCGATGCGCGGTCCGATTTCCTGACTTTGTTGAACATCTGGAATGCCGTGCATGAAGAGTGGGAGCGATTGCGGACGCAAAGCCAGCGGCGCAAGTTCTGCAAGCAGCGTTTTCTCTCGTATATCCGGATGCGGGAATGGCAGGACGTTTACAATCAACTGCATGATGCGCTGGACGGCTTGGGGGAGCTGCATTTGAACGAGAGCAATGCCGCCTACGATGCCATTCACCGCAGCATTCTAGCCGGGTTGATCGGCCATGTCGCGCGCTTTGAGGAACGCAACCATTATAAAATGGCGGCCAACCGCGTTGTCTCGATTTTTCCCGGGTCCGCGCTTTATGCGCGCGGAGAACCGCCCCGCCAGACGCGGTTGAAAGAAAGCAAGCCGCCGCCAAGAGCCAAGTCCAATCAACCGCCCTGGATCGTGGCGGGCGAAGTGGTGGAGACTTCCCAATTGTTCGTGCGAACGCTGGCCGGAATAGATCCGCAATGGATTTACCGGCTAGCGCCGCATTGCTGCAAGATCGTGCATCAAAACCCGCGGTGGAGTCCCTCAGCCGGCAACGTGTTGGTGGATGAAATTGTCACCTTGCATGGCCTGGAAGTTCAGCGGCGAAAGGCTTCTTATGGCGGCATAAACCCGCAAGAAGCGACCGCGATTTTTATTCGCTCGGCTTTGGTGGAGGGGAATCTGACCGGAGGCCGAGAGGCCGGCGATGATGATGAGGCGACGGATCGCGATGAGGTGCGGATCTTGACCACCCGGCCGCCTTCGCGACCAGTCTTGCCCCCTTTGTATCTTTTCCTGGAGCGGAACCGGAGGGTGCGGGAGAAAATCGAGCATTGGCGAACGCGCGTGCGCCATCATGGAATGGATCTGGACGACGCGATGGCCAAGTTCTACGCGCGGCACCTGACAAATGTTTCGTCCTTGCACGAGTTGAATCGCGCGCTGGCGGCTCCAGGACTGAAGGATCAGCTTTGCGTCACTGAGGCCGAACTGGCTGGGGGCGCCGCGGCAGGATATGATGTGGCGGCTTTTCCCGATACGGTGCCGGTCGGGGGCCAGCCAGTGGGATTGGCGTACGCGTACGCTCCCGGCGAAGAGCACGACGGCGTGACGATTGAGCTTCCGTTCACACTGGCGCAAACCGCCTCCCCTGCCCTCATGGAGTGGGCCGTGCCCGGACTGCGTGAGGAGATGGTGGGACAACTGTTGCGCGCGTTGCCGAAAGCGTTGCGCCGCGAATTGATGCCCTTTCCGCCCAAAGTGACGGAGATTGTGCAAGAGTTTCACCCCAGCGGAACATCGTTCTTGCAGGATTTCGCCGCTTTCCTGCGGCGCCGTTACGGCGTTGAGGTCCAGGCGACCGATTGGCTACCGGACGCGTTGCCGCCGCATTTGCGCCCGCGCATTGCGATCGTGGACAATGGCAAAACCCTCGGGGTCGGCCGCGATTTGGCGGGCCTGCGGCAAAAACTAAAACAAGAGCCTTCGCTGCCCACCGCCAAGCCCGAGAGCGCCGAGTGGATTGGGGCTTTAGAAAAATGGGAAAGATTCAATGTGAGTGGCTGGAGCTTCGGCAATTTGCCGGAACGCCTCACCATCAACGATAGCTCCGACCTGCCGCTTTATGCCTGGCCGGGAATTGAACACGCGGAAGGAAGCGTCAATGTGCGCCTGTTTCGGGATCGCGAATCAGCGCGCATGGCCTCGCGAAGTGGTGTCCAACGGTTGCTCGAATTGGCCGTGCAAAAAGACCTCGGCTGGCTGGAGAAGGATTTACGGGCCTTGAGCCGGCTTGACGCGTTGTACTCTTCCGTGGGTGATAGCGCCGAACTGCGTGAGACGGCCTTCGCACATCTTCGACGTCATGTGCTGGCGCACGAGCCTTTGACCGCGTTAACTCAGGAGAACTTCGAAGTTTTGGCCGCGAAGGCGCGACAGTGTTTTCCAGGATTGGCGATGCAATTCATGGACCGACTGCAACTGATTCTGCAACTGGCGCAACAAGCGCGGCAACGCCTTGGAGCAGTCAACGCCGCGTCCCCTCGGAGCCGGACGCTGTCGTCGTTTGGTCAATTGGGATCGCCCGCGGCTCCGCCAATGGCCCATCCCTTGGCTGACGAATTGGCCAATCTCGTCTCCCCCCGCTTTTTGGAAAGGCTGACCTATGACCGGCTCGCCGAAATTCCGCGTTACCTCAAAGCGCTGCTGCTGCGGATGGAACGCGCAACGGCCAACCCGGTGAAAAACCAGGAGCGTCTGCGACAATTGGCGCCCTATGCGGTCGAATTAAAAAAGCTGCAAGCCCAACCGGGACGGTCGCATCAGGTGAAGTTAGAGATCGAGAAATTTCGCTGGATGGTGGAAGAGTTTAAGGTGTCGCTCTTCGCCCAGGAAGTGGGCACGGCCGCGCCGATCTCGCCGAAACGGCTTGACCAGCAATTGGAGATCATCCGCAATGGGGCGTAGTTGTTGCCCCAACGCGCGTATTTGCCCGGCTTGCTCGGCACTATTAGGCTGATATAGTCGCCGCATGATTCGCTTTGAGTGTCCAGGTGTCGTGGCTTGGTATTCTGCGGTAACGGGCTTGGCATTCGGTTTTTTCCTCTTTGCCAGTCCGTTAGCATCGCAGGCAGAATCGACCTTTAACTGGAAAGGTGGCTCTGGCGCTTGGAATGATGCTTCTCTGTGGGGCGGACTCGTTCCTTCGGGGATTGGCGGAGCATGGATCAACGGCACGAAAGAGAAACCCAGTCGGGTGACGTTGACCGGGGTTGATGTCTTGGTGAACCATCTCAGCGTTGCCGACGGCGGCAACAGCGTCGCTTCTTTAGTCCTGGATGGACCAGCCTTGACGGTGAGCGGCACTGTGGATGTCGGCAAGTATGACGGGTCGGAAGGGCGCTTCATTATCCGTGCGGGTCACGTTTTTGCGGGCACGATATTCGTTTCCGGCGGCGGCGGGCCGGGGATGCGTGGACGCGGGACGATTGAGATTTATAGTGGTTCGCTTGTCACGAAAGACATTGAGCTTGGCGTGTCTGCCGGTTGCCATTCCACACTGCACATCATCGGATCGAAGAGCTCCGGCATCGCCACAGAGGACGGATTGCACATTGGTGTTTACAATTATCTCAGTCTGGAGAAAGAACCTCCTCCCAGCACGACCGAATTGATCTTCGACCTCGATGGTGACGGGGTAACTCCCATCTTTGCATGGGGCAAGACGGAGGGACAGGTCAACTTTCCGGTTCCCGACGGGAAAGGCAACGGCTTGGGCAGTTGCCGGCTGGAGATAAACCTGCTTGCGCTGCCGCCGACTGGCGACATTCTGCTGATCGGATGTGCAAAGCCATGCCACGGCACATTTACAGACCTGGCTGAGGGCGGCCCTGTGCGAGCGGAATTCAACGGCAAAACATACGAGTGGAAGCTGACCTATCGGGGTGGTCCAACCGGACATAATATCTTGTTGACCGACCCTCAAGTTTTCGCCGCCGACGGCAAGAAGATTTCTTATGGGGAGGGAAAACCGGCGCGAGCTTTCGAGTTCGATCGATCATTGGTGGAATCCGCGTATCGGACGTTTTATGGGCAATCTGATGCCGAGCAACCTCCATTTGGCGGGGCAACGCCGGCGTTTCCTGGCGCGGAAGGATACGGCGCCTACGCGCGTGGCGGGCGAGGGGGAAAGGTTTTATTTGTCACGAATCTCCGCGATGCGGGACCCGGCAGTTTGCGCGAAGCGATTGAGACGAGAGGTCCTCGCACGGTCATCTTCCGCGTGGGGGGCGTGATCGAAACCAAGGGGCTGGAAATCCGCGAGCCGCATCTCACGATCGCAGGGCAAACCGCTCCAGGGGATGGGATTTGCGTCAAGCGCGTCGAAAATGGAGGAGGTGCGCTCATGCTCGCGGAAACGCACGACGTCGTCATTCGTTACCTCCGCATCCGAGCGGGCAACAACACCGGCCAGTTCCGGGGCGAGAGCTTCCGCGCCTCTGACAGCGACAACTTTATCATCGATCATTGCTCCTGCAGTTGGGGCAATCCGGAGACGCTCTCGGCATCAGGGACGGCCGACCGTTACACGGTGCAGTGGAGCATTATTTCAGAAGGCAACGCCCAGCAGCGGCATGCGTTTGCGAGCGTTGCGGGCGGCAACCGAAGCACGTGGCACCATAATCTCTTTGCCCACATGCTCAGCCGCGTTCCGCGTTGGGGCGACATCACTGTGCAATGCGATTTTCGGAATAACGTGATCTATGACTGGGGATTTTACTGCGGTTACGGAGATTTGCGGTCGTTAAACTACGTCAACAATTTCCTGCGCAAGGGCGCGTCCACCACTCAAGACCCGCCCTTTTTCGTTCTCGATCCGAAAGTAATCCTTCCGGGGTCGCTGTATGTCAACGGCAACATCATGGAAGGATTTTCGGAGGTCTGCCGGGACAATTGGCAAGGCGTAAGCGCGGATCGGACCTTCCAGAGCGGCAAGCCTTTCGCGGCTCCGCCGGTGCAAACACAATCGGCCGGGGTGGCCTTTGACTTGGTGCTCAAGAACGCAGGCGCCACGTTGCCGCGGCGGGATGGAGTGGACCTCCGTGACGTCTCCGATGTGCGCAATCGCACCGGCCAAATCATCAACAACGAGAACCAGGTCGGCGGTTGGCCGGTGTACGCTGCAGGTGAACCGCCGGTCGATAGCGCGCATGATGGGATTCCCGACGAGTGGAAAAAGAGCCACGGATTGTCCGTTAGCGATCCGGGTGTGGGCAAATCCGTCAAGGCCGATGGCTACACGCAATTGGAACTGTATTTGAATTCGCTAATGACGAAGTAGCACCGGGCAATGGCGGATTTCCAATCCTATATTGTTCGGCCAATGGGGCGAGAGTCATTTCTTCAATACGAAAACGGCTGTCCAGATTGTTGTAGTAGGTGAGAATGGACAGATAATCTGAGAAGCGACCCCAACAACACATGCTCAGAGAAATGCATCTGGTTTGGCGGTTCAACCGTGGTCACATAGACGCGCTGCGAGAAATTTATGAACAGCACAAGCACGATCTAGTCACGCTGGCGGCGGCGCTGCTGGTTGATAAAGCGGAAGCGGAAGATGTCGTGCATGACGTGTTTGTCGGTTTTATTCGATCCCAAGGTCAGTTCCGGCTGACAGGGAGTCTGAAAGGGTTTTTGGCCACCTGTGTGGCAAACCGGGCTCGCAACCGGAACAAGTCTAACCGGCAGCATATTCCAAACGAGGCAGCTAGCGCTGAAGCTGCCGCGCCAGAACACGAGCGTCCCGATGTGACGGCGATGTTCGGCGAACAGTTGAAGTGCGTGGGGCGGGTGCTGGCGGATTTACCATACGAACAGCGGGAAGCGGTCGTCTTGAGGCTCTGCAACGGAATGCGATTTCAAGCGATTGCCCGAATGCAAGGCGTCTCAACCAATACCGTCCAGGGCCGTTATCGCTACGGGCTGGACAAACTGAAAACACTCTTGAATGGAAAGTCAAACCTATGAAAAAGACGCAGGATATTTCGCAAATCTTACGGCAAATGCGCGTTCCGGCCAGTTCGAAGCTCGACGAACGCGTTCACCGGGAGGTTGACAACGCAGTGACGTCGGCAGCCGCAGCGCCCGACGGCCCTGAACTCACTCTTGGACAAATCGTTTCCCTGCTTCTGAGAAGACAATCAGCCCGTTACACGGTCGCTACCACATTGGTGTTGGCAGGGTTGCTAGCGTTGGTTTTAATTCATCCGACCCCTTCGGCCTGGGCGATGGAACAGGCCGTGGAGGCTCTCAAGAAATATAGAGGTCTTCATGTTACTGGTCACGTCACCATAGATGGCAAAATCGTCCCGCTCGACCTTTGGGCCAGGGCGGACGTAACCGGCGGCTTGGTTGAAGCTGGCTTGGCGCAAGCGGGAGACTATACGGCTTGGACGAGAGACAA
>Ga0182016_10007553_pt1 | contig 11154 bp, 7 predicted proteins | sample 712S2MmetaG_FD_120491 | JGI IMG/M metagenome (GOLD analysis project Ga0182016, IMG submission 120491) | Permafrost microbial communities from Stordalen Mire, Sweden - 712S2M metaG | ecosystem: Environmental > Terrestrial > Soil > Wetlands > Permafrost | place: Sweden: Stordalen | collected...
GCGGCGGCCAGCCAGTCCACGAAGGCGAACGCCTCGGCCCCCAGGCGCCCGCCCGGCAGCGAGGTCGGGTGCAGCTGGACGCCGCTCGAGCGCGGAATGTTCACGCCCGCGACGCTACCTGCCCGGGCGGCCGCGAGGGGACCGGCGACGGCACCACAGCGCCCGAGGCCACGGTGCGTGACACTACGAGTGTGCCTGCGCAGGTGAGCGCCAAGCCCCCGCCCCGCGTCCACATCGAGGATCCGCAGCCGCTCCTCGACTGTGGGCGCTACGCCGTCAAGGCCTGCGTCGGCGATCGCGTCGACGTGGGCGCGACGATTTTTCGCGACGGCCACGACCGGCTGCGCGCCGTCGTGCGCTACCGGGGCCCTGGCCAGCGGGAGTGGAGCGAGGCGCCGATGCACCGCAGCGACGCCGATGTCGGCGGCGACCGCTGGGCCGGATCCTTCACGGTCGCCGAGCAGGGGCGCTGGGAATGGGCGGTCGAGGGCTGGGCCGATGCCGAAGCCAGCTGGCGCGATGAGCTCGAGCGCAAGATCGCCGCCGGAGCGGCGGACCTCTCAGCCGAGCTGCTCGAGGGTGCGGCGCTGCTCGCCGGCGTCGGTGCTCGCGCACACGGGGCCGATCGCGACAGGATCGAGACGGCGGCGGCACTGCTCGCCGATCCGCAGATCCCGCAGCGGCAGCGATGCGAGCACGCACTCGACGCGGCACTGCGCTCGCTTTGCGATCGCTACCCCGACCGCTCGCGCTCGACGCTGATGGCCCCCACCGCCGAGATCGACGTCGACCGCCTGCGCGCTCGCTTCGGCTCCTGGTATGAGCTCTTTCCCCGCTCCTTCGGCGGGCTGAGCGGGGTCGCCAAACAGCTTGAGGGCCTCGCCTCGCTCGGCTTCGACGTTGTCTACATGCCGCCGATCCATCCGATCGGCCACACCCATCGCAAGGGGCGCAACAACGCCCTGGTCGCCGCCCCCGGCGATCCGGGCAGCCCGTGGGCGATCGGCTCGAAGGAGGGTGGCCACACCGCCGTGCACCCGCAGCTCGGCACGCTCGAGGACTTCGATCGGCTGATCGAAGCCGCGCGCGAGGCGGGGATCGAGCTGGCGCTCGACTTCGCGATCCAGTGCTCTGGTGACCACCCGTGGCTGCACGAGCACCCCGAATGGTTCCACCACCGCCCCGACGGGACGCTGAAGTACGCGGAGAACCCACCCAAGCGCTACGAGGACATCTACAACGTCAACTTCGACTGCGCGGAATGGCGGGAGCTGTGGGAGGCGCTGCTCGAGGTCGTGGAGTTCTGGGTGGCGCGCGGCGTTCGGATCTTCCGTGTCGACAACCCGCACACCAAGCCGCTGGCCTTCTGGCAGTGGCTGATCGAAGAGGTGCGCGGCCGCGAACCCGACGTGCTGTTCCTGGCCGAGGCCTTCACGCGCTCGGCGCCGCTGCGGGCGCTCGCGAAGATCGGCTTCAACCAGTCATACACCTACTTCACCTGGAAGAACTCCCGTCGCGAGCTCGAGGAGTACGTGTCCGAACTGGCGAGCTCGGGGATGCAGCTGTACTGCCGCCCCAACTTCTTCGTCAACACGCCCGACATCCTGACCGAGTACCTGCAGCATGGCGGTCCGCCGGCGTTCCGGGCGCGGCTTGTGCTCGCCGCGACCCTCTCCCCAAGCTACGGCATCTACTCGGGCTTTGAGGACTACGAGAACGTCGCTGCCGCCCCGGGCTCTGAGGAGTACGCGGACTCGGAGAAGTACGAGCTGCGCCGGCGCAGCCTCGACGGACCGCTGCTGCCGCTCGTCGCCGCGCTCAACGAGATTCGCCGCGAGCATCCGGCGCTGCAGCGCCTCGACAACGTCAGCTTCCTCGAGACCGAGAACGAGGCGCTGATCGCCTACGCCAAAACCGCGCCGGAGGAGACCCTGATCGTGGTCGTCAACCTCGACCCCGGGGAGGTCCAGGAGGGCGTCGTTATCGTCCCCTCGGGGCTCGGGCTGGCACCGAGCTACGAGGTCGTCGACCTGCTCGGAGGCGCGCGTTTCAGCTGGCGCCTCGGGCGCAACTTCGTCCGCCTGGACCCGGCCGAGCGCGCCGCGCACCTGCTCGCGACGGCGCCCTCGCAGTGAGCGGCCCATGACGCCACCGCGACATTGGTTCGAGTCGAACCCACTGTGGTTCAAGACCGCCGTCTTCTACGAGATTCACATTCGCGGCTTCTACGACGGCAACGGCGACGGCTCGGGTGATTTCCGCGGGCTGACTGAGAAACTCGACTACCTCGAGTGGCTGGGCATCGACTGCGTCTGGCTTTTGCCGATGTACGCCTCGCCGCTCGGCGACGGCGGCTACGACATCGCCGACTTCAAGGCCGTCCACCCCGACTACGGCACGATCGAGGACGCACGCGTGTTCATCGAGGCCGCTCACCAGCGCGGCATTCGCGTGATCGCCGACCTCGTGATGAACCACACCTCGAGCGCCCACCCGTGGTTCCAGGCCTCGCGCTCTTCGCCCGCCTCGCCCAAGCGCAACTGGTACGTGTGGTCGGAGGATCCGACGCGCTACCCGGACGCGCGGATCATCTTCGTCGACAGCGAGCTCTCGAACTGGAGCTACGACGAGCAGGCCGGCGCCTACTACTGGCACCGCTTCTTCCACCACCAGCCGGATCTCAACTACGACGAGCCGCAGGTGCAGGAGGCGATGCTCGACGTGCTCCGCTTCTGGCTGGACCTCGGGCTGGACGGGTTCCGCCTGGACGCCGTGCCCTACCTCTACGAGCGCGACGGCACCAACTGCGAGAACCTGCCGGAGACGCATGCCTTCCTGCGCAAGGTGCGGGCGACCGTCGACGCCGAGTATGTCGACCGCGTGCTGCTCGCCGAGGCCAACCAGTGGCCCCAGGACGTGGTCGAGTACTTCGGCGCCGGCGACGAGTGCCACATGGCGTTTCACTTCCCGGTCATGCCGCGCATGTTCATGGCGCTGCGGCGCGAGCAGGCGGCACCGATCCTCGAGATCCTCGACCAGACGCCGGCGATCCCCGACAGCGCGCAGTGGGGCCTGTTCCTGCGCAACCACGACGAGCTGACGCTCGAGATGGTCACCGACGAGGAGCGCGACTACATGTATGCCGAATACGCCAAGGATCCGCGGATGAAGATCAATCTCGGGATCCGCAGGCGACTGGCGCCGCTGCTCGACAACAGCCGCGACGAGATCGAGCTGCTGACCGCGGTCATGTTCTCGCTGCCAGGCAGCCCGGTGCTCTACTACGGCGACGAGATCGCGATGGGCGACAACGTCTACCTGGGCGACCGCGACGGCGTGCGCACGCCGATGCAATGGTCCGGCGACCGCAACGGAGGATTCAGCCGAGCCGACTTCGCCCAGCTGTACTCGGCGCCGCTGATGGACCCGGTCTACGGCTTTCAGGCTGTCAACATCGAGGCGCAGCTGCGGACGCCGACGTCGCTGTTGCGCTGGCTGCGCCGCTTCATCGCGCTGCGCAAGGAGCATCCGGTGTTCGGGCTCGGCAGCTACGAGGCGCTGCACCCCGACAACCCGCGGATCTTCGCGCACATCCGCCGCTACGAGGACGACATCGCGCTTTGCGTGCACAACCTTGGGCGCTCGGCGCAGGCTGTCGAGCTCGACCTCGCGCGCTACGAGGGCCGCTATCCGCAGGAGATGTTCGGGCGCTCGCGCTTCCCGCGCATCGGCACCCTGCCCTACCTGCTCACGCTCGCCCCGCGCGGCTTCTTCTGGTTCCTGCTCACCGCTCCCGACGAAGAGGACGATTCCGATGACCGCAGATGACCTAGCCCGCGCGATCGCGGCCGGCGATCCCGGCGCGCTGCCCGAGGGCGCCCTCGCGTCCTGGGTCACCGCGCAGCGCTGGTTCAGCTCGAAGCTGCGCGACGTGCACGAGTTCCGCGTGCTCGATCTGATCGCCCTGGAATCCGAGGATCCCGTCGTCGCAATCGCGATCGCCGAGGCGCGCTTCGGCTCCGGCCGCCACGAGGTCTACCAGGTGCCGATCGCCGTGCGGCCGCGCAGCTCCGGCTGGGAGGAGGGCGTGATCCACACAAGCGCCGGCCACGTCGTCTACGACGCGCTGATCGATCCGGCCGCCGACGCGGTGCTGGCGGCCCAGTTCGCGGCAGGCGCGACGATCGAGCGCCCGGCCGGCTGTGTTCGCTTTCACTGGAACTCCGCCGTCGCGCCTCCTTCGCCCGCACCGGCCACGCGCGCAATGGGGGCCGAGCAGTCCAACACATCGATCGTGCTCGACGAGCGCCTCGCGCTCAAGGTCTTCCGCCGCATCCAACCTGGCATCAACCCGGAGCTCGAGATGCTCCGCTTCCTTGCCGCGCAGGGGTTCACCCAGATCGCCGAGCTCGCCGGCTGGTGCGTGTACACGGGCGAGCTGATGGACGCGACACTCGGGGTCGTGCAGCGCTACGTCGGCGGGACTCGCGACGGCTGGGAGGTCGCGCTCGACGCGCTCGACGCCGAGGATCGCTCCTTCCTCGACCGCCTCGGCGAGCTCGGCTCGGTCACAGGCGCCATGCACGCCGCGCTCTCCTCAGCCGCCGACGACCCGGACTTTGCGCCCGAGGAGCCGACCCTCGAGACCCTCTCGCTGCTGATCGCGACGATCGATGAGCAGATCGAGCGGACCTTCGACGACCTTCCCGATCTGCCGGCGCTCGCGTCTATCGCGGGGCGCGGCGAAGAGGTCCGCGACGTTCTGCAGTCGCTCGCTCACATCGGCGTGCGCGGCCGCCTGATTCGCGTGCACGGCGACTACCACCTCGGCCAGACCGTGTTCGGCCCCGACGGCTGGGTCATCCTCGACTTCGAGGGCGAGCCGGCGCGGCCACTGCTCGAACGCCGCCGCAAGCGCTCGCCGCTGCGCGATGTGGCCGGCATGTTGCGGTCCTTCGCCTACGCCGCGGCTGCGGCGGAGTTCCTGCGCGGCGCGCGAGTACCCGAAGGCTGGGAGGCGGAGGCCCGGGCACGCTTCCTCGACGGCTACATGGCGTCGGCCGATCCGGCGATCCTGCCGATCGGGCAGGCCTCGATCGAGAAGCTGCTGGCGATCCTCGAGCTCGAGCGGGCAATGTACGAGCTGGTCTACGACCTCAACAACCGCCCGGAATGGGTCCCGATCGCCGTCGCCTCGATCACGCGGCTGCTGGCGCGCACGGAGTCCTGATCGCGCCGCGCGTGCCGGGATGCCCACGATGTCGCTGAAGCAGGACGAGATCGAGCGGATCGTCGCGCGCGACCACCCCGACCCACACGTTGTGCTCGGGGCGCACCCGGCGCGCACCGGCGTGCGAATCACCGCCTACCGCCCCGACGCCGACGCCGTCATCGTGCATGCCGGCGCGGCCGAGCCGCTGCGCCTGCGGCGCGTCCACGCGAGCGGGGTGTTCTCGGGCGTTGCCAAGGGCGCCACGTTGCCGCTGAGCTACGAGCTGGAGGTCCGCTACCCCGGCGGCGATCGCTTCCGCCTGCGCGACCCCTACGCGTTCCTCCCGACGCTCGGCGAAATCGACATGCATCTGCTCGCGGAGGGCCGGCATTTTGAGCTCTACCAGCGCCTCGGCGCCCACCCCCGCGAGATCGGCGACGTCGGCGGCACAGCTTTCGCGGTGTGGGCCCCCTCGGCGCGTTCGGTCAGCGTCGTGGGGGACTTCAACTCGTGGGACGGGCGCCTGAACCCGATGCGCTCACTCGGCGCATCGGGAGTGTGGGAGCTGTTCGTGCCGGACGTCGGCGAGGGCTCGCACTACAAGTACGAGATCCGCACGCAGGCCGGGCAGCTCGAGCTGCGCGCGGACCCCGTCGCCTTCGAGGCCGAGGTCCCTCCTGGCACCAACTCGATCGTGCACCGCTCGCACCACACGTGGCGCGACGGCGACTGGCTGCGCGGGCGCGAGGCGCACGACCCGATCGCGGGCCCGACGAGCATCTATGAGGTTCACCTGGGCTCCTGGCGCCTGAACACGCTGGAGGGGAACCGCCCGCTGAGCTACCTCGAACTGGCCGACGAGCTCGCCGCCTACGTTGGCGACCTCGGCTTCAGCCACGTCGAGCTGATGCCCGTGATGGCACATCCGTTCGCCGGCTCGTGGGGCTATCAGGTGACCTCCTACTACGCGCCCACACCGCGGTTCGGGTCTCCCGACGATTTCCGCTGCTTCGTCGACCGCCTGCACGGCCACGGCATCGGCGTGCTGCTCGACTGGGTGCCGGCCCACTTCCCGCGCGACGACTGGGCGCTCGCGCGATTCGACGGCACGGCGCTGTACGAGCACGCCGATCCGCGCCGCGGCGCGCACCCCGACTGGGGGACGCTCGTGTTCAACCTCGGGCGCAACGAGGTGCGCAACTTCCTGATCGCCAACGCCCTGTTCTGGCTGCGCGAGTACCACGCCGACGGGATCCGCGTCGACGCCGTCGCCTCGATGCTCTACCGCGACTATTCGCGCAAACCGGGCGAGTGGGTGCCCAACGAGTACGGCGGGCGCGAGGATCTCGAGGCCGTCGCGTTCCTGAAGGAGCTAAACGTAGTCCTCTACGGGCGCGAGCCGGGCATCGTCACCGTCGCCGAGGAGTCGACCGCCTGGCCCGGCGTCTCGCGTCCCACCTATCTCGGCGGCCTCGGCTTTGGCGCGAAGTGGAACATGGGCTGGATGCACGACACGCTCGCCTATTTCTCGCACGAGCCGATCCACCGCAGCTTCCACCACCACGAGCTGACCTTCAGCCTGTTGTACGCCTTCAGCGAGAACTTCATCCTGCCACTCAGCCACGACGAGGTGGTACACGGCAAGGGGTCGCTGCTCGCACGAATGCCGGGTGACCGCTGGCAACAGTTCGCAAACCTGCGGGCGCTTTACGGGTTCATGTGGGCCCATCCCGGCAAGAAGCTCCTCTTCATGGGCCAGGAGTTCGCGCAGGAGGCGGAGTGGAGTCACGAGCGCTCGCTCGACTGGCATCTGCTGGGGCGCAGCGAGCACGCCGGGATCCAGGCGCTCGTGCGCGAGCTCAACAGCGTCTATCGCGCCGAGCCGGCCCTGTGGCAGGCGGACAACGTGCCGGAGGGATTTCGCTGGCTTGAGGCGGGGGACGCCGCCGCCAACGTGATCGCGTTCATCCGCTCGGGCGGCGGGCGCGCGCTGGTCTGTGTCGCCAACAACGCGCCGGTCGTGCGCGAGGGCTACCGCGTCGGCCTGCCCCGCGGCGGGCGCTGGCGAGAGGTTCTGAACACCGACTCAGACCGCTACGGCGGCGCCGGCGTCGGCAACGCCGGCTGGCTGCTCGCCGACGAGCTTGCCTGGAACGACCAGAGCCATTCCGTGTCACTGACGCTGCCGCCACTCGCGGTGCTGTGGCTCGCGCCCGAGGCTGCGGGGCCCGGCGGCGACGCAGGCGGCGGGCCGGCCACTGTCCCGACGGCCGGCCGATGACGGAATACTGTGCGGCCTCGCCGCCCGGCCACCAGCAATCGACCGAGGAAGCCCGCGAAATGCCGCGCATGAGCACCGCCACCACCAGCGCCACCCCCGACGAGCCGCTCACGGCGCCGCGAGCGGCCGCCGCCGCGGAGCGGACGCCGTGACGGTCGCCTGGCGCGGGCAGCCGTTCCCGCTCGGTGCAACCTGGGATGGCCGGGGCACGAACTTCTCGCTCTTCTCCGAGCACGCGGAGAAAGTCGAGCTGTGCCTGTTCGATGACGAAGACAACGAGACGCGCATCGCGATCGAGCACCAGACCGCGCACAACTGGCACGCATACCTCCCGGGGATCGGCCCGCGCCAGCACTACGGCTACCGCGTGCACGGTCCCTACGCGCCGGCGCAGGGACTGCGGTTCAACGCCGACAAGTTGCTGCTTGACCCCTACGCCAAGGCGATTGTCGGCGAGCTGCGCGCGGACGCGGCCAACGTGCTGCCCTACGTGCCCGACCACGACAATCCCGATGCCGACCTGGAGCCCGACGACGAGGACTCCGCGCCGGCGATGCCGCGTTGCGTCGTCGTCGATGAGCGCTTCGACTGGGAGGACGACCGCCACCCGCGCCGCCGCTGGGCCGAGACCGTGATCTATGAGACCCACGTCAAGGGCTTCACCAAGTGCCTGGAGCAGACCCGCGAGGACCTTCGCGGAACCTACGCGGCGATGGCATCAGAATCGGCGGTCGCCTATCTGCGTGACCTCGGCGTGACGGCGGTGGAGCTGCTGCCGGTGCACCACATCATCGACGAGACCTTTCTCGCCGATCGCGGCCTCTCCAACTACTGGGGCTACAGCTCGATCGGCTACCTGGCGCCCCACGCCGGCTACGCCGCGACCGGCGACCGCGGCGAGCAGCTCAACGAGTTCAAGGGCATGGTCAAGGCCCTCCACCGCGCCGGCATCGAGGTGATCCTGGACGTCGTCTACAACCACACGGCCGAGGGCAACCATCTGGGGCCGATGCTGTCGTTCAGGGGGGTCGACAACGCCGCCTACTACCGGCTGATGCCCGACGACCCCCGCCACTACATGGACTTCACAGGGACGGGCAATTCGCTGAACCCGGTCCAGCCGACGGTTCTGCGGCTGATCATGGACTCGTTGCGCTACTGGGTGATGGAGTGCCACGTCGACGGCTTCCGCTTCGATCTGGCGGCGGCGCTGGCGCGCGAGTTCTACGACGTCGACCGCCTGTCTGCATTCTTCGACATCATCTACCAGGATCCCGTGCTCTCGCAGGTCAAGCTGATCGCGGAGCCCTGGGACGTCGGCCCGGGCGGCTATCAGGTCGGCAACTTCCCGGTGCTGTGGTCGGAGTGGAACGGGATGTACCGCGACACGATGCGCGATTTCTGGCGCGGCGACGCCAGCGTGGCCGACTTCGCGCGGCGCTTCACGGGATCAAGCGACCTCTACCAGTCAGACGGGCGGCGGCCGTTTGCCTCGATCAACTTCATCACCGCGCACGACGGTTTCACGCTGCGCGACCTCGTGTCCTACAACGAGAAGCACAACGAGGCAAACGGCGAGTCCGGGCATGACGGCACCGACGACAACCGCTCGTGGAACTGCGGCGCCGAGGGGCCCAGCGATGACCCGGGGATCGCTGCGCTGCGCGAGCGCCAGCAGCGCAACTTCCTCGCGACGCTGTTTCTGTCGCAGGGCGTGCCGATGCTGCTCGGAGGTGACGAGTTCGGCCGCACGCAGAGCGGCAACAACAACGCTTGGTGCCAGGACAACGCGATCTCCTGGTACGGCTGGGAGCACGAGGAGTGGCAGCAGCGGTTGCTGGCGTTCACGCGCCGGCTGATCTTGCTGCGGGCCGAGCACCCGGTGTTCCGGCGTACCGAGTTCCTAGCCGGGCGAGAGCAGGAGGGATCCGGGCTCCCGGATGCCTGGTGGTTTCGCGCCGACGGCCGGCGGATGACCCAGCGCGACTGGGCCAACAAGGGGGCCGGCACGCTGGGGGTGTTCCTCAACGGGGACGAGATCACCGAAACGACCCGCGAAGGCGAGCCGATCGTCGATGACTGCTTCCTGCTGCTGTTCAACGCCCACCACGACGACGTCGAGATGAGACTGCCCAACCAGAGCTTCGGCCAGGAGTGGGCACTCGAGCTCTCGACGCTCGACCCGGAGCTTGCGCCCGGCGCCGAAACGTTCCTCGCGCGCGACACGCTCCCGCTCGCCGCACGATCGCTGCTCCTGCTGAAGCGGTCGCGACCGCAGCGGCGGGGAGGCTAGGCGGCGCCCGCTCAGAGCGGCTCGTCTTCGTCCTCGCGCCAGCGCCGGAACAGCTCGGTGAACTCCTCGCGCATCTGCGGGGTGAAATCCCCGGGCACGATGCGGCCGGTCAGCCGGATCGTCTCGCGCATCTGCGCCAGGTATTCGGTGCAGTGCGGGCAGCCTGCGAGGTGGCGCTCGAGGCGCCGGCGCTCGCCGCGCGGCAGCGCGCCTTCGAGATAGTCGCTGACCAGCTCGACGACCTCCTGGCACGCCATCGGGCTTCCCCACAGCAGCATCGTCAGCTTCCCCCCTCAAGGACGGTCTCGAGCGCGCGGCGCAGCTGGCTGCGGCCGCGGTGCAGCAGCACCCGCTGGTTTGCCTGAGAGAGCGAGAGCACCGCGCAGACCTCGTCGCTGTCGAGGCCGTCGATGTCGCGCAACGTGACAACGGCCCGCTGGCGCGGGGGCATCTGTTCGAGCGCCGCGTTGATGTGCGTGGACAGCGCCGCGGCGCCGATGCGCTCCTCCGCGTCCTCGACCCAGTGCTCGGGCGGCGAGGACCACGCCCCGGACGCGTCGAAGCGCGCGCGGTCGACCGCCGGAGCAGCGTCGCCGACAGCGATGCTGCGGGCCTCACGCACACCCGTGGTGCGGGCGCGGTTCACGAGGATCGCCAGCAGCCACGTGCGAAACGTGGAGCGTCCCTCGAAGCGATCGATGCCGCGCAGCACGCCGAGCCAGGTGTCCTGCACCACCTCTTCGGCGACGGCGCGAGAGGAGACAAAATTGGAGGCGAGGCGGAGCATGGCATCGTGGTGGGCTGCGACGAGCGCGACGAACGCCGCCTCGTCACCTGCCCGCAGGCGCTCGAGGAGCCGCGCATCGTCGTCCACGGCCTTAACGGTACGGCGATCGCGGCTTGCGCGGCTGGCGGTCGAAGGTGTCTCCCATGGAACCGGGCGCGGCACCGCCGGCGCGCAGCTCCAAAGCGCGCCGGCGGTGCCGCTCATCGTCACGACGCGGCGATCCCCTCGCCGCCCGCCGCGCCCGGCACGGTCACCGAGCCGATTGCGGTGAGCGCGCCCCCAGTGCCAACGCTGAACTCATCCACGTTGCCGGGACCCCCGGCCTGGACGTAGAGGTAGCGCCCGTCGGGCGACGGCGTTGCGTCGACGGTCCCCTTGTCGGTGGCCGTGGTCGCAAGCAGCGTCAGCGACCCCCACGGCACCACGGACACGGAGCTGAGCGACGGGCCGCCTGCATTCGAAGCGTAGAGGACCGTCCCGTCCGCGGTCACCCAGCACGTCGCGGGCTGCCCGGTTGCAAGCGACGCCACCGGCGCGAGCGTTCCGCTGGGCGTCAGCGTGAAGGTCGCGACGTAGCTGCC
>Ga0182016_10007554_pt1 | contig 11152 bp, 8 predicted proteins | sample 712S2MmetaG_FD_120491 | JGI IMG/M metagenome (GOLD analysis project Ga0182016, IMG submission 120491) | Permafrost microbial communities from Stordalen Mire, Sweden - 712S2M metaG | ecosystem: Environmental > Terrestrial > Soil > Wetlands > Permafrost | place: Sweden: Stordalen | collected...
AAAGGTGCATTTAGATAATAGTCATAAAAAGAAATTAAAAATTGTGGTGGTTAAAGCGAAGTCCAATAGAGGAAAAAGTAATATACCATCACAAAGTTCGATTTTAAATTAGACTAGTAATAAATACTTAATATAATTATTAATTTAATAAATAATAATTTGTTTAAAAATTGATTTATCAAAAACTAATATAAAGTGATTGTCAATATTAATATACATAATATATTAATATAATACAAAACATATTTATTAAATAGTTATATTATTTATACTAGTAACTTTATGTATGCAACGAGTTATCATGATAAATATTTAATGTCAAGTAAAAAAACGAAAGGATCCTTTTCTCTTGAAATAAATGATGTATATAGAATAGGATCATATGAAATTTTTCTTAATAATCCAATCGGAATAGGAGGTTATTCAGTTGTATACTACGGAAGATGTATTGATGATGAATTAATTAATAAATATAATTTACACAAGACAAAATTTATAGAAAACAAGCTGTATAACAATATTGTCGCAGTTAAAAAAATATTAGTAAGAGATTCATCAACAAGAGTTAAAAAAGCTATATTTGATGAGGTATCTATTATGAGAGGGATTATAACAAATCCACATCCGAACATTGTAACATGTTATGATATAATTGATGACATCGATACAATTTATATAATAATGGAATATTGTGAGAATGGAGATCTTGGACATATTATTGGAAAACCTATGAAAGAAGAAACGGTAAAATACTATTTCAAACAGTTAATAAATGGTATAAAATATATGAATGAAAATCAAATTATTCACAGAGATATTAAACCCAAAAATATATTATTGACAGACGAAAATAGAACACTTAAAATATGTGATTTTGGATTAGCAAAAAATAAGTCTGGATTATCACGTGTTAATACTATATGTGGGAGTCCGTTATATATGGCACCGGAAATGTTCTACGACAAAAGTTATGATGAAACTGTAGATATTTGGTCTGTTGGAATAATATTATATGAAATGCTGTATGGTATAAATCCATTCCATAAAATAAAAGACAAACATGAATTAGAACAATTTATGATAAATAGTACAGATGAAATAAAAATTCCACCAAAACAAACAAAAAATAAAGATGTAAGTGAACAGTGTCTATCTTTATTAAGAGATTTACTACAAAAAACTTCATCTACAAGAATAACATTTAATAAATTATATATACACGAATGGATGAATCAATTTTATGAACTGGAATTTAAAAAATCTGATATCTCCACGATTGATGAATCAGAAAATGATGACAACAATAATAGTAATAACAATAATAATAACAGTAATAATAACAATAATAATAACAATAATAGTAATAGTGATAATAATGGTAATAATGGTGATGATTCATTAATGTTCGATATGGATTAATTTTTTTATTTTACAGTAAAATCTATCAAAATTTTTAGCACAATATAATAACATTTGTGTTTATTTGTATGTTTTAATAATACAGGATTTTATTATAGGTAATAAAATATGAATAATCAAACAAAGAAATTTTTAGTTCATCAAAATATATACGCTTGTAGATTTTCAATTTTTAAAAATCTTCCTGTTTTAAAATCACAGAAAAATTTTTATAATGAAAATTTTAATATTACGCCTCCATATGAATATGCTAATGTTCAGGTTAATAAAGTATCTCATCCTCTCGATGTCGCATACGAATATATAAAAATGGGCTGTAAACCGGTTATTATCAACACTGTCACAGAAAATTTTTCTGGAACAAATATCGATGTATGTGAAGGTTTTATTGATCCCATGATAAACATACGCACCAGTTTTAATAATACATTGAATGTATCGACTTTACTACCATTAAAATATGGTGAAGCCATGTATGCACCGGTCGCATATATAATTAGAAGAGGTGATAATATGCAAATGTTAACGTCACAACAAGTAATCAAAATAAGTATTATAACGCTAGTAGCAGCTGAGGAAATAAATACATCGAAAAAAAAATTCAAATTCGATGACTATGTAAAAATATTACAACAAATGGAAACAGCATTTCAAACAGCAATATTAGGAGGTAATGATACTATTATATTTAACGATTTTGGATGTAAATCTAATAATTATCCTTTAGATGATATAATTAACATGTTCAATGGATGTATATATAAATATGGTCATATGATTAGAAATATAATTATTGCACCATTTGTAACAAAACAAGCAGAAATGGGGTACGCGAGTGGATTCGAAGACAAAATTGTAAGACCACAACATTTTATACAAGAGTATATGCAAAAAGAAAAAATAGTCATGGATGAATTACAACATAATTTGAGTAATATAAATGAACAAGTAGATCTACAATATTCAAATATGTCAAATAATCAACCTGAACAGTTTAATCCATTTGCACAATTAGGACAATCAGGACAATCAGGACAATTAGGACAATCAGGACAATCAGGACAATTAGGACAATCAGGACAATTAGGACAATTAGGACAATTGAATGATGTTAATTATAATAATACAAATACACAATTCAATCCATTTAATCAAAACACTTTTCAAAACACTTTTAATTCTGGTGTTAATGTTAATCAATTGAAGGATGAGTCAGATGATGAATTCAAAAAAATGAAAAAATTACAAAAGAAACTGAGATCTAATGCGGAAAATTAATTTTATCAACCTGCTATTAAACCGGATACTTGGCCGAATAATACACAACAAGCAGAAAGTATTATCATACCACCTATTATCCAAGCTATCAAGTTACTAAACATGCATATTGAGGAAATTAAGAAAAATCCAATCAACATGGCACAACACCACAAAGACAATACACATCCATTAGGTAGTTCATTAGTGCTAGAGTATATTACTCCGATATAAACACACATCGATAATATTACTGTAACTAAGAACACCCATGCCGGGGTACATTTCAAACTATTCATCATTATTATATAATTGTTATAACTATTATATAATAAATGAAAAAAAATACATTAAAATAAATAAATTTCTTTTTTATTTTTAACTTTATCAATTATGACTGGTGACATTTCTAATTTTTGTATTAATTTATCAATTTTAGTTGATTCGGTTGCTGTATTTCTTAATATTTTAATAATTTTTATCAAATTAAAGATATCATTTATTGTAATATCTCTATGTTGTGAATGATGATTTTTAGATTTTTTTAATAAGAGAGTTAATAGTTCTTTATTTTGATTTTTATTGATATCATCGTCTGACTTATTTTTCATCTCATTATTAATTTGTCCATGTAAATAACTTAATTTTTTATGGAGCAATATACATGTTGAGCATTCTTCAATTTCGTATAAAATTTTTATATCATCATTTGTGTCTAAATCATATATTTTTTTATATTCGATTAAATTTCTACCAATCTTCGGTAACACTAAAGTTGCATATATCTCTTCATCGATCACATCGATTAAACTATTTAGTTCGGTATTTGATCTATTGGTATTATCATTATAATAACCAAATTCGAAATAAAATACAATACCCATTGGATGTATTGGAATATTTACATCACACATATAGTCTAATTTTTTACAATATCCATTTCTATATGTATCATGACACCATACGATGCCTAATAAGTAGTTATAATATTGTTCAACAATAAAATCCTCCAGTCCAAAAGGTAAAATAGATTTTTTATTTTTTATTGTTTTTTTATTTATTGAATAGAACAGTTTTGACATAAATTTTTTATTTATTATTGTATTATTGTTATTATCGTAAGTAATCAAAAATTGTGTATTTTCAGCTGCGAAATTATTGATATTATTGAACGTATTTGTATATGCTTCCCACAATTTATCAAATGATATATGTGACACTTTTGGTATATAATCATTCCCCATGAATAATGATATGAAACTAAAATCTTTCCTATAATTATTATTTACGTCGATTGTATTACATTTTAGTTTAAATTTACTTTGATGCAATACCATCAATTTATCAAAATTAATTATATTTTGTCCGTTGTTTACAAATACATTTTTTATTCCTGTGGCTGCAATAATAACAAATATATCAGCATCTGAACTATAAATACAATGTGATTCATTATTTTTAGTATTTTTACTAAAAATATCACTGCCGATAAAACTATTAATTATAAGTTGATTGATTAATTTGAGTTCTGCTTCACCTTTTCCAAAAGTTTGAAGGTGTACTTGTATTTTATAAATATTTTTAAGTTTATTGACATAATTTAGTAATTTGACAGATAGTGACTTCATAAAATATGTACCTGGTGTAAAACACAACGGATTAATTTCTGGTAGTTTTGTCACCTGATGTGAAAATTCCCCATTTTCTTTGTTTTCGTGAAGAATTGAATTAGTATTTTGAATGCTTCTAATATACTGTAGTCTTCTTTTTCTTTGCAAAATTATTTTAGCAAAGGGTGCTATTCCATCAGTCGCCAGTGTTAGTGTTTTTCTTGGTGTCGTACGTTTTATTATATTTGTAATATACGAACATAATCTATTTATTAATTCATTTTCATCAGTACCGTCATCATGTCCTTCTGAAAAATTATATGCAAAAACAATACGGTGAAGAATGACATTTATATCAATATATACATGATCGTAATATGATTTTTCAGTTTTATTAAAAAAATTGACTGATGCTAAAGAGGAAGGATAGGTCTCTTTAATCCATTTAGAAAAATTGGTTATACCCATGCAAATGTGGAAAAATAATGTGTTACTTTCTATAGAACGAACACTTTAATGTTCGCAATAAAATGATCAAATTTTTATTATGTACATCGAAGTATTTTTAATCATCATCTTGATATGGATTATATTCCTGGTATTCTTGTTGTCCATTTTCTTGATATCCTTCAAACATATCAAATTTTTTTTGTTGTTGTTGATTCTGTTGAATTTCTAATTCTTGCAATACCTGTAATTCTTGGTTATTTTGTTCTCCCTCAGGAATTTTCTGAAAATTCCAATCAATAAACCCCCGATGTTTACATACGTGCCCGATGGCATTATATAATACAGTCAATTCATCATAAAGATCATTTATTGACGGATCCTTTATTAATTTAATTGATTTGAGTATTTTTTTTTGATTTTTATTCCATGTGTGCAATCCAATTAGTGCTCTATATTCATATTCAGCATCACCAATAGAAATTATATTGAATAATTTATTTTTTTTATTTATTTTATTCGAAATTTCATATTTAAACGCTTTTAATTTCCAATCCATCATGTTTTCTGATTGATTTTGAAACATTTTACGTGCAGAAACTACACGAATATATTTAAAAAGTTTACTTGTAAAAGGTAATACATCTAACGCTATATTAACCCATACAGGTAATGCATTCGTAATAACAATTACAGTGCCGTATTGCATACATTTAATTAAAAATTTTGACATTATACCGTCTAATCTATTGAAAGAATATTTATATTTACTACGTACTTTAGGATCATTTAGATTTATTTTATTTTCTACTAACCAATGAGTGGGGAATAATGTATCATCCCAATCTAATATAATAATAGTTTTATGATATGACATATTATATTATGGTTTACTATAATAATAAACAAAAACAATTTTCATTGAAATAATTAATATCAAAAAAAGGAAGAAATCGAATGTTCATCATCGAATTCAATAAATTTATTTTTACAATTTTCGTCTAAATAATATGATGAGGAAATCAAAGAAGTATTTTCTGTTTTTCCAAACAAACAATTCTTATATACACTATATTTAATAAACATTTGTTTACATTTTTCTAATTCATTTTCAATAACAGTTTCTAACTGTGGATATCCAAATTGAATAAAAGTATAACAATCACCATAAGTTTTAAATTCTAATTTGTAATCAGCTAATTGTTCCATTAAACTTTTTTTTCTATCCTCTCTTTTTTGTAAAATATTATTAATTTTTTTATATTTTTGAAACATTTTATTTTGTTTGTAATCTTTGTAGTCACTTTCACTCCCATATTTTTGTTTTATGAGTAATCGGATATCACATTCTAAAAATAATTTTGTGTTTCCTTTATGAAAACATCTGACATTATCAAGATCTGATTTTAAAAGTAACAAATCATTAATACAAAAAGATTTTGAATATAAAGCATTTTGATTTTGGCATATATCACATAAAATAAATGACAACGAATAAGTATTATTAGTTAGAAATTTTTTATATTGAGTCGATATATCACATATGAGACACTTATTATTGTTATTGGTAGTTATTTCTATTGCCGAATTAATTTTACACTCGAATTCCGTATCATTATAATTATAATGAGTATCACTGTCGTTGTCGGCGTTATTATTATCATTGTGATTCTCAATATTATGGGTCATCGTTTGATGCCTTATATAATTAATCTAGATATTAAGATATCAGATTCTGGCGGGGATTTTATAAACATTAAAAGCAATATAAAGTGTTTTGCAAAAATATGAACAGATTTTATAAACATTAAAAACAATAGTAAGACAAATGTATTTAAATGAACATAATTATTGATCAATAATAGTCCATAATTTACATAATTTGTTTATTTTAATTTTATAAAAATGCGGTATATTTTAAATAATTTTTGGTGCATTTTAAATTTTTTTGTTGTTTTTATTTATATAGAATACGAATAAATTCAATGAGTGCATTTTCATTTTACCCTAATATTGTAAATCCTATTTTTGGAAATATGCCACAAAAAATAAATGTTGCATTACCCTATACAGATCCATTGTTTGGTCCATCGTATATAGGTGGACCAACCATAAATCTTAATCCAGAAAACAAATATAGACAACAACGTTTAAATATACATACTCCAAAGGTTGATATTGGAATTGTTGGAAATAAAGATCAACTATATGCTCTAATGAATGGATTATCTCAACTCAAAACAAAAAATAACTATAATAATAATAATAATAATAATAATAATAATAATAATAATAATAATGAATATAAACCAATTACATATGATCCCAGTAGTTTTGGTCTGGGATCTTTTTCTTCACAATTACAAACTCAAGGAACAGTTCCAACAGGATATTCTATGTATCTAAATCCATCAACAAATCATTACGAATTAGTTTATAATCAAAATGGGAATTTAACTTATTATAGTGGGAGTGGAGTTGTGTTGTTCGATACTTATATGAATAGATACGGAAGAAACGAACCTGCTGTAATTTTATTTAGGTCGTCATATAATGACGAATATGAAGAATTAGGAGGAAGTGTGGATAATAGTGATTTTGATAGCACAAATGGAGACAACACATTATTGAAAACTGCTACTCGTGAAGCGAGAGAAGAAAGTGGAAATTTATTTAATATAGTTAATATGGATGCACTCTATAAAGCAAATACAACAGGAACAAACTCATCTTGGGTTGAAAGATCATATAACGATAAAGTATATAGATGTTATGGAATATATGTAACCGGAATTAATCAATCATGGGCGTATATGTTTAATCAAAATATACAAAAATTAAGAACGAATGGTGCACCAAAAGAATGGTTAGAATCAAATGATATGCAAAGATTTTATATAAATGATATCATAAATTGTTTATCAAGTAATCCGAGAGGTTCTATGAATTGTTCAGATGCAGAAGGAAATATGAGACTTATAGCCGGAAGAACAAAAGCATGTTTACGTATGATGTTGCAAAAATCTATGAATGGTTATAGCGCTGTTGAAATGTGTTTTAACAATCCAAAAACAGCTACAGTTACAACAAATAATTCCGCAACTTTTTTAAATGGTACCCAATCCCTTACATTTTAAAAGTTCAAAAGTTTAAAAAATTGATTATTTTATATAATATGTTGTTCATTATGAAAAAACATATTATACAAGTCGATATTTATATCTAATTAATAAATACATTTTATACACACAACCACATGGAACCAGTCACTAGAGACCTCACGAACAAAAAGGGCAAGGTTTTCATTACCTTTCCATACCCATATCAAAATGGAACACTACATCTAGGACATGCATATTCTATGTCGAAGGCAATCTTTTATGCCGAATATTGTAGACTTAAAGGCTACAATGTATTGTTTCCATTCGCCTTCCACGCAACAGGAATGCCGATTGTCGCATGTGCTGCTAAACTCAAGGATGAATTGGAACAATGTGATATCAACAATATGAATGTAGGTGAAATGGAACATGATAAGCAAATTAAAATTCTCATTGAGATGGGAGTTCCAAAGGAAGAATTATATAAATTTATCGATCCAGAATATTGGCCGATTTATTTTCCAATGATTGCCAAACAAGATCTGAAAGCATTCAATGCGAACGTTGATTTTAGTAGATCGTTTATTACAACAAAAATGAATCCGCACTATGATTCATTTGTCACATGGCAATTCACAAAACTTATCAATAAGGGTCTTGTAAAGAAAGGAAAAAGGTATGTTGTATATTCGATTAAGGATGGACAGGCATGTGCTGATCATGATAGATCAAGTGGTGAAGGAGTAGAACCACACAAGTTTGATACTAGAATTATTAAACTAAAGAACGGTAAAAATCTCGTCATGACATACAATAAAAAAGACGAGAAAAAAGATGATAAAAAAGAAAAAACAAAACACGAATCTGAAAATTCGGAAAATTCTGTCTATTATGATAGCGGATCCAAATATGTTACATTCAAATACAAAGGGGAGGAATACATCGTACGTGATTATGCAGTAAAAAATTTCAAATATCAATGTGATAACTTCAAAGAACTAATTCAAACTGATGATAATTTTGATCCAAGTAAATTGAATGATCTGATTGCTGAAACTAATGAATATAAGCATAATTCTATTGTGTTTAGGGCATCAAATAGAGAGGTTAAAGCAACGGGATTTGTAACAAATTCAGAAATAGGCACTCAGTGGAGGCAATATTATGAACCCAATGGAGAAGCCAAATCAAGAAGTGGTGATATTTGTATTGTAGCATTGATTGATCAATGGTTTATTAATTACGGTGATGAGGATTTGAAAAAAATTGTTAATGATTACATTAAAACGAAACTCATTGCAGACAAAGGTGTAATTAATCAGTTGGTAGAAAGTTCGGCATGGATTAACGAATGGCCGTGTTCTCGTAGTTATGGACTTGGTACATTCCTTCCTGGTACAACACAATTGATCGATTCACTTTCGGATTCAACAATTTATATGGCATATTATACAGTTGCACATCTTCTTCAGCGTGTACCACCAGAAATCATGACATATAATGTATGGGAATACATTTTTATGGACAGTTCCGAAGAATTGGCATGCGATGATTATAAAGAAGTCATAAACGAAATGAGGGAAGAATTCAAATATTGGTATCCAGTGGATCTAAGAGTTTCTGGTAAAGATCTGGTGCCCAATCATTTGACAATGTGTCTGTATAATCATGCAGCAATTTGGGGAACGAAATATATGCCGAAATCGTATAGTATCGGTGGTTATATTACACTTAATGGTAAGAAAATGAGTAAGAGTGCTGGTAATTTTATGACACTGAATAACGCAGTAACAAAATATGGCTCAGATATTGTGAAAATATCTCTTACAGAAAAAGAAGGACTTGATGATGCCGATTTTCGTGATTCTGTAGCGACATCATATACTCACAAATTATCAGTAGAAAAAGAATTTATTAAACAAATGATCGATATTTGTGTAGATACACATGACAATACAAATACTAAATCAACACTTTGGGAAGAATTGTTTAATTACGAAATGGATTCAATTATTGTAAAAACAGCAGAACATTACGATAATTATAAATTCAGAAGTGCTGTTTATGATGGTTTTCACGCCGCATTGCTATCTCGTGATAGATACATGAGGATCTGTTCTGGTTCAGAATTTACTCCAAAAATTTCCGTTTCTAAAAAACTAGCACAAAAATTTGTCGAATATATTCTTCTGATGATATATCCAGTATGTCCAGAATGGGTCAAAACAAATTGGGAATATGCATCCTCAAAAAATGTAATTCTATCACACAATTGGCCAGAAAATCTCGATGAGACGATTTCTGAAAATACTGTTGGATATAATAGATGCAAATATTACAAGAGTATTATTGAATTGGTTGCAAATAAAATTAACGGTGAATTTGACAAAAATTCAAAACTACATTTTAATGTGTCGTGTATTACTGAATATTCTGAGATAGAAAATGCACTAATCGCTGAGGTTTATAAACATGTCGAACAATGTGGTCTTGATAAGAAAAAATACCAATCTTTTCTATCCGAAGTAATGAAAAAATATGCAGGGAACGATAAAACAATGGTAACAAATATCGGACGATTCGTCTCATATGTCAGATCAAATATTGAAACGTATGGAATGGAATGGAATGATTTTATCAGAGAAAAACATATTGATCACTTTGTTCAATGGCTACATATTTTTTTGATCCCTCAATGCAAAAATGTTAATATCACAGAACTCGGACATAAGAAAGAACACACGTTTACTATAAGTGTTGGAATGCCATATGTTGAAAATTTTGAGGAAAAATCACGCTCATAAAAAATTGAATACTAATGTGTTTGTTCTATTCAATACTTTTTGTTTATATATATATACACACGTTTTGCGTAAAAAGCGTTTTTTTCAAAAGAACATAAAGGAACACAAAACAAAACAATACAATACAATACAATAAAACAATGGCTGATGATACAGAAAACGATCAAGTGGAAACCACTTACGAAGGTGAAGGAGGTGATTATGATGGAGACACAAAGGTTACACGGAAGTTCACACATGACGCGTGGAAGGCAATTGAAGAACCAGTTTCTCACTTTACGAAATTGGTTTTTGATGTTCTTCGCGAACTTGCGATTGGAGGCAATGCTGAAAAATTACTCACTTACAGTGTGATCGGCGAAGAATTTTATCTCCAAATTCGACCTCTTCTCGAGAAATTTAAATTGGGACGTCTCGCTCCTGTACGAGATGTCAGTCAGGAAGAAGATGATGATGAAGATGATGATGATGATGATACAAAGGACACAACGGACAAAAAGAAGAAGGAAAAGAA